>Ga0307372_10007277_pt1 | contig 15923 bp, 6 predicted proteins | sample OX1MG_FD_202533 | JGI IMG/M metagenome (GOLD analysis project Ga0307372, IMG submission 202533) | Soil microbial communities from Risofladan, Vaasa, Finland - OX-1 | ecosystem: Environmental > Terrestrial > Soil > Coastal area > Acid sulfate soil | place: Finland: Risofladan, Vaasa | collected... | reverse complement strand
GCCTGGTGGACTGTCACACCAAAGCGCAGCCCCTGCTTGCGCGCTGCGGCGGCCCATGCGCCGACGACGTCGCGATGCGGGCCGATCACCGCGGAATTCCATGGTTGGTGCTTGGAATCCCACGCGTCGAAGTTGTCGTGATGATTGGCAAGCGCTACGAAGAACCGCGCGCCTGCATTCCTGTACCGCTCGATGAGCGAGTCGGGCTCCCAGTTCAGCAGCGTCCACTGTGCGCAGAGGTCCTTGTAGCCGAAGCGCGATGGCGGACCATAATGCTCCTGGTGATACCGGTACTGCCGTTGACCTTCCACGTAAATATTGCGAGCGTACCAATCGCCGTCTTCCGCCACACACTGAGGACTCCAGTGTGCCCAGATTCCGAATTTCGCGTCCCGGTACCACTCAGGCGCCTCGTACTCCGACAGCGAGTCCCAGGTTGGCTGGTACGGGCCAACTCCGGCGAGATTGGGGATGGGTGAAGCCAGGGGAACGTCGTCCCAAAGCCCGCCCGCGACTGCTTTTGCAGTTGGGTTGTAATTCCAAGGCGATTGCTGCCAGTTCGCCTCGTCCAGCTTTGTTTCGACGATCCTGTTGCCGCTCACCTTGTAGAAAACCCTCTTCTCCGGCGGCAAATCGCAGAACTCGGCATAGCTTTGCGAGTAGTGATTGAATCCCGCCGGAAGATCGGGCGGGGCATCCTGCTCCGATTGCCCGGACAATGGAATGGCTGATGCTGCGGCAGTGAATGCAATCGACTTGCAGAAATCCCTTCGCTTCATACCCTCTTCTCCTAAAGTCTGACGACCTGCCGGATTGAAGTCTTCACACGCCGCGAAAACGTTTGCAGAGTTGCCGCTGCTGTTAAAAAAGCTGAACCGAATATGGAGGCTCCATCATTGGCGTTGCCAGACTCTGGTTTCACTGACGCGGGCGCAAGACGCAATTCGTCTGCGGTTTTCGTCAAGGATGAACGACGTGAATCACACTCTTGTCCGGTTGGCTCCAGGCAGCGGCGCCATTGTGAGTCAATTGTTGCGTTGCTTCATCCCAATGCAGCCTAGTGATCGAACCGGCGCCTTTCTCGTACGCATAGGTTGTCCCATCGTCTGAAAAGAGCGTGAAGTCGGCATCCACGCCGGGATAGACGCGCACCTGCGCAATTGTCTGCGGTTGCTGCGCGCTCTCCACTTCCGTCCCAAGCGGCACAATAGAACCTGCCCGCACGAAAAGCGGCAATGTATCGATGGGCGCATCGGCGGTAATGGTCTGGCCACCCTTGATCCGCTCGTTGTTCCAGTAGTTGTACCAGTCGCAGCCGGCCGGCAGATAGACCTTGCGGCTGGTCGCTCCCTGCTCGGTGACCGGCGCCACCAGGAATGCAGGCCCATACATGTACTCATCGGGAATATCGGCAGCATTCGGATCACCTGGGAAGTCCATGAACAACGCCCGCATATAGGGTGCACCCGTCTGGTAGCTTCGATAAGCGACCGAGTAAGTGTAGGGCAGAAGTTGGTAACGTAGTTTCAGGTATTTCGCCAGGATGGGCTCGGCCTGCTTGCCGTACGCCCAGGCCTCGTTGTGCATTCTCTCGCCGTGTGTGCGCATCACGGGCTGGAAGGCGCCCCACTCAAACCATCGCACGAACAGCTCGGGGTAATCCGCGTAGTCGCCGATATTGCCGTGCACATCCGATCCATCGATGAGCAGCTTGTGGGCCGGGTGGTAATCTGCCCCGGTGGCCGGCGAAAAGAACCCGGCGATATCCGTGTCCCAGTACGGAAGTCCGGTAGCCGCAAAGTTCAGCCCCGCCGGAATCGAGCGCTTCAGCATGTCCCAGGTGGAAACAATATCGCTCGACCAGAACACGGTCCCGTTGCGTTGCGCTCCCAGATACGCCGCCCGCGCCAGGATCATCACCCTGCGGCTGTCGCCAAAGTCCCGGCGGAATCCCTCGTACACCGAAGCCGTGTGAAACAGGGGATAGACGTTGTAGAAGCGTGTGCCCGAACCGATCGAAAACACGTCCTTTGCCGGATCGATGTCCGGCTCGGTCTCATCCAGCCAGATGTAATCGAACCCGTACGGCTTCACATACCGGTCGCGAATCTCGTCCCACCACCACTTCGCCGCTTCGGGATTGGTGGTATCGATATTCGGCCCAATCATATTGGGCTTGAACCCTCCAAAGTCTGGCTTTCCGTCCGGTGCATGGATCAGCCAGCCTTTATTGAGCAGCATGTCGTAGAACTGCGTCCCGGGGGCAAAGTGCGGCCACACGCTTAGGAGCGTCCTTACATCCATGGCGTGCAGTTCGCGATTCATAGCCGCCGGATCCGGCCAGCGCTTGGGGTCCAGGTCGAGTTCCCCTTGCCTGGTCATATTCAGGAAGTCCACCACGATCACATCGAGCGGCAGCTTTTTCTCGCGGTATTCCTTCGCAACGTCCAGAACCTGTTCCTGCGTTGGGTAGATAGCCTTGCTCTGGATGTACCCGTAGACAGCGCGAGGCAGCAGGTGCGTCACGCCGGTTAGCAGCCGGTAGCCTTCGTAGACCTCGTCGCTGGTCTGGCCCGCGATCACGAAATACGATACGCGGTCTCCAACCTCCGACGACCATACGTTCTGATTGTTGAATCCCAGGTTCACCGTAGTCTTCGACGGGTTATCCCACACCAGCCCGTAGCCGCGGCTGGAAACCATGAAGGGCACGCACACGTCCTCGCCGCCGATGGCCGAGTAGTCATGCCAGCAACGAATCTGGTGGTCGCGAAGGTCCATCCAGCCCTTCTGCTGTTGACCCAATCCGTAGTAGTGCTCCCCGGCCGGCGAGTCGAATACGGCCATCACCCGGTATCCTTTGGCGCCGGCGTCGGTTTTGGCTGCGTTCGCGCTTTCCGGCATCATCATCCAGTCCCGCATGCGCAGCAGCATTTTGCCGTCCGCCGTCGTCACCGCCAGGGCATCATTCTGCGGACGATGACCGTTCCCTCCGCCAAAATATTGTTCGCGGAGTTGGCGGTTCAGCTCATCCAGTGGCATCGGTTGTGGTATGGGAGAATCCGCAGGCGACACGCGCACAACCATCCGCGGAGAGCGGAATACATCGGCGCCGTCGGTGTCGCGCTCGTGTGTCCATCCTTCCGCGGATGGCCTGGCGATGAATCCGTATCCCGGAGCGCTCGTGGCCGCAGCTTTATCTCTGCTGATGGTCACTCGGACGATGTTCGGAGCATAGGGCTCCAGCGAAATCGTTCGCCCTTCGCGCTCCAGCACCAAAGGACCATCCTGGGCGTTCGCCGCACTGCCCAATAACATAATGGCCAGAACCACCACACCCAGCCCGCGCAGCAGTGACTTTCGCAACCAGGCTCGTTCGATCGGGAATTCGCTGCTGACACGGCCCTGCCCACTTACCGCACACGACATTCGCATCGCTCTCCCCGCCAGGCCGCGGTTCGCGCTTAGAAAAGCGTTTTTCTACACGGCCTGGAGTACGCGGCAATTCTACACGCAACTAGCGTGCCCGGCGTCCAGGTTCTTCCGGAATGGTCACGCAGTCTCGATTTCTAACTCGTACACGCTGACGCTGAGCGATGGAACGCGCACCGTCTCAGGAAGCGCCGGCTGTTCAGACTCGACAATTGCGACTAGCGGTTTTTTGCCTGCTTCATTGTTGGCGTTCACGCTGGGCGCCGCAATCTGCGAGAGCTTCCCGGCACCGCGCAACTTGACTCCCCGGATCTGCGGCGTGAACTCCTGGCTCTCTTCCGTGGGGTTGACTACGGAGAGGATCAGTTTTGTGCGATCGCTCGACAGGGCCGCCAATACGTCGAGTGGATAGGTCGGGCTGCCTGTGGGATTCGTCCCCTTATCGACCATCGGCGTGCCGCTGACCTGCTGCTGGGGCGAATTTCCGTCTACTGAAACAGGGTGAGCATTGACGAAGTGCCTGGCCATGATCTTGATGACCAGACCCTCGGCATTAAGCCCCACAGCGTCGCCCGTGATGTCGGTAACCACTGTGCCGAAGCTGCCGGTAGGACAGCTGGCTCCCACCATGTCAGAATGACGAAACACCTCGTGCAGGAAAAGGGCATACGAAAGCGGCGTGACCATTCCCACTGGCCGCTGGAAGCCACCGCGGGCACCCGAAGCCGAGCGGTAGCGAGTACCCCATTCGTCGAAGATGAACTTGATATCTCTGGTCTTTAGCTCAGGCATCTTCTCAAGGTACTTTTGCCAGGCTTCAAATGCTTCGCCGACGCGATTCGCCAACCGGCGTGTTCGCAGCGGCAGGGGATCCTGAACATCCACAAACACCTGTTTTCCGGCATCGAACGCCAGGTCGGGATAGGCGTAGGTATGCTCGGAGACAAAGTCTATGTTCTGGGCGCAGTTCTTTAGCATCCACCCGTCGTAATCGAGCGTGCTGAGGAACTGGATTGGGAGGGCCTCAAGCACCGGCGGCTGCCAGAAGTCCTTGGCGAACTGCTTGTTCTCTGCCAGGCACCAGGACTGCTCGCAGATGCTGGCGCCGGCGGAGGTGACCTTGATCGTGGGGTCGAACTTTTTCATCGCCTCGACAAAGTAGTTGTGCTTCACGCAGTACTGGTCGGCCGACATGTGACCGTATTGCCAGAAGCCGTACATCTCGTTCCCGATGGTCCAGAGGCCCACGTTGAATGGATCGGGATGGCCATTTTCCGCCCGCATCCTGCCCAGGCGCGTGTTGATGGAGCCATTGCAATACTCCACCTCCTCGGCCGCCACGCGAGCTTCGCCGAAGCCGCTATCGACGGCCACGTCGGGCTCGGCTCCTATCAGTTTGCAGAAGGCGATGAATTCATGAATGCCAACGTCGTTGGGTTCGACCATGCCAAACCACATGGGAGCGACGCGCGGCGGGCGCTTGTCACGGTCACCAATGCCGTCGTACCAGTCGTATGCGGAAACAAAGTTGCCGCCCGGCCACTTGGCCATTCGGAATCCGATGTCCTTGAACTGCTTCACCATGCCGGCGTGAAATCCCTGTACATTGTCTGCAGGCATAAGCGACGCGGTGCCGATGTGGAAGCTGCCGCTGCCTGTGCCCAGGATTTCGAGTCGAGCCTGATCCGTGTTCACCGGCGAGGTGAACTTGAGAGGAAACTTCCGGTATTCGCGGGAGAGCGGCGAAATAGTAATGGATTGCGCATCGTCCGGCCCCGTTCCCCACACCAGCCGGACCGCGACTTTGACGCCGGGCTCACCGGCTAAATAAATCCGGCCTTCATAGGGCTTCCCGCGGCCCAGGCGCAGCCGCGACTGCTCGATGCCGCGGGGTTCGGAACCGTCGACCTTCACGCGCGGACTGTGCTTGCCGACAAAGGGATTGACGGTATCCATTTCGACGGTTCCCGCCGGGCCAACCGGCCTGAAGGGCTCTCCCATGAAGCGGCGCATGAAGGAATTGGCTGGCGCCGACGGAGCCTCGGTGATGGGGTGGGCGAACTTCCTGTCGGTCAGCATCTCGGCCCACACGCGAGTGGTGGCGGGCTCCATGTACCCGCCGAATACCAGCGGCGATACCGGGCCGGCAATCCGCGCCGCATCAATGGCGACCTCGATATTTCCTGCCGGAACCGCGAACGCCTTTACTCCCTGATTCAACATTGCGGCGCCCGCAACCGAGGCTGCCATAAACTCACGTCGATTCATTGACATTTCGTATTCCTCGCGCGCCGAAGGAAGTGCACCGATAGATCCGTTTTGGGCATGGAGGATCTCCCGCCCATAGCTGGATGCAACCGGATGATGCTCTCACAGGAGAACTTAAACCACGAGCCCACTTCTGGTGAACGCTACTGGTTCTGACGTGAATTTCGGTCTGGAGGACGCAGTTCGTGTCCTGGAAAAGCTCGCAATGCAAGGAAACCGCCAGTACTGCCAGGAGTTCGATCTGCCAGAATAGGGCGATTTATTCGCTTTTCGATTGTTGTGTGCGCTCGGTAACATTGAGGTTCCCCAGGCAGGGCTTCGAGGCCAGGCAGGAGACACGCAGTGACCTCCCGACTCGAGTACGACCAATTGAAGGTGCTTTCGAAACCGCAAAGGAAAACCGCAATGTCTAAATCGAAAACTGGAAATCGCCAGGTCTTGAGTCGCCGCGATGCCCTGAAGCTCTCGGCGGGTGCCGGAGTTGCCGCTGCGATCGCGAGTGCGGCTCACGCCTCCGACAGCATCAAGACCGGAGTCCACCAGCAGCAGCCGCCGTTCTGCTCCACGCCCCATCCGGCAGTTGCCAACACGATCTACGGCAAAGTGCGCGGCTTCGTGTCAGGGGATGTCTTTACCTTCAAGGGCGTTCCGTATGGCCAGGATACCGGCGGGGAAATCGCTGGCTGCCGGCCAAGCCTCCTGTGCCTTGGGAGGGTGAATACCCCGCGCTCATCTACGGAGCCAATTGTCCGCAGCACCTGCACGATTGGCACAGCCAGGAACAGGTGTTTCTGCAGGACTGGGATGATGGCTGGCAGAGTGAGGACATGCTCAAGCTGAATATCTGGACGCCATCGCTCACCGGCAGCCGCCCCGTCATGTTCTACATCCACGGCGGCGGCTTTGAATTCGGATCTTCGTATGAGTTGCCGTCACACGAAGGCGCAAACATGGCCCGCTACCATGACGTGGTTCAGGTCTCGGTCAACCATCGCCTGAATGCCCTGGGCTTTCTTGATGTCTCGGAGGTGGGAGGCGCTGGATACGAGGGTTCCTCCAACGTCGGCATGACGGACCTGGTGGCCGCATTGAAGTGGGTGCAGGAAAACATTGCGCATTTTGGCGGCGATCCCAATCGCGTCATGATCTATGGCCAGTCCGGCGGCGGAGGCAAGGTGGCCACACTCATGGGCATGCCATCGGCTCGGGGACTCTTTCACAGTGCTGCCATTCAGTCGGGCGGCAGCTTTTTCGGGTCAGCAGATGAAGCGAAGCAACTGACTCGACAGATGATCAAGGACCTGGGCATTGCTCCGAACGACATTGGAGCACTGCAGAAAATGGGCTGGAAGGATTTGATGGCGGCTGCAGATGCGGCGCAAGGAAAGCTGCCGACCAATCCCCACATGCCATTCAAAATGCATGGGCCGCCGCGGCGCTTCTGGATGCCGATTCTGGACGGCCACCTTATTCCGACGAGGTCTTTTCAGGATGCCGCGCCCGAGATCTCAAAGAATATTCCTTTGATCGTCGGCTCAGTGAGCGAAGAAGGGAACTCGATGGCGTCGCGTCCCACGGAAGCAGAATGGCGCGCCAACCTCATCAAGGCCTATGGCGAGGAAAAGGGCAAAGCTCTGGCGGACGGCATGCGGAAGACCTATCCGCAAAAGAGCGTGCGCACGCTGTCGTATATGTGTGGAGGCGGAGGCTTCCTCAACGCGTTATCCATGCGCAACGGGGTGGTCCGTATGGCGAAGTTGAAGTGCGATTTGCACGCGGCGCCGGTCTACACCTACTACTTCACCTGGCAGACCAGGATTCTGGACGGAGTTCCGGGGGCGTGGCATACCTCGGACTTGCAGTTCTGTTTCGACAACACGCTTCGCTGTGAGCAGGGCACGGGAAACACGCCCGAAGCGCAGGCCCTGGCGAAAAAGATGGCCACTGCCTGGGCGAATTTTGCTCGTACCTGCAATCCGAGCCAACCGGGCATTCGTTGGGAACCGACCGACCCGGTCACCAACAAGACGATGGTCTGGGATAACGAACCGCGTATGGTCGACGATCCAGACGGGGCGTTGCGGAAGATCCTTCTTTGATGGAAAGCGACTTTGGCAATGCCAGTGTAAAAGCACGATGCGCACTCTCGGTGTCGTCGCAGTTATGGCGAGTGCCTATCTCCTGCGCATCCCCTCGTGCTCATCTTTGGCCCGGCACAACCGACGTCGATGTGATCGCGGAGATTGCTACGTTTGCCGAATACATCGCTTTCTCGCAATGACTACGGCAGGCCCATTTCGTTGAGGATCAGGAACTGACCTGCCGGTGGCTTCATGGCGCTCTGACACTGGACTGCTGACCTTGAGCAAGGAGTCCTGGGATTCACAAACATCTGGTACGAGCCAGCCCTTCGTCATGCTCTTCTTTTTACATTGCCGGGAGGGCCAAGCGTCCGCGTCATTACCGCGCCCTCCTTTCTGGCAACGAAGCTGGAAGCTTTTCGCGGCCGGGGCAAGATGGATTATCAGGCCAGTCACGACTTGGAAGACTTTGTGGCGATCATCGAAGGACGAGAGGATGTTGTTCTCAAGGTAGAACAATCGAGTCGGCGGTTCGAGATTATCTCTCTCTCGCTGTGAAGGCTCTCCTGGCGAAACCCCAACTTCTCGATGTGCTACTTGGATTTGTCCTGGATCAGGAGCGGGATCCTTTGATCGAAAAGAGACTTGCATCGATTGCGGCTATTGCTCACTGAATTGCGCCCCCGGAGGCGCTCCATGTAGGGCCCGGCGGAAAGCAGGCACAGTGGCGGTTTGCCGGTTTTTCGTCCAGGTGAGACGAACACTTTCGGGAAAGCCACAGACAAATGTTGACTGGGTGTTCGGGGAGTCCACAAGTAGTAATTGACGGTGACAAGTCCGGAACCCCGGAATCGGAGGCGTTCGACGTCGACCTTCACCTGTACGATGCAATTACCTGCACGGGATGGGTAGGCAACCATGAACAGGCAAGCAAAGGATCCTCCTGATTCTGCGCTGAAGACGGACAAGGACGACCTCGATGCCGATCAAGTCGTGGTGGCTTATCACGAGAGAACGAAGCACTACTACCACCGCTATGCCGCCTCGCTTGGATACCTGGATTGGGCTCAGCAGCCAGACCCGTTCCGCCGTTACAACGGAGCGCCGCTGCTTCGGCTTGCTTTGCCCGACGCGGGAAGAGCGCTGCCTTACTGGCAGCTCTACGTTCCGGATAACGTGGGGCCCGCTCCGCTTTCGGTCGACTCCATCTCACTCTTTTTTCGCTACGCACTCTCGCTGACAGCCTGGAAAGGGATCGAGGGAACCACATGGCCTCTGCGCGCCAATCCGTCGAGCGGGAACCTGCACCCGACGGAGGGATACGTGCTGTTGCCATCGTTGGCCGCTATGAACAACCGTCCAGGCGTCTACCACTACGCATCGAAGGAGCACGGTCTCGAGCTTCGAGCGGAACTAGATCCCTCGGTCTCGGCGGGCTTGACGGCAGGGTTTCCGGAGGGCTCATTCCTGGTGGGGCTGTCGTCGATTTTTTGGCGGGAGGCGTGGAAGTATGGCGAGCGCGCGTTCCGGTACTGCCAACACGATGTGGGCCACGCGCTGGGGTCGATGCGATTCGCGGCGGCTGCCCTGGGGTGGAAACTCCGCCTGCTCGATCGTGTGGGTAGCGCCGCCGTTTCACAACTTCTTGGGCTTGACCGCGAGGCCGACTACGACGGCGCGGAGCGAGAGCATCCTGAACTAGTGGCACTTGTAGTCAGGGACAGATGGGCTGGGGACGGAGGCCTCTGCCTGTCCAGCGAGTTGATATCCCAGGTGTCCAGTTCTCGATGGTACGGCACGGCTAACGTGCTGAGCCCCAAGCACGGCGTCGATTGGCCAGTGATCGACGAGGTGGCTCGAGCCGCTACGAATTCGGAGATTGCGTCCGACGGAGAATTCACCTGTTTCCCTTCGGAGGAAGAGCTCTTCACGGAGCCTATTCGGTCCGGAGCTTTCACTGCGGAGAAAGTCATTCTGGGGCGCAGAAGCGCGGTGAGCATGGACGGGGCCACGACGATTCCCGCGGCTACTTTTTTCCGGATGATGGCTCGTCTGGTGCCCACCCGAAACGGACAATCAATGCCATGGGACGCCCTGCGCTGGCGCCCACGCATCCACCTAGGCCTCTTCGTGCACCGCGTGAACGGCTTGTCTCCCGGTCTCTACATGCTCGTTCGGGATCCGGAAAAGGTGGAGACGCTCAAGCAAGCGATGCGGCCTGAGTTCCGGTGGCTACGCCCTCCTTCGTGTCCGCAAGGACTTCCGCTATTCCTGCTGAAAGAGAGGGACTGCCGTAATCTAGCCGCGAGCGTCTCCTGCGGACAAGAGATCGCGGGGGACGGAGCCTTCAGCCTGGGGATGATCGCTGAATACATGGACAGTCTGGTTGCTAATGGCGCCGGCTTCTACCGAAATCTCTTCTGGGAGGCCGGACTCGTGGGCCAGGTGCTGTACCTCGAAGCGGAAGAGGCGGGTATTCGTGCAACTGGGATCGGCTGCTACTTCGATGATCCGGTTCACGAGGTGTTCGGCATCTCATCGCGCGATTGGCAGAGCTTCTACCATTTCACTGTGGGTGGCCCAGTGGAAGACCGACGCCTGACCACGCTGCCCGCGTATAGCTCTAGAGAAGCAGGATGAGCATCGCGATACTGGAGCGGGGAAATGATGAGTAGCCTCCGGAGTGACGGTTTTTCGGCCGCTTGCCGAGAAAACCGATCGACCTGATTGGCTCAATGAGTGCTTAGCCCTGGCGTCAACCAAGGATCGCGCCTGGACCAATCGGCGGACACCATCCGACATTCCAGGACTAATCTGCACGTGACAAGTGACTCGGCGAGGCTCGACATCTGAGATCAGACCGCCGATCCGTTCAATGAGATTTCCGTTTGTGGGACCAGCCATAGCTACTACCGACGCCTCTTGCAGCGCCAGAACGTAACGGAAATCTGCCGGCCAAGGTGTGAGGAAGGCCAGTTCCGTGGACCCCGGGTTGCCATTCATTCATGGCCGTGATGGTGAGTTCCATGATCGTGCTTCCCTACAGAAGCAGCGTTCATCATTTTCACCATTTCCGGACCGCCCGTGCGGAGAAAGCGAATGACCAGCAGGATTGCGAGAACCAGGAAGACGATGTTCAGGATGGTCGTATAGTTCAAGCGAATCGCCGCTTCGGCAATTTGCACATGCCGTTGCTCAGGAATCAGGCGCAGCAGTCCGAATACATACTCCACTGCGAGCGCGGCAAGTGACATGGAGGCATAGAAAAGAGCCAGAAGCAGCAGGCTGATCTTCAGCCCGTAGTATTTGCGATAGATATTCAGGATCGGAAGGATGATGAGATCCGCAAAGAGGAAGGCGATAACTCCGCCAAAGCTGATGCCGCCGTTCCAGAGCACGGCAGCCAGCGGGACATTTCCGACCGAGCAGACGAAAGAAAGGATCGCCACAAGTGGACCGATGACCGGACCCCACAACTTCGCGAGAAATGGATGCCCATGAAGGAAGAAGGCCTGCCAAAAGCTTTGCGGCACCCAGGCAGCCAACGCTCCGGCAATCAATAGTCCTCCGCCGATGTCGAGCCAAGTTGATGCCCAGTCCATCATGAAGAAATGGCTGATGGCGGTCCGGCCCTTACTCGAAGTCATGCGTTGCCAGATGGTCCCTTCGCGCAGCGACATGTCCATGCCGGCGTGACCCTCCATGTGGCCCTGCAATCCCTTATCCGCCTGCCGCCGGGCTTTCTCCACGATCTCCGGCGTGATGAAGATTTTGAAGAGTAACACAAGGATCACGATCATGAGCGGACCGCCGGTGAATTCCGCCAGCGTGAACTGCCAGCCCATCAGCACGGCCAGCAGGATCCCCAACTCCACCACGAGGTTTGTGGAGGCGAATTGAAAGGCAATGGCCGCGGTGAAATTCGCTCCTTTGCGGAACATGGAGCGAGCCAGTGCGACAGCGGCATAGGAGCAGGAGGACGAAGCCGCACCCAGCCCGCTGGCAATGGCAATCGTCCGCGGCGAATCATCGGGCAGCAGGCGGCTCATCTCTTCTTTGGAGACAACCGCCTGGACGACCGCCGAAAGGGAGAAGCCGAGGATGAGTGCCCAGAGAATCTCCCAAAACATGGCAAACGACATCATGAGTGCATGACCGATAGCAGCGAACATCCCCAATGTCTCCTCAGAAATGGATGCTTCTACGCACGCGAATAAGCAAAGACCTATGAAACCGGCTGCTCAGCGATATGCCGATCCGCGTTTGGAGCGGGTTCGAGTTTGCCCTTGCGCAGTTGCCTGCGCTTCATCAACAGGAAGAAGACGGGAACCAGAATCAATACATGAACCGTGGACGTAATCATGCCACCCACGATGGGTGCGGCAATCGGCTTCATCACATCGGAACCAATCCCGGTCTCCCAGAGGATGGGTGCGAGCGAGAGAATGACGGCGGTCACGGTCATCAGCTTGGGTCGCAGGCGCTGAACGGCTCCGTCGATGGTGGCCTGCATAAGATCACCTTCGGTGAGCGGCGTACCAGACTCCAGCCGGCGTTCCAGCGCTTCGTGCAGATAGACGACCATGACCACGCCGGTTTCGACGGCGATTCCAAAGAGCGCGATGTAGCCGACCCAGACGGCGACGCTGAAGTTATAACCCAGAAGCCACTGGAGCAGCAGTCCGCCGGACATTGCGTAGAACGTGGGAAGGATCAATACGGCCGCCTCCGTGGCCGACTTGAAGACAAGATAGAGTAGAACAAAAATAACGAGGAAAACGATGGGCAGGATGATTTCGAGGCGCTGTTTGGCGCGGATTTCGAATTCGTACTCGCCCGCCCAGCGCCAGGTGTAGCCGGCGGGCAGAACCAGCTTCTGCCGCAGCACGCGCGTGGCGCGGCTGACGTAATCGCCATAGTCGCTGCCCTTGAGGGTCAGATAGACATAGCCGGTAAGAGCGCCGTCTTCGTCGCGGATCATGGCCGGACCGCGCGAGAAGAAGACGCGCGCCACTTCGCCGATGGGAATCTGTTCGCCCGATGGCGTCGGAATGAGCGTCTGCGAAATGGCTGCCAGATCGTCGCGGAAATCGCGCTGATAGCGGACAGCGATGGGGAACCTCTCGCGGCCCTGGATGTTCTGCGCGATGTCGGCTCCGCCCACCTCCGAGGAGATGACGCTCTGTACATCGGCGACGGTGAGTCCGTAGCGCGCAGCGACGGCGCGGTTCACATCCACGTTGAGATAGAACCCCTGCGAGACGCGCTCGGCAAAGACCGACGTGGTTTCCGGCATGGCAGAGAGGATCTGCTGCATCTGCGCCCCGATGTCCTGGATGTGGGCCAGATCCGGTCCCTGAATCTTGATGCCGGTGGGCGTCTTGATACCGGTCAGCTCCATGTCCAGCCGGTTCTCGACAGGCATGGTCCACGTATTGACGAGGCCTGGAAACTGTAGCCTCGCATCCATAGCGGCGATGAGCTTGTTGTAGGTCATGCCGGGACTCCACTGGGAGCGCGGCCGCAGCATAATCGTGGTATCGAACATATCGAGCGGCGCATTGTCGGTAGCCGAGTCCGACCGCCCGACCGTTCCGAAGACCGTCGCCACCTCGGGAAAGGAGCGGATGATGCGGTCCTGCTCCTGCATGAGCGAGACCGCCTGGGTGATGGAGATTCCCGGCAGTGCGCTGGGCATGTAAAGTGCGGAGCCTTCATAGAGGGCGGGCATGAACTGGCTTCCAATGCGGAAATACAGCGGAATGGTGGCGGCCAGGAAAGCGAGGTTCAGCGCGATCACCAGTTTCCAGTGGCGCAGACACCAGCGCAGGACCGGGAGATAGAGCGCCTGGGTGATGCGCGCCGCAGGGTTCTTCGACTCGGGCCGCAGCTTTCCGCGCAGGCAGAAGGGCATGAGCGCGGGCACCAGAGTGATGGAAAGCAGCGAGGAAAAGACCAGGACCAGGGTCTTGGTCCACGCCAGCGGCCGGAACATTCGGCCTTCCTGCGCTTCCAGCAAAAAGACAGGTAGAAACGAGACCACGATGATGATGAGCGAGTAAAACAGCGCCGGGCCTACCTGCTGCGCCGCGCCCACAAGGATGCGGCGGCGCTCGTCTCCGCGTGGTTCTCCCGCGCTGCTGCGCTCGGTCAGGTGGCGATAGCCGTTCTCCACGATGACGATGGCGGCATCGACGAGCACACCGATGGCCAGCGCCAATCCTCCCAGCGACATGATATTGGAGCTGACGTGGAGGTAATACATGGGGATGAACGCCGCCAGAACCGCAATGGGCAGCGTCAGGATGGGCACGAGCGCGGAGCGGAAGTGAAAGAGAAACGCGATGCTGACCAGGCTGACAATGATGGCTTCAAGGAGCAGATCGCGCCGGAGCGTGTGGATGGACTGATGGATGAGCCAGGAGCGATCATAGGCAGTGACGATCTCGACGCCGGGAGGCAGCGAGGGCGCAATCTCACGGAGTTTGGCTATCACGCCGTCGATCACGGTGAGGGCGTTGCTGCCGTAACGCATCACGACGATGCCGCCGACGGTTTCCCCTTCGCCCTGCCAATCGGCCGCACCGCGGCGCACATCGGGGCCGAAAGTGACGGTACCCAGATCGCGCACCAGCACAGGGGTCCCGTTCTTTGTGGCGACAGGGACGTTCTCAAGATCGGAGAGCGAGTGCAGATAGCCGAGTCCGCGGATCATGTACTCGGCACCATTCATGTCAAGCACGTCGCCTCCCACTTCGTTGGTGCTCTGACGCACGCGGTCGATCACCGTCGCTGCGGAAATGCCGTAGGAAAAGAGCTTGTTGGGATCGAGGTTCACCTGATACTGGCGCACGAATCCGCCGATGCTGGCCACTTCCGCCACGCCGGGAACGGTTTCCAGCTGATAGCGCAGATACCAGTCCTGAAGCGCGCGCAGGTCGGCGAGCGAATGCGTGTGGCTGCGGTCGAGGATCGCATACTCGTAGACCCAGCCCGCGCCGGTGGCGTCGGGGCCGATGGCCGGATGAACCGCGGCGGGCAGTTGCCCCGCGATCTGCTGTAGATATTCGGTCACACGGGAGCGCGCCCAGTAGAGGTCCGTGCCGTCCTCGAATACGACGAAGACGTAGGAGTCGCCGAACATGGTCTGCGCGCGCACGCCCTTCACATGCGGAGCCGAGAGCAGCGCCGTCACGATCGGGTACGTCACCTGGTCTTCGATCACGTTGGGCGGCTCGCCCGGCCAGGAAGTATGGATGATGACCTGCACGTCGCTGATGTCAGGCAGTGCGTCGAGCGGCACGCGCCGCATCGCCCACACCCCCGCCAGAGTGAGCAGAATGGCCCCCGTAAATACGAGGAATGGGTTGCGCGAGCACCAGTCGATAATCCGCGAAATCATTACATGCCTCCGCTGGCCGTGACGCTGAGCTGCTTTGTCGCGACGGTCTGACTGTTTCGAACCACGACGATGGTCACCTGCCAGGTTCCACCGGATCCCAGTTGCAGCGGACCCGCGTAGACGCCCTGGCCACGATCTGCCAGTGTGGCGACTGCGCGCATCGCGCCCATGCCCATGGCCGGCATCGCTGGCATGGAGAAGGTTGCCGTCACCTGAGCGCCCGTCACCGGCTTGCCATCGGCGCCGGTTAACTGCACCTGCACGGTGTTCGCGCCTTTGCGAGGAGTTGACGGCTCGGTTGTCAGGCTGATCTGCATTGCCTGCGGAGCGTTTGCGCCCGATCCGTTTGCGGCCGGCTGCGGCAGCGGTGAATATGATCCCAGCGCCGCCTGCAGCTGCGCTTCGGAGTCCACCAGGAAATTGGCCGAGCTCACGATATGGTCGCCCGCCTGCAGGCCCTTCAACACCACAACGGAGTCGTCGAGCTGAAGCCCGGTCTGGACGACGCGCGGCTCCAGCCTGCCCTGACCGCGATCAATGAATGCAATCTCGCGGTCACCGGCCTGCAGCACGCCGGAGGCGGGAATCACCAGTTGTCGGCCGAGCGGAATATCGATGTTCACGCTGACGTACATACCCGGCTTGAGCACCAGGCCCGGATTGCGGAAGACCAGTCGCACCCGCACGGTGCGCGTGGTGGTATCGACCTCCGGCAGGATCTGGTCGATGCGGCCATCGAA
>Ga0307372_10007276_pt1 | contig 15924 bp, 17 predicted proteins | sample OX1MG_FD_202533 | JGI IMG/M metagenome (GOLD analysis project Ga0307372, IMG submission 202533) | Soil microbial communities from Risofladan, Vaasa, Finland - OX-1 | ecosystem: Environmental > Terrestrial > Soil > Coastal area > Acid sulfate soil | place: Finland: Risofladan, Vaasa | collected... | reverse complement strand
GGCCCAACAGGACCTGGCGGCCCGCAAAACCACCGGGAAGCTCCTGCTCCTCCCGGCGTAGCCGCCTACGTCTTGCGCTGGTGGAGGATGAAGGCGTTCCCCTCGCTGTCCTCGCCGAACGCCATGACGCAGGCGGGACCATCGAAGATGTTGTCGGAGATCTTGGCGCCGCGCGCCCCGAAGTACGACGCGGCCTCGCGCGCGTCGGCCACGGAGAACAGGATGCCGTCGCACTTCGACCAGCTTCCGTCGGGCATCTTGAAGAGGCCGAACGTGGTGCCGTCGCCCAGATCGTACTCGGCGTAGCTCTCCGTGTCGGCGGTGGGCTGCAGCTCCATGACCTCGCGCCAGAAGGCCTTGGCGCGCCCCAGATCCTTGACGAGGTAGACGCTGGCGTCGATCCCGCGGATCGCCGTCTTGCTCGTGGTCGTGCCCATCGGTACTCCCTTCGCTGTTGCGGTAGATTTCGTTGAGCGCAGTCTACCCCGGATTTCCTGACACCTGCTGTCCACATCGGTGGTAGACTGTGGGCATGAAGGCCGATCGCCTGCTGGCGACGCTGATCCTGCTCCAGGCCCGGGGACGGGTCGCGGCGCGGGAGATCGCCGCTGAGCTCGAGGTCTCCGAGCGCACCGTCTATCGCGACGCCGACGCCCTCTCGGCCGCCGGGATCCCCGTCTATGCGGAGCGCGGCCCGCGGGGCGGCATCGTGCTGGCCGACGGCTACCGGACGGCCCTTACGCACCTGGGAGAAGAAGAGGTCCGCGCGCTCTTCGTCTCCGCGGCCAACCCTCTGGCGGACCTCGGCCTCGGTGACGAGCTCGCCAAGACGCTGGAGAAGCTCGCCGGGGCGCTCCCGCACGGCCAGCGCGCCTCCGCCCGGCGCGTGCGCGACCGTATCCACCTCGACCCCACGCGGTGGAACCAGGCCGCACAGCCGCGCGATCACCTCTCCGCCCTTCAACGGGCCGTCTGGGACGACCACTGCGTGCGGCTGCTCTATCGCGACCGCGAGGGCGCGGAAACGGATCGCGTGGTCGAGCCGCTCGGCTTGGTGGCCAAAGCCGGCATCTGGTACTTGGTGGCTCGATCGTCCGGCGAGATGCGCGTCTTTCGCGCCTCGCGCATTCGCGGCGTCGAGCGGAGCGCGCAGCGCTTCACGCGCCCAGACGGGTTCAGCCTCGACCGCTTCTGGGAGACGTGGACCTCCGCATTCGAGGCGCGTCATGAGGGATACCGGGCGGTCGTGCGCGCGGGTCCGACGGCGCTCTCCGAGTTCCGGACGTTCATGGATGGGCTCTTCGAGCTGGTCGAAGAGAGCGAGTCCGCGGACGGCTGGCAGACGGTGCGCCTGACGTTCCCCGGACCCACCGCAGCGATGGCCCATCTCTTGATGCTGGGCGACGCAATCGAGATACTCGAGCCCGCAGAGCTGCGGGCCAAGGTCTTGGAGGCGGCTACGGCGATCATCGCGCGCCACCCGCCCGTCCCGGCCCCGTGAGCCCCAAATGGGGGAAGAAGCAACACACGGGTGCCGGGCGCAGGCGCGTGAAGGATGCGGTGCCGTGGTGAAAGCCTATATCTTGGTGAGCGCCCAGCCCACGAAGGCAGTCGGTCTCGCCGGGGCGATCCGCGCGGTTCGCGGGATCACCGCCGCCGACGCAGTGACCGGCGAGTACGACGTCATCGCCGCCTGCGAGGTCGCCGACGTCAAGTCGCTGGGCGAGCTGATCCTCAACGGCGTCCATCGCGTCGACGGCGTGGCAAAGACCACGACCTGCATCGTCGTCACCTAAGGGGCCTCAGCCGTCCCGGCGGTCGCGCGGGTGGGCCTCGTCGTACGTCTTGCGCATGTGCTCGAGCGAGACGTTGGTATAGATCTGCGTGGTCGCCAGGCTCTCGTGGCCCAGCAGCTCCTTGATGGTCATGAGGTCGGCCCCGTTCTCCAGCAAGTGCGTGGCGAACGAGTGACGCAAGACGTGCGGCGTGGCGTGCTTGGAGAGCCCCGAGAGCCGGGCGAAGAGGCGGAAGATCTCGCCGGCGTAGTCGGCGTTGAGCCGCCTGCCGGTGCGCCCCACGAAAAACGCCTGGTCGGCCGTGCGCGGACGCAGGCCGAGGTAGAGGGTCATCGCCTCGGCGGCGGCGTGGTTGAAGAAGACGACGCGCTGCTTGTTCCCCTTGCCGATCACCCGCATGCGCCGGCGCTCCAGGTCCACGTCGTCCAGGTTCAGCCCCACCAGCTCCGCGCGACGGATGCCGCTGGCGTAGAGCAGCTCCAGGATCGCGCGGTCGCGGAGGCGCACGAACTCCGAGCGCCCGGCGATCGTGGTGCTCAGCAGCGTGTCGACCTCCGACTCGTTGAGCACCTTGGGAAGGCGTTTCTCGGGCTTGGGCGGGCGGATCTCGGCGCTGGGGTTATCGGTGCGCTTCCCCTCCCGCTTCTGCCAGGTAAAAAACGCCCGCAGGGACGCGATCTTGCGGCGCACCGAGGCAGCCGTGTACGCCTTGTCGCCCATCAGGTGCATCACGTAGCGCCGCATCTCCGAGGCTGAGGCCTGCCAGAGCGGCGCGCCGCCCAGCCAGCGCCGAAAGGCGTCGACGTCACGGCCATACTCGCTGGCCGTGCGGACGCTCTGGCCGCGCTCCAGACGGATCGACGCCTGGAAGTCTGCGACCTCGGGGACGGGCGACTGGTAGAGACTCAACGCGTCGATCCTCCGGGGCGGCTACCGTGCGTGAAAGGTTCTCCTCTCACGCTCACATATCCTCGCATAATAGATGTTTGACGAGATATCGGCTGGGCTAGTACCACGGGACCAGAACCCTCCTGCCGCCTCCAATCTCGTCAAACATGATCAACGAAATTCAATCTGCGGGATGGGCCCGGCTCTTCCTCACCGTCGCTCGAGCGCGGCGACCAGAGCCGACAGATCCTCGCGCAGGCGCTCGGCCGTGCCGCGCTCGAGCGCCTCCAGCGCTTTGGCCACGACCCCATCGGCGATCCCCGGCAAGAACTCCCGCAAGCGCTCGCCCTTGGTCGTCAGGCTCACCAGCTGGCGGCGCCGGTCATCCGGGTCGCCGCGGCGCTTCACCAGGCCCGTAGCCTCCATCCGCTTGAGCATGCGGCTCATCGGCGGTCCCTGCACGTGGGCCGCCTTCGCCAGCTCCGCCGGCGAGATCTCCCCACGCTCCCAGAGCGCCTCGAGCACGGGACGCTGCGCCGCCGACGTCCCCAGCACCACCAGCACCCGATCCGTCGCCCTCCCGATCTGCCGCTCGGCGATCGAGACCAGACGGGCGATCTCGCGCGCCGGGTTCTCCACAGGGCTGTCCACAGCGATCCCTCCGTCCCGTTCGCCGTCCATCCACATGCATTCCACAGGCACCCCGGCACCGATCGGTCGAAACCCCGGACTCTATCGCCGCGGCCGGCCCATCACATCGAACAGTACCCGGGTTGCTATATACCTTCAGTATATACCAGGGTAAGGGAACTCGCGCAAGTGCTCTCGCTCCGGGGCGCGCAAACGCAGACGGCCGCCCTGGTGGGCGGCCGTCTGGAGCGGTTGTTCGCGAAGGCGCATCCGCCCCGCCGGGTGGAGTCGCTTAGGCCACGTAGGTGACGTTCACGGAGACGCCCGCGGCCTCGGCCTTCTGCAGGCACACCAACACCGCGTCGATCTCGCCCTCGACGGCGATCAGATCGCCGGCGGTGATGCCGACGGGGCCGGCGTGGCGCCAGAGGACGGTGCGCGCCGTCTCGAGCGCCTCGCGCAGGCGACGCGGGGTCGTCTCCAGCACCGGCCAGTCGCTCTGCGCGACCGGAGGGACCACGCGCCACCCCTCACCGTAGACGGCCTCCTCGTCGAGGAAGGCGTGCGGCACGGCGGCGAGCATGGCCAGCGAATTTCGCTCGCTTGCCGCCAGCGGCAGTTCGGAGTCGCCCAGATGGAGGACGAAGTCGACGAAGGCGGCGTGCTCGACGATGTATCCGCCGGCCCGCGAGCCAACCGCCACGGAGGCGTGGCCCCGCTTGAATTCCCGGGCGTCGTATCCCATCGGTCTAGGCGCCCCGCGAAAAGGTCATCGCGGTCACGTTGGACGCGGCGCCGTCAAGCCCCTTGGGAGCGAGTGGCGGCATCTCACCGAACCGGCACGACGACCAGCTTGCGCACCACGCTGGTCTGGGCGAGCCCCCGCGTGATCGACGCCACGACGTAGAACGTGGTCGGGGCGGTCACGGCGGGAGCGATCAGCGCCACGGCATCCTCGGCTCCCGAGGCGTCGCCCTGCGCGATGGTGTGTCCGGCTCCGTCCATCAGCGTGATCACCGCGTCGTCGTGGGCGCCGAGCACCTGGACGCGCACGCTCTCCCCCGCCTCCGCCTGGGATCGCGAGAGCTCGATGCCCGCCGTCTGCGCGGGGTCCTCCGCGCGCGGTGCATCGGCCATCGCCTCCGGCTTCGCAGACCTGCCGGGCACCACGACCACGCCCACGCTCGACATCGCGCGGCGCGCGCCGTCCTGCACCTGCAGCACCACGCGCATCTGCCGGCCGGCGGCGGACTCGGGCACGCGCAGCGCGGTGGTGCCGTCCACGGCGAACGGTCCGCTGGCCCAGACCTTGCCGCCCAGATCGAGCAGCCAGACGCGCCCCCGCGTGCCCGTCGCCGTGTAGTAGACGCGCATGCTGCCGCCGGCCTCCACCGGCGTCGGCGCCACGGAGAGCTCCCCGATCAACGGGGCACTCTCGAGCCCGCGCGACGAGGCGTAGGCGCCGAGGCGCGCGGGCGCCGGGGCGGCGAGCACCGTCGTGCTCTGTGCCATCCCCCTGGCGCTCGGCGCGTTCATCGTGCTCACGCAGCCCGCCATGGGATACGCGCTGCTCTTCACCGGGCCCGGACACGTGGTCATCGCCATCGTCGCCGCGCTCGAGCTGCTGGGCATTCTCTCCATCCACGTCATCCTGCGCGACGTCACCTAGAGGAACACGGAGGGCCTCATGCACCTGCTCATTCCTCTCCTCGGCGGACTCTCGGCGTTCTTCTTCGCGATCTCGCTGATCCCCACGAAGAGCCCGCTCTCGCAGTGCCTGGAGGCCCTGCGCACGGCCGGCGCCGAGGCGCCCAGCGAGACCGTCGGATCCCGCGCCTTGGAGCTCGTCTTCAACGAGGAGCGCCGCGGCCGCCTTGCGCGCCAGCTCATCGAAGCCGGCTGGTACACGGTGACCCCCGTGCAGATCATCTTCCGCGTCGTCGCGGGCGCGTGTCTGGGAGCGCTCTTCGCCATGCTGACGCCGCGCCTGATCGAGCTCCCCTTCGCCCTTGCGGCTTTCACGGGGGCCACGATCTTCGCGGCCGGCGCGTACGCGCCGATCTATGCGCTCCACCGCGCCATCGATGCGCGCAAGGCCGCCGTCCAGCGAGCCCTGCCGGATTTCCTCGACATGGTGGCCGCCACGGTGCAAGCGGGCCTCTCCGTGAACGCGGCGCTCTCCTACGCCGTGGAAGCGGTCCCCGGACCGGTCGGGAGCGAGATCAAGGAGGCGCTCTCCGAGATGCGGCTGGGACGCTCGCGCGCGGAGTCGCTGAAGGCCGCCGCGCAGCGGCTCAACCAAGAGGACTTCTCGGGGACGATCACCGCGCTCACTCAGGCGGAGCGCATGGGCACCAACGTCGCGGCGGTCCTGACGGAGCTGGCGGAGGAGACGCGCAACCGCCGCATCATGATGCTCGAGGAGCGTGCCACCAAGCTGCCGGTGCAGATGACGATACCGATGGCGGTCTTTCTACTCCCCGCGCTCTTCGTCATCATCTTCGGCGCGGTCGCCGCGAACTATCTGGCCACCCGGTGACGACGATGCCGTTCACGATCTTGGGAGTCGCCCTCCTGGGAGCGGCGGCGTGGATCGGCACCGTCGCCGCGCCGCCGCTCGTGGCCGACGTCGCCCGCGCGGATGACGCGCCGAGGCCGGGAAGGCCGCCGACGCCGTGGCTGATCGGCGGGAGCGCCGCGCTGGGCGGGCTCTTGGCTCCGCATTCGACGCTGCCGCAGCTGACGATGGCGACGGTCCTCGTCTTCGCTCTGGTGACGGCGTGGTCCACGGACGTGCTGCACGGCGTCGTTCCGGACATCTGCACCCTCGGGCCGCTGGCCGTCATCCTCTCGCTGGCCCTTCTGCACCATACGTGGACGCCGCTGATCTCCGCGCTCATCCTCTTCGCGCCGTTCGCGGCCGCGGCGTCGCTCTCCAAGGGATTGGGCATGGGCTGGGGCGACGTCAAGCTGGCAACGCTCGGCGGCGCCGCCCTGGGCGCCCCCTTAGCGCTCCTGCTTTTCGCCGGCGCATCGCTCGTCGCGGTCATCGTCGGCCGCGCGCTGCGTCGCGGGCGCGCTCCGATCGCCTTCGCGCCCTATCTGGCAGCGGCCATCGGGATGGGCCTTGCGGTGGTGGGGATCCTGTGATGCGACTGCGCAATCTCACGACGGGGCGGGTGGTCGCCGCGAACGTCACGCGGGCCGGCACGCCGTGGACGCGCCTGCGCGGGATGCTGTTGCCCGAGGCTATGGACGACGACGCGGGGATCTGGCTCGCCGACTGCTGGCTCATCCACACGCTGGGCGCGCGCCTCCCGCTCGACGTGCTCTTTCTCGACGCGATCGAGCGCGTCGTGCGCGTGGCTCCGCACGTGAGGCGCGGCCGGGTGCTGTGGTGCCGCGGCGCTCGCACGGTGGTGGCGCTGAGCGCGGGAGCGATCGCGCGCAACGACGTTCTGGCCGGCGACCGGCTAGCTCTGGCGTGAGCGCGGAGCCGGATCGGTCAGCCGGCGGCCAATGCGCCGGCCCTCGGGGAACGCCCCGAAACCGCCCGCAAGATCGACGCCGTGCCCGGCGGGCGGCGGACGGCGCCGGTCTTGGCCAGCAGACGCACGAGGGCCAGGTCGTCGGGACGCATCGCCAGCGCGCGCTCCGCGAGCTGCGCGGTTCGCGAGAGGTCGCCTCGCTCGAAGGCGATCTCGCCCAGGCGCTCCAGCACGAGTGCGTGGCGATCCGCCAGGAGCGCTGCCTGCGCCTGAAACCATGGCTCCGGAACGTCACCCACCAGCAAGCCGCCCACGTTGAGGCCATCCGCGGCCTGGTAGTGCGCCTCCGCGGCGCGGCGGTCGCTCTGCTCGAACTGCTCGTCGCCGTTGTTCGCATGCATGATGAAGCGCTGCACGTCGACGACCACGTTCTCGAAATCGAGCAGCACCTCGCCGCCCACGCGGAAGTACGCCTCGACGCGGTCGTAGCCCACCAGCTGCGCGATCGCCTTGCGGACGTTGCTGCAAGCCGTGCGCAGTCCCTGATCGGCGAGGTGGCGCTCGGCGTTCGGCCAGAAGATCTTGAGGATCTCGGCGCGCGGGGCGGTGCCGTCGCGCTTGAGCGCCAGATACTTGAAGATCTGCTGATCGCGCCGGCGGACCCACGGCACGGAGCGCCCGCCGATGGTGGCCTCGAAGCGGCCGAAGAGGCGCACGTGCAGCGGGTCGCGTACGGCCGCGCTGCGCGCGCTGTGCACCGCGGGAGAGGAGCGCATCGAGACCAGCGCGCGGCACGGGCGATATCCCTCGCCGTCGAAGACCACGAAGAGCCCCTGACGCTCAAGCGCCCGCAGACGCTGCTGATCGCTGCACGGCGCGCCGGCCATCATGGCGAGCACCAGCTCCCGGTCCTGCTCGTCGGCGCGATCGAGCGCGGCCAAGACGTAGTCCGAGAAGAGGTGCCCCTGCCGGCTGCACCAATACTCGAAGGCCTCCGAGAGACCGCGCCCGTCCTCGCCAGCCTTGCGGACGGCGCCGCTCGCCGCGATCGCCCAGCCCTCGGTCGCCTCCCAGAGCCGCCGGACGTCGGCGTGCGCGCAGCTCACGTCGCAGGCCTCGGCCAGCTCGCGCAGCTCGGCGAAGGTGAAGGCCAGGCGGTCGAAGTCACAGAGGACGCCCAGCCCGCTGCCGACGATCTCGCTGACGTCGATCACGGCGCGCGAGCGGAGCGCGAGGGTGAGCGCGGCTCCCTCGGGCAGATCCCGCATCAGGCGCACGAGCGCCGCGGCGCCTTCGGGCGAGGGCTCGCCGCTCTGGTCGACGCAGAGATCGCACGGGGCGGCGGCAAGCGCCGCCACGATCGCATGGTGCGAGGCCGCGTCCGGCTCCAGCCCCAGGACGCAGGCGATCTCGCCGCGCACCTGGTCGGCGCTCATGGCCGGCTCGAGCCGGCAATAGGCGCCTGGGCGCCCGTTGTGCCGGAGGTACGAGAGCAGCACGGTGGTCTTGCCCGATCCGGGCGGCGCCACCAGCAGACGGACGGCGACGTCCCGGTGCCGGGCGAACCACGCCTCCAGCCGAGGCCGGCGGATGACCGTCGGCGCCAACCGAGGGATTTGGGAGTGAACCATGGAGCCTCCGCGGCTCGGGTCCGCGCGTATCTGGCCCTACGTCACGCCCACACAGCCACTCTCCATGTACCCCCTCTGATTTGGGGGGAAACCGTGCCCTCGCAAGCGCTTTTTAGGACTAAAGTCCTGACGAGGTGCCGGCCAGCCAGAGAGCCGACGCTGGAGCGCGAGAGGAGCTAGCGCCTGGCCAGGCGCGGCCCCCAGCCGTCGAAGAGCGTCGACGACGTCCCGCCGGCCAGTGGGTTGCGTACCAGGCCGCCAACCGGCGGCGTTATCGTCTCGTTGCGTGGGCGCGGATTGCGAACGTGCGTCATGGTGCTCGTCGACCTCTCGTGACTCTTGTCATCTCCTTATAGCGCGACGCACCACCGGAAGTTTCGGCGGTGCGTCGTCGTTCACGAAAAGATCGCCGATCGCTTACAGATCGAACGGAATGCCCAGCTCCCCGGTCAGCTTCTCCAAGCCGGTCCACACTTTGACGTGCACGGGCACGCCTTCCGCGCGGTGCTTGAGCGTCTTCTCGTACTCGATCTCTCCGGCCACGTAGATGCGATTCTCTCCCGGCGTCTTCGCGCTGTCCTTGAACGCGCGCAGTTCCTTGTCCATGTCGGCCTTGAACGCCGCGACGTCGCGGAATCCGTCGACGCGGAACGCGCCGAAGAAGTGACCGATCGCGCCTTCCTTCGACTGGCCGGGCAGCGGCAGATCGTTGCCGAACGCGCCGCCGGAGAGCACGCCGCACATGATGTCGACGAGCAGTCCCAAGCCGTAGCCCTTGTGACCGCCGAGATCCGTGCCGAAGCCGCCCAGCGGCAGCAGCGCGCCCTGCATCGCGGCATCGGCATCGGTGGTCGGATGGCCGTCCTTGTCGATCGCCCAACCCGGCATCAGCGCCTTCTCCTTGCGCTTGTATACCTCCAGCTTGCCGCGCGGCACGGTGGTGGTGGCGAAGTCGAGCACGAATGCCGGCTCGTCGGCCGTCGGAATCGCGTACGCCCACGGATTGGTGCCGAGCATGATGTCGCGGCCGAACGTGGGAGCACCGTAACGCACGGAGTTGGTCGAGGCGATGCCGATCATGTCGTGCGGCAGCGCCATCATCGCGTAGTAGCCGGCGATGCCGAAGTGGTTGGAGTTGCGCACCGCTCCGAAGGCGGCGCCGTGCTTGCGCGCCTTCTCGATCACCGTCTCCATCGTGCGCTTGCCCGCCGGGTGCCCCAAGCCGTTGCCAGCGTCGACCAGCACCGTCGTCTCCGTCTCGCGCGCCACGGCAGGCACGGCATTGGGATCGAGCGTGCCCTTGCGGATGCGGCTGACGTAATAGGTCTCCAGGCGCGCGACGCCATGCGATTCGATGCCGCGCAGGTCGGCGGCGACCAGAACGTCGGCGACGGTCTCGGCGTCGCCCGCCGCGACGCCCACGCGCTGCAGCGTGCGGCTGACGACCGAACGAAGCTTCGCCTCGCTCGTGATGCGATACTCGGTGGTGGCGACTGATTCGGACAACGTATTCCTCCTTCGTGACAGCATGGCTTACCACGCCGGCGGCTACGGTCCTGGTATACCCGCGGCGGTCCGGCGCGCCATCGCCATGACCGTCATCATCGGATTGACCCCGGAGGCCGCCGGGAAGGCCGAGGCATCGCCGATCCAGAGCCCCCGCGTGCCGTGAACGCGCCCATCGGGATCGCCCACGCCCTCGGCGAGCCGCGCGCGCAGACGGGCGCTGCCCATCTGGTGCGCCGAAAAGAGCCCGATGCGGTTGGGCGCCAGGCCCCGTTGCGCGATGCCCTCGCGCATGCGCCGCTCTGCGTCGGCACGCGACCAGCGCTCGAGCGTGAGGGGAACGGCGTGAAGCGTGCGGACGCGGCGCGCACCCGCGGCGAAAGCCAGTTCCGCGGTGCGCACCAGACCCTCCGCCAAATGACGGGCGTCATACGACGAAAGTCGATAGGCGATGCCGGGCACCTCGCCGCGCAAGCCCACCCGCCCGCCGTCGCGGTCGCGGACCAGCACGATGAGCGCCGCGGAACGCCGCGCGTCGCGCATCGACTCCGCGTGCGCGCCTGCTCCTTCCCACGGTATGCCGATCGCTTGCAGGCCCGGATGTGTCGGGGCCGTCTCCACCGTCACGCCGTAGGCTCCGTCGAGTTCCGCGAAGGCGTCGCAGTAGGCCGACTGCATCGGCCCGAGCCAGGGGTCGACCGGATCGTCGAACTCCGCGATGATCGCGGAGACCGGGTGCAGATGGAGATGGCGTCCGAGCGCGGAAGCGGTCACCCCGGATCGCGCCAGGAGGGCGGGCGTGCGCAACGATCCCGCCGCCGCCACCACGCGCGGCGTCCTCACGGTGAAGGGACGGCGCTCGGGTCCTGCCGTACCGCGCACGCCGACGACGGCCCCGCGCTCGAGGAGGACGCGCTCGACGCGCGCCTCGACCACCACCCGCGCGCCTCGCGCCACTGCATCGCGCAGGAAGGTTCGCGGCGTGGAGGCCTTGCGCCCGTAGGCGCACCCGAAACCGCAGTATCCGCAACCCGGCGGACAATCGGGCGTCGCGTTGCGCGGCATCGCGGCGGCAGTCCAGCCGAGCGCTTTGCATCCTCGCAGGAGCGCGGCGTTTTGCGCGTTGTGCCACGACGCCGGTGCCGTCTCCAGCCTCGCCTCGACGGCCGCATAGTGCGGCGCGAGCTCCGCGGCCACGTCGTAGCCCAGATGTCGGCTCCACTCTTGTGCCACCGAAGGCCGCAAGCGCAGGCTCGTGCACCAGTTGACCGTGGTCCCGCCGCCCAAGCACGCCCCCGCCAGCACCGCGATGCCCAGGTCCTCCGTGGCGCAGAGACCGTGCTCGAGATAGAGATCGCGCATCGCGGGACCCTCGAGTTGATCGGCGTCCCCCGCGCTCCATGCTCGCCCCGCCTCCAGCAGCAGCACGTCGAATCCGCGCTCGGCCAGCATCGCCGCGGCGACGCCGCCCCCCGCGCCGGAGCCGATCACCACGACGTCGGCGGAGTCACCCGCCGGCCGCAGACGCGCAAGCGCAAGCGGACGCTCGCGCTCGCACCCGCTCGCGGCATCGCCGCGCGGCCCCGGATACTCGAGCTCGGGCCAACGCTCCGGCGCGTCGACGCCCGCATAGACGTGAAAGAGCACCAATCTCTTCAACGCCTGGAAGCCGCTGCGCAGCGCCGGCACGCGGCTGCGCCCGAGCCAGCGCAGCAGCGAGCCGCCGCGGCCAGGGGCGAGGCGATCGATGGGCAACGCGGCTAGAAAGGCGAGGATGCGCGCGCGGCGGCGCCCATCGAGCAGGCGGAGCGTCTCCTCGACCTGAGCGGCCAATCGCCCGGGGTCGCTTCCCGGCGGCGCAAACGCCTCGCACAGCGCCTCCAAGCGCCGCGTCGAACCGGCCACGCGGCTACGAGCCGCCTACCACCCGGCGCTCGTCCGTCGCGCGATCGTGCACCAGCGCCCCCTCGCGAGCCAGGCCAAGCACCCACGTCTCGCACGCGATGCGGTTACGGGTGAAGCACTCACGCATGGCGGCGGCGATCTCCATGGTGTTGCCTTCCACCAGCGCCAGCACGCTTGGGCCTGCTCCCGAGAGCGCCACCCCCAACAGGCCCGGAGCCTCCAATCTCAGCGTGTCCTCAAGACCCGGGACGTGTGCGGCGCGATACGGTTGGTGCAGACGATCCTGCATCGCCACGCGAAGGTGGCGCAGGTCGCCGCTGGCGAGCGAGGCCCCCAGCAGCGCCGCGCGTTGAATGTTGAAAACCGTGTCCGCCTTCGCGTACGCCTGGGGCAGCATCGCGCGTGCCTGCGAGGTCGCGAGCTCCAGCTGCGGCACCGCGACGATGGCGCGGACGCCCTGAGGCGGGTTGAAGCGCAGATAGCTAGGCTCCGCGGTCCCGCGTTGCGCCGCCACGACCACGCCGCCCAACAGGGCCGGCGTCGAGTTGTCGGGATGCCCCTCCAGCTCGCAGGCCAGCGCCACCATGCGCTCGGCGGACGTCTCCAAGCCCGCCGCTGAATCGGCGACGAGCAGACCGAGCACCAGCGCCGCGGCGCTGGAGCCCAGGCCCTTGCCCAGGGGCAACGGATTCTCGACCACCAGCTCCCCGCGCGGCAGCTCGGCGTCCTCGCCGAGCAACGCCCGCATGCCGCGCACGATCTCCTGTTCGAAGCCGCCGTGCGTGGGCATGTGGGGACCGGGCAGGAAGCGCGTGCGGAACGGCTGCTCATCGCAGCGCAGGCTGGCTCGCAGCCGCAGCTCCAGCGCGATGCCGACGGCATCGAAGCCCGAGCCGAGGTTGGCGCTGGTCGCGGGGACCTCGAAATCGATGCGCATCGGTTACTCTTTCTCTTTCAGCATCACGCCGAGCACGGCATCCACGGTGGCGGCCACGGGCTCCGGAGCCGCCGGCTCCGGCACGGAAGAGTCCTTGAGGACGTGCCCGGTCAAGATGCAGACCACGTCGTCGCCGGGCTGCATCACGCCGCGCCGACGCAGCGCGCGCGCACCGGCCAGCGAGGCCGCGGAGGCGGGCTCGCAGCCCAAGCCGTCGCGGCCGATCACGCGGCGCGCCTCCAGGATCTCATCGTCGCTAACGGCGAGCGCCAGACCGTTGCAGGCCTGCAGCTCGCGGCGTGCCTTGCGCCACGAGACGGGATTGCCGATGCGGATGGCGCTGGCCACCGTCTGCGCCTTTACCGGCACCAGATCGTCGCCGCGCTCCCACGCCTGGGCGAAGGGGGCGGAGCCGGCGGCTTGCACCACGGCAAGGCGCGGAAGGCGGTCGGCCAAGCCCAGCGCCAGCGCCTCGCGGAAGCCCTTGCCCAGCGCGCTCACGTTGCCCAGGTTGCCGCCGGGCAAGACCACCCAGTCGGGGGCGCGCCAACCGCGCTGCTCGAGGATGGCGTAGGCCACGCACTTCTGGCCCTCGATGCGGTAGGGATCCACGGAGTTCACCAGCGCCACCGCGCGCGAGGCCGCGCCCACGTCGCGCGCCAGGGTCAGCGCGTCGTCGAAGTCGCCCTCGATGGTGAGGACCCGCGCCCCGTAGGCCAGCGTCTGCGCGATCTTCGCCGCGGAGACGCCCCCGGCGGGGGCCAGCACGAAGGCGCCCATGCCCGCGCGCGCCGCATAGGCCGCCATGGCCGCGGACGTGTTGCCGGTGCTGGCGCAGAGCGCCGCCCGCGAGCCGCGCGCCGCAGCGAACGAGACGGCCACCGTCATCCCCGCGTCCTTGAACGAGCCGCTGGGATTGCGGCCGCAGTGGTAGACAGCCGCGCCGTCTAGGCCGGCCCAAGCGGCGCCGCGCGGCGCCGTCTGCAGCGGGATCTCGTTCTCGTCGAGCGAGACCACGCGGTCGACGTCGATCTGGGGGAGAAGCTCGCGATAGCGCCAGACGCCGCTCCGGTCGGCCGGCGAGGACGAGGCGCGCCGCTCGCGCAGAATCTGCAGCACGGCGTCGCGCCCGATGCCCTGCGGCGCGTCGAACTCGAGCAGCCCGCCGCAGCGCGGGCAGGTGTTCCCCTCGATCGCCGTGGCACCGCAGCCGGCCTCGGCGCACCGCAGCGGCGCGGGGGCCCCGACGCCGCGCCACGCCGCGTTGGCCGGCGCGCTCACGTCGTCCTCGGCGCACCGCAGGCGCGCCAGCGTCCTCTCCATCGTCCCGTACTCCTCACTCGAACGTCATCGACAAAAAATCAGCGCCCCCAGCCTGCAGGCCGGGGGCGCTTTGTGTGGTCCGCAGATCGTGCCGACCTTACCGCAACGCCTCTCCCGCCCGCAGCGTGAAGCCGCGAGTAATCGTCGTCGTGGTAATCGTCGTGATCGCGTCGTACATGGTTCTCCTCCCATATATCGGGCGGGGCGCGAAAATCCTTCACCCCTCCGAGGGAACCTGCGCGCGAAGGCGCCGGGCCGCCCTCCGAGAAGAGGCCCCTCCATGCTCGAGGCACCACCGCTGGCCCCTGCGCTCTTGGAGGAGCTGCGAGGCTTGCTCCCAGGCGCGCGCTCGGTCTTGACATCGCGCGAGGACCTGCTGGTCTACGGCTACGACGGCACCTGGTACGAAGGGATGCCGCAAGTGGTGGTCATCCCCGAGAGCACCGACCAGGTGGCCGCCGTGGTGCTCCTGGCCAACCGCGAGCTCATCCCGGTCACGCCCCGCGCGATGGGCTCGAGCCTCTCGGGCGGCCCTGTCCCTAGACGCGGCGGCATCGTGATCGACACCAAGCGCATGGACCGCATCCTCGAGATCGACGAGGTGAACTTCGTCGCCGTCGTCCAGCCGGGAGTGATCAACTCCGACCTGCAGGCCGCCGTCGAACGGCGCGGCCTCTTCTATCCGCCCGATCCCAGTTCGCTGCGGCAGTCGGCCATCGGCGGCAACATCGCCGAGAACGCCGGCGGGTCGCGCTGTCTAAAGTACGGCGTCACCTCCGATTACGTGATGGGCCTGGAGGTGGTGCTCCCCACGGGCGAGGTCATTCGCACCGGCGGCAAGATGGTGAAAAACGTCACCGGCTACAACCTGCGCCAGCTCATCACGGGCGCCGAGGGGACGCTGGGCGTCGTCACCGAGGCCACGCTGCGCCTCATCAAGAAGCCGCCCCACGCCCGCACCGCGATGTTCGTCTTCGCCTCGATCGTCGATGCGGCGCAGTGCGTCACGGCCGTCATGAGCGCGGGCCTGCTCCCCACCGCCATCGAGATGATGGACGACGTGACCATGGCCTGCGTCGAGGAGATGTTTGCCATCGGCCTGCCGGTCGAGCGCGAGGCGATCCTGCTGATCTCCGTCGACGGCCACCACGCCGCCGTCGTCGACGGCGAGCTGGCGGCGATCACCGAGATCGCGGCCGCCGCCGGAGCCGTGGAGGTCCGCACGGCCGCGAACCAGGCCGAGGCCGACGCGCTCTGGCAGGCGCGCCGCGGCATCAGCCCCGCTCTCGCCCGCAAGCGTCCCAACAAGCTCGGTGAGGACGTCTCGATCCCGCGCTCGGAGATTCCGCACATGGTGCGGGCCGTGCGCGAGATCGCGAGGAAGTACGGCTTGCCGATTCCGATCTACGGACACGTCGGGGACGGGAACCTCCATCCTAACATCCTGTGCGACCGGCACGACGGCGCGGAGCTGGAGCGCGTGGGCAAGGCGGCGCGCGAGATCTTCGAGGCCGCCGTCGCCTGCGGCGGCACGCTCTCCGGGGAGCATGGCATCGGATTGCTCAAGAAGCAGTTCCTGGAGCTAGATCTGGGCAGCGCGCAGGTGGAAGCCATGCGCCGCATCAAAGCCGCCCTCGATCCCAACGGCATCATGAATCCCGGCAAGATCTTCCCCGAGCCTGGCGGCGCGGACATCTTCAAGCTCTAGGAGCCTGTCGGATGATGCCACTACATGCTGTTGTGAGACGCCACGGGCCGCCGGCGAGGAGCGAGGAGTGCTGAATGGCAGAGTCATTTGAGCGACGAGCGACGAAGCCGCC
>Ga0307372_10007275_pt1 | contig 15924 bp, 23 predicted proteins | sample OX1MG_FD_202533 | JGI IMG/M metagenome (GOLD analysis project Ga0307372, IMG submission 202533) | Soil microbial communities from Risofladan, Vaasa, Finland - OX-1 | ecosystem: Environmental > Terrestrial > Soil > Coastal area > Acid sulfate soil | place: Finland: Risofladan, Vaasa | collected... | reverse complement strand
TCGACGTCGCCATCGAGGACGCGTTGCCCAAGGTCACTCTTCCGTTCAACATAGAGATCTCGCGCCATGACATCGGCGGGCCCTCCGCCGGCCTCATGACGGCGCTGGCGGTCTACACGGTAACGTCCGGTGACGACCTGACGAGAGGGCGCAAGATCGCAGGTACGGGAACGATCGACCGTAAAGGTGACGTCGGACCTGTCGGCGGGGTAGTAGAGAAGGTTGTAGCCGCCGCAAACGCTGGCGCGACTCTCTTCCTGGTTCCGACCGCGGATGCCGGGTCAGCGCAAGAGGCGGCCCAGGGCCACGGCATCTCCGTTATCCCGGTGGCTTCCCTCAGTACCGCGATGGAGAAGCTCCGAAAGTGATGTTCCGCATCTCGGTCAGAGCCGCAACTCGTCAACGTGTGACGAGATCCCGACTGCGAAACGTGTAGAGACTGGCGAAGAGCAAGACTACGATTGTCAGAGTCGATGCCACGAGTCCGCGTAGTGAAAGTCCATAGCGCACTGGGGTGGTTCCCCAATGTAGTGGAGGAATGGCGAAGCTTGGCACTCGGGGCGAGACCGGCGACCGTCGGTACTGCCTCCTTGACAGGCGGCCCGCGGGTTTCGTTGTGGTCGGAATAGTGACCTTCGACCCTGGCCGACGCCAGGCTGCCGGACGACGATGAGTGACGGCGTCGCACGCCGAGCGCGCTTTCGCATAGATAGGGCTAGCTGATGTCCAATATCGAAGACACACCGCCGCCGCCCGTTGTCCAGACTGGAACGGTTACGTTAGGAAACTGCGATGGTCCGCGACAAGGCAACACATGAATCAAGCAAACCAGTACACGGGCATGGGCGTGGCCGTCGGGGCAGGTGTGGGGGTGACGATCGGCGTCTTGATCGGCGGCTGGGCTATTGCGATCGGCATGTGCCTCGGAGCTGGCGTCGGGGTAGCAATCGGTACGGCAATGGAGGCGCGACAGAGGAACTCGTCTGGGAAGTAACCGCTCAGGAAGTGCCGAAGGGGCGCCGTCGGCGCGAGGGCACGAGCAGCGGGATCCAGGAGGTACCGCTCGGAGACGCCATTTTCCGGCGCCCAGTCGATCGGGGCTTCTGACCCTATGGCTGTTGTCAGGTGGGCTCCTACCCTTGCCTCCGTGCGTACCCATTTCGAGCGGCACCGCTCGACGCGTTCCGGCTGGCTCAGAGCCGCCGTGCTTGGAGCAGATGACGGACTCGTGTCCACCGCCGCGTTGCTGGTCGGGGTAACCGCCTCCGGCGCGACCAAGAACGCGATCCTCACTGCCGGCGTGGCTGCGCTCAGCGCCGGGGCCATGGCGATGGCCATCGGGGAGTACGTGTCGGTCAGTGCCCAAGCCGACACGGAGGCCGCCGACCGCAGTCGGGAGGAGCAAGAACTCGCTACCGATCCGAGAGCAGAGTTCCAGGAGCTGGTCTCCATCTATCGCGACCGCGGGCTTTCCGCCGAGTTGGCCACCGACGTCGCTGCTGCCCTCCAAGCACGAGACCCGCTCACCGCGCACCTGCGCGACGAGCTTGGCCACACGGAGGCGACCAAGGCTCGGCCGATCCAGGCGGGGGGTGCGTCTGCGGCCAGCTTCGCGGCGGGTGCCACGATCCCTCTCATCACCGCAGCGCTCAGCCCGGCCGGGCCGCGCAGCATCGTCATCGCCGGCATCACGCTGGTCGCCCTGTGCGTTCTTGGCGTCCTCGGAGCCGCTATCGGGGGCGCTCCACGATTGCGCGGCGCGCTGCGAGTTGGTATTGGAGGTGCGCTGGCGCTCGCCGTCACCTACGGCGTGGGTTCGCTGTTTGGCTCTTCGACCTGACCCCTGCATTTCGAGCCAACGGCTCGATCTCGACGTTTCGTGCCCTACAATGCCCGCGGCCCGACTAGGGACGTCGCCAAGTCGTGCGAGCGGATCGGACGATCTTCTTGGTCGAACGGTCGCTCGACACCTCGACCTCGGATGCCGGTGCCCGCGACCGGCCACCCAGCAACATCGCACTTCCCACGACGCTGGCGAACGCTGACACCTGTAACACGGCCGCGAAGCCATGGGGCAAGCCCTGGTCGAGGAGTACGACGCCAGCAGCAATGGGCACGGCGTTCGTCGTGAGGTTGGCCAACCCACCGGCCAGCAGCACGTCACCGTGCTGGAATGCCGATTGAAGCGTGATGGAGCCCAGGACATAGAACACGACCAGGGGGACTACGGCGGCAACCCACGTCCCGCCAAATACCACCAGCTTGGTGGAGGTGTCGCCACCGGCGAACAGGAGTCCGGCCGTAGCTCCGAGTGCGGCACCTTGGGTCAAACGGACCTTAGAGAAGGTAGCGAGCAAAGCCGATGCACCCAGGCAGGTGCACAACCACAGCAGAGCGAGGATCGGCTTGGGTGGACGATCGGTCGGGGTGGTGCCCACTAGGGACGCTCCCAAGAGCACCAAACCGACGAAGGCCAGGCCGACGGCCAACCGCTCCCGGGACGAGAGCAAGCGAGGATGGCCCCGACAACGCGCAAGGGCGAGGAAGGCCACTCCGGAGGCGTTCACCGCTTGCACGAGGGCTAGGGGTGCGAGGAACAGGGCGCCCAGGTAGACGCCCTCACTCGCGCATTCGGCGGCGAAGCCGACGAGCCAGGATCGGTTGCCCAGTAGAGATTGCACCGAGTGGATCGGGTGGCGGGCAGAAACGGGTGCGAGCGTCACCGCCGCGTCGTGCTCGCGTGCATAGGCCCATGCCACGGTCAAGGCGGCCACGAGCGATAGCGCCAAACCGAGCCAAACATCCACCTATGACGCCCCCTTCCAGCCTCGGAATCACTCGACACGCTAGGGCAATCGCGCAGCGATAGCGTCACTCCCGATCTCGACATTCACGCGGCTCTGGGTATCGATCAGGGGACTACCGGAGTTCCCCGAGTTGATCGCGGGATCTGGATCATGCCGATTAGTGCACCGCCAGCCGGGGTTGAGGGGTACCCGATAACTGGTCAAGTTGACCTTGACCCGCAAGTCGCCCTCGCCGAGAACCAGGATTATGACTCGACTCGTGCGTGGGCCACCTACCCGATTTGTCTCGACGGGCCAGCAGTCCGGAGCGTCTCCAACGTGCTGTGGCTCAACGGATCATCGCAACACGCACGCTGAATAGCTGAAGCTATGCGGCGAACTGGGAGGTGCGCGCAACTGCCGTACCTGAAGGTCCAGAGTGGGCTCGCTGCCAGGTATCGGGGCGCTGCCGCCCCAGGCATAACACCCGGATCGGGATGCGCGGTCCGGTGGGTACTCCGCGGTCATCATGGCTGGCTGCAATCTGATTGGCCTGTCCGGTATGACGCGGCCTCGCGATCATGAGCGAGGTTGCGCTGGCGGGGCTACAGCTCCGTCGGACGAGATTCCGGATGGCCAGGTTGCAATGAGGGCGGGCGGGAACCCCGATCATGGGTGGGCTTGGACTCCCTCGACCGCTCGCTCAAGCCGAACTTGGGTTTACCCGAGCCTCACCCGGATCACCATCGCCTCCATCACCGTTCCGTCCTTGGCGGAGGTTGTGTAGAGCACAATTGCTCCGTACGAGGCGCTCGGCTTAGTGAACGACAGGGTCCCGTCGAACGGACCCATCCCCGTACTCCCGCCGGTAACGAAACCTTCTCCCAGGGGCTTGTTGTTGTTGTCCTCGCGCACTTGAGTCTGCACAGTGCCCTCGAAGGCAACGGCGGTGCCCTTCAGTGTCACAGGTGACGAAATCAAAGCATCCCAGACCGGCTCCGTCAGGTTGATGGCAGCAGTCCCCGCACCCAACACCCACCAGGAATTGTCCGGACCGAGCTGCCGCACCAGCACGGTCGTCACCGGCCCCGAAGCACTGGGCTGCACCGGAACTTCACCCGAGCGGGCATCGCCTTGCTCGAAAGGGTCGATCACTGGATTGGCCATGTGGAGGTAGGTGGTTGCGAATCCCTGGGCCGCTGCCTCAGGCGTCTGGTAGCGGGTGGAGCTCGCCGCCATCGGCCACACTGCTGTCCATGTCGCCGATTCGAGCGATGTAGTACTCGTCGGAGACGCCGTGGTTGTCGTGGTCGACGTCGCGGAGGGACCGCTACCGCAGGCGATCGTCACCATCGCCAGCGCTGTCAGTAGTGCGGCCACCACAGCACGCCGTATCATCATGATGCCAGTGTGCTCGCTCGAACGAGCCAGTAATCGTTCGTTCGGGACATGATGGCGCCCGCTGGGGCCCTCCGTCTGTGCTCCACAGCGCCGGCAGACCGCCATCCGCCCGTTTGTCTCCGGAGCATGATTCTCATCGAGCCGATCGCCTATGAGCGATGCTTCGGGTGAAACCATGATTCTCCCCTCGCCGGGCGTGCCCCCATTGTGGCTCACGCCATGCCGGAAGGTGTGGGTGCAGAAACCTTGTCCGCATCCGCTTGCCTGGACTCTCGCTCCGCGCCTCGCAATGCAAGAATCTCGATAGAGCCTACGGATGAGAATCTCGGCACCCACAGGCCATCAACTGACTAACTGACACACCCAGCATGTCGGCGCGGCGTACGGCAGCGTCCTTCAGGTGTGCTGGGCTATGCCTCGCGACTGCGTCTCACTACTGCTTCGGCGGACTCGTAGGCTTGGTGCAGGTCCTGAAGCAACTGATCCAGGCCCTGATGCAAGGAGGCAACACTTGATTCCGCATCTCGATGGGCATTGGATAGGCGCGACCGAGCGGCCAGGTAGACGTTCTCGGTGATATCGAGCCGCTTGCGGAGTTCCTCACGTATGTCAAGGCTGGCCAAATCGGCGTGGACGATAAGCTCATCGATTCGAGTACGCCACTCGTCAAGGGTTCGACTGATTCGTGCGACCGTGTCTGGATTGTCCTTGCTCATCGACTGGTCGGTAGTCGCCCCCTTTTCTGAAGTGGTCTCAGGCATGATGAACTCCTTGCTCGGGATTCCTCACCTTAACGGTGGTCGCTCGAAGGCCTTCGCACCAGGGCCAAACGTCCCGACGACGCGTATAGTGCCCCAGAACGGACCCCCAGCGGCTAAGGCCGGGCTCGTGGTCGACCACCCGGCGAGTCTTCGAGATTGGATCGACTGCCGCATGCCCAACTTGTGTACCTCGCCTCGGATATGAAGCCGGCCGCCGTCATGAACGGTCATAACGGTTGGCGACCACAGTGGAAGGCGGACTCGATTACCCAGGTCACCGACGAGGTCATCGTCGGCGACCTGGAGGAGCATCTCTCGCTGTATGTCTGCGAGACAGGAGCCTGCACGCAGTCGAACATGGACATTGACCGTTCAGGCGAGCATCTACGGTAGAACCGCATGTCCGACGCCAAGACTCCACCCAACTCGCCGCCGGCACTACCGCGCCCAGTGGGATTCGTCCTCGGCGGCGGCGGCAGCCCCGGCGCCGTCCAGGTCGGGATGCTCCAGGCTTTGACAGAACAGCAAGTGACCCCAGATCTCGTCATCGGCACCTCTGTCGGATCGCTCAACGGCGCACTCGTCGCGCTCGATCCCAAAGGCGTGGCGAATTGTCCCATGCGTAGGCTCAAATGACTCGTGAGCAGATCTTCCCCGGCAAGCTCCTCGCGCAGGCTCGGACGCTATAACGCTCGAAGACCCACCTCTTCCCCAGCACCGGCCTGGCGGCAGTGATCGCTGACCTTCTCGGCGCAACCACCACCTTCGACGACCTCACCCTTCCCTTCGCCGCGGTGACCACGGACATTGCGACCGCGCGTCCTCACGTCATCGACAGAGGCGATCTCATGCCGGCGCTGCTGGCCAGCGCTGCCATCCCCGGCATTTTCCCCGCTGTCGATCACGACGGGCGAAGGCTCTACGACGGCGGTGTTGTGGCCAACGTCCCCGTCCGTCAGGCCTGGGCGATGGGCGCGCGCTCCCTGGTCGTGCTCGACTGCACATTCCCCGGTCACGTTCTACCGCCACCCGAGACCCTCGCCGAGGTGTTGCTCTTCACTGCCATGGTCACGATGCGCTCCCAGGCGATCCTCGAAGCACCACTGGTCGCTGAGCACATTCCCGTCGTCTACCTCCCCGGACCCGTCGCTCAGCGCATCTCACCGTTCCACTTCGACGACACCGACGTACTCATCGAGGGCGCATATGAAGCCGCGCGCCCGTTCCTTGAAGACCTCCACGTCGATGGGCCAGGCCTCTACGGCTCCCTTTCAGAGCGGTGACATCAGCGTGGAAGGCGACGAGGTGCTGGTGGTCGACCGACGTGTGCGGTGAGTCAGTCCCGATTAGGCCCTGAGCAACGACCCGGCGAGCATGTAGCTGTCGCGACCCACCACCGGCCGCCACATCCGACGTCGGAAAGCTCCTGCTCACCGGCGCGACCGAATGATTAGACAGGCGGGTTCAGCCTGCCGTGACGCTGTGCATCTGTTGGTTTACGCGCAGGTTGGGCTCTTCGGTCCCCGCATCACCCGAGGACGCGCTTCGACAGGCAGGCAGGACGAGCACGGGGATCGGCGAGCGGGCAAGGACCTCACGGACGACCGCGCCATGTCCGACTTCAATGTCTCCTCCGAAACAGAGCACGATGAGGTCGTTTGCGGCCTTCTCGGCCACTTTGATCACTGCGTCTGCAGGGTTTCCCGTACGCCAAACGAACGACCGGTGCTCGCCTGGGCAATGTTGGCGCACGAACTCCGTGCTCCAGGCGAGGAGGTCATGCTTGGGACGCTCTAGCAGCGGAGTTCCGATCCCGTCGACGGTGTAGACGACGGTGATCTCCCTGTCGGCGTCGGGTTGAAGGTCGCTCTCAAATTCGAGGAAGGCGGTCGATGTTTCTTGTGTCCCGTCGAGGGGAACGAGCAGTCGCCGGGGCTCGAACGGGCTCGGAGAATACGCCTCAGGTGGCACGAACAGGATGGGCTTGGTTGCGGCACGAAGAACCCCGAGTGCGGTACTGCCCGCCGGTCGAGGACCGGAAATGAACGCCCGAAGGCCCATGACCACACCCAGCACCGTGGGAGACTCCAATGCCTCGAGCAGTTGATCGGCGATTGGCCCCTTGCGCTCCCGCAGCACGACGCCAGCGGCGCGCGTCGCCCTGACATGCCCTTCGGTGCCCCGTGCCTCCTCGGCGACATGCACGGCCTCCACTTCCGACCCCACCAGCCGTGCCATCCCGATGGCTGCGTTGAGCACCGCCCCGGTCTCCGGCGAGCCGCTGAGCGCAGCGAGGAGCGTCTTCGTACTTGTGTTGGTGACAACGCCACTGCGCGCGTGATCTGGGGAGTTCATCAAAGACTCCGAGCGCTGACCGACAACTCCACAAGTTTCTCGTCCCGAATGAAGCGCTCACCCGAATGCTGCACAAGTCGCTGCAACTCGGCCAGAGCCTCTGTTCCACCCGCATCGGGCACTTCCAGGTCAGGGGTATGGAGCTCAACGTCGCGGCCTTCGTCGGCCATCAGCTCCTTCACGACCGGGACGATGTTGATCGCGGTCGATTGATTGAGCGTGCTCGACAACCGGACGAGGATCGGACTGTGCTCGACATCGACCCACACCTCGAGGGCCGCTTCCTCCATCCACGGCGCGGCGGGCTCGTTCCTCAGGGCGGAGCGTGACGCTGGATCCGCCTGCGGGGGCCCGACCCAGTCTTGCACCAGACAGATTGCCAGCCGCGCCGTCGAGTACATCATTTGCTGTCCCACCTTACTCCTCCTAACCGTGTCGGTGCATATAGCTATGTGGGACCGCTCAGTGGTGTCTGATGTTCAGGTCCGGGTAACAGGCACCTTGGTGGAGGTCGGCTCCGTCTTCTCCGGGACGGGATCCGAACTTCGAGGACGCCGTTGTTGTAGGCGGCCTTCACGTCGTCTGCCACGGCACCCTGTGGCAGTGCGATGTCACGCTCGAATTCGACGTAGCGGAACTCCGAGCGGTGCCCCCGCTTCTCCTTGTGGTCGGACTTCGGCTCCCGGTGGGCGTGGATCCGGACCACACCGTCGGTCGTAGTGACCTCCACTTCCTTGTCCGGGTCGATGTCGGGCAACTCCGCCCGCACCACGAGGGTGTCACCGTCATAAAACTCCTCCACCCGGAGCCACTCGTGCCCGTCGTCGAACTCGAGCAAACGCCGCCACCGCTGCCATGAGAGAGGTGGCCACTCGATCACGTGTGATGGTCTTGATGTACCAGTGGCATCGTCTCCTCCATTCCATCCCTGGGGCACGCTCAGGTGCCGTTGCCCCCATATTCCGTCGTTCAACAAGGTGGAGGTAGAGCCGAACGTCCCATCTCGGACGGTGTCCTTGGCCTTGCGGGGTGTGGCGCTGTCCTCGAGGTCCGCGGTGTGGAGTCGATGGTCCGCGGCGTCATCTACGGAGTGGTGTCGACCCAACTACGTAGGGGCCGAAGCAATGGTGTCTTCTTGCGCTGATGTCCAGACATGCGCCGCAAAATGTCGTCGAGCACGACGATGGCGGTATCGATGTGGGGGCCTTTGTTGAGCATGACGCACTCGGCTCGCTGAGCCATGGCCGCATCGGTGACCTCGGCCCGAGACGGTTGTCCTGTGCGCGCCAGTTGGTCAAGTACCTCGGTGGCCCAGATCACCGGTAGGTGAGCCGCTTCGCACAGCCACAGGATCTCCTCTTGTACCTCGGCCAGGCGTTCGTAGCCCGCTTCGACGGCCAGATCTCCTCGGGCGATCATGACGCCTACGAGGGGTGATCGCATGGCATGCAGGAGAATTTCGGGAAGACAAGCGAACGCCGCTGTGGTTTCGATCTTCAGAATGAGCCCCAGGTGTTCGGCCCCGACACGTCGGAGAAATTCGTGTACGCGATCGACGTCACTTTCGCGGCGCAAGAATGACACTGCCACCGTGTCGGCGTGCGCGGCAGCCACCTCGAGCAGGGGAAGGTCGGCGTCGGTGACGGCTGCCACGGGGAGGTCGGTATCGGGAAGGTTGATCCCCTTCTCTGCCCGAAGGCGCGAGCCCCGGGACGATCCAGTCAGGATCCTGACCCGGAGCTCGTTCACGGCTACGCCCTCGATCACGCCGGTCATCTTCCCGTCGTCGAGGATCACTCGCTGGCCGACCTTTACCGCCTCGAAAGCAGGCGGGAGTGTGCAGCCAATTCGAGCGGAGCCGGGTTGCCCGTGACGCCAGGGTGCGGCGGGCTCCAAGTCATTGGTGAGCACCAGGACATCGCCGACGCGTAGCACGTGGTACTGGGGGATGCGCGCCAGGATGCCCACTCGGGTTGTGTCACCGTCGCAAGCCAGCATTGTTTCGGTTTCCACGTAGGTCGTGTCCCAGACCTCAAGGACCAGCCGCCTCGCGCTGGTCTCGACCACCCGTAGCTCACGCGGCGAGCCGCGGGTGTCGATGACCTCCACGACATCTCCGAGGTGACGGCGCTCGATCCACGACGGATCCACGCCGAGCACTTGTGTTTGATGGAATGGAGTGGAGGAGGGCACGAGCGTGGCGAAGGCGGGAGCCATCGGCACGCCCCGCAGGTCGCGCTGGGGTCGCAGCTTCATGACCCGGGGCCCTTCGACCAAAGGGCCCGTCCGCATCTTGGGACCCGTGAGATCCATCGACACCCGGCAGGGACGGTTGATCTCGGCGGAAGCCTTACGCACGTTGCACGCCATGCGCTCCCACCGACCTGGGTCATCATGAGCTCCGTTGATGCGGGCGACGTCCATACCGCGAGCAACGAGGTGCCGCACCAGCAAATAGTCGTCGGCAGCTTCAGTAGGGAGAGTCACCATGATGCGGGGAACCCTCCCTGGGGGTCGGGGGCCCAAAAGGGCATCGGTATTGCGGTCGAGGGCGCTACGTCCTTCCTCGAAGCTCAGCGTGGCCGGTCCGAGGTGGGGCATGCATCCGTCGAGCGCGGCCCGGACACTTTCGACTGTGGCGAGCCTGTGAGGTTCGCACCGCCCCAACGACGAAAGCCCACGCTCTCCCAATCCACGCTGTAGCTGGCGAACGTCTTGGTGTCGAAGCGTGAGGTAGTGGACGAGATTGATCGCATCCTGTCGGTGGTCAAGGTGGACACTGGCGATGTCTTCACCGTGGACTGTCTCTGCACGATGCATGAGGGCTTCGAGTCCAGCCAGCTCGGCTCTGATCGAGGGCCGGTCGGGATCGCCCCTCGCCTGGCGGCACAGTATGGCCATGTTCCGGGCGGCTATTACCCGGATCCTCCGCCAGGCCAGCCGCACAACTCGATGAGCCGGACCAACCTCTGAAGCCTCACGATCGACGTTGGCGGCCATATCAGTTGTGTGTCTGGTGTTCACGTCCGGGCAACGGGCAACTTGGTAGAGGTCGGCTCCGTCTTCTCCGGGTACGGGATCCGAACTTCGAGCACGCTCCGGTACCCCCGCTTCTCCTTGTGGTCGAACTTCTACTCCCGGTGGGCGTGGTTCCGAACCACACCATCGGTCGTGGTGACCTCCATGTCCTTGTCCGGGTCGATGTCGGGCAGGGCCATCGTCTCCTCCATCCCCCGTGGCACACCCCAGTGCCGTAGCCCCCATGTTCCGTCGTGCGAGACGATGGAGCCAGAGCCGAACGTCCCATCTCGGGCGATGTCCTTGTGGTGTCTAGCGCTCTTCTCGAGGGTCGCGGTCTGGAGCCGACGGGGCGCCGAGATACTGCCGAGGCAGTAGCTCGAAGCGCTTTGCGGGCGGCGTCGCCCATTCCCCGATGTGCGCGAGGCGTCCACCTATGCGCCGCGCCGCCGCCAGGGCGGGCTGTGCAGAGGTTCGGGCTGCACCTGATGTGGCTTTTCCGGGTGCTCGGGGGCCATCACCTTCCCGTCGCCGCGCAGGATCTCTCGACACCGACGGCACAGATTCTTTCGGACGCTGTCGTTGGACCCGCAACGTTCACACACGTCCACGTGGGGGTGCGGATGCATGTGCGGATGAAAGGGCCACTCGACCTCATCAGTTTCTCCGGTCGCCTCACGCGGCTTGCTATCTGTCACGCCACTAGCGTGGCCTCCTCGCTCGATTCCCGCCAGGGCCGAAAGTCCAGAGGAGAAGCGGAACCCTCCCGACGGCCGATTCTGAGTCCCGTCGAGAGAGTGACCTTGGGCACTTGCGACCCCGGTCTGCCGTGGGTGACGGTGACAAGATAAACGCGGTGAACGTGGCCCCGGCACCCACCATTCGACGCGCCCACCGCGACATGGTGCGGCGCCTCGTGGCGGGCCGCGGCCGGCTCTCAACGGACCTGGGCATCGACATAGAGGCCGGCGAAGCCCAGATCGACCGGTGGTTCCTGGCTGCCACCTTGTTTGGGGCCGCAGATTTCGACCGCAATCGCGAAGCGCACCTTTCACGTGCTCGATGAGGCAGGAGTGACAGTCGCCACCGCCCGAGCGTTCTCATGGGATGACCTCGTAGCCCTGCTCGATCGCGGCGGCTACGGGCGCTACGACTTCAAGACGGCCACGCGTCTTCACCTACTGTGCGGCATGCTCAGCGAGCGTTACGGCGGTCGTGTATGCGCCATTCCGGACCAGGCGCGCTCGCCGGCCGAGCTTGAGGCGGCGCTGGACGATCTCCCTGGGTGGGGGCCGGTCACCGTGGGCGTGTTCCTCCGGGAGCTGCGAAGCGTATGGCCCCTGGCCGCGCCCGCCCTCGATGCGCGGGCCGAGGCCTGCGCCCGTCACCTTGGCGTCGTCGAGGAGCGCACCGGCGACCCACTCGACCCGGTGCGATCGCTCTCCGCGGCAGCCGGGACCGATCCTCGCGACCTCGAAGGCGCTCTCGTCCGCACCGCATTGGCCCACCGCGGTGGCCTCGGTGCCTGCCCCGGTGGGCGTGGTTGTGCCGTCTTGGCGCATCTGCCGACGCGTCTACCGGCCCGCGCCCCCGGTCCGGGACCCGGACCTGTGACACCAGCAGCACACCCGGGGGGCGACCTGGGTGAAGATGAGGAGAGGCGATGCCCGGGGCGTTGTTGACCGATCTCTACGAGCTCAATATGGCGGCGAGCTACCTGCGACGTCAGATGACGGGCACGGCCACGTTCAGTCTGTTCGTGCGACGACTTCCCGCTGAGCGGGGCTTCTTGGTGGCCGCCGGGGTCGAGGACTGTCTCGACCTCCTTGAGGCGTTCTCGTTCGACGAGCGCGACCTGACCTACCTTGCCACCTTGGGCTTCGACGCCGCCTCCATCGAGAGCTTCTCGAGAATGCGCTTCACCGGGGAGGTCCGTGCCATCCCCGAGGGGAGGATCGTCTTCGCCGACGAACCGCTGCTCGAGGTCACAGCCCCGATCGCCGAAGCCCAGTTGGTCGAGACGATCCTCTTGAACCAGATCACGTTCCAGACGACGCTCGCGTCCAAGGCGGCCCGGTGCCGGCTGGCCGGGCGCGGGCGCATAGAGCTGGTTGAGTTCGGTTTTCGCCGCACCCAGGGCATCGAGGCAGGACTGGCCGCGGCGCGGGTGTCGGCGATGGTCGGCTTCTCAGCCACCAGCAACGTCGAGGCGGCCCGGCGCTACGGTCTGCGCCCGGCGGGCACCATGGCCCACAGCTACATCGAGGCGTTCGCCACCGAGCTCGAGGCGTTCCGGGCGTTCGCCGAGGACTTTCCGGGCCGCACCACCTTCCTCGTCGACACCTACGACACCCTCGAAGGCGTTGCCCATGCCATCGAAGTCATCGAGGCCCTGGGCCTGCAGACCGGCGTGGGCGTCCGCCTCGACAGCGGTGACCTCGCCTCGCTGGCCACCGCGACGCGCCGAGTGCTCGACGATGCCGGGCACCCCGAGGTCAGCATCTTCGTCTCGGGCGGTCTTGACGAGCACGGCATCGCCGCTCTCGTGGAGCAGGGGGCGCCGGTTGACGCCGCGGGGGTGGGGACGCGCCTCGGGGTGTCTGCCGACGCCCCGTACCTCGACAGCGCCTACAAGCTCGTGTCCTACGAAGGGCGACCGGTGGCCAAGCTCTCACTTGGCAAAGAGACCTACCCCGGAGCGAAGCAGGTCTTTCGTGCCGATGGTCTCGTCGACCACCTCGGATTGGCGGACGAAGCAGCGCCGTCGGGCAACGATCCTGTCCTGCAGGTGGTCATGACCGATGGTCGACGGGTGCGACCGAAGTCCGATCCTGTCGCCGCCCTGGCCGCAGCGCGGGCCCGATTCGAGGTCGATCTGGCCGCTCTTCCTGCGCCGGCTCGGCTTGTACACGACCCGCAACCGCCCAGCCCGACACTTACGGCGCGACTGCGTAGGCTCACCGACGAGGTGCGTGCCGGGCTCGGTCCCTGAACGAGGCGCGCCGAGCTGTAGTGGAACGGCAGGCGGGATCACTCCGATCACGCGTCACGGGTGTCCCGTGGCGAGGCGATGGATCTCCTCCAGGGCGCGTGGCGCCCCCGCCAACGGGTAGCGCTGGTCCTGGAGCGAGACCAAGCCGTGCAGCTGGTCTTCGATCTGGGCGTCGTCGATCCCGGCGAGAACCAGTACCGCGGCCAACCGCACGAGGGCGGACGCCACCTCGGTCTTTCGGGCGATCTCGCCGAGGTCGCTCTCGTGGTCCCGGAGCCAGTCGTCGATGTCGCTCATGTCAGCGCCGGGGCCATGTGGTCGGTGAACCATCCACTCGCCAAGGTGGCGGCGGCCGCGAGGGTGCCGGGCTCCTCGAAGAGGTGGGTCGCGCCCCTGACGACCTCAAGCCGGTGTTCGCATCGCAACTGCGCTTGTGCTTGGCGATTGAGCTCCAGCACCACGTCATCGAGGCCACCGACGATGAGGAGGGTCGGGGCGACGACGACCGCCAGTCTCTCGGCGGCCAGGTCTGGGCGTCCTCCTCGTGAGACAACGGCGGCGATGTCGGCGCCAAGTTCTCCGGCGGCCCACAGGGCAGCTGCGGCGCCGGTGCTCGCGCCGAAGTACCCAATAGGCAACCCTGCGGCGACGGGGTCACTTTGGAGCCAGTGCGTCACCTCGACCAGCCGGTGACCGAGCAGGGCGATGTCGAACACGTTGGCCCGATCGAGCTCCTCCTCCGGGGTGAGGAGGTCGAAGAGCATGGTGCCGAGTCCGTCCCGGTTGAGCACCGAAGCCACGAAACGGTTGCGGGGGCTGTGCCGGCTGCTGCCACTCCCGTGGGCGAAGACGACGATGCCCGTCGCGGCCCGGGGCACCGTCAGGTGGCCGCAGAGCCAGCCCGGCCCCGCGGGCACCTCGACGTCCTCGTTCCAGACCAGCGGCTCTTGCTGTGCCGGCGGGTCGCAGTCACCATTTCCCGTTGGATCCACCGTGGCCGCAGCGGGTTGCAGCGCGGCGCGTTCGAGCAGAGCCACCACATCATCGTCGTTCGTCTGGCTGAAGTCCTCGTAGAACTCGCCGACGGCGAGAAACCTTGCCGGCATCTCGACGCACACCACCTCGTCGGCGTGGCGGCACAGCGTGGCTACCGTCTCGGGTGGTGCCACGGGAACGGCCAGCACCACCCGGGCTGCCCCCTGGGCCCGGGCCACCTGGCAGGCGGCTCGGGCTGTCGACCCGGTGGCGATGCCGTCGTCGACGATCACCACGGTGCGCCCTGCCAGGGACACGGGGGGACGCGTGCCGCGGAACCGCCGTACCCGGCGTTCAAGCTCGGAGCGCTCGCGGGCCTCGACGGCGGCGATTTCCTCGGCACTGACGCCCGCCGCGACGACGACGCGCTCGTCGACCACCTGAACACCGGCCTCACCGATAGCGCCCATCGCCAGCTCAGGTTGGAAGGGCACGCCCAGCTTGCGGACCACGATCACATCCAGGGGCGCGCCGAGGGTTCGGGCGACCTCGAAGGCCACCGGCACCCCGCCCCGGGGGAGGCCGACGACCACGACATCTTGACCCCGCAGGTGCTCGAGCAGCATCGCCAGGCGTCGTCCAGCGTCAACTCGATCGACGAAAGGCATGGCAACCTCCTCTCCCGGTATCCAGGGTCTCCCCGGCGGTCCCCTCAGACCAGGGTCAATGGTCACTCGACTTGGCCCTGCATTGCCGGAGCCGGGATCAGCTGACCGCGGACGTGGACTCGAGTTGCGCTCCGTAGTACGTGCGCAAGTAAGCGAGAGCTCGCCGCTGGCGGGATGCGAGGGCTTCGGTGGAACCCGGTTCGAACACAGTGGTGCCGTCGGGGCAGACGACAAGCTCGTAGCCCCGGACAAAGGCGTCGTAGCAGGTGTGACGAACACAGCAATCCGTGTGCTGGCCGACGACAACGAGGCGCCCCACGTGGCGGTCACGGAGTTCGGTCTCGAAAACGGTCTCGGTGAACGGCGAGTAGAAGCGCTGGGCGATGACCACGTCGTGAGGCCCGGGACGCAGTTCACCGATCACCGCGGCCCGGCTATCTGGGCCATGGCATGGGGCGGGAAGACCCGCACCTCGACATCGGTCAGCAAATGTGCGTCGTTGGCATAGAAGACGACCCAGTCATCTGTCTCTCGGGCCCGCTCCGCTAGCAACGAGATCGGTCCGACGATGCTCTTGGCAGCGGGATTGGCGAGGATCCCGTCCACGAAGTCGTTGAGCATGTCGACGATTACCAGCGCCGTCTGCATGGCGCTACCTCTCTTCCCTGGCCCAATACGCCTAGGTATCTCCACGATGATGGATCTGTCTCGAGGTGGCTAGGGTCGAAGGTCACTGCCCTGCCCTCACCAACGGGTCGCGTCGCGGACGGGTCCCAGGAAGCCCCGCGTGAGATCGATGCGACACCACATTTGGGAAGAAGCACCCCGCCGACGTTGTTGAACCAAATGGAGTGAATTTTAGAGTGAGTCGGAGAGGAGGTGGCCACGGCGTGTGATGAGAGTGAACTTTCCAGCCCGAGGGCCAACGGGTGACGAGGATGTTGGTCGGGTAGGCCTCAGATAGATAC
>Ga0307372_10007271_pt1 | contig 15928 bp, 16 predicted proteins | sample OX1MG_FD_202533 | JGI IMG/M metagenome (GOLD analysis project Ga0307372, IMG submission 202533) | Soil microbial communities from Risofladan, Vaasa, Finland - OX-1 | ecosystem: Environmental > Terrestrial > Soil > Coastal area > Acid sulfate soil | place: Finland: Risofladan, Vaasa | collected... | reverse complement strand
CACACGCCCGGATGTGCCGGTAGGGGACGCTTTCACCCGTGTAATCGCGATATTGCGGGCAGTGGCGGCCGACAGGTCGCAGGACTGGCCCGATTCGGACCTCAGGAAGGCGACGGGGTTCGAGGATCGGCAGACCGTCGCGAGCTCGAAGTTGCCGCGATTGCTCACCTTCATCGGCGACGGGTCACACCCGACGCGACCACCGAATCGACGCCTCGCGTCGCGTCACGGTTGAGGGCACCCCGCTCGAGCATCGCCGAGGGTGGAGACGAATATCAGCCCAACGTTTACCCTACTTACTCGCGATCCGGTACCTTCCGGCTGCTTCCACAGCTAACCGTCTGAACTGCGGAAACCTCCGACTCCTTCCGGTTCAATATCTCCATTTCCGGCCCATTTTCGGGCTCGTAATGCGTAAGTCAGGAGTTCGATTCCCCTCCCAGGCTCCAGGTCGGGGGGCTGACGGCTCGCCATCCGCGTCCATTCCACAGATTGCTGGCGATGGCCTGGTGGGAACCGGCTCATACTGAGACTGGGGTTGGCCTCCCTGTCGTCACGGGCAACTGGGTAGATTGGGCCGGACTGACGCATGAGTCGTCGGTATCAGCGGCCAGTGGCCTCTGCCGGCCCGTCACGACATGGACGGCTTGGCACATCCTTATTTCACGCTGAACACAAAACAGGAGGTCGGTCAGATCGAATTCGAAACCCTCTTGTACGAGGAAGCCGACGGAGTGGCCGTTGTCACCCTCGACCGTCCTGAGGTGCACAACTCCTTCAACGAGGTGATGCAGAGTGAGCTTCGTGAGGTCTGGCAGTGGCTGAAGGCGAATGACGACGTTCGATCGATCGTCCTGACCGGATCCGGTGAAAGGGCGTTCTGCACAGGCATGGACCGTGCCGAAGTTCCCACGGAGGAAGGGGAGTACTACTTCCACGCTCTCACCTACGAGGACCCCGGGCGAACCATCGGTCCCCGGAGCCAGGGACTGTGGAAGCCGATCATTGCTGCCGTGAACGGGATGGCATGTGGTGGAGCCTTCTACCTTCTCGGGCAGACCGATTTCATCGTTGCCGCCGAACACGCCACCTTCTTCGACCCCCATGTGACCTTTGGCATGCCGGCCGTCTTCGAGCCGGCCTTGATGGGGGAGAAGATGCCGTTCGGAGAGGTAATGCGCATGACGTTGATGGGGAATCGAGAGCGCATCTCGGCGCAGAAGGCCGAACAGATAGGTCTGGTCACCCAAGTCGTCCCTGCCCCCGAGCTGGCGGAGGTCACCCGGCAATTGGCATTGACCATCGCCTCATACTCTCCGGCGGCTGTGCAGGCCTCGTTGCGGGCGGTCTGGGCCTCACGAGAGATGCCGTCCGGACAGATGGTCGAACTTGGGAATCTCTTCCTCAATCTCGCAACCACGGCGGAATCGCTCCGGAAGAGCCAGGAGGTCTTCCAGAAGCGAACGCCAGAGCCACCGACCATCCGATGATCGGGCGGAATGGCACGAGCCGCCAGGGGGCGTTCCAGGCCCGGTCGGCGCGGAATCCAAATTCCCTGCTGATCGCAGATCAGGCGAAGATGCAGCGAGCGACACCACCACGGATGCAGTCAAGGAGCGGATCGGGGCCCCTGTCTCAGCTGGTAGAGGGCGGCAGTTCGAATACCCGGTGACATTGGACATCGTGACCCTTTGCCCTCTGTCCACGCTGACATGGAAGTCCGGTCAGCGCTGCTGGATCTCTTCGAAGGCCACGCGCCCTTCGAGCCGGGCGAGCCATCCCCGGAGACAGGTGTGGATGCCAGGTCCGAACGCCGAGGGGCGTGCCCCCCTCGAACGATGTCGAATTCGTCTGCGATCGAACGCCCACGGATCCCGTGTCGCCGAACCGGTGAGCAGGAGGGTGGGCGACCCGGCGGGGACGACGCCGGAGTCCGGGCGCACGTCCTCTGTGACAAACCATCCCTGGTACTGGGATGAAGGATTGAATCGGAGCACCTCTTCGATTGCGCCAGGGATGGTCATGCCCCGTGCCGGTCAAGGCAATTGCCCTCCAAGGGCACCTGGCGCATCCGGACCATCAGAGCGGCCGAAGGGACGACTTTACCACTCGCGTAAGTGGAGAGCCGTGACGGCGACGTGCCGATGCGCGCCGCGAACTCCCGCCCGCTGAGTCCCGAGGCCTCCCTCAAACTCCGTACCTCGGCCGCCACCACTTCGCGCTCGCGCCGCACGGCCTCGTCGCGCGACGAGAGAACGACGGCGTCCATCACGCTCGCCGACCCGTACGATCGCGAAAAGGTGAGGACCTCGGCGAGCTCCTGGGAGACCTCACCCCATGGATGGCGCCGAACCTCAGCGGCGAGCCTGCGCCAATGCGAAAGGTCGCCGCGCTCCAAGGCCGCTTGGATCCCCTCCAGATGCCACTCGGACACCGGGTCATCAGGAGTCGCCTCGATGTTCCGAAACAGGAGTGGCATGGTCAGGCCTTCTCTGCGACCATGGCCAGCGCTATCGCTGCGCACACGGCACGAACCTGGTTCCAGTCCTGCCAACGGCGGTCGAGCCGCTTGTAGTCCGTGAGCCGCTTGGTGGTCCTGGAGTCCTTGGGGCGGGGATCGGCCAGCTGGCGAACGAGCTGACTGGCTACTCCGACGCCGTCGTTGCGTTGATCGCCGTAATAGGCGTCGATGGAGGCGAGCGTGGCGGCAGCACGATCGAGCGACATCCACTCAGACAGGGCAGCAACATCGAGGTAGTCACGGGTCTGGTTGCGGGCGACGATCAGGTAGCCCTTGATGCGAAGGGTCTCCTCAGCCGTCGGCACCTGCAGGATCCTGCCTGACGGAAGCTGATAGCGGGCCACTTCGAGGGGCACCTTGCGGATGAGCTGCCTCACCCCGGCCTCGATGTCGCCGAGCTCACCCAGGATGAGTCTGTTCGGGACTACCCGGTTGGTGACCCAACCGTCCTGGGATTCGATGGCCTCCAACACCATGTCGAAGTGGTCGGCGAGGTCTGCCAACACGCGGTCGTGGTCGAACGAGTCCCGGTGGCCGGCGTAAAAGGCGGCGGCCGATCCGCCGACCAGGGTCGCGTCGGGGACCACCTCCTGAAGGCTCGCCGCCGACTCGTACAGGTGGTCCAGCAATGGGCGCGGGGCGCCATTGGCGCCTGGAGCAGGTTCGGATGCCAGTTCGCTCTCACCGCCAGGCGGCGCCTCGGTTTTTGGGTCGAGCCTGCGGGCGAATCGGCCGCCGGCCGGTTGCCCTTCGGATCGGCGGTCCTTCGCTGCGTTCATGGATCAACCATATCGTATCTGATAATCCCGGCCGGGGAACAGTGGAGCCCATCAGACAACCTGATCCCGAAACGCCCGCCTCCGCTCTGTTCGTCGAGCTGGGACGGGGACGCTCCGCTCGGGCGACACCAGTTGTTCAGTGATTGGTGACGGTGTCACCTGGCCGGCCGCAGGTCGTCGGCGCCGCCTGGTGGCCGGCCAGACGCTCGGCGGCCCACGCGACGATCCGCGGCACCGCCTCGAAGGTGACCTGGTCGTGGCCGGCCCCCGGATAGTGGACGTAGTCGACCACATCGCCCAGCGGGCAGGCGACGCCCGTGACGAACAGGTCGGTCAGGACGGCCGGCACCTGGTTGTCGCCGGTGCCCTGGACGATGAGCATGGGCGGCACCGTCCTCACCCGGCCGGGGTCGTTGAGCCGGGCGTGGGCGAGGACCGAAGGATTGGTGGAGGCGTCCGGCTGGAACTCGTGCCGTGACGCGTTGCCGGCCAACGCGGCCACCAGGCCGTTGTCGCAGAACCTGGTCACCGTGCGCTCCGCCAGGAGGGCACCGGACGCGGTGAAGATGTCGGAAGGGGGGAGATCCGGGTAGGTCTCCGACCACGTCCACCCGATGAGGGTGAAGTAGGCCAGGTCGTCGGGGGCGTCGATGATCCCGATGGCCGACACGATGGTGGACAGCCCGGTGGCCGGGGCGGCGGCGACCACGCCGATGACGTGCAGGGACGGGGCATAGGACGGCGCCAGCTCCCCGGCGAACAGGGCGGCGTGGCCGCCCTGCGAGTGTCCGTAGATGACGGTGGTGGCGCTGACGTCGAGGTGGGGCAGCTGGCGGGCGGCGACGGCCGCATCCAGGACCCCGTACCCTTCGCTGGCCCCCACCAGGTAGGGGTGGATGCTCCCCGGCGTGCCCAGGCCCTGGTAGTCGGTGGCGGCGACCAGCCATCCCGCCTTCAGGTAGCTCCCGATGTCCGGAAGCGGGTACGGGCCTTCGCCCTCCAGACCGTTGAACAGGGAGGGGGCACACTGGGTCGCCGCTCCGGTGGTCCCGTGCGCCCATGCCAGGATCGGATAGCCCCCGGCCGGCGCCGCGGTGGGCGGCACGGCCACGTAGCCCGAGACGGCGACGTCGGCCCCGGTGATCGTGCGGGAGTGATAGAGGATTCGCCACAGGGTGGCGTCGCTCGGGATCCCCCCGGCCCCCTGGACGACCTGGTCGCGGATCAGCGTCCCCGGAGGTGCCGGTGCCAGGGGGTCCGGTGGGGTGTAGAACGGCGTGGGCCCCTGGGCGGTGGCCGAGGCCGACACGGTCTGGACCCCCCCCGGAGTGTGGCCTCCCACGACCGCCGCGGGACCGCAGCCGGCAGCGGCCAGGCACACGGCCAGGCACACGGCCAGGACCGAGACGTTCCACACGACGGCGAGGATCGGGTTCCATCGCACGCCGGGCCCGGCCCGCAGGAGTGCCGGTCGCGGGGGCAACACCGGTCCGGGGCTCACCCGACGGCCCGCCACGGCCTAGGAGTGTGCGCCGATCCCGTCCAGGAACGGCACCAGGTGGTCGAAGAAGGCGTTGTCGGGGTAGGCGCCCGCCGGGTCGTTGTGGGCATAGGTGGCCTGGCGGTCGACCAGGGTCAGGTTGCCCTTCGGGATGTGGGACTGTGCGGCCAGGAGCTTGGCCGTGTCGAGGACCGACTGTCCACCGAGCTGGGCCCCGAAGGCGTAGATGCGCAGGTCGACCGGGAGCTCGTGGCCCATGGTCGCATCGACGCCGAGCACGCTCTGGGCCGGATTGGGGTTGCCGTTGGCGACCGCGCCGGTGTCATCGGTCAGGCGCTGCGGGAAGTACCACTCGCTCCCGTCGGCGCTGCGGATTCCCGCCCCCGAGAACATGGCGGCGAATCGCCGGATCGGGGTCAGGGCGCCGGCCCCGTCCCAACCGTGCACCGGGCCGCCCGCCGCCAGGCCCGCGCCGAGGTGGGCCTGCGCGGCGGCCAGGTTCGACGGCGAGGTCCCGACATTGAGCGCATAGCCGAACTGGCCGAGATTGCTGGCGCGGACCGGGGGAACAATCGGCGCAGGGAGCAGGCCCGATGTCTGCCCCAGCGAGGGTGCGTCGGGGTCGAGCAGCGCCGCCGCCGACCCCGAGGCGATGAACAAGCCGGCGTAGGGCGCGCCGATCCCCCCGAAGGAGAGCCACGGGGAGGCGCCGCTGGCGTCGAGCGTCTGCAGCTGCTGGGTCGCTTGCGCCGAGCTGACGGCGGTCGGGTCGCTGCCGCCGTCGATGTAGACCAGTCCGGCCAGGCCGTCCGCCCCGGCGTGGCCGTTGAAGTCCCAGGTGGCGTAGGCGGTGACCACCGAGCCGCCGAGGGAGTGGCCGCCGAGCACCACCTTGCCGCCGAGCTTCTTGGCGGACCCGATGACCTGGTGCAGGTCCTGGACGGCCACGTTCATGCCCCACTGCTTGGCGAAGGCGACCGTGGTGTCGGGGATGGACTGGAAGTGGTGCTGGACGCTCGGATCCGTGAGGTACCCGAGGTAGTAGTCGAACAGCCGGGTGGAACTGGCCTTCCCCGCCTTGAACAGGTTCAGCTCGGACTGGTCCTCGAGGAGGTTCTCCCGCCGCTCGACCGACCACACCTGCCAGCCGGGGGCCCGGGCCACGATCCACTTGGCCAGGGGAACGAAGTACGCACTCCCGGCCGAGGTCCCGGGCTCGAGGACCAGGACGTTCCTGGCGTCGTCCGGCCCGACCTTGAGCACGCCGACCTTGTCGTACCGGGCCGGCGTACCCGGAGCCGCGAACCCCGGCATCCAGGTGACCGCCATCGGCGTCGACGGGGCCTGGGAGGCCGACGCCGTCGGCAGCGGCACGAGGCCCGAAGCCAGCGCCACCGCCGCGGCGGCCGCCACTCCCATCAGCGCCCGCCTCGACCCGTTGCGCCAACGTCGCATGTCGCCGTCCCCCCTTCTCACACTCCGGGCAGGAAGCTAACACTGCGGCCGGGAGCCCGCCCCGCCCCGGTCACCCGCCTCCACGGTCCGCCGGTCGCACGAACCCGGGCGTCGGCACCGGGCAAGCGGGGTCCCTATGAGGACTGGTGGCGGAGCCGGTGCCGTGACCCGCCCCGGCACTGGGTTCCGACCGGGTGGGGGCCGGACCGGGACTCCCCGGAAAGCTCGAGCACGACGGCCCGGTGGAGAAGCCGGAGCCTCGAAGGAGGGCGCGGCGGACCCTCGTCCGAGATCCATCCGTGCGCCCACCGCGCACCTTCGGTGCGATCGTCCATCCCCGTGGCCGGGACCGTCACCGCGAAGGTCGAGCCGTCCGGCCTGACGATGACGGACCTCCGCTCCCCCCGCACCGACTGCCTGCTGATGACGACCGTGCGGTCCTCGGGACGCGGGCCCCGCCCGGTGCCCTCGTCGCACCCGGTGCCCTCGTCGCACCCGGTGCCCTCGTCGCACCCGGTGCCGGTCGCGTCCCCGATGGGCGCGCACGGTCGACGCGGTCGGAGCCGACCGGAGTCCTGCCGACGGTCGCGCTTGCGGGCCGTCATCGAGGCGGCGTGCGGTCAATCACTGGATCCATCGTGCCCCCGGGGATCGTCGGCGAAGCGGCCAGACCAAGCATCCCAGCTCCCCTTCGACGACCCGGGGATCCCGGCAAGGGCGCCGCCCGCCGTCGACCCCGTGGGCGATGGATGCCCACCGGGTGTGTAGGGTGGCCCCATGGCCGATCAGGCGGCGTTCTCCGACCAGGCGATGGAGCACATGCCGGCCCTCTACACCGCGGCACTGCGGATGACCCGCAACCCCGCCGACGCCGAGGACCTGGTGCAGGAGACGTACCTGAAGGCCTATCGGGCCTTCGCCAGCTTCGAGGCGGGGACCAATCTCAAGGCGTGGCTGTACCGCATCCTCACCAACACCTACATCAACACCTACCGGGCCAAGAAGCGCCGGCCCGAGATCGCCGACGTCGAGGACGTCGAGGACCTCTACCTCTACCGCCACCTGGCCGCCGACCACGCCTCCGGCCTCGGTCGCAGCGCCGAGGACGAGGCCCTCGAGCGGTTCACCGACACCGACGTCAAGGAGGCCATCGAGGCCCTGCCCGAGACGTTCCGGATGGCCGTGCTCCTCGCCGACGTCGAAGGGTTCTCGTACAAGGAGATCGCCGAGATCACCGAGGTGCCCATCGGAACGGTCATGAGCCGGATCCACCGCGGAAGAAAAGCGTTGCAGAAGGCGTTGGTCGATCGTGGAAGGACGCGGGGCCTCGTCGGGGCGACCGACGAAGGCAGGTAGGGAGAGCGCCAGTGGTGGGAGAGCACGAAGAGCCGGAGAACCGGGCAGTGCCATCGACCCCGTCGGGCGAGCCGGCCGCCGGCTTCGTCGGCTGCGACGAGACCATCGAGCGACTGTACTTCTACCTCGACGGCGAGCTGACCGAGCAGCGGCGGGTGGAGATCAGCCGCCACCTCGACATGTGCGGGCCCTGTGTCGGGGCCTACGGGTTCGAGTCGGAGCTTCGCAGGGTCATCGCCAACCGCTGCAGGGACCACGTGCCGGACTCCCTCATCCTGCGGGTGGCCGAGGCCCTCCGCGACGAGCACAGCCGCCAGAGCAACTGAGCCGGTGCCGGGGCGGCGGGGCGGGTGCTTCCGCGGGGCGGCGGGTCGACGGCACCCGGCGATCACCGCCGCCCGACCCGGTTCCCTACACTGGTCACCGTGGCCGAGTCGGTGAGCCCCGTGGGCGACGAGGGAGCGGTGGCATGGGACACGGCGGAACGGGTGGCCGGCTGGGTGGGAAACCGCAGTCGACGGCCCGCCCCCTACCGGCCGGACCTCCTGCAGCGTGACTTCGAGGAGTTGACCGCCCAGGCCGAAGAGTTGGTCGAAGCGTCCACCGGGCTCCGCTCGGCCTCCGGGGCGGCCCGGGCCCGGGTCACCGACCGGGCCGGTTGGGTGCACGCCAACGTCGCCAGCTTCCAGCGGTTGCTGGGCCCCCATCTCGAGAGGCTCGACCCGGCCCGGATGGTCCCCGCCAACCCGATCACCCAGCGGCTGGCCGGCCCGCTGGCCACCGCCGGCAGGGTGGCCACCGGCACCCAGATGGGCCTGGTGCTCGGTTGGCTCTCGACCCGGGTGCTCGGCCAGTACGACCTGCTCCTGACCGAGGAAGCCGTCGAGGACCAGGACCTGGTGTACTTCGTCGGTCCGAACGTGGTGGCGCTGGAGCAGCTCCACGGCTTCGAGCCCCACGAGTTCCGCCTGTGGCTGGCCCTCCACGAGGTCACCCATCGCTGCCAGTTCACCGCCATCCCGTGGATGCGGGACTACTTCGTGGCCCTGGTCGAGGAGGGCATCGGCTCGCTCGAGCCGGATCCTTCCCGCTTCGCCGAGGCGCTGCGCCGGATGACCGACGAGATCCGGGCCGGGCGGAATCCCCTGCGGGACAACGGTGCGCTCGGACTCGTGGCCACGCCCGAGCAGCTCGAGGGCCTGCACCGGATCCAGGCCCTGATGAGCCTGTTGGAGGGCCACGGGGACGTGACCATGGACCGGGCGGGCGCCGCCGCCATCCCCAGCGCGGCCCGGTTCAGCGAGGTCCTGCGACAGCGCCGCAAGCAGACACGGGGGCCGGCCCGCCTGCTCCAGCAGCTGATCGGCATCGAGGCCAAGCTGCGCCAGTACGAGGAGGGCGAACGGTTCATCGCCGCCGTCGAGGACTCGGGCGGGCCCGAGCTCCTCGACCGGGTCTGGCGGGGGCCGGAGTGGCTCCCGTCGCTCATCGAGATCCGGAACCCCTCGGAATGGATCTCGCGTGTCGGGACCTCGCCCGCGCTCTCGGGCTGAGCGCCCACCCGCCCGGGCCCGGCGCCCGGACATCACCGGGGTCGATCCGCAGACCGCGGCGCTCATCGGGCGCTGCCCGTTCCCCGGGGCCGGGTCGGACCTGGTCTGCGGCGTCTCCGGGGGTGCCGACTCGCTGGCCCTGCTGGTGCTGGCGGTGGCCTCGGGCTGCCGGGTCACCGCCGTGCACGTGGACCACGGGCTGCGGCCCGGTTCCGCCGCCGAGGCCGAGGTGGTGGCCGAAGCCGCCCGGCGCTTCGGCGCCTCGTTCCGGTCCGAGCGGGTGGCACTGGTGGACGGCCCCAATCTCGAGGCCCGGGCCCGGGACGCCCGGCGCCGGGTGCTGGGCCCGGATGCGGCCACCGGGCACACCGCCGACGATCAGGCCGAAACCGTCCTGGCCAACCTCCTGCGCGGCGCGGGGGTCGGCGGGCTGGCCGCCATGCGGGCCGGCCCCGGCCACCCCCTGCTCGATCTCCGGCGGACGGAGACGGCGGCCCTGTGCCGACACCTGGGCCTGGTCCCGGTCCACGACCCCTCCAACGACGATCCCCGCTTCTTGCGCAACCGGATCCGACGCAGGCTGCTGCCGTTGTGCTCGGAGGTGGCGGGGCGCGACGTCGTGCCGATCCTGGCCCGCCAGGCGGGCGTGCTGGCCGGCGATGCCGAGGTGCTCGAGGCGGTGGCCTCACTGGTCGACCCGGCCGATGCCGCCGCCCTGGCGGCGGCGCCGACGCCGGTGGCCCGGAGGGCCGTCCGGACCTGGCTCACCGGCGGTGGTGCCCATCCGCCCCCGCTCGACGCCGTGGATCGTGTGCTCGAGGTGGCCCGAAAGGAGCGGCGGGCGGCGGAGGTGCCCGGGTCCGGGCGGGTGGCCCGGAGCAACGGCCGGCTCTCGTCCACCCCGGTGACGCCCCAGCCCGGCCGGATGGCCGCGCCGCTCCGGTACAGTCTCGCCGTGGTCACCGGTGAGGACGAGGCGCCCTGGAGCCGGCCGAGCCTCGGGGACGGCCCTGACGTCGGACGGGTGATCGTCTCCGAGGGCGACCTCCAGGACAGGATCGCCGAGCTCGGTGCGCAGATCACCCTCGACTACGCCGGGCGCCCTCCCCTGTTGGTCGGGGTGCTGAAGGGCGCCTTCATGTTCATGAGCGACCTGTCGCGGGCCGTCTCACTTCCCGTCGAGGTGGACTTCATGGCGGTGTCGTCCTACGGCAGCGCCACCCGCAGCTCGGGAGTGGTCCGGATCGTGAAGGACCTCGACGCCGACCTGGCCGACCGGCACGTGCTGGTGGTCGAGGACATCGTCGACAGCGGGCTCACCCTCAGCTACCTCCAGCGCTACCTCCTGGCCCGGGGACCGGCCAGCCTCGAGGTGTGCGCCCTGCTGGTCAAGGACGGACAACAGCGCACCGAGCTCGATCTGCGCTACGTCGGGTTTCACATTCCGGCCGAATTCGTGGTGGGATATGGCCTTGACGTCAACGAGCGCCTGCGGAACCTCCGGGCCGTCCACGCCTACGCAGGCGACTCGCCCTAGGGCCGTGATGCCACAATGACCGTCGACACCGCCCGGATCGAGCGGGCCGTCTTGGAGCTGCTCACCGCGGTGGGTGAGGATCCCAATCGCGACGGCCTGGTCAAGACCCCTGTCCGTGTGGCCCGGATGTACGAGGAGCTCTTCGCCGGGTTCGGTGAGAACCCCGTCGACCACCTCGAGGTGACCTTCGCCGCCGAACACGACGAGATGGTGATGGTGCGGGACATCCCCTTCGCTTCCCTGTGCGAGCACCACCTGGTGCCGTTCATCGGGCGGGCCCACGTGGCCTACATCCCCGGGGACGACGGGCGGATCACCGGCCTCTCGAAGCTGGCCCGGATGGTGGACGGCTATGCCCGGCGGCTCCAGGTGCAGGAGCGGATGACCTCGGAGATCGCCGACGCCATCGAGAAGGCACTGGACCCGAAGGGGGTGTTGGTGGTGGTCGACGCCGAACACCTTTGCATGTCGATGCGCGGGGTGAAAAAGTCGGGCACCTCGACCATCACCTCCGCAGTCAGGGGCCTGTTCCGCAGCGATGCGGCCACCCGCATGGAGGCCATGCAGTTCGTCCACGGTCGCTGATCGGCCCCGGGGAACGGCCACGGGCCTCTGTGGGCTGGTTTACTCTGTGTGTCCATGCCCAGTCCCATCGAGGAGGACCGCCCACTGGTCATGGGCGTCCTCAACGTCACCCCCGACTCGTTCTCGGATGGTGGCGAATGGTTCCAGAGCGAGCGGGCAATCATGAGAGCACATGAGATGATCGCAGAGGGTGCGGACGTCGTCGACGTGGGCGGAGAGTCCACCCGGCCGGGGGCCGACCCGGTGCCGGCCGACGAGGAGATACGGCGGGTCATCCCGGTCATCGAGGCGCTGGCCGGGCAGGTGAGGCTGTCCATCGACACCACCAAGCCGGTGGTGGCCGAGGCTGCCGTGGGGGCGGGAGCCACCCTGATCAACGACGTCTCCGCCGCCCTGTGGCCGGTGGCGGCCCGGTGCGGGGCCGGCTGGGTGGCCATGCACCGCTCGGGAACCCCGAAGTCCATGCAGCGGGACCCCCACTACGACGACGTGGTGGCGGAGGTCACCGCCCTGCTGGTCGACCGGGCCGGCCAGGCCGCGGCGGCCGGTGTGGAAGAGGTCTGGATCGATCCCGGCATCGGCTTCGGCAAGACCGTGGAGCACAACCTGGCGCTGCTCGGCTCGGTGTCAGACATGGTGGCCACCGGCTATCCCGTCCTGGTAGGCACCAGCCGCAAGGGCTTCCTCGGCCAGGTGGCGAGATCGGCCGACGGCTCGGTCGCCCCGGTCGCCGAGCGCCTGCCGGCCTCACTGGCCACGGCCACCTGGGCCATGCAGGAAGGGGCGCGGATGGTCCGGGTCCACGACGTGTCCGCCACCGTGCAGGCCGCACTGTTGGTGGGGCGGCCCGGCACCGTTCCAGCGCCCCGGTCGAACGGGTGCTCCGGCCGTCCGGAGGCCGGCGAGTGAAGGGGAAATGGGCCGCCGGCATACCGCCCCGCAACTTCACCTGGGTGATCAAGGACCGCCTGGCGGTGAGCGAGCGGCCCGGCGGATTCGCCCCCAACCACCGCAAGGTGCGCCGGCAGGAAGAGATCATCTGGCTGCAGGTCCAGGGGTTCAACCGGGTCATCTCCCTCCTGCCCTCCTCCCACAACCTCCAGGCCTACGAGGAGAAGTCGATGGCCTGCGAGCACTTCCCACTGCCCCTCGTGGGCGACGCCCGGGGCGTGCTCGCCGATCTCTATCGCGAGCTGCACACGCGGCTGACCGGTGGCGAACGGCTGCTGGTGCATCAAGAGGAGCTGGGCGACCGGGTGACCGGGGTCGTGGCCGGGTACCTGCTCTGGTCGGACCGGCTGCCGAGCGGGCCCCAGGCCATCACCGTGCTCGAGCACATGACCGGGCATGCCATGGGGCCGAGCGGCCGCCAACTGGTGGCCTTCGCCGGCCAACTGTCGCCGGCGTCGGTCCACCCCGGCCCGGGTGGCGCCGCCCCCGACGGCGGGTGACGGGCACCTCCGGGCCACCGCCGCCGGGCGTCCCCGGGGAGGTCGGGGGAGACCGGATCCAGCTCCGCTCCATCCGGGTGGTGGGGACCCACGGGGTCCTGCCCGAGGAGAGGGAGCGGGCCCAGCCCTTCGAGGTCGACCTCGAACTGTGGGTTGACCTCGCCGCCGCCGCCGGCACCGACCGCCTGTCCGACACCGTGGACTACGCCCGGGTGGCGGAGGCCGCGGCCGGGACCGTGTCCGGACCGCCCTCCTACCAGCTCCTCGAGGCGCTGGCCGGCGCAGTCGCCCGGGTCACCCTGGAGGCCGACCCCCGGATCACCGCAGTCACCGTGGGCCTGCGCAAGCTGCAGCCGCCCCTGGCCATGGACATCGCCACGGTGGGGGTCCGGATCACCCGGCGCCGGTGACCGGACCCGGACCGCCCACCGTCAGGGCATTCCTGGGGCTCGGTTCCAATCTGGGCGACCGGTGGGCCCACCTGCGCCGGGCCGTCGACCAGCTCAGAGCGGGCACCCGGGCCCCGGTCACCGCGGTATCCCGGGTCTACGAGACCGAGCCGGTGGGCGGCCCCGAAGGGCAGGGCCCGTACCTCAATCTTGTGGTCGAGCTGGCCGTGCCCCCGGGGACCGACCCGTACCGCCTGCTGGAGGAGTGCCGTCGTCTGGAGGCGGCAGCCGGCCGGGTGCGCGCCGCCCGGTGGGGGCCGCGGACCCTCGACGCCGACCTGCTGTGGATCGACGGCGTGGCCATGGACGACCCCGAGCTGACCGTGCCCCACCCGAGGTGGCGCCAGCGACGGTTCGTCCTGGCCCCCCTGGGCGAGCTGGCCCCGGAGCTGGTGGACGACGCCGACCTCGATGCCGCTGGTGGCCGGGTCGCCGTCGTGGGTACACTGTGACCCGCATCACCAGGATTCTCTGACGCGAACGGCACCCGCTGGGGCCGGAACGTCGAAAGGGGTCTCGTGACCAGATTCCGTACGATCGGGCCGGGCCGGGCCGGGCGGTCGCTGATGGCAGCGCTCACCGCTGTGGGGGACTACGAGTCGCTGGGCGCGCTCGGTCGCAACGCCCCGGTCGCCGGTGCCGCCACCGGCGTCGACCTGCTGGTCATCGCCACCCCCGACGACGAGGTCCGTAAGGTGGCGGCTGCGGTGCGCCCCGTCGACACCACGGCGGTCATCCACCTCTCGGGCTCGCTGGGCCTCGAGGTGCTCACCGGCCATTCCCGACGCGGCTCGCTCCATCCCCTCACGCCCCTGCCGACGCCGGCCGTCGGAGCGGAGCGCCTGCGCTCGGGGATCACCTTTGCCGTCTCCGGTGACCCGATGACCCGCCAGCTGGCCGCCGCCCTGGGAGGGCAGGTCGTCGAGGTGGGCGACGACGCCCGGACCGCGTACCACGCCGCCGCCTCCATCGCCGCCAACCACCTGGTGGCCCTCATCGGGCAGGTGGAGCGGGTGGCCGCCACCGTCGGACTGCCGCTCGACGCCTTCGCCGGCCTGGTCCGCGCCGCCGCCTCCGACGCCTTGGAGCTCGGTCCCCGCCACGCTCTCACCGGCCCGGCGCGGCGCGGCGACTGGGACACGGTGGAGCGGCACCGGACGGCGCTGTCGGCCATGGCCGGGCACCGCACGGAGCTCGCCGCCTACGACGCCATGGTCGGACTGGCCCGGAGGCTGTCGATGGACCCGTCGGAGCAGGCCGCCCCGGCGACCGGCGGCCTGGCCGAAGTCGGGCAGGTGGCATGACCAGCGCCCTGGCGGTGGCGCCCGTCGACGGACCGACGCTTCTGCAGCCGGCGCCTGCGGCGGCGGTGCCCGTGGTGGAGACGGTCGACGGGTACGCACGGGCCCTCGATGCCGTCCGTCGTTCCGGCCGGACCGTGGGGGTGGTCCCCACCATGGGGGCGTTGCACGACGGGCACCGGTCGCTCATCCGGCGCGCCGCCGACGAGTGCGACGTGGTGGCGGTGTCGATCTTCGTCAACCCCACCCAATTCGGTGACCGGGCCGACCTGGCCGCCTACCCGCGTACCCTCGGGAGCGACCTCGAGGTGGTGGCTTCGGCCGGCGGTCAGCTGGTCTTCGCCCCGACGGTCGCCGAGATGTACCCCGATGGGCTCGGCTCGGTGATGACCAAGGTGTCGCACCCGACCCTGGCCGCCCGGTGGGAGGGGGCTTCCCGGCCCGGCCACTTCGACGGGGTGGCCACCGTGGTGACCAAGTTGCTCTCCGCCGCCGGGCGGTGCCGGGCCTACTTCGGTGAGAAGGACTTCCAACAGCTGGCCCTGGTCCGTCGGGTGGCCGGCGACCTCTCCCTGCCCGCCGAGGTGGTCGGCTGTGACACGGTGCGGGACGGGGACGGACTGGCCCTGTCCAGCCGGAACTCCCGGCTCTCCCCCGCGCAACGGCGGGCCGCCCCCGTCCTGTTCCGGGCCCTCCGTTCGGGGTCCTCCCTGGTGGCCCGGGGCGAGGAGAGTCCGGCGGCGGTGCGGTCGGTGATGGAGCAGGTGGTGGCCGGCGAGCCGGCGGCGGACCTCGACTACGCCGCGGTGGTGCACGCCGACGACCTCGAGCCGGCCGGTTCCTGTGCCTCCGAACGCCCCCTGCGCCTGTTGATCGCCGCGGCCGTCGGCCCGGTGAGACTGATCGACAACCTCGATCCCTGCCGGGGCCACTGAACCCGGCGTGACCGGATCCGGCGTGGCCCCCGGCGTGCTCGACGTGCTGGTCCTCGGCAGCGGCGTGGCCGGCCTCTCGGCCGCCGTCCGACTGGCCGCACCCCTGCCGGGCGAGGGGTCGGGGTCCGGGCCCGCCGGTCTCCGCGTGGGGGTGCTGACCAAGGCGGAGCTGTCCCAGTCGGCCACCCGGTGGGCCCAGGGCGGGGTCGCCGCGGTGCTCGGTGGCGACGAGGACTCGACCGACCTCCATCTGGCCGACACCCTGGCCGCCGGGGCCGGCCTGTGCGACACCGACGCGGTCCGCACCCTGGTCGACGAGGGCCCGTCTCGCGTCGAGGAACTGATCGCCATGGGCGCGGTCTTCGACCGACGGCCAGGTGGGGCGTTGGAGCTGGCCCGCGAGGGCGGCCACTCCACGGCGCGGGTGGTCCACGCCGGGGGTGCCGCCACCGGGGCCGAGGTCGAGCGGGCCCTCGTCGATGCCACCAGGGCCAGCGCGGCGGCG
>Ga0307372_10007268_pt1 | contig 15931 bp, 15 predicted proteins | sample OX1MG_FD_202533 | JGI IMG/M metagenome (GOLD analysis project Ga0307372, IMG submission 202533) | Soil microbial communities from Risofladan, Vaasa, Finland - OX-1 | ecosystem: Environmental > Terrestrial > Soil > Coastal area > Acid sulfate soil | place: Finland: Risofladan, Vaasa | collected... | reverse complement strand
TATGGCCGTCGATTGATCACGACGCCGATCTATAGCACGAGATAACACCGGAGCGCGGGATGCCGTAAGCAAAGCTTCACTTTACGTAACATCAATCAGGGCACAACGAGATGAGACGGCCTCTTAGATGCAGATGACCGGCCGGGCAAGACCAGCCAGCCACAGACTCGGACGAAGACGAGATAGAGAAGGCGCAAGGACATGGATGATCATGATGCCGTCCGGCTGGCCCGGCCGTCGTCGCAGGTCACAGGATATGCAGACTTCTGGCACCCCGCAGGCCGACAGCGAGAACAGCACGCCGTTCTCGTCGTGCAGATGGACCCGGTCCTCGGCCCAGTTCTGACGGTGCGCGACGAACTCAAAATCCCGGCCAGACAGCGGATGGAACCGGTGCGTCACCAGCACACGTCGGTACCGATCATCTGAATCAGGTGTTGTTGACGGCGTGGTCCAACGCTTACGCGGAACGGTTCGCAGGCACGGTGCGCCGCGAGTGCCCGGACCACCTGCTGATCCTCGGCGAGCGGCACCTCCGCAGCGTCCTGGCCGAGCACGTACGGCACTATAACGGACATCGTCCGCACCAGGGGATACAGCAAGAACCCCCGCTGCGCGAGTCCGTCCACGCCGTGGACGTCACTGCCCGGACCGAGCGCAGGCAGGTCCTCGGCGGCGTGATCAGCGAATACCGCAGGGCGGCCTAGCCGACGCGAAACGCCAGGTCACCGCCTATGCGCGAGTTCTGGCACGGCACAGGCCTGATCAGCGAGTATCACAGAGCGGCATAGCAAGTTCAAAGATCCTGGTCAGCGCCTATGAACAAGTTTTGGCACGGCACAGGCCAGCTACCTGGCTGCCGAGTAGCCCGATGTCTATGGAACTGCTCACTGCGCGAGCAATCGGCCGCCTCAGGCCGACCATCTAGCTAATCTGCCGCTTCGCGTTAGCTCTGGCCTGAGCGATCCGCTCGGCCCGGAGCGCTGACCGGCGGACTTTGCCTGCATCATCGCGCAACGGCGCGGTGGCGCGCTCGATGACGCGCGGGAGCTTGTAAGGGACCAGTCGCTGGCGGAGATGCGCGAGGAGTTCCTCGTCGGACGCCGGGTCGGACAGGTCCACGATGGCGTACGGGATGTTGCCCATGTCGTCGTCCGGGAGGCCGATCACGCAGCAGGAGCGCACCGCGGGGTGCTCGTCCAGCGCCGCCTCGATCTCGGCCGGATACACGTTCGCCCCGCCAACGAGGATCATGTCGGCCATCCGGTCGGTGATGTAGACGTAGCCGTCCGCGTCGATCACGCCGATGTCGCCCAGCGACTCCCATCCCTGCGCCGCGCCGCGGGCGGTGGCACCGACGTAGCGGTACACGGCCTCGGCGCCGGGCCCGCGCCGCATCCAGATTTCCCCCTCCGCGCCCGCGGGAAGGGGGTTGCCGCCGGGGTCGCGAATCTGCATTTCGCCGACCACGACCCGGCCGACGGATCCGGGATGCCTGAGCCATTCGGCCCCGTTGATCACCGTGATCGCCTGGAGTTCGGTGCCGCCATAGAGTTCGATCAGCTTCTCCGGGCCGATCCACTCGATCCACGCCTGCTTAAGCCAGGCCGGGCACGGCGCCGCGGTGTGGAACACCGCCTCGAGCGAGGAAACATCGGCTGCCATGCGCTCGTCCTCGGGTAGCCGCCAGATGCGCAGCATCATTGTCGGCACCATGTAGAGCCAGGTCACCTGGTGCTTCTCGATGAGTTGCAGCGTCTGTACGGCGTCGAACCGGGACATCAGTACGACGTGGTTGCCGGTCCCTATCGCGGCGGCCGTGAGGGAGAACGGGCCGTTGTGGTAGAGCGGCCCGGTCATCAGGACCTGCCCGTCAGGCCGCATGCCAAGCAGGGCCGCGACCGCCGCCGACGCCTCAACCGCCGCGGGCGCTGTCGTCACGATCAGCTTGGGCTGCCCGGTGCTCCCGCCGCTGGCCACGGCCTTCAGCTCGGGGGACATGCTCGGCGTGAAGCGGCTGACGGGCAGTTCCGCGGGCACCGACTCCAGCACCGGCCAGTCGCCGGCTTCCGCTTCGGGCACGCCAACGACCAGCGACGGGCGGGCCAGGTCCAGGAGAGCGACGCGTTCGGCGGTCGGAAGCCGGCTGGAGATGGGCTGCGGCACTGCGCCGACGGCCCACGCGGCAAACATGCTCACCACCAAGTCCGTCGAGTTGGGCAGGCCGATCGAGACTTTGGAGCCGTTGGTCACGCCGCGGCTCTCGAACAACCCGGCGAGGCGTTCGACCTTGTCGAGGAACTCGGCGCGGGTGAGTGTCACGGGGCCGCAGGTAAGGGATGGCCGGTTCGGAGCGCGTTCGGCACCTTCCCGCAGAGCGGACAAGAAGGTAGTCCCGGTCACGAGCCAGACCATACCTCAGTCCAATCACGTCGGCCAGAGCTCGCAGGGCGGCAGGCTGTGCGCGCCAACGGTGAACGCCCGCCAGGCGCGAGAGACTGCCGGACTGCGAGTCGTCGCGGCGTGCCGTTCCAGCCTGTCCTGAGCGGGAAGTGAAGTGCGACTCAGGTGGATGGTGGCGCGCCGAAGACCTCAATGCCGCGGCGGGCTGCGCCGCTGGGGGCGACACGGGCGTCGGCGGTGACCAAGGAGACGCCAAGAACTTCGGCCAGGGCGACATACTGAGCGTCATAGGCGGGCAGGCTGGCGTGCAGCCCTTTGATGCGGGGCCACAAAGGAAGCACATCCTGCCGCTCAATGGGGAACGTGCGAAGGTTGGCGGCCGCCGCATCAGCTTCCCGCTCAGTGATCTTTCTGCCTCGCCTGAGCCCGAGCAGCGCCGAGATGACTTCCCCGTCCTGGCTGAGGCGGCGGCCAGGCCTGTCAAGGCGGCGTAGAGCGCGGCCCGAGGGCTTGCCATCCTGGCCTAGGCCCGGCCAACCGGTGCCACCTGCGATGGATTCGGGTGCCAGGTGCAGGCGTACGGCAAATACGCGCGCATCCATGGCCACCTGGATGAGCGGCATTCCTGGCCTGCTCGAAACGGTCAGCCGGCTCAGCCTGGCAGCGCCGGCTTCGCAGACGGCCTCGCTGCTGGAGCGCGGGCCGCTTGGATACGCCGGTGCGGTGCTTTGCGTTCTGGCGGCTGCCGGCGTCTACACTGCGGTTATGAGCGAGGACGCACGTCCGGGTGAGGACGAGGTTCAGCATGAGGAGGTCCCTGCGCTGCCAAGGCACCTGTCCGCGCTGATCGGCTCCTTGCGTGGCCCGGCGGATTTGGGCCGCAATCACGACAAGTACCTGACTTACGCCGATCGCGAGGAGGCTGGCGGGGCTGCGTCAGCGTGATCTTGTGCGATACGGGGCCGTTGGTCGCCGCGTTCAACACCGCCGACCGTGACCACGGCCGCTGCACGGAGTTCAAGTCGATCTCGTATTGCGTGCCGTCCAGCCCGAAAATGATTGTGCCTTCCGCCTGGCTGCCGTCGATGTAGTCGACCAGGAATGCCTGTACCATGCCCGTTCCCTATTCCAGGTGTGCCTATAGAACAGCATATGCAACATGAGCCAATGTCATGCCAGGCCGTATTCTGAACGGGCAGATAGACGTTTCGTTTCCGCCTGTTTGGCAATCTCCCGCATCCGCATGCTTGGCAAATATGAAAAAGCCACGTAATGATGGCGTTCCGCTGCGGGCCGGCGCGGGTGCGCGGGTCACGGCGGGTACGGAGATCCTGGTCAATCATTAAGGGTGCGTGGCCGCATGACGGAGGAAATTCGCGGCGCTGGCGTGGCCGCGTCAGAAGAGATCCGGAGTTTAAACTGGCCCGGCCGGACCGCAGCGGCCCGGGCCTGATAGGCCGTGCGCAGGACCGCGGCCGCGGCGACGTGGCCGGGGTCGGTGATGACCTGGCGTTCCGCCCAGCACCGCTCGTGGGCGGCCACGACCGTCCCGGCGCAGGTCACCGTGACCGTGGTCAGCCCGGCATGGACGTCGACGAGACGGCCGATCACGGCCGGGTCGGCGGAGTAGTCGTTCCCGGCGATCCGGACGTAATAGTCGCGGCCCAGCCGGACCCGGCTGGCCGTGCCGGTCACCGGGGCCACCGGCGGCAGGGCGCCCATCGCGGCGGTGTCCTGCGCGATCCGCACCCCGGGCTGCTCGCCGGTACGGCGCAGCATCCGCGCGTTCGCCCGCGGCAGCCAGTCCGCCAGCTGGGCGTTGTAATCAGCGCCCGAAGCGAACGACCGGCCCGGCATGAACGACGTGCCGAGGAACCCGTTCGCCCGCTCGATCACGCCCTTCGATTCCGGATCCCGCGGCGCGACCTGATAGATCCGGGTACCCAGCGTCCCGGCGAACGACCTCGCCCCCACCGTCAGCCGGCGGTGCTGCCCGATCCCCGACTCGTTGTCCCAGACCAGCATCTTCGGGACCGCGCCCAGCCCCGACAGCAGCTGCCACATCCCCGCCAGCAGGTCACCAGTCGTCCGCGACGGCAGCAGCACCGCCATGATGAACCCCGAGAACGCCGCCACCATCGTCAGCACCGGCGGATCCGCCAGCGTCCGGCCGCCAACTGGCACGACCCTGCCCGGGAACCACAAGTCACACTGCACGATCTCCCCGGCCGCGTACGCCGTCCGGTCCGCCGGATCCGCCGGCCGGTACAACGGCCGCAGCTGCGCGATCCGGGGGCCCGTAGTCGGTGACCAGCCTGATCCGGACCGGATCGCCGGTGTCGGCGTGCACGGGCAGCAACTGGGCGAGTGGCTTGCCGCCGAGCCGCTCGGCCTCGGCGACCGCGATCTTCACGGCCTCGATGGCGTCCGCACCCGCGCAGGCCGGCGAGATGTGCCAGCCGTGCTCGTACTTGGAGAAGTAGCCGGTGACGCCGGCCAGGCGCCCGGTCCCGCCCGTGGTGGTCTCGTACTCGGAGAAGTCCAGCTGCCACACCTGGTTCGGCCGGACCGGGGGCTCGGCGAACGCTGCCTTGCGGGCCTTCGCGAGCTCGCGGCGCTGCCCGGCGTAATCGACGGGCTGGAGCAGGCCGCGGCGGCGCATCGCCCGCTCCACCGCCGAGACCGACGCCGTGATGCCTCGGCGGCCATCATCGCGTGGATCTTGCGGTGGCCCAAGGCGGGCCAGTCCGCGGCGTACTTCGCCGCCAGCGGCTCGATCGCGTCCACGGCCGGGGCGGGCCACGGGCCTTTGACGACCGGTTCCCCGGACCGCTGGCGCGCCAGCTTGCGATGGCAGGTGCGGCGCGGGATGCCGGTCAGCTGGCAGAACCTCGAGACCGGCATCGCCGCCTGGGAGCGGATCATCTCGAGGTCCTCGAAGGGGCCAGGCGGACCTCAGCGGACTTCTTCCAGACCCGCAGCTCCACATGCGCCTCGCCGAGCGCCGCCGTCAGCTCCGCGACCTCCGCGGCGAGCTGCTCCTCCCGGCTGGAGGGCCGAGCGCTGCCGCCGGCGGCCAGGCCCAGCTTCCCGGCCTCCAGGAACTGCCGCTTCCAGTTCCCGACCGTCTGCTCGGACACCTTCGCCTTGCGGGCCGCCTCAGCGACCGTCACCTCGCCAGCCAGCACCGACAGCACGATGCGGACCTTGTCTTCCACCGGGAGGGAACACCGGGGGCCTGCTCTTATCCAGTCTCCTTGGCTCCAGGGGATCAACTAACCCCTGTGCCAGAAAGTCTGACGCACGACAATGCGGCAAGGCTGTCAGGTAAACCGATCCAGCTATTCGCGCGACAGATAGTTGGTATTGGGCCACGCCCGCCGGATTGTTCCGGGTGACTGGCAGGTATGAAGGGCAGGATGTCATGACGCTCGCGCGCAGGGGGGTCACTGTGGATGCTGCGGCGGCGCCATTAAGCCCGGCGCCGGGTGCTGAGCCGGCCAGTCCGGTGCTGGCCCGCCTGATCAGCGGGGAGAGGCTGATCAGGGTAGCGGTGCACATAGCGTGCTGGGTCCCGTTCATCGCCTCTGCTGCGGACTCGTGGCGCGGCCCCTGGCGCGCCACCGGCGATGGCGCGCGGACGGCGCTTATGTCCTGGGGGACGCTCACCAACCATATTCCCCTAGTCGGGCTGGCCAACGAACTGCCGCATACAACGGCGCATACTCCGTACGATCTTGGGCCGATGCAGTTGTGGCTGATGGCGATTCCGGTGCATATCGACCCGGACCGGGGCGTGTTGTGGGGTGCGGCCTTACTGGCCATGCTCGCCACGTGGCTGACAGTAGAAGCCGGCTATTCCGTTCTTGGCGAGACGGGTGGCTTGCTGGCGGGCGGAGTAGTCATCGCTACCGTGGCGTGGTTTCCGAGTTTCGCTGTTTACCCCTACGAAAATCCGAATTACGGAATGATATTCTTCCTTGCCTCGCTCTCCGCCTGCCTGGCGGTTCTGTCGGGGCACCGTAAGTGGTGGCCGGTGCTTGTCGTCACGGCATCAATGGCAGCCCAGGCATACCTGACGTACGCCGTCGCTTCCGTCGGGCTGGTCCTGATCGCGGCCGTCACCGGCCTGGTCGCAGCATTCCGGGACAAGGGCGGCTATTCATGGCTGATCGGTGGCCTGATCGCCGGGGCTGCGTGCTGGCTGGCGCCGCTGGACCAGCAGTTCACCAGCCCTGCTGGGCAGGGAAACATGTCGCTGCTTTTACAGGAGGACGCAGGGCCGCACGTGGGCGTCGGCTTCGCGATGAAGGTCCTCGCCTTGCTCACTGCTCCCTCGTCGCTGTGGTGGCGGGAGAACATCAGCCTGCGAGGCAACCTCTACCAACTGCTCAGCTCCAAGCCGACGGCGCTCGGGTTCGTGATCCTCGCCATCACGGCGGCGAGCCTGGTCATTGCCGTGTGCTGGCTCCGGTCCCGCGAACTCGCCGGACTGGCTGCCATCAGCCTTCTGGTCAGCGTGACAGCCGCCGCGACCTTCGCCCGCATACCCGCGCAGTCGAACGCCATCGGCGGTGTTCACCGCCCGTGGGGCGATCTGCCCCTGATCTTCGTCATGTTCGCAGCGGCCCTGCTTGCATGGCTGACCGTGATCTGCGTCACCGTCCTTGCAGCTGCCAGGCTGATCAGTGGCCGGCGCGGCAGGGTGGCCCCCGCACAGGGGGGTGGACCTGGCGGGGAACAGCGTGTTCGTCAGCACCCGGTCCTGCGGTCGGCTCGCCTGGCAGGCGCACTGCTCATCGTCATGACCGCGCTGCTGGTGCTCGGGGTGCGGCAGGTGGCGAACTACCAGGGCGAAGGAACGTATTCGCTGCGTGTGAGCGCCGCCCTGCCGATGATCGAACGGTCAGTGCCCAGGCACGGGCTGATCACCTTGAAGGTCTCCCCCCAGGCTGACTGGTACAGGGTGGGCACCGGCTTGCAGTGGGCGCTGATCGGCGACGGCTATCTCTACACCACGCGAAATAGGGGCAATCATATTATATCTAATATAACTGTCATAATACGTCCGCATTCGACGACAGTACGTATCAGGCTAAAAGAGCTGATTCCAGATGACTGACACATCTTCGGGCGCCTTCGCACGTGACGTGGTGGTGGTTGGCGGCTGCGGTCATGTGGGCCTGCCGCTGGCGATCGCGCTGGCCGGCCGAGGCGCCCGGGTGGACATCTATGACATTAGCGCCGCCGCGGTCGGCATGGTCAACGAGGGGCGGATGCCGTTTGCCGAGCCGGCGGCGGGCCATGTGCTCAAGCAGGTCATCGCCGAAGGCTTCCTGTCCGCGTCGACCCGCCCGTCGGTGGTGGGGACCGCGGAACATGTGGTACTGGTGACCGGCACGCCGGTGGATGAGCACCTGAACCCGGATCAGGGAGCGGTGCTGCGGGCGATCGACGGGTGCGCGGGGTTTCTGCGGGACGGACAGATCCTGATCTTGCGCAGCACGGTGTATCCGGGGGCCACCGCGATGGTGGAGCGGAGGCTGGCTGAGCTAGGCCTGGACGTTGACGTGGCGTTCTGCCCGGAGCGGATCGCCGAGGGCAAGGCGATGACCGAGCTGTTCGACCTGCCGCAGATCGTGTCCAGCCGGACCCAGCGGGGCAGTGAGCGGGCGAGTGCGCTATTCGCCAGGCTGACCGGCACGATCGTCCCGCTGGCGCCCGAGGAGGCCGAGCTGGCCAAGCTGTTCACCAACACCTGGCGTTACATCATGTTCGCCACGGCTAATCAGCTGTACATGATGGCCAACGACCGTGGCCTGGACTTCGAGAAGATCCGCCAGGGCCTGATGCTGGACTACCCGAGGGCAGCGGACATGCCAGGTGCCGGGTTCGCCGCCGGGCCGTGCCTGTTCAAGGACACCTTGCAACTCGCCGCCTTCAACAACAACAACTTCGCGCTCGGCCACACCGCGATGATCATCAACGAGGGACTGCCGCTGTACCTGGTGCACCGGATCGAGCAGCGGTTCCATCTGGCCGCGATGACGGTTGGCATTCTGGGCATGGCGTTCAAGGCGAGCTCGGACGATATCCGCTCGAGCCTGTCGTACAAGCTGAAGCGGATCCTGGCGTTCAAGGCTCGTGAGGTGCTGTGCACCGACCCGTACGTAACCGCCGACCAGGGCCTCAAGCCGCTGGAGGAGGTTCTAGCCCGATCCGACCTGCTGGTCATCGGCGCTCCGCATCCCGAGTACGCCGAACTGGTCACCCGCAAGCCGACCGCGGACATCTGGAACGTGCTGGGGAAGGGCGTGCTGGTCTGATGCCTGGCGAGGTACGGCTATCACTGATCATCCCGGCCTATAACGAGGGCTCGGACATCGTGCCGGTGCTTGACCGGGTGTTCGAGTCGGTGCGGCTGCCGGCCGAGGTGCTGGTCGTAGTGGACATTCCCGCCGACAGCACCGTACCGGTGGTCGAGAAATACGCCCAGACGGAGCCGCGGCTGCGGTACCTGGTCAACACCTACGGGCGCGGGCCGGCGAACGCGATCCGGTACGGTATCGACGCCGCCGCCGCGCCGGTGGCCGTGGTGACCATGGCCGATGGCTGCGACGATGCCCGCCAGATCGACGACCTCGTGCGTCTGGTGGAGCGCGGAGCGGTGGTGGCGGCGGCGTCCCGGTACATGCGAGGGGGCCAGCAGGTGGGCGGGCCGCTGCTGAAGGGGACGCTGTCGAAGCTAGCGGGCCGGTCTTTGAAGTTGATCGCGCACGTGGGCACCTGGGACGCGACGAACTCGTTCAAGGCGTATTCGACCGATTTCGTCCGCCAGGTCGGGATCGACTCGATGGACGGCTTTGAGATCGGGATCGAGCTGACCGCCAAGGCCCGGCGGATGCGGCTGCCAGTGGCCGAGATCCCCACCATCTGGCTGGACCGCCAGGCCGGGGTGTCGAACTTCCAGGTCGCCCGGTGGATCCTCAAGTACCTGCGCTGGTACCGGTTCGCGTTCGGCCCGCGGCTGACCGCCGAGGACATCCGCCTTCATGCGGCCCGTCGTGTGGGCAGGGCTGTCGCGCCGACCGCGGAGGAACTGTAGGCATGGAAAAGACTAAGGTTCTGGTCAGTGGGTCCGCCGGGTTCATCGGGGGCTACCTAGTCGATGAGTTGCTGCGGCGGGGCTACGCCGTCGTCGGCGTCGATAACTTCTCCAAGTACGGGCGGGTCCGCAAATCCTACGACGACCACCCGCACTACACCCTTGTCGAGGGCGACGCCCGCGACGTCGGCCTGATGACTTCGCTGCTGGCCGACTGCGATCATTTCGTGGTCGGCGCGGCAATGATCGGCGGGATCTCCTACTTCCATGCCTACGCCTATGACCTGCTGGCCACCAACGAGCGGGTCATCGCGTCCTCCTGCGACGCGGCCATCGCGGCGCGCCGCGATGGCCGGCTACGCAAGGTCACCTACCTGTCGTCGTCAATGGTTTTCGAGAGCGCCGACCAGTGGCCCTCTTACGAGGGCCAGGAGCGGGAGATCCCGCCGCCGCTGTCCTCGTACGGATTCCAGAAGCTGGGGGTGGAATACTTCGCCCGCGCGGCCTGGGAGCAATACCGGCTGCCGTTCACGATCGTGCGGCCGTTCAACTGCGTCGGCATCGGCGAGAGCAGGGCGCTGGGCGACGAGGAGATCATGTCAGGGAACGTGCGCCTGGCGATGAGCCACGTGGTCCCCGACCTGGTGCAGAAGGTACTCAAGGGGCAGGATCCGCTGCACATCCTCGGCTCTGGGAAGCAAGTACGCCACTACACCTACGGCGGGGACCTGGCCCAGGGCATCGTCACGGCCATGGAGCACCCGGACGCCCGCAACGAGGACTTCAACCTGTCCACGGCGCAGGGCACCACGGTGCTCGAGCTGGCCGAGCTGATCTGGCGGAAGATCCGCGGCGACGCCGAGTTCCGCGTCGTTCACGACAAGCCGTTCGAATACGACGTGCAGCGCCGCGTGCCCGCAACCGAGAAGGCCAAGCGGGTACTGGGCTTCGAGGCCACCACCACGCTTGATCAGATGCTCGACGAGGTGGTCCCCTGGATCTCGCAGGCCGTCGAGGCGGGCACCATATGACCCAGCGCCGCGGCGGCCCGCCTGCGGCTTCCTCCGATGGCGGGAGTCCGGGGAGGAGTCGGTGCGGGCCAGCACCGAGCCCATGACCCGCGTGATCAGCACCAGATCATCGGGCTCATACTCCGGGAAAGTCACCAGGCCGGCCTGCCCGAATGGCAGGGTCCGCAGCGGGCGCTCCGGCTCATCAGGCCGCCGCTTGTACCCCGCCGGGTCGACGATCACGACGGCGTCCATGAAGTCAGACAATGCGAGCTGTACGTCGGAAGACATCACCGCGAACTGCTCGCGAGCCAGGTCCTCCAGCTCCCGCCTGTACAAGCTCAGACGCCGAGCTGCGCGCGGAACTCCTCGCGGATGACCCGGTGCGCGGATCCCGGCGGACTCTCGCTCGACGGACGCTGTCCGTGGCTTTCGGCCGTTATACCCGGCTGAGGCCGCGAGCGCACGGACATATAGCGGACAGGCAAGATCACTTAGCAGGCATGGGGCCAAATACTCGCAGGTCAGAAGGCATATAGGCTAAATACGGCAAACAATCTGTAAAACCGTCGGCTCAGCCTTCGTTGGTTCGAACCCAACACCTGCCACTACCTGCGGGAACGGCCCGCTAGCTGCGGATTCTCGGCTAGCGGGCCGTTTCTTCTCTGTCCCATGGTGTGTCACCTTGTCGCGCTGCGGACCGCCGTGTTGCGGGGTCCACGGACGCATAGCGGACGGGAATCGGGGCCAGGGAGCGGTGCGGGGGACCGTCGGCTTTGCACGGACGGCCACGGACGGGGGCCGCGACGACGGACGGGCCACGGACAGGGTCCGCGGAGGCCGTGTGCCCGGCTTGACGTTCACGGCCGAGTTGAGCGTGCATTTCCCTGCGTCCGCCCGCTGCCCGGCCGGTTTCCCGGGGCGGGGCGGCCGGGGAAGGGCGGGTGCGGTGATGGCCAGGGTGGCGGTCCGGGAGAGTGTGACGCTTGCCGGGCGGGCGGAGCGGGCGCGGGCCGCCCGCACGTTCGTCGGTGAGGTACTCGGCACCGGGCACCCGTGCGGAGATGTGGCCGTCTTGCTGGTCAGCGAGATCTTCGGCAACAGTGTCCGGCATAGCGGCTCGGGTGCTCCCGGGGAGACGGTCACGGTCACGGTCATTGCCGGGGACCGTACTGTCAGGGTCGAGGTCACCGACCGCGCCGGGCCGGGGACGCCGGAGCTGCGTCCTGCGGGCCGTGATGCGGAAGGCGGTCGCGGGCTTCAGCTCGTTGCGGGCCTCGCGGCGCGGTGGGGCTGGCGACGGCGCGGCGGGCGGATGGTGACCTGGTTCGAACTATCGCTTTGCTGATGTTCCGCCCGGCGACTGACCACAGATGTACCTGGCGTGTACCTCGGACGGGCGAGGGCGTCGGCGTCTGCCCGCTGCGGCGCAGGTCGTCGGAGCTGGCTGCCGGGCCAGGTACATCGCAGGTACAGCGCGGGTATATCTGAGGACCACGGCATCGGTATGGTTGTCGGCCTGCCTGTCGGCCACCCGTTGGCCGCGCTATGCGCCATTTGGCCAGATCACGCGCACCGGGGTGCCGTGCGGGCGTATGCCACGACGTCGGCGGTCCCGCCGCAGGCATCGACGGCTGTCAGCTGCCAGTGCCTGCCCGGGACACGGGGCGCGGCCTGGTGTCCCGGACTGGCTCTGATTGTCATCTTTTCCCGGGTGTGATCCGGCGGGATGCTGGCAGCGGCCATGTCAGGTGACGGGGAGGACGCGATGGAGCCCGGTTTCGCCGCTGCGGAGATCGACACGAGCAGGCCGCACCCGGCGCGGATGTACAACGCCTACCTGGGCGGGAATGACAACTATCCCGCTGACCGGGCGGCGGTCGGGCAGATCCTGCGCGATTTCCCGGAGGTCCGCGGCATGGCGCTGGCCAACCGGGCGTTTCTCCAGCGGGCGGTGCGGTTCCTGGCCGCCGAGGCGGGGATACGGCAGTTCATCGACATCGGCACCGGCATCCCGTCGGCCGGGAACGTGCATGAGGTCGCGGGGCAGGCCGCGCCTGATACCCGGGTCGTCTACGTGGACAACGACCCGATCGTCCACGTCCACGCGAACGCGCTGCTGACCGGCACCGGCACCACCGGCATCGTTCTCGCTGACCTGCGCGACCCCGCCGCCATCCTCGCCCACCCCAGGCTGCGCGAACTGATCGACTTCACCCGGCCCGTGGCCCTGCTCCTCGTGGCGATCCTCCACTTCATCAGGGACGAGGAGGACCCGGCCGGGATCGTGGCCACGCTGCGGGACGCGCTCCCGCCGGGCAGCCACCTGGTCCTGACCCACGGGACGCAGGACTTCCACCCGCCTGGCGGCGCGGACATGGCAGCCGCCGGGTACAAGAACGCGACCGCCCCGCTGGTGCTCCGCACCCACGAGCAGGTGTCCGCGTTCTTCGGCGGGTTCGAACTGCTGGAGCCGGGCCTGGTCCAGGCCCCGCTGTGGCGTCCCGACGGCCGGCGGCCCCGCGCGAGGGATCTTGAGAAGATCGGCATCTACGCTGGCGTCGGCCGCAAGAGCCCCGCCAGCCTCCAGGCACAGGTATGACCTGGTTTTACCTGACCTGCCTGCGGCTGTGCTAAAGCGACTGGACGTGTTGCCGCATGGCAACCGATGCAATGCGAAGCCAAGGGACAGCCTGCCCATTGCCGCTCAACATCAGTCTGCTGGCCCGGCCTGCCATCAGGCTTCCCGGGGCGTTGCCGAGCCGGGCCGGTTCCAGCGCGCGGAGTGGTCGCCGGCCTGGAGGGTGCTGACCCGCATGGCAAGCTCCCGCTGCGCGAACGGCTGGGCGGGGGCGTTGCGGACGTAGGGGCTCAGCCCGCTGACCTCCCTGATGGCCACCAGGGTCGCCAGGCCGGGCCAGTCGCGGACGTCCCACCCGTAGGCAGCCCCGAAGCCCTCGACGTCTTCCCGCGCGGGGTAGCCGAGCCGCCGGCTGGCGTAGTGGACCTGGGCGAGATCCCATTCGGGCGGCCCAATGGCGACGTGGTCCCAGTCGCCGAGCACGACTGTGCCACGGGGTGCCCTGATCAGGTTGCCGGGATGGGCGTCCCCGTGGATCAGGGCGAGGGGGCGCGGGAAGCGCAGTTCGGCCCACTTAACGCGAAGCTCCCCGATCTGGCCGGCGAGCCAGTCCCGGTCCCGGCGGGGCATGGCATCGGGGGAAGCTGACTTCAGGGCGGTCGCGACGTTGGCCAGCGGGTCGGTGAGCGTTTCCGGAGGCGACGGCGGCAGCGGCCGGGAGTGCAGGTCCCTGAGCACGCGGGCGAGATCGCCGGCGGAGGCTGGGGAGCCTGCTGTTTCTGGCACGTACTGCCACACTGAGGCGACTTTGCCGTCGATCGTGAAGGGCTGCCCGGTGACGGGCGCGGGGGCCGTGCACGGGAAGCCGGTCTCGGCCAGCCATGCAGTGACCTTCAGCGACGCGGTGATGCGATCGAGAGCGGCGAGGTTGGAGGAGATACGGACAACCAGGCCCGCGGCGGGAAGCGCGAAGACCGCGTTGCTGTTCAGCCGCAGCAGTTCGGCGCCTCGCACCGGGACGCTGATCTGGCGGCAGACGACGGCCAGCACGGCATCGAACTGGCGGCGGAACCCGTCGTCTTCCACCGTTACGTCACCCGGCCGGACAGTCATGCCTTGTTGCCGTCCTTGACCCTCCTGCCGCGTCCTTTAGCTCGCGGACGGCGGTCATCACGACAGGGAGTGCAGCCCGACAGTGACGGCTTCGCGGTCGAACTCCTCGATCTGGTCGCCGAGGTCGCGAGCCTGCGGCGAGCCCTGGAAGACCGGCGCGGCTAGCTCTTCCCTGACCCGGCCCAGCCGGGCGGTCAGCGTAGCGACCCGCTGCGCGGGCGGCAGGGCCAGGACTGGCCCCAGGGCCGTCGCAGCGCCGTCCAGCGCGCCGGACCGCAGCCGGACGACGGCCAGGTCGGTTCCGGCTAGAGCCTTGCTCGCGAAGCCGTGCTGCTCGCCGGAACCCGGACCCTCGTCGTACAGGCTGATGGCACGCTCCAGTTTCCCGGCGGCCTCGCGCTCGTCGCCGCTGATTTCTGCGAGCGCGGTCCCGGCCATGGAGTAGGTGGTGGCCCGCGAGAGGGCGAACTCCTCGCCGCCGATCTCCACGAGATCGTCGCTGTAGTCGCTCTCCCGGGCGGCGTGCGCTAGCGTGACTGCCTGGCGGGCCGCGCCGGGATCGCCCAGCCGGGCCAGGGAGCGGGCGTGTTCCAGGTGGAGGTTGGCGCCCATCGGCCCCCGCGAGGCGTACAGCAGGCCGTCGGCTGCCAGGTCGCGGCTCTCGGCGTACCAGCCGCGCCAGTACATGACGTAGGAGAGCCTCGCGCGCAGCATGCCGCGCAGCGGGTTGTGGTCGATGATGTTGGCATAGGCCCAGCCGGCCCGGATCAGCTCCTCGGCTGCGTCCGGGTACCCAAGCCGGTTGGCGGTGATGCCCATCAGCCCGTTCAGGCACCCGGCCAGGCAGTACAGGTCGGCCTGCTCAGCCGGGCGCTGCCGCCGGTCCAGCAGCCGGTAGACCCGGTCCCGGACCCGGCGCATGTCCTGGAACGCAGGGAGGGGTGCGCCAGTACTGCTCAGGCTGGACAGCCGGACCAGGTCTGCGCGGAGCTGATCCAGCGTGGCCTCGCCGGTGCCGTGCTGCTCGTGTTCCGCAGCGTGGTCGCTGCCCTCGTGTGCGGCCATTGTGACCTCTTGCCTAACCGCGAACTCGCCCGAAACGGGGTCTTGCCTTCCACGGTAGGCGATGCCAGCGGATGCCGGCGGACACGGGTCGGCCTGCCCAGGGACGGCGGCCGGGCGCTGCGCGGGCACTACAGCGGCCGAGGTCGGCGGGCCGGTCTCGGCGGAGGGGACTGGCGTCAGGGCGTCAGCCGGTTCCCCGGCGCTGAGGCCGAACTGGCTGGGGTGGATGCCGAAGGCTCGGCAGTAGTGGAGCTTGTGGCGCTCGGAGATGCCGCCCTCGCGTTCCCAGCGGTGGATGTTGTGCAGCATGCCGCTCAGCTCAGGGACCGCCGTGTCGCCGGCCGCCCGCGCGGCCTGGACGAGGCGGCGCGCCATCTCGGCCTTGGACCAGCCCCGGTCCTCGCGCTGCTCCCGCAGCCAGGCGGCCGTCTCGCTGTCCATCACGCCTCTATTCTCTCCCGGTGTCACGGGTAGCGCTGGGCTTGCGGCGCGGACATTCCCGGACACAGGCGTGTCCGGGAATGTCCGCGGGCTGTCATCCTCGTCAGGCGAGAAGGTCGTCGGCCAGCCCGGCCCTGGCCCCCGTGACGAAGGCGCGGATCTCGCCGGGCTCCAGGATCAGCGCGGGGCCGTCGGGGTCGGTGGACTGGCGCA
>Ga0307372_10007267_pt1 | contig 15932 bp, 11 predicted proteins | sample OX1MG_FD_202533 | JGI IMG/M metagenome (GOLD analysis project Ga0307372, IMG submission 202533) | Soil microbial communities from Risofladan, Vaasa, Finland - OX-1 | ecosystem: Environmental > Terrestrial > Soil > Coastal area > Acid sulfate soil | place: Finland: Risofladan, Vaasa | collected... | reverse complement strand
CACATCCTCCCCCAACAGGTGCATCGGCACCGGGCCGACGGTCACGTGCATGTCGATGCGGTCGAGCAGCGGCCCGGACAACCGCCCCCGGTACCGCTGCACCTCGCTCTCCGCGCACACGCAAGGCTGCGGGCCGGTGGACCCGTGGTGGCCGCAGGGACAGGGGTTCATCGCACCGACCAGCGTGAATCGGGCCGGGAACGACACCGCCTGCATGGCTCGGGCGATCACCACGCGCCCGTCCTCCATGGGCTGTCGCAGCGCCTCGAGCACGTAGCGGGGAAATTCCGGCATCTCGTCCAGGAATAGCACGCCGTGGTGCGCCAGGCTGACCTCGCCGGGACGCGGCGTGCTTCCGCCGCCGACGAGTCCGGCCGTGGAAATCGTGTGATGCGGTGCGCGGAAGGGCCGAACGCCGCACCACGCGCCGTTGCCGTTGGTCAGCCCGGCCACGGAGTGGATGGCCGTGACCTGGAGTGCCTCTTCGTTCGTGAGCGCTGGCAGGATGGTGGGCAAGCGGCGGGCGAGCATGGTCTTGCCCGCGCCGGGCGGGCCGACGAGCAGCACGTTGTGCCCGCCCGCCGCGGCAATTTCCAGCGCGCGCTTGGCGCTCTCCTGCCCAACGACGTCGCTGAAATCAGCCGGCTCGATGCCCACGGGCGCGACGAGCGCGGGCACCGCCGGCGCCGGCAGGGCGCCGGCGCGCAGCCATTCCACGAGCTGCGGCAGCGACTCGGGGGCGCACAGCGGCACGCCGCCGGCCAGCGCCGCCTCGGCGACATTGTCGCGCGGCAGGACGAGCGTGCGCCCTGCGCCGTGGGATGCCAACCGGCGCGCCACCGGCAGGAGCCCCCGCACCGCGCGCACACTCCCGTCCAGTCCCAATTCGCCGAGGACGACGAGCCGCTGCGCGATCGTATCGGGCACGACGCCGAGCGCGGAGAGTAGCCCGATGGCGATCGGGAGGTCGAATGCTGCGCCCGTCTTGTGAACGTCGGCCGGCGAGAGCCCCACCGTCACGCGCCGCGGCGGGAGCGCAAGTCCCGAATTGGCCACCGCCGCGATCACCCGTTCGCGACTCTCCTTGACCGAGCTGGACGCGAGGCCAACGATGCTCCATTGCGGCAACCCGGGCGATACGTCCACCTCGACGGTGACGTCATAGGCGTCGATGCCGAGTACGGCGGCCGAGCGAATGGCGGCAAGCATTGGCGTAAGGTCGGATCGCGCCCCGCAGGACCGTCATCGCTTTCTCGCGACCGGCGTCGATCCCATGCGGCCATGCAAAAGGGCGCCCGTGAGGACGCCCTTCCCCGTTCCTCCATCCGACCGTCGGGCCGCCGCGAACGTGTTACCCGGAGGTCAACCGCCTACGGATTTCGCGGGAGCCGTTCGCTACCCCGAACGCAACGCCGGCGCCGAACAGGATGGCCGTTCCGCCACCCACCACCGGCAGCAGCCAGACGATCGGTGCGGCGACGAGCCCTGCGACCACGCCGGCGATGATCGGCGCTTTCAGCGTGTGGACGCCGTCCACGTAGCGCAACTTCTCTTCGACGAACCGTCGCGCGGTGAGATATCCGAAGATGGTAGCTGCCGCCGTAGCGACAATTCCGATGAGGTGGATCACGCGATCTCCCAGTAGCGGTCTCTGCGCCATCGTACGCGGTTCCGGGGCACCGGGTTTCATCGCGACGCGACCGTGACGCGGCGCCCTAGTGTCCCTTCTCGCAGTCCGATAGTTTCTCACGGCAACGGTGCGGCAGCCGCCCGGTCCGCGTCCCGCTCTGGGTACCGACCCGCCGACCCCGACTTTCGCCACCTCCGGAGACGCTCGATGTTCACGTTGCGCGTGGTCCGACACGACCGGCCAGAGCAGGTGCTCGCGGAATGCCTGAGTGCCGTGGCTCCGGCGGCGGGTGAAACGCTGCAACTCGATCCGCTCGACGCCAGCGGCGAACTGGCCGGTCCCAGTACGTGCTGGCGAGTGGTCGCCGTCACCCTGCACGTGCCGTCGGCCAAGTCCGCCCGCCCGCGCGACGGGCGGCCGCTCGAGGTGAAGCTGGTGGACGTCACCGTGCGGCCCGACGTCGTCGAGATCCCCGAGTTGGCCCGCGCGGCCGAGCACATCCTCTCCGAATCCCGGTTGTAAGGTGAGCCCAGCGTGACACCCGCGGCCTCGTCCGAACCGTACACGGTCACCCATGAGCTGCCGCCGCACTTGGCGAATTGGGAGCTTCCGCCCAACTGGGCGTGGGGCGCCGAAGGTCTGCATCTCGGGCACCGGCATTATCAAGAACTGATCGACGCGCTCGGCCGGTCGCTCTCGCTGGTCACGGCGCCCGATCCGACGCACGCGCCCTGGCTCGAGTCCGAGGCGCGCCATCTGGCGCACCTGAGCCACCCGGCGGCGCCCACCACGTACCACTACTGGGCAACGTACGGCGTGTCTCGCCACGGCCCGGGGTATCTGCGCCGCTGGATCGCCGGCGAAACCATCGGTGCCCGGGTGCGCCGCGCCGGCGCCGATGACGTCCCCGCGATGCTGCGATTGCTGCGCGAGCTGGGGTCGGCGCTCAGCTATCTGCACGACGCCGGCACCACCCACGGGGCCGTTTCCGCGGAGACGGTCTGGATCGCGCCGATGGGGCGGCTCTGGATGCTTGGCTGGGAATGGGCCGTGCCGTTCGCCGACATTCCCGAAGGCCAGTCGCCAGATCCCGCCTCGATGGCGTCGCCGCAGGAGTGGCAACGCGCCGGGTGGATTCCCACCGTGCTCAGCGACCAGTGGCAGTTGGCGTCGCTCTGTTTCTTCTCGCTCACCGGTGAACGCCCACCACCGCGCGACGTGCCGCCGATCTCGCTCGTGCGCCCCGACTGCCCCAGGTCGGTGGCCGAAGTGCTCGACCGTGCGCTGCGCGAGCATCCCGAGGAGCGGTTCCCGAGCGTCGCGGCCATGCTGCGCGCCGTGGATCGCGTGGTCGGCAGCCGGACGATGCTGATGCTCGGCGACGACGAGTCCGAGGGGCCCAACGAGTCGGAGGAGGCCCGCCTGCGTTGGGCCCTTGGCGACGACTACGACGTGCTGGCGCCGCTCGGCTCTGGATCGTTCGGCTCGGTGTGGCGCGTGCGCGACCTGTCGCTGGGCCGCGAGGTGGCGCTCAAGCTGCTGCATCCCTACATCGCGCGCGATGAGGTGGCGGTGAGCCGGTTCCGTCGAGAGGCACAGTTGGCCGCCCAACTCGCGCATCCGGCGATCGTTCCGATCTACGACTTCGATTCGCGGGGCAAGGTGGCGTGGTACACCATGGAACTCGCCGAGGCGGGCTCGGTGGCCGAACTCGTGCAGCGCGCCGGCCCGCGTCCGCTGGCCGAGATCGCCCCGCGCGTGGACCTCGTGCTCGACGGCCTGGCCGCGGCGCATTCCATCGGCGTCGTGCACCGCGATCTCAAGCCCGAGAACGTGGTCATCGACCGCTACCGCCGCTGGCGCATTGCCGACTTCGGGATCGCGAACATCTGGGGGGAGGATCCGGCCGACGCAGGCGGCACGCCGGCGTTCGCGCCGCCCGAGCAGTTGCTCGGTGAAACGCAGGACACCGCCGCGGACTGCTATTCCCTGGCCGCGATCGTGTACTTCGCGCTCTCGGGAACGCCGCCGTACGGCGAGACCGAGGTGCGCTCCATTCTGGCCCGCGCCCTGGCGCGCGACGTGGACCTGTCCGCGTTTCCGGACGAGATCGCCGACTGGCTGCGCCGCGGGCTCGACCCCGAGGTATCCAAGCGGTTCCAGGACGCGGCCGTGATGCAGCGCGCATGGCGCGAGGCGGTGCGCGCCGTGGCACAACGCGAGCGGCGTGCCCCATGGTGGCGCCGCTGGCTTGGCGGCGAGGACGTCGGGGGGCTCTGGGGCTCGGACGAGCCGGCGGGGGCATGACCCGCCAGGGGGCGTAGCATGCCGATCGAGACCATCAACCCGGCCACCGGTGCACGCGTACAAGCGTTCGCCCCCCACGCGGCGGCCGACATCGAAACGCGGCTCGCCCGCGCCGCCTCCGCGGCGATTGCCTGGCGCCAGCGGCCGGTGGCAGACCGGGCGCGCATCGTCGCCCGAGCGGGCGTCCTGCTCGACCGTGACCGCGACCGGTACGCGGCCCTCATGACGCTCGAGATGGGGAAGCTGCTCGGAGAGGCGCGTGGCGAGGCCGCCAAGTGCGCGGCCACCTGCCGCTACTATGCCGAGCACGCGCACGCCATGCTGGCCGCCAAGCATGTGCCGGCCGAGGGCGAAGACGCGCGCGTCGAATTCCATCCGCTGGGCGTGGTGCTGGCCGTCATGCCGTGGAATTTCCCCTTCTGGCAGGTGATCCGGTTCGCGGCGCCGGCGCTCGTGGCCGGCAACGTGGCGCTGCTCAAGCACGCCAGCAACGTGCCGCAGTGCGCCCTGGCACTCGAAGCGCTGTTTGCCGAAGCGGGCGCGCCGTCCGGCGTCTTTCAGACTCTGCTAATACCCGCGGCGGCGGTGGATGCGGTGATCGCCGACCAGCGCGTGGCGGCCGTGACCCTCACCGGCAGCGAGGCCGCCGGTGCGCACGTGGCGATGACGGCCGGCCGGCACCTCAAGAAGACCGTCCTCGAACTGGGCGGCAGCGATCCGTTCCTCGTCATGCCGAGCGCCGACCTCGAGCGTGCGGTGGAGGTGGCCGTGCGGGCCCGCACGATCAACAACGGCCAGTCGTGCATCGCCGCCAAGCGGTTCATCGTGCACCGCGACGTGGCCGACGCCTTCACCGCGCGGTTCGTGCGCGCCATGCAGGGGCTGATCGTGGGCGACCCGACGGACGACCGTACGCAGGTGGGGCCGCTGGCCGGCGCCCAGGCGCTGATGGAACTGGAAGCGCAGGTGAACCGCTCGGTGGCGCTCGGGGCGCGGGCGCTCACGGGCGGCGCGCGGATCGACGGCCCCGGGTTCTTCTTCCAGCCCACGGTGCTGACCGACGTCCCCCCCAACGCGCCGGCATACGGCGACGAGCTGTTCGGCCCCGTGGCCGCGCTGTTCGCGGCTCGCGACATCGACGACGCGATCCGCATCGCCAACGACACGCGCTACGGTCTGGGCGCCAGCGCCTGGACGCGCGACCCCGCCGAGGCCAGACGGTTCGCCCGCGAACTGGAAGTGGGAAGCGTGTTCGTGAACGCCATGGTGGCGTCCGACCCCCGGTTCCCGTTCGGCGGAGTCAAACGTTCGGGCCACGGCCGCGAACTCAGCGCGTTCGGGCTGCGCGAATTCGTCAATGTGAAGACGGTCCGCGTGCGCCTCTAGCGCTACGCCGCTACCAGGACGATGCGGACCACCGTGCCCACCCCCGGTTCGCTCTCCAGTTCCACGGTCCCGCGCCACCCCTCGATCAACCGGCGGCTGATCGCCAGCCCCAATCCGCTGCCGCTCGTGCGAGTCGAGAACCGTGGCTCGAATACGCGTGGCATCACGTCGGCCGGGATGCCTTGGCCGTCGTCACGCACCTCGATCACGACGGTGCCGTTGCCGCTCAGTGTCGTGGCCACGGTGCGGGCGCCGGCCAGGCGGGCGTTCTCGAACACATTGAGCAGTACCTCACGCAGTTCGTCTCGCTGCGCGAGCGCCAGGCGGCGCCCCTCGGCGCCGTCGAGGCCCCACTGGATGCTGCCTTCGCCCATGCGTTCCAGGCCGATCAGATCGCGCAGCACTGCGGCGACGTCGGTCGGCTCGGCCCCTGACCGCTCGCTCGGCGCCGAGCCGTATCGACTGAACGCCCGCGCGATCTGATCGAGGTGATCGATCTCGGCCAGAATCCGGGCCACGTTTTCGTCGAGCACCCGGTCGAAGTCCACGCGTTTGTCGGCCCGGGCCCGCTGCAGGTGCTGGACGCCGAGCCTGATGGGCGTGAGCGGATTCTTGATCTCGTGCGCCACCTGCTGCGCCATCTCGCCCCAGGCCAGCACCCGTTCGGCGTGCGCCGTCGCGGCGCGGCTCGCTTCGAGGTCGTTGGCCATGCGCCGGAAGGCCGCGAACACGGGTCGGAACTCCACCGTCGGATTGTCCTCGAACACCGGAGCCCGCCCGCCGGCGGCCAGTGTCAGGGCTGCCTGGCGCAGAGCGCTGATCGGACCGGCGAGCATCCGGGCGGCGAATCCGCTCAGCCAGAAGGCGGCCAGCGCGCCCACCGCGGTGACGAACAGAACGAGAATCCCCAGATCGCGGCGGCGACGCTCGAGTGTGAGATCGTCGGCGCGCGCCGGTGCGCCCAGCACCAGCGCCTGGGCGGAATCCTCCACCGCACGGTAGCCGAACAGGGTATGCGTCTCGCCGAACTGCTGGTCGCGGCTCTCCGATACTTCGTCGTTCACCGCGAGCAACAGCTGCATTTTCGGGGAGAGAAACCGGCCCGTCGGCGCGAGCGCCGCCAGCAGCGGATCGCTGGCCGCGGCCAATTCGCCGTCACGATAAAGAAAAAGGGGGGTCGCCAGCCGGCGGCCCTCCTGCGCCACCCATTGCGAGTCGCCCGGCACAGGGGCCACCGCGCGCAGCGTCTCCCCCACCAATAACTCGCGGCTCTGCGCCGCGTCCGAGGCGAGCTGCTGGTACGACCAGGCGGCGAAGGCCGCGGCGGGAATCATGAAGAACGCGAACAGCGCCACGGTGAGTTGCGTGCGATAGCTGCGCCGCCACCGCCGCTGTCGGTCGCGCAGCCAGCGGCCCACGGCGCCGTCGGCGAGCACGCTCACGAGCCAGAGCACGCCCACGATGGCCAGGTCGAACAAGACGATGAGCGCTCCGCGCTGGACCAGCGCGTTCACCGACAGCAGTTCCACCTCGACGTGCACGCGAGGGGGGCCAAGACCCCGCGGGGACACCCAGTCGCCGTGCAGCGCCGTGCCCTCCCGCCGCCAGTCGATGCCGGGTGGACCCGATGGCGGATGAACCAACGGGTCGGCTAACTGGAGCACGTATGGCGGCTCCGCTTCGGGCGGCTGATCGATGCCCAGCAACTTGGCGAACGGATCGGCGGCGATGAGCCGGGTGTGGGAGGTCGCGACCACCACGACCGCGCCGGCCCGGGTCGGGATGCCGACCGCGAACTCGACCGCGGGCTGGGCGATGATCGGGTACTCCACGGTGCTGTCCGCCGCCAGCACCTGTCGGGCGATGTCCCGGAGCTGGTTGATGGGGACTGTGAACGCCGCCGCGGATAGGGTGGCAGTGGGCACCGAGTCGTCCTTCCATACCGACAGCCACACGGGGAATCCAGCCGGCGCCAACGGCGACGTGGCATACGCCCGCAGCAGCCATTCGCGCGTGGCCGCGGGGTTCGGATCGGCCCGCACCGCGGTCGCGAACCGCTCGACGAGCGACAGCACCGTGGGATCGTTCTGGCCCAGGCCACGTACGTCGCGTTCGGCGAGCGCCATGCGCCCCCGCGTGGCGGCCCCCCACACGAGGGTCGTCGCCCCGAGCGCGGCCACCGTGGCTGCGCTCGAGACGAGTGCGCGCGAGCGGCGCGCGAGGCCCAGCGCCCCGATGGCGAGGATCCACGGAATCGGGTACCACCCGGGCCACCGCCCCGCCGCCTGCCACGTGGCCGGAGCGAGGATCGCCGCGCCCGCGGCCAGCGCGGGACCCACCCACGGCGGCACGCCGCGCCGGGGTCCCAGCGCCGCACTTCCCGCCGCGGTGCCGGCCAGCAGCACCGCGCACCCGGCCAGGAAGATGGCCACCTCCCAGACCAGCCAGAGCGAGGGATTCACGCCGTATATGGGAATTGTTATTCCGCGGGCCAGGTCGCGGAGCAGGAACGGGCCCAGCCCGGCGATCGCCAGCACGACCAGTCCCCACCAGGCGTGCGGGGCGCCGCGAGCCAACCGGCGCACCGCCGCCAGCAGGGCGAGCAGGGTGAGCGCGCCGGTGATGATCAGCGCCCCCGCGTTCGCCGTCAGCGCGCCCCCGATCGGCGTGTAGTAGAGCGACGCATCGAACAGCCGGGAATCGTTCGAGAAGGCTCCCAGCGGCACCAGCGACGTACAGGCCAGCGCCACCGCCACCGAGGCCAGACGCCAGGCGAACCGGCGCTCGATGCGCCACGCCGCCACGAGAAAACCGGCCAGCGCCAGCACGACCGCGAGCCCCACGATCAGCCGGGCGCCGTGCAGCGCCTCGAATCGCACCGCCGCCCGCGCCACCGGCGATAGCCGGGCATAGAGCAGCACCTGCGTGTGAGCCCAGAGTGCCTGCCACTCCGCCGCCTGGCCGGGCGGGGCGACGGCGGCGAACTGGAACCCGGAGATGCCAATCGTCCGCGCGAGCTCGCCGGCGATCGGCCGGGTGAGCCGGTCGGCCGGGGGCGTCGCGTCGAGCAACACGGTGACCACGGCACGCCGCGTCCCCCGGCTGGCCGTCGCGTACAGGCTCGTGTAGAAGCTCGACCGCACCACCCCGATCGAATCGCTCAGCGAATCGGTGGGCACGTGCACGCGCCCGGCCCATGCCAGAGGCTCCCCACCCTGGTACAGCACGACGCCGCCCTCCCCCACGCTTCCCGACGGAACCAGCGACGCGAGCGACGCGAAGGCCGACACGGTGTCCCCGGGCGCGTCGAGCGCCCGGGATGCCGCCGACCGCATGGTCTGCACGGCTTGGTCCACCCGGCGGTCGAGCGCCGCGAGGGCGTCGGTCTCGAGGCCTGCGCGGACCTCGGGCCAGTGGGCGTCGATGCGATGGAGGCGCTGTTGCGCATAACCGGCAAGCACGACGAGCACGCCCAGGGCCAGAGTGGATCCGGCGGCCCACCGGCGACCCCGGAGGGGCACGTGACGCAGCCCGGCCGCCGCCACCACGGTGGCGAGGGCGGCGGCGGCGAGATACTCTACGCTCGTTATGTTCAGCCACTGGCACGCGGCGAGCAGGGCCAGCGCCGCGGCCACCGGCCACCACGCGGTACGCAGCCGTTCAGCGCGCCGGCCGGACATCGCTCACTCGGTCGCCATGAGTTCCGCTCACGCCGGCGCGCCCCGCCCGCGACGCCTCAAGGAAATGCGCCCCGCCGAGGTCGCGGCCACGCTGGCCGCAGACCCGCGTCTCATCCTCCCCATCGGGACGTGCGAACAGCACGGCCCCCACCTGCCGCTGGGCGCCGACACGCTCATCGTCGAGCGGTTGGCCGACGATCTGTCGGCCGAATTCCACGTGCTGCGCGCTCCCACCGTTGAATACGGCGTCAACGTCATCACCGAACGGGAGTTCGCGGGCAACGCATCGGTGAGGCGCAAGACGCTCCACCGCGCCCTCAACGACCTCGTGGACTCGTGGGAGGCCGGCGGGGTGCGGGAGTTCATTCTCCTCACCGCACACGAGCATGATCCGCACCTCGAGGCGCTGGAAACGGTCATCACGTCGAGCGCGCGGCTCCGCGTGGTGAACATCTTCGGGCTCGCGTTCGCAGACCTGCTCGAGGGACAGTTGGAACCCATGCACGGTGACGAGGTGGATACGTCGCTCCTGCTGTACATTGCGCCGGAACTCGTGCAAATGCCGTTGGCGCAGGATTATATGATGTCAGCCGACGAGCTGCGACGGTACCGCCGCGGCTGGTTGCGGGTGCCCGGCCGGAGCCCCGGCTCAATCGGCCGGCCGACCCTGGCATCGGCGGACAAGGGAAAACGCCTATATGATCGCATCCGTGGACGGTTGCGGTCCCATATCTTTCTCGCCGACGAGCCGGCGGCCTGAACACACGCTCGCTTATTGGGTACCCTTATCATATGAGACCGGTTTCGTTTGCGCTGGCCGTGATGCTCTTGGCCCATAGCACCCCCGCCCCCATTTCCGCGCAGGAGACCGTCGTGGACGAGGGGACGCTCGTGATCACGCAGAACGGCGCGCCGATCGGGCGCGAAGCCTATCGTATCGTGCGCGCGGCGGCGGGGGGCGGGCAGGCCTTCCGCGCCACGGCCACGATCTCGTTCAACGCCGACCGGATCAGTCTGCGCCTCACCACCGATTCAGTGGGCGGGCCGCTCACCTACGAGGCCGAGGTACGGGAGAACGGGCAGGTTACGTCGCGCGTGGAAGGCAACGGGCGCCCCGGACGGTTCAGCACCCTGATCCACACGCCCCATGGCGAATCTGCCCGGGATTATGTGATGGGGGCCAATCCGCTGGCGCTCGATGCCAATGCCTTCGACCCGTACTACTTCGCGACCCTCCTCCCCCGGCGCACCCGCTTCTCGGTGATCGATCCCAGGGCCGGTACACAGGCTACGTTCCGATTCGAGGAACGTGGCCAGGAACCGATCCGGTTGGGGCGTGGCACGGTGCTGGCAAAGCACTATGCGCTGATTACTGCCGACGGCGCCACGCGGGACATCTGGATGGATGCGCAGGGGCATCTCCTGCGCGTCGCAGTTCCGGCCAAGGGCCTCGTGGCACAGCGGGACGAGTTGCCGCGATAACCGCGGCTCGGGGCACGCATCTGAGCCCGGGCCGCGTCCGACGTCGAGATACCCCGCCGCGCCGCCTTGAAACCGGGTCCGGCCACCCACCGTACGGGGGGCTGACCCCTTACCATAGGACCTTGCCTCGATGCGTCTTTCGCTGTCTGCGGCCCTTGTCGCGTTCGTCGGTCAGGTGGCGCTCGCCCAGGGCGGCACGCCGCCGTCGGTCCAGGACCTCACCCTCGACCAGGCCATTGCGCTCGCCCGGCAGAACAACCCCACATACCTCCAGACCACCACAGGTCTGCGCACAGCCAACGCCGCGGTGCGCACGGCGTACGGGGCCTTCTTGCCGACCGTCAATTCGTCATTCGGCGCCGGATACCAGCAGGCCGGCAGCCAGGTGTTCCAGGGGCTCACGTTCAAGGGCTCCTCGGACGCGGTGACGTCGAACTACAGCCTCGGCATCAGCTACCGGCTGAACGCGGCATCGTTCATCCAGCCCAAACTCCAGGTCGCCAACCGGGACGCCACCGAGGCCAACATCACCGGCCAGGCGGAGGCGATCCGGGCCAACGTCACGTCGGCCTATCTCACGGCGCTCGCCGACCAGGCGAGCGCCGCTCTGCAAGACACGCTGGTGATCACGGCGCAGGGGCAGCTCGACCTCGCCAACGCCAAGATGTCGGTGGGCCAGGCGACGATCCTCGACGTTCGCAGCGCGCAGGTGGCCCTGGGCCAGGCCGAGATTGCCGCGCTGACGGCTCACAACACGGCCGAAGTGGACCAGGTCGCCCTGTATCAGCAGATCGGCCTGCCCAAGCCCGACAGCGTTCGTCTCACGACGACGTTCGCCATCGAGACCCCGACCTTCGCACTCGACTCGCTGCTCGACCTGGCGCGCAGCCGCAATCCGGCCATCGTGGCGCTCCGGTCGCAGGAGCACGCGGCGGCGCTAGGCGTGAGGACGGCCAAGGCGAGTTACACGCCCACGCTGTCGCTGAGCACCGGGTGGGGCGGGTACGCGTATCAATACACGAACTCGGATTACCCGGCCAACCTCGCGCAGGCGGGCGCCGCCAGCACGTTCGCCAGTTGCACGCAGTTGGATTCCCTGCGCACCGGCGTCGGACTCCTCCCCTACGGGTGCGGGTCCCCGACCCTGACGCCGGCGCAGATCCAGAGCATCCGGTCGTCCAACAACGTCTTCCCGTTCAAATTCACCCGCTCCCCGCTCTCCATCTCGGCCGGCCTCTCACTGCCCATCTTCGACGGGTTCAGCCGCGAGCAGAACGTGCAGCAGGCCATCGCGCAGCAGCAGTCGGCCGAGTACGGCGTGAGGGCCCAGGAACTGCAGACGCGTACCAACGTCACGCAGGCCTTCCTCAATCTGAAGCTGGCCGCCAGCACGATCGCCCTGCGGCAGCAGAACGCGGACCAGGCGCAGGATCAGTACCAGTACGCCGAGGCGCGGTATCGCGCGGGCCAGGCAACCTACCTGGACGTCACCAGCGCCCGTGGCACGTACGTGCAGGCAGAGGTCGATCGCGTCAACTCCATCTATAATTACCACAAGGCCTTTGCCGCGTTGGAAAACGCGGTCGGACGCCCCCTTCGATAGTCCCTGAGGATCGTACATGACCAAGCGCGTGAAATTCACCATTGCCGGCATCGTGATCGTGGCGATCGCGGCCGTCGTCGCCACCGCGGCCGCCCGCAAGTCCAACGCCGCCGTGGATGTGCGCATCGAGCCCGTGAGCCGGGCCAATCTCGTGGCGTCGGTGACGGCCAGCGGGCAGGTGAGCCCACACACCAAGGTGGACATCAGCTCCGATGTCTCGGGCAAGATCACCAAGCTCGCCGTGAAGGAGGGCGACATGGTGAAGAAGGGGCAATTCCTCCTGCAGATCGACCCGGCGATCGCCGAGGCCACGGTCAAGCAGTGGGAGGCCAACGTCGCCTCGGCCAAGGCCCAGGAGGAGCAGGCCAGGGCCAATCTGATGCAGGCCCAGAGCGAGTACGCCCGGTCCCTGGACTTGCAGAAGGCCAATGCGAAGTTCGTGACCGCCGAGTCGCTCCAGCAGCTCAAGACGGCGGTGGACGTGAACCAGGCCCTGCTCTCCTCGGCCGTCCACCAGGTGGCGCAGGCCCAGGCGTCCCTCGAGAACGCCCAATCGTCGCTCGACAAGACCACGATCTACTCGCCGATGGCGGGACGCGTCACGCGCCTCAACGTCGAAGCGGGCGAGACCGCCATTCAGGGAACGCTCAACAAGGACGCCGCCACCCTGCTCACGGTGAGCGACATGTCGGAACTGGAAACCAAAGTCGACGTGGACGAGACCGACGTCGCCCACATCGCGGTCGGCGACTCGGCCGTGGTGCAGATCGACGCCTTTCCCGATACGACGTTCCTGGGCCAGGTCACCGAGATCGCGAACAGCTCGGTGACCGGGGCATCGACGACCACCACCAGCAGCACCGACCAGGCGGTAGATTACCAGGTCACGATTCGCCTGCTCAACGTGCCCAAGGACACGCGGCCCGACTTCTCCGCAACCGCCAAGATCATCACCGACACGCGGAAGAACGTGCTGGCCATTCCCATCATCGCGCTCACGGTGCGTGAGAATCAGGATGTCCAGAACGCCGATACGGCGGTGGGGCTGGGACGGCCGAAACCAAAGGTGGACGTGGGCAAGAAGGACGTCGAGGGGGTGTTCGTGGTCGGGCCCGACAACAAAGTGACCTTCCGGCCCGTAAAAGTAGGAATAGCCGGCGAGAAGGACTTCGAGGTCCTGGATGGGCTCAAGGAAGGTGAGCGCATCGTGACCGGCACCTACCAGGCCATCCGCGATCTGAAGGACGGCATGGTGGTCCGCGAGACGAAGGCCGACACCAAGAAACCTCAGGCAGGGTCCCAGTGAGCCAACAGACCGCTGAAGCACCAGTCAGTTCCACCGCGGAGCGCGCTGCCGTTCTGCACGAATCCGGACGAGCGCCGGACAGCAAGTGGATCATCGTGACGCGCGGCATCCAGCGGCATTATGACATGGGCGGCGAAATCGTCCGCGCCCTCCGCGGCGTGGACATCGCCATCGCCCGCAACGAGTACGTGGCCATCATGGGGCCGTCGGGCTCCGGCAAGTCCACGCTGATGAACGTGATCGGCTGCCTCGACACGCCGACCTCGGGCGAATACTGGCTCAATGGCACGCTCGTCTCCGAGATGACCGACGACCAGCTGGCCCGCATCCGGAACAAGGAGATCGGGTTCGTCTTCCAGACGTTCAACCTGCTCCCCCGCGCCACGGCGCTCCACAACGTGGAGCTGCCGCTCGTCTACGCCGGCATCGGCGCCGAGGAGCGCCGTAAGCGCGCCAAGGAGGCCCTGGAAAGCGTGCAGCTCGAAGGCCGCATGGACCACCGGCCCAATGAGTTGTCGGGCGGCCAGCGCCAGCGCGTGGCCATCGCGCGCGCCCTCGTCAACCGGCCGTCCATCCTGCTCGCCGACGAACCCACCGGCAACCTCGACTCGGCAACCTCCGAGGAGATCATGAAGGTGTTCGAGCAGCTGGCCGCCAGCGGGCAGACGGTGATCATGGTCACCCACGAACCCGACATCGCGGCCCACGCGCGGCGCGTGGTCGTGTTGCGCGACGGGCTGGTGGCTACCGACGACCGCCGCGAGGTGTTCGCGGAGCGCGCCGGTATGTAGCCCGCCTCAGGCGCCCGCAACCACGAAGGCGGCGGGGACTTCTCCGCCGCCTCGCTAGCTTCCGGATCGTCCCTCTCCCTCCCGGCATTGCCCTTCTTCGAAGCCATCCGTCTCGCGTTCGCCCAGATCCGCGTGCAGAAGCTCAAGAGCTTCTTCACGCTGCTCGGCGTGATGATCGGCGTCATGTTCCTCATCGCCGTGGTCTCCATCGTGAGCGGCATGGGCAACTACATGAAGGACGAGCTGGTGGGCAAGCTCATCGCGCTCAATTCCTTCGAGTTGCGGCAGCGGCCCAACCTGAATATCGGCGATGTGAACGACGCCGAGCGCCGTTCGTGGCGCACCCGTCCACGAATCTACGAGTACGACGTCCCCCCGGTGGTCGCGGCGCTCGCCGCCGGCACGGGCTGGGCCGAGTACAGCGAGAACGGCGTGAACGTCGAGGCCCCGTACGCGTCGCCGCGTCGCGTCACCGCTTACGGCGTGAGCGATCAGTATTTCACCATCAAGCGCATGGACGTCGCCCTTGGGCGCCTGCCCACGGCGCAGGAATACCTGCTCGGCTCTTCGGTGATCGTGATCGGCAAGGACGTCCAGGATCACTTCTTCCCGTCCCTGAATCCGCTGGGCCGCGAGCTGCGGGTGGGCGGGGTGCCCTACACGGTCATCGGCGTCGCCGAGCCGCAGGGCAGCGCGTTCGGCATCTCGTTCGATGGCTTCCTCGTGGCCCCGGCCCGATCACCCATCCGGCGGTATCTCAATCCGCACGGCGTCGTGGACGCGGTGATCATCCAGTCGCCCACCGAGGCCGGCATCGCCGACAACGAAGAACGGGTGCGCGAGGTGATGCGGGCCCGCCACCAACTGCACCCGGAGCAGCCCGACGACTTCACCATGGAGACGTCGGACTCGGCGCTCGCCTTCTGGAAGAAGATCCAGGGCTACCTCGTGCTCGCCGGCATCGCGCTGCCGGCGATCGGACTTGTGGTGGGCGCCATCGTGATCATGAATATCATGCTCGTGGCCGTCGCCGAGCGGACGCGCGAGATCGGCATTCGCAAGGCGCTCGGGGCCCGCCGGCGGGACATCCTGCGGCAGTTCCTGGTGGAGAGCACCACGCTCGCCACCCTCGGGGCCGCGATCGGCGTCGGCATGGGCTTCGCCTTCGCCAAGCTCATCTCGATGTTCAGCCCACTCCCCGCGGCGGTGGAACTCTGGTCGGTGGTCCTCGGCGTGTCGGTGGGAGCTGGCGTCGGCATCATTGCCGGCGTCTATCCGGCCAGCCGCGCCGCGCTGCTCGACCCCATCGCTGCGCTGCGCCAGGAGTAGCCGTGCACGCACTCTTCGAAGCCTGGATCTTCAACCTCACCGAGGGTGTGGGGATCGCCGTCGAGTCGATTCGCGGCAACAAGGTGCGCGCCGGCCTCACGATCCTTGGCATCGCGGTGGGCGTGTTCGTGGTGGTCGTCATCTCGGCAGCCGTGCACGGCATCAACGCGAGCGTGGCCAAGGACCTCGAGTCGGCCGGGCCCAAGACGTTCTTCGTGTCCCGGTATCCGATCAGCTTCGAGGCCTGCGACGGCACCGACGCCACCTGCAAGTGGCGGCACAATCCGCCGCTCACGATGGCCGATCAGCGCGCCATGGATGCGCTGCCCGGCGTGCGGGCTGCCGGTGCCCGGATCGACCTCGGGCTCCCCGTGAAGTATGCCGACCGGTCACTCAGCGCCGCACAGATCAGCGCCCT
>Ga0307372_10007266_pt1 | contig 15934 bp, 11 predicted proteins | sample OX1MG_FD_202533 | JGI IMG/M metagenome (GOLD analysis project Ga0307372, IMG submission 202533) | Soil microbial communities from Risofladan, Vaasa, Finland - OX-1 | ecosystem: Environmental > Terrestrial > Soil > Coastal area > Acid sulfate soil | place: Finland: Risofladan, Vaasa | collected... | reverse complement strand
AGTCTTTTCCTCCCTTCTCCGCATTCCCGATCTTCCGCAGCCCTCAATCACGGCGAATCGTGCTTGCAGTCACCGGAATCGCCTGTCCGGCCGTCATGCGGCCCTCCCATTGTGAGAAAAATCGCTGAAATCGGTCAGCTCCCCGGTCACCGGACACAGGTGAATGTGATGAGAGTCACTGTGCGCACGGGTCCAAAGAGAGTGTCATCACTTGTTGCACTGCATTTCAATGCCCGCGCCGCTGTGCGGGCGACCGGACGGAATTCGGGTGGATCGCTCCCATCCCGTCCTGGAGAAAGAAGACGGCAGAATGGCGCAAGCCGCGCACGAAGACAGGGCCGCAATCGCACCACCACAGATCGCCGCGCCACGGATCACCCCTGGTAACCCGATTTTGAATTGTAAGCGCATCCCGGGAGTCACGCCGCTGCTGGCGCTGGCGCTGCGCCTGGGAGCGGTGGGGCTTTTGCTTGGCGCCGGAGGGGCGCTGGCGTCGGCCCAGACCGATTGCCTGGCCTGCCACGGCGACCAGACCATGACCGATGGCGCCGGGCACAAAATTGGCGTCGACGGCGACAAGTTCCATTCGAGCATCCACGGTAGCCTGCAATGCGGTGATTGTCACACCGATATCAAGGCCTATCCGCACCCCGACCATCCTGCCAGGGTGCAGTGCTCCACCTGCCATGCCGACCAGGCGACAGAGCTCCAGGGCAGCGTGCACGCGGATGCAAAGGAGCACCCCTGCACCAGTTGCCACGGCGACGCCCATGCCATCTTCCCCAAGACCGATGCGCGCTCCACCGTCTATCCGCTGAACGTACCGTTGACCTGCGGGCAATGCCATGGCAATGACGGCATGGGACAAAAGCACGGATTGGCCAGCGTCTACCCGCATTACATGGATTCCATTCACGGTTTTGCCCTGAGCAAGGAAGGCCTCCTGGTGGCCGCCAACTGCAACAGTTGCCATGGGTCGCACCACATCCTGCGCCACACCGATCCGGCCAGCCCCACGTACAAGTCCAATATTCCCAAGACTTGCGGCAACTGCCACGCCAAGATCGACATGGACTACGAGCAGGGCGCCCATGGCAAGGCGATCGCGGAGGGCAAGATGCAGGCGCCGGTCTGCACCGATTGCCACACTGCGCACGCCATCCTCCAGCCCACCGAGTCGAAATTCCGCATGCAGTCCACGCCGATCTGCGGCAATTGCCACAAGGCCAAGCTCTCCACCTATCGCGATACCTTCCACTCCCAGCTCGGATTGCTGGGCGGCTATGTGCAAACCGCGCGCTGCTGGGATTGCCATGGCGCCCACAAGGTGCTGCCGGCATCGGATCCCGCCTCGCCCATTGCGCCGGCCAACCTTGTGAAGACGTGCGGGCGCTGCCACGACGGCGCCAACCTCAGCTTTGTCAAGTACGAGCCGCACGCCAACGCGCGCGATCGCAAGCTGAACCCGGCGCTGTTCCTGGTGCGCCTGTTCATGAACATCCTGCTGATCGGCGTGCTCACGTTCTTTGTTATTCACACCATCCTGTGGCTGGTCCGCGCTCGCCTGGACCAGGTCAGGAAACACGCGGCGGGGGGAAACAACCATGCCTGAGACGCCAACGGCCGCAGAGCCCAAGCAAGCAGCGGTGCCAACGGACCGCTACTTCACCCGATTCACCCGCGCCCAGCGTTCCTTGCACGCGGTGCTGTTCAGCTCGTTCCTGGGACTTGCCGCCACCGGATTGCCGCTGCGCTTCAGCGACAGCATCTGGGCACGCGGGCTGGCGCGCGCGGTGGGTGGGTTCGGCGCCATTCTGTTCTTCCACAAGTTCTGCGCACTGGTGCTTACCATCGCCTTCCTGGTGCACGTCAAAGACCTCTTCCAGCGCGCGCTGCATCACGAGAGAGGCATCTTCTGGGGCGCAACCTCCATGGTGGCGAACTGGAAGGACGCGAAGGACCTGTTCGGGCACATGCGCTGGTTTGTCGGGCTGGGGCCGCGGCCGCAGTTCGAGCGCTACGCCTACTGGGAGAAGTTCGATTACTGGGCCGTCTTCTGGGGCATGATTGTCATCGGCTTCTCCGGTTATGCCATGTGGTTCGCGCCATTCTTCGCGCGCTTTCTGCCGGGATGGGCGCTCAACGCCGCGCTCATCATTCACAGCGAGGAGGGGCTGCTCGCCATCCTCTTCATCTTTGCCATCCACTTCGTGAACACCCACCTCAGGCCGGACAGCTTTCCGATGGACATGGTGATCTTTACCGGAGTGGAGAGCGAACAGGAGTTCCGGTACAAGAGACCGCTGGAATATGAGAGGCTGGCGCGCGAAGGAAAGCTGGAAGGGAAGGTGGCGGAAAAGCCGCAGCGCTGGTTTGTCCGTTTCTCTCGAATCGCCGGCTACTCGGCCATCGCCTTTGGGCTGCTGCTGCTTGCGCTCACGCTTACCGCGTACTTCGACTAGAAGGGTGAGGGCGCGGCCTCAGCCGCGCCCCCTGCGCGTCGTCCGGCGTACTTCTTCCCGCCTGTTTCAGCTCCGCCTTTCGGCTAAGGCGAATCCAAAGTCGGTGTACCCGGAAACCGTGCCCCATCCTTGCGCCTTTTTTCTGGCGCAAGGGTGGGAAACCTCGACCGGTGGGTACGCCTTTTCTGGAACTGCCCTGGATGCTGCGCCGCTTGATCAGGTTGACCCTTGAACCTGTTTTGGAATTTCGGCTAAGTAACCATCGGCAGCGCACTTACAAACTTCGGCGTTTGTGACCCGAGTCACTGCGGAATTTCGCGCAACGTCGCATCGTGTTTGGGTGAACCCGGCAAGGCCTTACCTGGTGCGAATCTCTGTCCTTCTGCTTCCCCTCCTATGCTGTACTCTCCCGGCGCAAACAAAAATCAAGGACCAGGACTGCCTGGCGTGCCATGGAGACGTCACGCTCTCTGAGGACGTCGGCGGCAAGACGGTCAGCCTGTTCGTGGACCAGAAAAAGCTTCGCCAGTCTGTCCACGGCGGCATGTTCTCCTGCGTCGACTGCCACAAAGACGTAAAGAGCCTGGCGCATGAGACGCCGCCGAAGAAGATTGCCTGCGCCGATTGCCATGTGGACGCGCAGGCCGCCTGGGCGCGCAGCACCCATGCCCGTCTGACGGCCGCAAAAGCTCCCGCGGCCACCTGCCTCGATTGCCATGGCGCGGCCCACGAAGTGCTTGCGGCAAGCGATCCGCATTCGCCGGTGAGCCACGTCAATATTCCCACTACGTGCGGCCGTTGCCATGGGCAGAAGTTCCTGATGGAATCGAACGGCGTGAGCGCGCAGCCATTCCTCTCCTACCAGGACAGCGTGCATGGGCGGGCGGTAGAAGGTGGATCGCAAATAGCGGCGGTCTGCACCGATTGCCATAGCTCGCACCGGGTGCTCCCGGCCAACGATCAGCAATCGCCCATTTCCAAGTTCAACGTCCCGGCGACATGCGGCAGATGCCACACTGCAATCCAGCAGAGATTCATGGCGAGCATTCACGGCCAGGGGCTGCTGCACGGCAATACGCGGTCTCCCGACTGCACCGACTGCCACGGCATTCACGCCATCAAGCGTCCCCGCGATCCAAGCGCGCCGATAGCCGAACAAAATCTCTCCCGCGATATCTGCGCGCGCTGCCACGAAGGGGTGCGGCTTTCGCAGGAGTTCGGCGTGCCGGGCGGGCGCGTCTCCAGCTACATGGACAGTTATCACGGGCTGGCCATCGCGGGCGGTTCCGTGGTGGCCGCCAACTGCTCCAGTTGTCACGGGGTGCACAACATCCTGCCGTCGACCGATCCGCGCTCGACCATCCACCGCAACAACCTCGAGGCCACGTGCGGGAAGTGCCACAAGGGCGTGACCCGGAAGTTCATTCTGACCCGGGTGCACATCGAAGGTGGTGCTGGGCACGATATCGATACCGTCGCCGTGCGCTGGGTGCGGCTCATCTACATCCCGCTGATCATTCTGGTGATCGGCGCCATGTTCCTGCACAACGCCCTCATCTGGCGCAGCAAGCTGGTGGCGCGCCGGCGCGTACAGCACACGGTGACGGTGACACGCATGACCGGGAATCAGCGCTGGCAGCATGGGGTTCTGCTGGCAAGCTTTATCGTGCTGGTGATCACCGGGTTTGCGCTCAAGTATCCGGATTCATGGTTTGCCCACCTGCTCGGCATGGGCGAGGGGCTGCGCAGCATCGTGCACCGCGTGGCCGGGGCGGCGCTGATTGCCGCGGGCATCTACCACGTCTTCTACCTCGCCGCGGCGCGCGAAGGACGCCACCTGTTACGCGACCTGGCGCCGGGACCGCGGGACCTGGCCGATGCCATCCACGCCATGCTCTATTACCTTGGCCTGCGGCGCGAGAAGCCCAAGTTCGGCCGCTTCAACTATGCCGAGAAAGCCGAATACTGGGCGCTGGTTTGGGGCACCGCGCTGATGGGCCTGACCGGGGTAATGCTCTGGGCCAAGGTGTGGGTGGGCAATGTGCTGGCGCGCTGGTGGGTCGACGTGGCCACAGCGGTTCACTTCTACGAGGCCATCCTGGCCACCCTTGCCATCCTCGTCTGGCACTTCTACATGGTCATCTTCGATCCCGACGTCTACCCGATGAACACGGCATGGTGGGACGGCAAGATGCCGCGCGACCATTACCGGGAGGAGCACGAGCTGGACACGGAGACGCTGGGAGAGCAGGGAACAGAGAACAAGGAGTAGGGAGTATAAGGCGAACTTAGGGGGTCGCGCCCGGAACCGTGAAATTGACCCCCTGCGCCCGGTTGAACGCCTCGGTCGCGGCCAGGTCGATCTGATTCAAAGGAATCTGCTGATACCTGGTGTCGAGCACCGTCAGGGTGGTCGCGGTCAGCATGTAATTGTGGATCGTCTCCGGCGGGCGCCCATCCTTGAAGATCACTTCTACGTTCTGCTGCGGGCCCGTAGCAGCGGAGCCGCCGGTGTAAGTCCGTCGCGGCGCAGCGCCCAATGCAGGATACGGCTGGGATGATCCAGAGCCGGGGTCCGAATAGGGCTGCTGCGGCGCGTAATTGTACGGAGTACCCTGAGGCCCGCCATATCCCGGCTCAGGCTGCCCGTACTGCGGTCCCGGCTGACCATAATCGGGATAGGGTGCGGGAACGTTGCCGCCGTTGTCATTCTGGGCAGACTCATCGGAGTTGTCGTCGAGCCAGTCCGTCCCCAGAGAGCCCGGATCGATCTCGAAGCCGTACCAGGGCAAAGCCCCGTATCCATATGCGTAAGGCAGGCCGTTGAATCCGTTGTAAAAAGGCCTGCGGCGGTCGAAGTTGCGATCGCGGCCACGCCGGTGGTGATCGCCGTAATGACTGCGGCCATTGCCTTCGCGGCCATCCCCGTAACGGCGATAGGGTGTGCGGTACCTGAACCCGCCGGGAGGACGTGAGAATCGAGTTCGTCCGGGGCCGGTGAATCCGCTCGGAGCCAGACCGCGTGGGCGAAAACCGCCATTCCGCGGAGCGAATCCGCCGTAGCGAGGAGCTGGGCCTCCGATGCGGGGTGCAAATCCGGAGTTTCGCGGTGCGAAACCACCCGGGTGCGGAGCAGAAAATCCGCCGCCGAAGCCGGAATGCCCGGCGAATCCTCCGGCGTGAGCCGCGATGCCCGAAGTTGCGTGGCCGCCAGAGCCGCCGTGCGCGCCGCCGGGCTGCGCCAGCGCCGGTATCGCCAGCAAGCCCATCACCACCGCGGCTGCCGCAACCTTCTTCATGAGGCCATTCTACGCCTGAACTGACGCGCCCGATCGGCTATTCGCTCGCGCTTCCGCGTCCCGGCGTCGTGTGGCCTGCTCTGGTCCGCAGGCCGGAGTAAAGGAATGCAGGCTCGCGCCATTGAACAGCCTGCGTGCAAGTCGAATTACGAGGGGAAACGTCCCTCAGGGGCTGAAGCCCAGTTGATTTTGCGGCACTTGCGGCACGCGACCAGCAAGCGGGTTCCCCGGTCGTGCCCTTTCAAAACCGGACTTTCACCAAGGATTATTAAGGCAGACCTTGGTTGCAACTCAGGCGAACCATTTCATTAACCGTCCATTGATTGAAGCTGAGCTTGACTCCCTCTATGGTAGAAACACGTCAACATGCGCGAACTCATCCGGTGGGTGCTTGTCGTGTTCTGGGGAGTCCTGTGTGCCGCCTCGCTTGCGGCGCAAATGCCCTTCTACACCGACGACACCGGGGTCACCGACCCTCATATTCTGCATTTTGAGTTCTTCAACGAATACGACGCCCTGCAATCCTCGCAGTATCCCAATCTCAACCAGAACACCGCCAATTTCAAGCTGAATTACGGCCTTCCTCACAACCTCGAAATCGATCTTGACGCTCCCTGGCTGGACATCTATCGCTCGTCGGAACAGCAGAACTCGGCTGGCGGAGGCGATACCGACATGGGCATCAAGTGGAGATTCCACACCGCTGCCCCCAGCTCCCGCGTGCCTTCGCTCGCCGCCACCATGTACATCGAATTCCCCACCGGAAGCGTGCGCGAGCAGCTCGGCTCCGGGCTTACCGATTACTGGCTCAATTCGATCGCCCAGGAGCCGTTCACTGACAAGACCCGGCTCACCGCCAACTTCGGATTCCTATTTGCAGGAAACACCAGCACCGGCGTCATCGGCGTGCAGACCACGCGCGGCCACGTCTACACCGGCGGCCTCTCTCTCACCCACGACTTCCCATCCCGGCTCACCCTGGGCGCGGAAGAATACGGCGGGCTCGCCGATACCAGCGGGCTGGGCAGGGATCAGCTCCAGGCCCTGGCGGGAGGATGGTATACGGTTCGCGACGGCCTGAGCTTCACCTTCGCTGTCCTTGGCGGCAAGTACGAAGCCAGCCCGCGGATCGGCGGCCAGATGGGGTTCGAGGTGGATTTCCCCACGGTTCTGCATCCGCACCCTTGACAACGTCCATTACAATCCAGCTACCGACACCCCAAAACTGGAGACTCGCCATGGCATGCAAGCCGGAAGTGTTGAAGGACATCCCGCTGTTCTCCCTCCTCGACGACGAAGAAACCGCGGTGCTGGCCGAACAAGTTGAGATCAAGTCCTTTGCCGCACACCAACGGATATACAAGGCCGGCGACCCAGCTCCCCTGGCCTACGTGATGATCTCAGGCCACGTGCACGTCTCCACCGTCGACGAGGACCAGCAGGAAGTTGTCATCGATGAGCCCGGCCAGGGCCAGTTCTTCGGATTCGCCTCCATGCTGGAGCAGACGCCGCACCAGACCACGGCCATGGCCATGGAGGACTCCGCCTGCCTCGAGGTGTCCCGCCACGATATTGAAGTCCTGCTCGAACGCAAGCCGACGGCGGGCATGGATCTGCTCACCACCCTTGGCCACCAGCTCCACGCGGCGCAGCAACTGGTGCGCGTCCGCGCCATGCGCAATCCCAACGAGATCATCGAAAAGAAAGCCACCTTCGGCGAGCACATCGCCGACGCCGTCGCGTCCTTTGGAGGTTCGTGGACCTTCATCATCACGTTCAGCATTGGCCTCGGCATCTACATCGCCATCAACGTCATGCTCCGCACCAAGGCGTGGGACCCGTATCCGTTCATCCTGCTCAACCTGTTTCTGTCCACGCTGGCCGCGTTTCAGGCGCCGGTCATCATGATGAGCCAGAATCGCCAGGATACGAAGGACAGGCTCCGCGGCGAGCTCGATTTCGACGTCAACCGCCGCGCCGAAACCGAGATTCAGGGACTGTCGAAGAAACTGCACCTGCTCGATGAAAAGATGGACGATGTGTGCGAGCTGATTCGCGCCGCGGCTTCAAAAGAAGGCTGAACCTCTGCCTTCAGCCCATCATCCCCTTGTGGCCCAGCCAGGAGCGGAGATACGCAGCCTGGCCGACGTGGTAGGTCTCATGCCACGCCATGAAGCTGATGGTGCCGCTGACCTTGCCGTCGGCGCTGGGCGGCCCGGGTTGCGGCGCGGGAGCGTTCAGCATCTCTTCTGAGGCGCTCTCCAGCGCCTTCCCCAGCACTCCGCCCAGCTCTCTCCAGGCATCCAGCAGTGCTTGCGCGGATGGGTAAGCCGCCTCCGCATCGAGCTTCTCGCCCCGGGCAAACAGCCCCAGCCATGGCAGGTCCCATTCGGTGCCCAGGCGGCGCAGGATCGCCTTCCGTGACCAGATCAGGTGGCCAACGATCCAGGCAAGGTGGTTGCCCTTGTCGTCTGGCCGCCGCAGCCACTCCTCCGGCTCCAGGTCCTTCAGCGTGTTCTCAAGGAATCCGTTGTTGAAGTGGTACTGCTGGGCGGCGGTGGCAACGACGGCAGGAACGGGCATGAGGCCTCCGGAATCGGATTTGCAGCTCTCTTCGCATCATCGCACACGGCATCGCGCGGTCACTCGGATCATAAGGACTTAGCAGCCTGTGGTGCAAGTCGAATTGCGAGGGAAACCGTCCCTCAGGGGCTGAAGCCCAGTTGATTTTGCAGCACTTGCGGCACGACTGAAGTCATGCCCTTTCAAAACCGGACTTTCACCACGGGCTGTTAGCCCACATCCCCCCTGCTCGATGCGACTGGCGCCCGCTACATTGACAAGGGGAATTCAGTAACCGATGCATAGCTTGAACTTAGGGGCGATTTGGCCATCAATTGCGCAGCTCAGACACACGACTGCACCGGGAAAACATAACTTTGATTTGCAGGTCTTGTCTTACGCGCGGCTCAGGTAAGCGCCCTCGCTGGTATCCACCCGGATCTTTTCCCCCTCATTGATGAACGCGGGCACCTGCACCACCAGCCCGGTCTCCGTTTTGGCCGGCTTGGTCACGCTCGAGGCCGTAGCCGATTTCAATCCCGGCTCCGTCTCCACCACCGTAAGTTCCACAGCCGTAGGCAGTTCGATGCCGACCGCTTGCCCGTCGTGGTAGCTCACATGGATCTGGAGATTCGGAGTAAGGTACTCTACCGCTTCGCCCAAAGTGGACGCCTTCAACACCGTCTGCTCGTAGTCGACGGGATTCATGAAGTAGTAGTCGTCCCCATCGCTGTAGAGGAACTCCATGGCGATTTCGTCTACTACCACCTTCTCGAGGGCATCGGCGGAGCGGAACCGGTGCTCGAACATTGCTCCCGTGCGCAGGTTTCTTAGTTTGGCCTGGATGAAGGCGCGGAGGTTGCCGGGGGTGCGGTGTTCGACCTTGAAGACGAGGTGAAGCTGGTCGTTATGCTTGATGATCATGCCCGGACGCAGCTGGGTGGCGGGAATCGCCATGGAAAAAGCTCCTTACGGGATCGCGCTCGCGGCGCAAAAAGATTGGCCTTGGCCCATCTGTCATTGTAAATGAGTAAGGAGAGGTGCCGAATGCGTCGTTTGCTGGTTGTTCCAGCCCTTTGTCTCGTCGGAATCGGGATGGCCGCGGGCCAGTCCGCCGTGCCCGCCGACGCGCCCTACAAGAACCCGAAGCTGCCGGTGGAGCAGCGCGTGACCGATCTGCTGAACCGCATGACGCTCCGGGAGAAGGTGTCCATGCTGGCGGGCTTGGGCTGGATGGAATCCATGCCCATTCCGCGGCTGGGCATTCCCGCAATCAAGATGGCGGACGGGCCGATGGGGGTGCGGGCGTGGTACGGATCGTCGGCGCTGACCTATGCGGCGAACTCCCATTTCAAGCCGGTTTATTCCACTTCCTTTCCGGTGGGCGAGTGCATGGCGGCGACCTGGGATCGGGCGCTGGTCCAGCGCGAGGGCGATGCCATCGGCCAGGAAACCAAGGCGCTGGGGCGCGACATGATCCTGGGGCCGACCGTCAACATCAACCGGCAGCCGCTGTGGGGGCGCAACTTCGAGGGCTACGGCGAGGACCCTTACCTCTCAGGGCAGATGGGCGCGGCCTATGTGCGCGGGGTGCAGGGCCAGGGCGTGATCCCCAGCGTGAAGCACTTTGACGCCAACAACGAAGAGTACGAGCGGCACCGCATCGACGCGCACATCAGCGAACGCGCGCTGCATGAGATTTACCTGCCGGCTTTCAAGGCAGCGGTGGACGCGGGCGCGTGGAGCATCATGTCGGCCTACAACCGGGTGAACGGCGCGCACATGGCCGAAAACTATCCGCTGCTGCACGACGTGCTGAAGAAGGAGTTCGGGTTCAAGGGGTTTGTGATTTCCGACTGGGGCTCGACCTACTCGACCGCGCCGACGGTGAACGCGGGCATGGACTTGGAGATGCCGGGCGGTCCTCCGGCCGAGGCGTGGATCAAGCTTCCCAGCACGCAGCGTGACGGCAACGGCGATCTCTGGCTTACGCCCGACAAGGTGATGGCGGCGATCGACGCTGGGAAGATCACCAAAGCGCAGATCGACGACAACGTGGGGCGCATCCTGCGGGTGGAGTTTGAAGCCGGCCTGTTCGAGCACCAGCATGAGGGCGGCGGGGAAGTGGACACCCCGGAGCAACAGGGCGTAGCTCTCCAGGGCGCAACTGAGGGGATCGTGCTGCTGAAGAATGACGGCGGGCTGCTGCCACTCGATCCGGCGAAGGTGCACTCGATCGCGGTGATCGGGCCGAATGCGGCGGTGGCGCGGACGGGCGGCGGAGGCAGTTCGCTGGTGCGGCCGAAGCAGTCCACCGCGCCGCTGGATGGGATCAAGGCGCGGGCGGGAAACATCCAGGTGAACTACGCGCTGGGCGTGGGCATGGAGGGCGAGAATCCCGCGCAGGACACCGCGGAGGCGCGGGCGAAGGATCTGAAGGAAGCGGTGGATGCAGCCTCGCATGCGGACATGGCAATCCTGTTCGTGGGACGGTACTCCGGCAATGAGCACGAAGGCGCCGACGTGAAGACGATGGATCTGCCGGCGGGGCAGGATGAGCTGATCGAGGCGGTGGAGAAGGCCAATCCGCACACCGTGGTGGTGCTGAACACGGGCGATCCAGTGACCATGACAAGGTGGATTGACCGGACGCCGGCGCTGCTCGATATGTGGTATGGCGGGCAGGAGGGCGGGAAGGCGATTGCGGCAATCCTGTTCGGCGACGCGAACCCCTCGGGCAAGCTGCCGGTCACGCTGCCGAAGCGGTTTGAAGACTGCCCGTGCTATGGGCATTATCCGGGCAAAGGCCTGAACGTGGACTACGCCGAGGGCATTTACGTGGGCTATCGCTACTACGACACCAGGAATGTCGATCCGCAGTTTCCCTTCGGGTTCGGGCTGAGCTACACCAACTTTGCGTACACCGATCTGCGGGTGCAGCCTGCGGAGACCAACGATCACGGGAGCGCAGCGGGCGGCTGGGGGGCGACATTCGATCTACGCAACGCGGGCACGCGCGCCGGCGCGGAGGTGGTGGAGCTGTACGTGCGCGAGATCAGCCCGAAGATCGATCGGCCGGTGCACGAGCTCCAAGGCTTTGAGCGGGTAGAGCTCGCGCCCGGCGAGTCAAAGACCATGCACTTCACCCTGGATCGTTCGGCGTTTTCCTACTGGGATCCGGCGAAGAAGGCGTGGACCGTGGACCCAGGCAAGTACCAGATCCAGGTGGGATCGAGCTCGCGGGATATTCTGCTGCGGGCGCAGGTGGAGCTGCAATAGCGAGTCAGCCTTGGACTGCGCCGCCAATTCAGGGTTTGTCGCAGCAAAAAAAGGGGTTGTAGACGGTATGCCGACCTTACCCCGAAGATGGTCTGTTTCGCCGCGGAAGCTGGCATGTTCTCTTCCCAGAAGGAAAAGGCAAGCGCGCGAATCCGGCGTGCAACGTGGAGGTCCGGCGGAGCCGTGGCTGATTGACTGGCATGTCACCCGGCGCCTGCGGACATCAGAATGCAAAGCGAGCCTGCAATTCGACGGTTCGGTTGGCCGACGCACCGCCCGGACCGAATCCGTGAATCGAGTTGGAGGTCCCGAAGAGCGGCGAACTGAGGTTCCCCACCGGGGTATCGAGATTGACAAGATTCAAGAGATTGCGCGCTGAAACGGAAAGCGTCAGGCTGTATTTGCTGCCTTCGGCCACGGCTTCAGCACCGTGGTAGTGGCCCATGGGGCCTCCCCCCGGTCCACCACCTCCCGGCCCATGCTGATCGGCTCCTCCCCGCTCGTTTCCATCCCCCACCCGTGGACCGAATCCAAATGCGCGAGACAGGCGCATATTGAAACCCACCATGCCCGGACTGGTTCCCAGGTTCCGCGGAATGACGGTCTGGCCAGGCAGGGGAGCCGTGTCGAAGTTTCCCCACTTTGTATGCGCCACGCTGGTACGAGAGGTATCCGTTGCCCACGCCGGGCGATCGTTGAAGATGGAGTCTCCATTCAGGTCCTGGCCGAGGATGATGTCGAACGGCCCTCCGGTATGGATCACGACAAACGGGTTGAACAGCAGCGCGAGCGGACCGTTTATCGACCCTCCAAGCATGGCCCTGTGCCCGACATCGAACCCTGCGCGGCCATAGTCGGAGCCAAGGTCGTAGGGCTGCGCCGGAAACGTCCATGCTCCGTCCGTGTCGCTTTTGGCGTTTCCCCAGGCGTAGTTTCCGAAGAGCGTGTAGCGCTGGCTGATGCGGGAGCTCGCATTGACAATCAACTGCTGCTGCTGAAAGCGCCCCGTCGACTCGTAGACGTATACATTCCCGCCGGGCAGCGGACGCACTCCGGACGAGGGCAGCGGCGCATTCATGTTGCGCGAGCGAAGCGTGTGCGACCCGCGCGAATCAAGGTAGCTGGCGCTTACATTTGTGTTCTTCGGAAACTGGCGCTCCAGACTCACAGTGAACTGCGCTGTCTGGGGCGCGCGCAACGTGGGTGCAAGCTGCCGGATCGCCTGGTCGCGGACAAACCCCGAGAGCGCATCCGGGCGGGGGACGTTGGGATAGAAATCGGGATTGGGGATCAGGAACTGCTGCTGGTGCACTCCATCCAGGCGCCTTGCGTCGATCACCAGGTTCTCGCGAACGCGGTCGTAGAACGCACCGTATCCCAGGCGAAGAATAGCGATCGGCGTGCCGGGCTGTCCGCTCGGAATGCCCCAGGCGATGCCGAACCGCGGAGCCCAGCTTCGCCAATCCTGGATGTTCGTCTGCTTCTCGAAACGCAGTCCCGCGCTCAGTGTGAGATTCTGGCGGATGCGCCAGTCGTCCTGCGCGAAGACTCCGACGTCGAGTTGCGAAATGGATGCCAGCGGATTCCCGGTGGAGAGGGAAAACTGGCTGGGTCCGCCGCCCTGGGCACGAATCTGTGCGGGCGTAAGGTGATCGCGCAGTCCCGCTTCGGTGATGCGGTACGCATCGAGCGATGTGAAAGTGAACACGCCGTTGTAGTCGTCGGCGGACGCGTTGTCCTCGTTGATTACGCGGAAGCGTCCGCCCAGTTTGAGCGTGTGCTTTCCCGCCGAAAACGAGAGCATGTTCTGCAGCTCGTAGCGATTTTCCAGCAGGCGGTTGAGGCTGGCCGACGTCCCGCCCGTGGTGAACGCGTCCAATACCTGTACGGCAGGAGCCGAGCTTACGCCGCGGTTGGAGTCGCGGCTGCGCCGGTATTGGAACTTCACTTCGTTGACCGCACGCCTGCTGAGCACCGCAGTCTCTGTGAGCTGCAGCGTCTGTTCCCGCCCATCAAGCGCAAAGGCGCGGGAGGCAAGCGAGAATGTATCCAACCCGGCGTTCGTCTGCCCGTCCGTCTCCCACTCATAGCGGCCGATCAGTGTGTGGTTGGCGCTCAGTTGGCGATCGACGCGTCCGCTGATTTCCGTGTTGGTGCGGGGGTTCAAGATCGATTCGCGATAGGGGACCGGGTTGAGATTGGGATCGAGAATCATGGCATTGATTAGTTCCGCCTGCCCGATATCTCTGCGCTCCACCCCGAAAGTGAAAGAGGTCTTTCCCCCCACTGGGCCACCCAGCGTGCCTTCAAAGGTGCGGCGCTGATAGTCAGGCCTGTCCGGCGCGAAGGGATTGCGCGAATTGAAGATTGAGTCATTGAAATTGAACCGCAGCTCTCCGTGCAGCTTGTCGGCTCCCGGTTTGGTCAGGATTTCGATTCGACCATAGCCAAGGCGGTCGAACTCCGCGGAGAACGGATTCTGGTTGACTCGCACTTCGCGAATGGATGATTTGGGAGGCAGCCGGGCGCCGGAGAAGCCGTCGACAAAGACCTCGCCGCCTTCCGGTCCCCCCGATGGGCCGGCCAGCATCTGAATGTCTTGCGCCAGGTCATCCGGGTCGTCCGACAATGTCTGCAGCGCGCTGCCGCTGACGGTCAGCATGCTCGCATTGTTCGAGGGGTCAGTATCGATGACCGAGTCCCCACGCACTTCCACTCTCTGCTCCACCACGGCAATTTGAAGTTGAAGATCTGCCGTCACCATGCGGCCCGAGATTGCGTCCACCATCACGCCACTCGTGATCGCGAAGCCCGGCGCGGCTGCGCCTAACTCATAGCGGCCCGGTGCGAGACCGTCAAAGCTGTACTTGCCAAGCCCGCCGGAGACCGCCGAAGCCTGGGCGCCATTGGGGCCCGTCAGCGTTATGGTAGCTCCCGGAATGAGCGCGCCGGTTGTATCGGTAACTAGTCCGGAAATTCCTGCTGTCTTCCCCTGCGCAATCGCCGAAGCTCCCATCAGTTCGAAACAAATCAACGCGAATGCACATCCACAAATCCACCTGCGAAGCCGCCAACACTGCTGCATCTGTCCCCCCGCGACACGGCCTTGAGTTCGCAATCGGTTCGACGCTGGAGCCGCCAGGCTGCTATGCATCCGAACCTTCCCCTGAATACCGCCGGATCGTTCGCGGCCGGTGGTGCCCAGGTCCGCGATTCATCCTCTGCAGACGGCGTACCGCATTTCGCCCGATTCGATGGATCGCGCGCGCCACTGCACTCTGCCAGGTTGGTTGTGTCTCTTGTACAACCACGGAGGCAAATGCGAATTCGGCGACGACGCGGCACCGCTTGTCGCTTCCTCCCTTGGGACCATTCACATCTTCGATAAAGACATGAATGCGCCTGAGATGCCGAAAGCGATCGAATGCAAAACTCATTCGATGTTGAATGAAGACGACTACGTCTCCTTCCAACGGAGATTTTGAATGAACTTCGACGGGGATCATATCTCCTCCCTCATAGCCACAACCATGCCCGGAATTGAGACTCCCAATCACGCGCGGAAAGCAGCGAACATTCCCGCGCCGGCCATAAGGGCCATGGCCGCGCGATACAGCAAGTGAGTGGATGACGCAGCAAGTGAGCGGATGACACGTTCGATCTCCAGCGGACGCGGAGGCTTCAGTTCTGCACCGCCAGGATCTGTTGCACTCGAAGGACCATTTCCAGTGCGTCGCCGGGCCCATTCCGAACGGAATTTGTCGTGTCACTCCCCGCCTCTGGGGCTCGGAGTCAAAGCATTCTGACTTATATTGTCAAAAGATACAGACGAGCACGTCGGTCAGGGCGACATCTGGTTTAGCGCCGGCTCTTACTCCGAAGGGACGAGGCGGCGCTGCAGGGCCTCCAGCGTCTGCCCCTTGGTTTCGGGGTACCAGAATAGGACCACCACGAACTGGACCGCCGTCATGACCGCGAAGAAGAGGAATGGCGCGCTGCGGCCGATGGATGCGACCAGGACCGGGAACGCCAGCGCGATGCAGGCATTCATGGTCCAGTGGCTGCAGTTGCCCACGCCCTGGCCCTTGGCGCGGACAGAGTTGGGAAACACCTCGCCGATGTAGACCCAGATGACCGCGCCCTGGGAGAGCGCAAAGAACGCGATGTAAGTGATGAGGATCCAGACCAGCGCGCCGGCGTGCGACTTGGTGGCGAACAGCCACGCCACCGCTGCCAGGCACGATGCGGTTCCGGCGGCGCCGATGAGGAGCAGCGTCTTGCGGCCGAGCTTGTCGATCACGCTCATGCCCACGATGGTGAAGACAAGGTTGG
>Ga0307372_10007263_pt1 | contig 15938 bp, 10 predicted proteins | sample OX1MG_FD_202533 | JGI IMG/M metagenome (GOLD analysis project Ga0307372, IMG submission 202533) | Soil microbial communities from Risofladan, Vaasa, Finland - OX-1 | ecosystem: Environmental > Terrestrial > Soil > Coastal area > Acid sulfate soil | place: Finland: Risofladan, Vaasa | collected... | reverse complement strand
ACCACTGCGAACCGGAAGAACCACAGCACCCAGTTGAGCGGGATCTCGAAGAAGTTGGCCATCACATCGGTGGACGAGGCGAAGAACGTCATGAACAGCATGGTCAGCATGGCCGCGCCGGCCGAGGTCCGCTTCGGACGGTCACGCGGTCGGTCCAACAGGTTGTGGTACGCCAAATCCTTGGTGTGCCTGGTCTCGATGAATGGCCAGATGATGAAGATGTTGAAGACGATGCCCGGGAAGATCACCGCAGGCAGGAAGACCTCGAGCGGGATGGTGTGCCCCCACCCGACCCACTCCCAGCTGGGCATGATGCGGAGCGCACCGTCCAGCCAGCCCATGTACCAGTCCGGCTGCACCGCATAGGAGATCTGGTACGGCTCGTACTGGCCGAACTGCCAGATGGGGTTGATCTGCGCCAGCCCGCCCAGCAGGAAGATGACCGCGGAGACCATGAACAGGAAGCCAGTGGTCTTGGCGATGAAGGTCGGGAACATGGGCGAGCCGACCACGTTGTGCTCAGTCTTGCCCTTCCCCTTGAACTGGGTGTGCTTCTGCTTGACCAGCAGCCCGAGGTGGGCGGCGAGCAGGCCCAAAATCAGCAACGGCACGATCAGCACGTGAAGGATGTAGAACCGGGGAATGATCACGCCGTTGCCGGGGTAGTTGCCCCCGAACAGGAAGTACCCGAGGTAGCTTCCGACCAACGGGATCGACTCGATGATGGAGTAGGCGATGCGGATGCCGGTCCCGGACACCAGGTCGTCAGGGAGGGAGTAGCCGAGGAACCCGTTGACGATGCCCAAGATGAGCATGGTCACACCGACGATCCAGTTGAACTCGCGGGGCTTGCGGAAGGCCCCGGTAAAGAACACCCGGGCCATGTGCACCGCGATCGATCCGAGGAAGATGTCGGCGGCCCAGTGGTGGGCCTGGCGCATCAGGAGGCCCGACTTCACGTCGAACGACAGGCCCACCGATGAGGAGTATGCCTCGGACACCCGCTGACCCCGAAGCGGGATGTAGGAGCCGTGGTAGACGACCTCGTGGGCGGAGGGGATGTAGTAGAGCGAGAGGAACACCCCGGTGGCCAGCAACACCACGAACGAGTACAGGGCGATCTCGCCCAGCATGAACGACCAGTGGTCGGGGAAGATCTTGTCGAGGAAGGTGCGGCCGCCCTTGGCGATGCCCAGCCGATCGTCGACCCAGCGAAGTGAGCTGTCGATCATGGCCGCTCCCAGAAGCCCGGGCCCACAGCCTGGTTGAAGCCACCCTGCGAACGAAGGAAGCCGGCCGAGTCCACCGTCAACGGCAGCTGGGGCAGCGGCCGGGGTGCCGGCCCGAATTCAGGGACCGCGCCGGCGTTGACGTTGAAGATCGACTGGTGGCATGGACAGACCAGTTGCTGAGTCTGCTCCTGGTAGAGGCCGACCGGGCAACCGAGGTGGGTGCACATCTTCGAGTAGGCCACGTACCCCTGGACGCCCCAGGCGGTGTGGCCCGGAGGCGCGATCGGGTAGGGCGGGTCGAACGGACCGAGTTGGGCCAGGCGGATGAGGATCACCTGGTCCGGCGAGGACCCCTCGAAGCCCTTCGGGAACACGGTGAGCACGCCACCCACGTCGAGGTCGTTGGCGGTCACCGCACGACCGTCGACCGTCACCAGTTGCGAGTTCTTCTTCCAGTTGGTCTTGAACAGCGTGTCACCCGGCTTGGGCCCGAGCGAGCGGATGAGGGGGAAGAGCAGGACGACGCCCATGGCCGTCGAGCCCAGGAGGAACAGGCCACCCAACAGCTTTCGCCGCTTGACCACCATGCCGCCGCGCTCGGTGATCGCGGCGGTCATGGCATCCCGCTCGGCCTCGGTCGAGTGGAAGGCGTGCCGCTCCTCGACGAACGGGCCCTGGGGCATCAGGTACTTGCCCCACGCCGTCGCCCCGAAGCCCAGGGCCAGCAGGCCCACGCCCAGGGTGATCGCCTCCCACTGGGTGTTGTCGCCGATCCAGTAGGCGACGCCGAACCCGATGAACCCGATGAACCCGATGATCATGGCGACCGCCGCCACCGCCTGGGCACCCTCGGGGTGGCGGGCGTAGGGCTGGAGATGGGCGTCGTCGAGGGCCGCCGGGGGCAACGGCCCTTCGAGGTGGGGCGACTCGTCGCTCACGTGCGGTCTCCGATCCAGAAGCACACCAGCATCAACACGCCCACGCCGAGGAGCAGGCCCACGAAGCCCTCACCGACCGGCCCGATGCCGCCGAGGCCGAACCCGCCCCGGTCAGAAGGATGTTGGATGACCCCGTCCACGTAGGCGGCGATGTCCCGGGCCTCGGTGTTGGTGATGTTGCCCTGGCTGAAGTGGGGCATGTTGCCGGGGCCGGAGCGGATGGCTTCGACGACCTGCTGGGTGGTGGCCAGGTGGAGGCTCGGGGCGTACGCCCCGTCGGTCAGGGCATCGCCGGCTCCGGTGATGGTGTGGCAGGCGGCGCAGTTGAGCGTGAAGAGGGTGTTGCCCGCTTCGAGGTCGGCCTGGTTGGTGTTCACCACCGGGACCGGGACGCCCTCCCCGGGGGTGAGGGACTGGACCCAGGCGGCGATCTCCAGGGTCTGCAGCCGGTTGAAACGCGGTGGCTTGCGGGTGGCCTGGATGCTGGAGTTGGCCAAGGGCATGCGGCCGGTCGACACCCAGAAGTCGATGGTCCCCGCTCCGAGGCCCTGCAGGTTGGGGGCCCGGGTGGTGCCGAGGGCCTCGGGACCGTGGCAGCTCGAGCAGTTGGCGGAAAAGAGTGCCTGGCCCGGCGCTTCGAATGCCTTGGGCAGCTCGACATAGAACAGTCCCGTCTGGTTGGAGGGGGCGTTGTACTTGAGCACACCGGACGCGCTCGGCACGCTCGGCTGGCCGATGGGAGTGGCGGTGGTCGCCGTGGTGGTCAGCTGGGGAAGGGTGGTGGTCGGGGCACTGACGGCGTTCGGGGTCGCGCCGGCCGTCACCGCACCCGGTGAGAACGCCAGCACACCCACGATGCCGACTGCGCCCACGAGGGCCACCGGTGCCAGGTAGCGGGTTTTGAGCATGCCGCGCATCCGGTATGGCATTACTTGAGGAGGAACAGACAGGCGTAGAGGCCGACCCAGACAACGTCCACGAAGTGCCAGTAGTAACTGACACCCTGGAACACCGCCGTCTCACCCGGGTCGCCCTTGGGGCCCTTCAGCCGGCCGAGCAGGAAGACCATCGCCACCAGTCCGAGGGTCACATGGAGCCCGTGCAGGCCGGACATGATGTAGAAGAGTGAGCCGAACGCGGTGTGGGTGGGGTTGGTGGCCGGATCGTGCGACAGTGAGATCCACTCGGAGAACTGGTTGGCCACGAACAGCGCCCCCAGCACCAGGGTGGCCACCACCATGATCTTGGCGGTACGGCGGTTGCCCCGCTCCTGATCCCAGACCGCCTTCTGCATGGTGAAGCTGGAGGCCACCAGAATCAGCGTGAAGATGCCGGCCCGGATGGTGTCGAGGTGGGTGCCGGGGGGCGGCCACACCGAGGCGTGGGCGCGAATGGTGAAGAACGCGGCGAACAGGGAGCTGAAGAACATCACCTCGGAGCCGAGCCAGATGATGACGCCCACCGCCAACATGGACGGTTTGTCGGGGCGGTGGCGCTGGCGGGTGGTGACCGCCGGTTCGGCGGCGAGGGCCTGAGTCACGCCGTATTTTTAGTCGATCCACGGCGCACGGGGCCAACTCGGGCGGAAGCCCCGAGATGCCCGTCACCGGGACCCCCGAAATGCGCCGATCGGGCCCGATTCGGGTCTACGATCTTCCGCCGGCATCCACCGGCCACCCTCCTCACATGGCGGAACGTCGCCTCATGCCTGGATGTGCCCGGCGGGGTGGCGGACCCCGGCCATGTGGATCAGTCTCCTCCGCGCAAGGCCGCCGGTAGGGGCGCTCGGTGGACCACGGTGAGCCGCTGCGTGGGGCGGGTCAGCGCCACGTACAGCGTGCGAAGGCCCCTCGCCGTCTCACCGGCGATGACGGCGGGCTCTACGACGACCACCGAGTCGAACTCGAGCCCGTTGGCACTGTCCGCAGCCAGCAGCACCAGCGGCTCGGCCAGTCCGCCCTTGCGCAGGTCCCTGGCGTCGACCACCGGAAGGCCCACCTCCGCAATGGCCTCCGACAACACAGGGATCAACGTTTCGGGGGCGAGAATGGCCACCCGTCCGGACTGCACCGCCACCACCTCCTCGCCGGCCACCTCGGCCACCAGGCGGGCCATGTCGCCGACGGTCGGGCCCGGCCGTGACCCGTCGGCATTCGGAACCGCCAGCATCCTCGGCTCCTCGCCGGAGCGCCGGACCGGCCGCGGCGGAGTCAGCCCCGGTGCCGCCACGGCCAGCACCCTCGAGGCCACGGCCAGCACCTCGGCCGGGGTGCGATAGCTCACCGTCAGCTCCACCGTGCGGGCGGCGCCGGGGCAGATGATCGGTGATGTCGGACCATGAGGTGGGGGCCCACGGTGCCGTGGCCTGGGCCACGTCACCGACCACGGTCATCGATCCCGAGAGCGACCGGCGAGTGAGCATGCGCAACTGCATAGGAGAGAGGTCCTGTACCTCATCCACCACGATGTGCCCGTACTTGCGCACGCCGTCCTCCCCCGTGCCGTTGCGCGGGCCGAGGAGATGGCGGGCCTCATCCACCAGCGCGGCGTCGGCCGGCGTCCAGGCCACGCCGTCGAACGAGTCGGACCGCCGGCGCCGGAGGAGCACCTGCTCCTCGTCGGACAGCACTCCCCGCGAGGCCGCGGCGATGAGGGGCGGGGCGCCGAACAGGTCGTGCAGCAACTCGTGCGGCGAGAGCCGAGGCCACATCCGGTCGAGCGCCTCAGCCAGCTCAGGGACCCGCCTGACCTTGCGCGAGAAGTCCTCGAGATCGAATTCCTCATCGGCCAGCTCGCTGATGTCCTCGTAGCCGGGGAATGCCGTGACCGAGGATGGGGTGCCGGCGCCCAGGGTCTGCTGGGTCTGGCGGGCGCGGTCGGCCAGCAGCTGGGCCACACCCTGCTCGACCAGCCGACGGTGGGCGTTGTGGGAGCCGGGACGGCGACGGACCGTGTCAACGATCGTACGGCTGTCCTCGGCCGAGAGCCGCAACAGCAGGGCGCCGTAGGGAATGGCCACCTCGTCGGCCAGGGCCCGCTGGCGGGTCCGCACGGCGCGGGCGATCACCGTGGCCATCCGGGCATCACCCTTCAGTCGGGCCACATCGACCGGGCCGTTCTCATGGACACGTATCTCGGGCACCATGCCCGACACCGTCGAGAGGGTCACCCCGGTCTCCCCGAGCGAGGGCAGGACCTGTTCGATGTACCGGAGGAAGAGCGGATTGGGCCCGACCACCAGGACGCCCTGGCGCTCGAGTGGGAACCGGTGCGTATAGAGGAGGTACGCCGCCCGGTGCAACGCCACGGCGGTCTTGCCGGTACCCGGGCCTCCCTGGACCACCAGTACGCCCGACAGGGGGGCCCGTATGATCTCGTCCTGTTCGCGCTGGATGGTGGAGACGATGTCGGTCATGCGACCCGACCGCGCCCGATCGAGCGCCGCCAACAGGGCGGCCGGTCCGCCGATGGGGAGATCGCCCACGATGAGCTCGCCGGCACCTTCCCCCTCGACCGGTGAACGCACACCGTCTGCCACCGTGACCGCATCCAACGACCCGGAGGGGTCGAACCGCTCGTCCTCGAGGCCGACCACCTGGCGTCCCTCGAGGGCCAGGTGCCGTCGGAGCACCAGACCTTGAGGGTCGCGGCCCGTCGCCCGGTAGAACGGCTCGGCGATGGGCGCTCGCCAGTCGACGACGAGCGGATCGTGGTCCGAACTGTGGATGGCCAGACGACCGATATGGAACGTCTCCGTACGAAAGGCTCCGTCGTCTGATCCGTCGTCCGATCCGTCGGTGGAGGTCTCGTCCACCCGGTCGATCCGACCGAAGGTCAGCGCCTGGTCACCGATGTCCAGCTGCTCGAGCCGGGCCATGCTGGTACGGACGACCACGTCCCGCTCGGTGCGGGACTGGAACGTCCCGCCCCGGCCCAGGTCGAGTACTCCCTCCAGCATGGAGTTGGCATCGAGCCGCATGGCGTCGAGCCGCGCGTAGGCCAGGTCCACGAACTCCTGCTCGGCCAGCCGCTCTGACTCCACCCCCACCCTCCGTTCTTCCGGCCCCATCCGGCATAGGGGAACCCTCGATTGTATGCCCACGGCCATCGGGACGTGACCGGGGTCACGGGCGTTTTCCGACCGGCGCGTCCCGTAGACTGGGTCGATGGCTGCTCCCGTTGCACCCGTGCCGGTGGTCCTCCGGGTGGTCGGCGACACTGCGCCGGTCGGGGCCGTTGAGGCCGACGGTGGCGACGCCGGCACCGTGGCGACCCGCACCGCGTCGGCCTCCCGCTAGGTCCGGTCCGGGCACCGGGACATGGAACGCGCCGAGCCAGGACGCTTCGACGAGGCGCCGTTCATGCGGGCGTGCCGCGGCCTGTCCGTGCCAACTGTTCCGGTGTGGTTCATGCGCCAGGCCGGGCGGGCTCTTCCCGAGTACCGCGCCGCCCGGGGGTCGGGCAGCATCCTCGACGCCATCGCCCAGCCGGAGCTGGTCGCCACCTTGACCCGGCAGCCGGTGGACCGGTACGGGACCGACGCCGCCATCTTCTTCTCCGACATCGTGGTGCCGGTGGCGGCCATCGGGTTCGGCATCGATATCGCTCCAGGCACCGGGCCGGTGGTGGACCGGCCCTTCGCCGCCAAGGAGGACCTTCAGCGCCTCCGTCCCCTCGAGCCGGAATCCGACACGCCCTACGTCATCGATGCCGTGCGGATCCTGGCCGACGAGCTCGAGGTGCCCCTCATCGGCTTTGCCGGCGGGCCGTTCACGGTGGCCAGCTATCTCGTGGAAGGGGGGCCCTCCAAGAACTTCACGAAGGTCAAAGCGTTGATGCACGGCGAACCGGCCATCTGGCACGAACTGGTCGATCGACTGACCGACATGGCACTGGTCTCGCTGCGGTGCCAGCTCGATGCGGGGGCCTCCGCGGTGCAGGTCTTCGACAGCTGGGCGGGAATACTCACTCCGCGGCACTATCGGGAGCTCGTCCTGCCCTCTACGCGTCGCCTCTTCGCCGAGCTGGGCGACTCCCACCCGGGGGCGCCGACCATCTTGTTCGGGGTGGGCACCGGCGAGCTGTTGGCCTCGATGGCCACCGCCGGGAGCATGGTCGTGGGCATCGATTGGCGGGTCCCGCTCGACGAGGCGCGCCATCGGGTGGGCCCCCGCATCGCCGTGCAGGGCAATCTGGATCCCGCCCTCTGCCTCACCAGCTGGGACGTGGCCGCAGCCGAGACCCGTGAGGTCCTGATGAGGGCCGGCACCGCCCCCGGCCACATCTTCAACCTCGGCCATGGCGTGCTGCCCGAAACCGATCCGGCCATCCTCGAGCAGGTGGTCGAACTGGTCCATGCCGAGGGTCGGGCCGGGGTGGGAGCCGCACCGTGACCGGGTCGGGCCGGGGTGGGAGCCGCACCGTGACCGGGTCGGGCCGGGGTGGGAGCCGCACCATGACCGGGTCGGTCCGGGGCCGGACCGGTGTGCTGGTCATGGCGCACGGGACGCCATCGACGACCGCCGGCATCGAGTCCTTCTACACCGCCATCCGACGTGGACGCCCCCCCACGCCCGAACTGCTGGCCGAGCTCGTCGGTCGATACGAAGCCATCGGGGGAACATCGCCGCTCACCGAACGGACCCGCGCGCAGGTCGAGGGGCTGACCGCGGCGCTCGACGCCGTCGCACCGGGGAAGTTCGTGGTGCGATTCGGGGCCAAGTTCACCAGCCCCACCATCGAGGACGGGATGGCCGAGCTGGCCGACACCGGTGTCGTCCGGGTCATCGGCCTCGTGTTGACCCCCCATCAGTCCTCGCTGGGATCGGGCGACTACCTGCGGAGGGCCCAGGCCGCGGCAACCTCGGCGCCGGCGCCGATCGACTTGGTTCCGGTGCCGTCGTGGCACCGGAGTGAGGGACTGGCCCGCCTCCTCGCCGATCGAACCGGGGCCGCCCTCGCATCGCTCCGAGCCGAGGACCGGTCCCGCCCGGCGGTGTTCTTCACCGCCCACAGCCTCCCCGTCCGGGTGGTGGCCGAGGACGATCCCTATCCGGACCAGGTGACCGAGTCGGCATCCGACATCGCCGGACTCCTCCACCTCGACGACGTGGACGGTCTGACCTGGGGCGTGGCGTGGCAGAGCGCGGGGAGAACCGAAGAGCCATGGATCGGGCCGGAGCTCCTGACGGAGATCCGACGCGTCGCAGCAGACGGGGCCACCGCGGTGGTGGTGTGCCCGGTGGGATTCGTCTCCGATCACCTGGAGGTCCTCTACGACCTCGACATCGAAGCGGCCCAGGCGGCCCGAGCCGCAGGGATGGCCTTCACCCGCACCACCTCGCTCGACGACGACCCGCGCTTCCTCGACCTGCTCGCCCGGGTGGTGCAGCGATCGGCCGCGGCCGCGCATCCTCCTCTGGTCACCGGCTCGACCACGCCGGCGTGACCCCACGGCATCGACCGGCCCCACCGACCTCACCGGTTCGACCGAGGATCGCCGTCGTGGGCGCCGGCATCGCCGGACTGGCCGCGGCCTGGGAGCTGGTGGCCGGCGACGGCCGGACCGACCGATTCTCCCCGGAGGTGCACCTGTTCGAAGCGAGCGAACGCATCGGGGGCAAGCTCCGGGCCACCGAATTCGCCGGCCGACACGTCGACGTGGCTGCCGACGCATTTCTGGCCCGGCGGCCCGAGGCCACCGAGCTCTGCCGCGAACTCGGGCTCACCGACAGGCTGGTACCGGTCGGAGCCACCGGGGCGTCCATCTGGGCCCGGGGTCGGCTCCGGCCGATGCCCGAGGGCTTGCAGCTCGGCGTGCCCACCCGGTGGTGGGCGCTGGCGCGGTCGGGGATCCTGAGCCCGAAGGAGTCGGCGGCGATGGCGCGGGACCTCGTTCCTCCCCACCCGGGCTCCGACTCGGCCATGGGCGACCGCTCGGTCGGGGACATCGTCGGATCACGACTGGGACGACCGGTGGTCGAGCGCCTGGTGGACCCCCTGGTCGGGGGCATCAACGCCGGGGGCGTCGACGCCCTGAGCGCGGCGACCGTCTTTCCGGCCCTACTGGCGGCGTCCCACCAACCCGGAAGCCTGATGCGCCGACTGGGCCGAGTACGCAACCCCCAGGGCATCAGGGACGACGGCGCACCGTCGCCGGTGTTCTGGTCCCTGCGTGGCAGCACCGCCATGCTGGCCGACACCCTGGCCGACGAGCTCAACCGGCGCGGGGTGACCATCCACACCAACGCCCGGGTGGCCTCGGTCGAGCGGCTCGACCCGTCCGGATCAGGGCGCACGCCGTGGGCGGTGACCATCGGGGCAACCGTGTCGAGTGGGGATCCGGCCGGGCCCGTCGATTCCGTCGGATCCCTCGAGATGGACGGTGTCGTGCTGGCCCTCCCCGCCTCGGAGGCCGCGGTGCTGCTGGCCGCCCTTGCACCCGAAGCCGCGGGACTGCTGCATGCCATCGAGTACGCCTCGGTGTCCGTGGTGACGCTGTCCCTACCGACCGGCGCGATCCGGGCCCCGCTGCGGGGCACCGGGTTTCTCGTGCCCCGCACCTCGACGGTCGACGGACGGCCGACGCTGATCACCGGCTGCACCTACCTGGCCCGGAAGTGGCCCCATCTGGCCCGCTCCGGCGACGAGCTCATCCGGGCCTCGGTGGGCAGATTCGGCGACATCCGGCACACCGCGCTGAGTGACGACGAGCTGACCACATCGGTCCTCGACGAGTTGGGCGTCCTGCTCGGGGTCCGAGGCGCGCCGCTCGACTCGCTGGTGACACGGTGGGATCATGCCTTCCCGCAGTACGACGTCGGCCACCTGCTCAGGGTGAGCCGGATCGAGCAATTGGTGGCACCCCTCGGCGGGGTGGCCGTTGCCGGTGCGGCGTTGCGGGGCGTGGGCATCCCCGCCTGCATCGGGAGCGGACGGGCCGCGGCGGGCCGGGTCGTGGCCTCCCTCGGCGAAGGGGCCGATCCCATCCGGGGCACCGAAGGGACCGTCGTCGAGGGGGGACCGGGTCGATGAGCTCGGTTCCCCCCCGTCCGACGTCCACGCTTCCGCCGCCGGAGTCCCCGACGTCACCACCGTGGCGTCCCTCGAGGATCTCCATGACGCACAGCCGCCCCGGCGCCGTCGTGCCGGGGCGAGGTCGGGTGGCCATCCCCGCACTGGGTTCGGGTGTGGGCCTGGCGCTGTCGCTCCCTCCGTGGGGTTGGTGGATCGCCGCCTTTCCCGCCGCCGGCCTGTTGTGGTGGCGGCTCGGTGGCCTTCGTCCCCGGACGCGGCTGTGGGCCGGGTGGCTGGCGGGACTGGGCTGTTACGGACCCGGCCTCATGTGGGCGCGCTCGTTCACCATTCCGGGCGCGCTGGTGCTGATCGCCGTCGAGGCCGGGTTCGTGGCCTTGGCCTGTCTGGTCGTTCCGGCCGCGCCGGTTGCAGCCCGGGCGCTGGCGTTCCCCGCCGCCTTGACCCTGACCGAGGCTGCTCGCATGCAGTGGCCCTTCGGAGGGCTGCCCATCGGAGGGGTGTTCCTCGGGCAGGCGGGCGGTCCCGTGCTCGATGTGGCCCGATTGGGTGGCCCCTTGGCCCTGACTGCCGTGGTCTACGTCGGGGGCATGGGTCTGGCCGCCCTGGTCGAAGCCGCGTCGACCTCGGTGCGGGACGGCCGCCGGGCCCGGGCCTTCACCCAGCACGACCCTGACCCGGTCCCGCAGGTGGACACGGCCACGGACGTCAGGAACAGGACCGAGGGCCGCTCGGGCGTCCTCGCCGGCGCCGTGGCCGGCCTGGGCCCACTGGTGCTGGCCGGAGCCATCGCCGTCGCCGGCGTGACGGGTCTCGTCGTCGCTGCCGGTCACGCTCCCGACGGGGGTGGTCCGGTGGCCGTGGTGTCGACGGCCGCCGTCCAGGGTGGTGGGGCGCGCGGCTTCCGGAAGTCGCAGATCGACCCGGCCGTGGTGCTGGCGGCCCAAGAGTCGGCCACCCGGGTCCTGCGCCAGGGCGACAGCGGCCACTCCCCCGAGCTGGTGCTCTGGCCTGAGGACGTGGTCTCGCTCCACACCGCGCTGGCCGACTCGACCGAGGAGTCCTCGCTCTCCGCTCTCGCCCGTGTGCTGCACGCCACCCTGGTGGTGGGGGTGACCGAGACCATCTCCGGGACGACGTTCCGAAATGAGGTGGTGGCCTGGGGTCCGGACGGCACGTTGGTGTCACGGTACGAGAAGGTGCACCGGGTCCCGTTCGGCGAGTACGTGCCGTACCGGGGATTCTTCGCCCACCTCGGCAACCTCTCGGCCGTGCCCCTCGACGCGGTGCCGGGTAGCGGGACGGGTCTGCTGCCCACGCCGGCCGGTCCTCTCGGGGCGATGATCTCCTACGAGGTCTTCTATGCCGATCGGGGGCGCACCTCGGTCCGAAGCGGCGCCCAGCTGGTGATCGTGCCCACCAACACCTCCTCCTACGCCACCGCCCAGGTGCCCAGCCAGGAGATCGCCGCCTCCCGGGTCCAGGCGGTGCAGCTGGGGCGCGATCTGCTGCAGGCCGCGCCCACCGGGTACAGCGCGGCGATCACCAACCGGGGGACCGTGCTCGGGAGGTCGGCGCTCGGGGCGCAGCAGATCGTGTCGGCCACCCTCGACCGGCGTGCCGGTTGGACCCTCTACGTCCGGTACGGCGACCTTCCCCTGCTGGGGGTGGCGGCGGTGGCCCTCATGGGCGGGTGGCTGATCGCCGGTCGGTGGCGGCGGATGGGTCGGGCGTCGCGTGCGAGCTGACCTGCTCGTGCGGGATGGCCACTCGGGCTACTCGTAGTACCCCGAGTGGATGTAGACACAGGGGATGCCCTCGGCGTGGAACATGGCGAAGTTGTTGGGGTCGTCCTCGAACGCCAGCTTGAGGTCGAATCCGTAGGACCGCAGCTCCTCCACACTGTCCCGCTTGAACCAGGTCACCTGGGCGTAGTCCCCCCGCGAGCGCATGACCAACAGGTCCCACCGGAGCCCGTAGCGCTCCAGCCAGGCCAGGGTCTGGGGTTGGACCCGCATGGGTCGTCCGGTCAGCAGGATGACCTGCAGACGCCGGTCGAGGAGCTCCAGCACCCGGACCAGCTCCTCGATGATCGGGTCGTCACCGCAGGCCTCGAAGAAGCGGTCCCAGTCGCGGCGGCCACGCTCGATGAAGTGCTGGCGCCCCACGGCGTCCGACAGCACCCCGTCGACGTCGAAGATCACCGCCTCGCCCGGGGCCGTCAGCGGTCCCTCCCGCCAGGCCCAATTGCCCGGGCCGGTCACGGGGCTCACTCGTCGGTCGGGGAGGCGGCCGCCAACCGTCGGATCTCCTCCACCACGGCCGGGTCGGCCAGGGTGGTGGTATCCCCGAGGACCCGGCCCTCGGCCACATCGCGCAGCAGCCGGCGCATGATCTTCCCGCTTCGGGTCTTCGGCAGTTCGTCGGTGAAGATGACGGTCTTCGGCCGGGCGATCGGACCGATCTTGTCGGCCACGTGGGCCCGCAGCGCCTGCCCCCGCTCATCGTCGGGCTCACCGGCGGTGGTCCGCAAGGTGACGAAGGCCACGATGGCCTGCCCGGTGGTGGGATCACTGGCGCCCACCACCGCCGACTCCGCCACGTCCGGGTGGTCGACCAACGCCGACTCCACCTCCGTGGTCGAGATCCGGTGGCCGGACACGTTCATCACGTCGTCCACCCGACCCAGCAACCAGAGGTAGCCGTCCTCGTCGACCTTGGCCCCGTCGCCGGCGAAGTACCTCCCCGAAAAGCGGCTCCAGTAGGTCTGGCGGTACCGCTCGGGATCCCCGTAGATGCCCCGGAGCATCGCCGGCCACGGTTGGGTCAGGGTGAGATAGCCGCCACCTTTGTCGACCCGCTGTCCCTCTTCGTCGACCACTTCGGCGCCGATGCCCGGGAGCGGCAACGTGGCCGAGCCCGGCTTGGTCGTGGTGAGCCCCGGGAGCGGTGCGATCATCATGGCTCCGGTCTCCGTCTGCCACCAGGTGTCGACAACCGGGCAACGGCCTCCGCCGATGTGGGTGGCGTACCACATCCATGCCTCGGGGTTGATCGGCTCCCCCACCGATCCGAGGACCCGCAGCGAGCCCAGGTCGTGTCGTTGCGGATACTCCGTGCCCCACTTCATGAAGGTCCGGATGGCGGTCGGCGCGGCGTAGAGGATGGTGACGCCGTAGCGCTCGACGATCGACCACCACCGGTCGCGGTCCGGGAAGTCCGGCGTCCCCTCGTACATCACCGAGGTGGCCCCGTTGGCCAGCGGCCCGTAGACGATGTAGCTGTGCCCCGTGACCCATCCGATGTCCGCGGCGCACCAGTAGACGTCGCGCTCGGGGTGGAGGTCGAACACCGCCCGGTGGGTGAAGGCCACCTGGGTCAGGTAGCCCCCGGTGGTGTGCATGATGCCCTTGGGGGCGGCGGTGGTCCCCGAGGTGTAGAGGATGAAGAGCAGGTCCTCGGCCGCCATGTGCTCCGGTGGGCAGTGGTCCGACGGTGGTCCGCCCGCGGCGGGGTCATCGCCGCTCATCAGCTCGTGCCACCAATGGTCGCGTCCCTCGACCATCGCCGTGGGTGGCGAGTCGCCACCGGTGCCGATCCGTTGCGCCACCACCACGTGGTCGACGCACGGGGACTCGGACACCGCCACGTCGACGTGGGGCTTGAGGGCCACCGGCGCGCCGCGCCGCCAGCCCCCGTCGGCGGTGACGACCACCCGGGCCTCGGCATCGAGGATCCGGTCGCGCAGGGCGTCCGACGAGAATCCACCGAACACCACGGAGTGGACCGCTCCGAGGCGGGTGCATGCCAACATGGCCACGCTGAGCTCGGGGATCATCGGCATATAGATGGCCACCCGGTCGCCACGCCCCACGCCCAGGCCGCGCAGCACGTTGGCGAAGGTCGACACCTCGGTCAGCAGCCGCTCGTAGGTGATGGTGCGGGTGTCGCCCGGCTCCCCCTCCCAGTGGAAGGCCACCTTGTCGCCGTGCCCCGCCGCCACGTGGCGATCGAGGCAGTTGTAGGAGACGTTGAGGGTGCCCCCGTCAAACCAGCGGGCGAAGGGAAGGTCCCACAGGAGGACCGTGTCCCAGGTGTGGAACCAGTCGAGGGCCCCGGCCTGCTCGGCCCAGAACCCGGTCCAGTCATCGGAGCCGCGGCGGTAGATGCCGGCATCGGAGATCACCGCCTGGCGCCTGAACTCCGGCGACGGGGGGAAGACCCGATCCTCGGACAGATAGTCCTCGATGGTGGCCTCGGAGGGTGACGGAGCGCCTCCAACCGGCTCGTGGGCAGCATTGTCAGGCATCGCACCCCAGTCTCTCGTAGTGGGCGAACGTGGCCCCGGGCCCCGATGCGCCCCAGCCTACCGGCGGCCGGGCTCTACGATGGAGGGGCTGTGACTGCGACCACACAATCCTCGGATCGGGTCGACCAGGTCGGAGTGGCCCCGGGCGCGGCGCGGGCCACCTTCGCACCCCAACCTGGCGCCACCAGGGTCGACATACCGCTGGGCCGACGGGTCATGGTGGTCAGCGACCTCCTCCTCACCCCCGTCGCCACGCCGTCCTCGCTGGCCGTCACCGGTCAGTTGGCCCGGGCCCTCGACACCTGGGACGGCCCAGGCGTCCTCATCCTCGCCGGCAATCTGTTCGACCTGGCCGGCTGCGCCACCCCGCTCGAGGAGGCGCGGGGGTCACTGGAGGCCCACCCGTTGCTCGGCCAGGCGTTCGCCCGGTTCCTCGCTGTCGACGAGCGTCGGGTGATCCGCCAGACCGGCACGCACGAGCCCGGCTACGACACCGACCCCGACACCATCGCCGCCATGACCGGTCGAGGGATCGAACCGCTCGGCCCGGTCGACCTCCACCTCCAGACCGCCACCGGGGCGCGGGTGGTCCGTGTGGAGCCGGGTGAGCACGCCTACGCCTCGGGGTGCAGCGGTCCGGAGACCAAGTTCGATCCGGCGGTGGATGCCAAACCGGGGATCGTCGGGCACTCGCCGGCCGGTCGCGGCTGGCGGATGCTGGCGGCCCAGTCCACCGACGAGGCTCTGTGGCTGTGCGGGCTCAACCGGCTGAGCGACCCTTCCGCACTGTCGCGTTTCGTGGTCTCCCGAACCCTCTACCGGCGTCTCGGCCGCTACGCGTGGTGGTTGCTGGTGCCGTTCGCAGTAGCCGGTCTCCTGCGGGTGGCCGTCACCCCGTGGGTGTCCGGGCATCTCGGGTCGGGTCTGCCCGGTCGGGCCATCCGCCACGCCCATCAGGCGGACTTCGCCGATCAGCTGATTCTGGCCGCGCTGGTGGCGCTGGTGGTCCTGGCCGTGCTGGCGCTGGTCTTGGGCCTGCTGAGCCGGCGCATGTGGTCGATTCTGGGAGGTGGTGCCCTCGAGTCGGTGCAGTCCGAGGCCAGCGCCAACGACACCGCCCGGGACGCCGGGCGCCGATTGGTGGGCCAGGGGTACGCCGGGCTGATCACCGCGGCCACCTTCCAGTCCGAGCTGACCCACCTCGGCGTGGGCTTCTACGCCAATGTCGGAGCCACGGCAGAAGTCGTCGAGGAGCACCGGGGCCGGCTCGGTCTACCGCCGGTCTTCCTCCAGAGTCAGCGAGTCAGTTGGGTCGAGCTCGAGACCGGCGCAGAGCTCCACGTTCGCATGGTGTTGGCCCGCAACGAACTCCGATCCCCCAACGTGCTCGAGCGGTTGGTCACCCGGGGCCGCAGCATCCGATCC
>Ga0307372_10007262_pt1 | contig 15938 bp, 15 predicted proteins | sample OX1MG_FD_202533 | JGI IMG/M metagenome (GOLD analysis project Ga0307372, IMG submission 202533) | Soil microbial communities from Risofladan, Vaasa, Finland - OX-1 | ecosystem: Environmental > Terrestrial > Soil > Coastal area > Acid sulfate soil | place: Finland: Risofladan, Vaasa | collected... | reverse complement strand
ACCCAATCACCCGTCGAGATGACCGCCTAAGATGCTCCTGCCGCACGGAGAAACGTCTCCGCTTTTACAGCAGCCCTGGGACGCGACCCCACGCAGACGTCGTTGGTGGGCCTCTGCCCAGTCGACTCCTACGAAGACCATCGCACCTCCTCGCCGCCATGTCGAAAAACCGAGTCCGAGAAGAGCAGCGACGCGCTAATAGAGCAGGGCTCCGTCGGCCCGACATCCCACCGGTCGTCTTCTCTCCTCGTCGACCGACGGCGGCACCATCTAGATCTATGGCTCACGCGCCAAGCCCGACTGAGTGCTCGACCGTCGGCGACTCGGACACCCCCCTATCTTCCGGGAGGTCTGCTCCTATTAGCCGGCGACGGCGGCGGACCGGCGCCGCGCGGCGGGGCGTTCGAAGCGCCCGAAGACCCAGACCAGGGGCACCAGCACCAATGCAGGCAGCAGCAGGAAGAGCGGCCGCTCCAGCCACCAGACCGCATCGGGCCCCGCCGGCAGTGAGGCGCCCATGCCAGCCAGCGCGACCACAACCGCGAAGTAGGCAGTCATGTGCCACAGGAAGACAGTCATGACGATCGAATTGGCGGCGTTCACCACCCGCCACGGCGTTCGCCGCGCCAGCCACGCCGTCAGCGGGCGCCGAGCAATTAGCGCGAGGGCGACGATCAGAAGGCAAAGGACCGCGAAGGGCAGGGTTGGGGCGGTGATGCCGATGAGTGTCACCCCATTGTCAAGCAGGTTGCGGCCGTAGATGGGAAGGCTGGTCAACAGGAGGACGGCAAGCAGCGCGAGGCCCGCGATGGCGAGCAGCCATCCGGTCGATAGCCGCCTCAACCTGCCGTCGGCGTAGAAGTAGCCGAGCTGGTGTGGTATCAGCCAGACCAGGATGATGTTGACCCCGAGCAGGCTCGGATGGTCGAGGCCGAATGCGAGCAAGTCGACCAGCGCCACAGAGCCGACCAGCCCAACCGGAACCCAGACCCCGAAACGCTGGTGGAACCGGATGGTGGCTGGCGCCAGCAGAACCAGTCCCAAATAGACACCCAGGAACCAGAGCGCCGCGAAGGGCGTGATGTTGCCCAGCTTCATGCCCCGCAGCGGGCCCGGGCCGCCCACTTCCAGGATGTTCAGCACCGCCTCTAGGCCCAACCAGCAGCCGAGCAGCACCAGGGTCGGCACCAGGAGCCGGCGCAGGCGATGGCTCCAAAACCGGTCCTCGTCTCCGGCGGCCCTAAGTGAGGCGTAGGAGGTGAAATTGGCGAAGCCGCCGACGAAGAAGAAGAGCGGGATGACCTGGAAGATCCCGGTGACCGGCCAGAAGCGAGGGTCGACGTTATAAAGCATCCGCCCACCCGCGATGCCGTTCTCGACGTACGGAACGATGGCCAGCCAGTGGCCGGCGACCACGATCGCCAGACTCGCAACCCGCAGGAAGTCCATGAAACGGTCACGCTCGCGCGTCACGAGGGCGAGGTAAAGGTCTTCACCGTGGGACTCAGGCCGTCCTGGAGCCGGCCCTCGCCGGTTCGCGAGTCCTGGCCTCAGGAGGTAGCGAGACCAGCAGTAGCGGCAGTCGGCAGGTATGGGCCAGCCGGCTGCTCACAGAGCCGAGGACGAACCCGGCGAGCGCTCCCCGTCCCCGCCGTCCGACCACCACCAAGTCGGCGCCGATCCGTTCGGCGACCGCTTGGATGACGAGCGCGGGGCTGCCCGATTCGACGATCGTCCGGTAGCTGACGCCCGATTCCTCCAACGGCCGGCACCAATGCCGGACGAACCCGTGGACCTCTGCGACGCGGCTCTGACCTGGCCTCGGCGGCGCGTCCCTCAGGCCGTAGAGTCCGGCGTGGGTCAGCCGATGCGTGTTCTCCATGGCGTGAACGGCGACGATCTCGGCTCCGGTCGCCCGGGCCAGGCGAGTCGCCTGCTCGAGTGCCTCGGCCGCCCCGGCGGAGCCGTCCACGCCGACCACGAAGCGGCTGACTGGCGGTTTGCTTGCCATTTGAGGGCCTTCCTAGCATCAGTCTCGTCGGCCCGCCGATGCAGTCTCAGGGTCGAACGGTCCGTCGCCGCCGGGACCGACCTCGCCATGCCCGGGAGCTTGAGCCCAACTTATAGCGGGCTGAATCCGGGCGCTCTACCAGGCTCGGTTGGCTGGGCTCCGCCGCTGGCTGGCGATGTAGCCGGCAAGTGCGGTCGACCGTAGGCGCCAATCAGACGTGGGCCGGCCGCGGATATCCCTCGGCTCACTAGGCCCCAACGGACCCGGACCAATGGCCCTGACTTCCTGTTCAGTGCTGCCCAATCCTTCCTACATGGTGGCTCGTCGAAAGAGGCTGCTGGTGGCCTGCGGCACAGGCATCGCCACCTCTACCCACGTCGCTGATCGGCTGTCGAGGGAATTCGCCAAGAGGGGCCTCGAAGTCGACATCACGCAGGGCCGAGTTGCGGAGATCGGCGCTTATGTGGACGACGTCGACGCCATCGTCACGACCTCAGCGGTCGCGGGCCAGTTCGGGAAGCCGATCGTCAGCGGCATCCCCTTCCTGACCGGGATCGGCGACCAGGAGGCCCTCGAACAGATTCTCCGCGCTCTCAATGGAGGTGCCTGAAATTGGATTGGCAATCCGTATTGACGTACATCCGTGACACGCTCGGCAACACCGTCGTGCTGCCGATCGTCATCGGAGTGCTCGGCATCGCTCTGGGTCAGCGCTGGACCAAGGCGATTCGCTCCGGCCTGACGGTCGGCGTCGGCTTCGTCGGCCTGGGCCTCGTCATCACCCTTCTGCTCGGCGCCCTCGGTCCGGCGACCAGCGCGATCATCTCCCGGCTCGGCATCCACCTGACAACGATGGACGTCGGCTGGCCGGTCGCCGCCGCGATCGCCTTCGGCACCACGATCGGAGCCATCATCGTCCCGGTCGCATTGGGCGTGAACGTGGTCATGCTGGTCGGCCGGCTGACCAAGACCCTCAACGTAGACATCTGGAACTTCTGGCACTACGCCTTCACGGGGTCCCTCGTCTACCTGGTGACCGGCCACAACTACTGGGCAGGCCTGGCCGCCGCGGCCTTCCACATGATCCTGTCCCTCAAGGTCGCCGACATCACGGCGCCCTCGGTCCAGAAGTTCTTCAACCTGCCGGGGATCTCGATTCCCCAGGGGTTCGCCGTGACGACCGTCCCGGTCGTGCTGGCGATGAACTGGGTCATGGACCGCATCCCCTTCGTCAAGGACATCAAGGCCGACTCGGAGTCGCTCCAGAAGCGCCTCGGCGTCATGGGTGACCCGCTGATCCTGGGTGTCATTCTCGGCATCCTGTTCGGCCTCGTCGCCGGCTACAGCTTCGCCCAGACGGCCATCCTCGCCGTCCAGCTGGGCGCCGTGATGCTGCTGGTCCCGCGCATCATCGCCATCTTCATGGAAGGCCTGGTCCCGGTCTCGGAGGCCGCTCGGGTCTTCTTCCAGAAGCACTTCGCCGGCCGCGAGTACTACGTCGGGCTCGACTCGGCCATCCTGATCGGACACCCGATCACCATCGCTGCCTCGATCCTTTTGATCCCGACCGTGCTGATCCTGGCCGCCATCCTGCCCGGCAACACCACCCTGCCCTTCGCCGACCTCGCGGCTCTCGCCTTCTTCGTGGCGATGGCAACCCCGCTGACCAAGGGCAACCTCTTCCGCACCTACGTCATCGGCGCGGTGACGATGGTCATGGTCCTCTACCTGACGAGCTTCTTCGGACCCCAGCTGACCACGACCGCGCACGAGATCGGCTACAAGCTGCCCGCGCTGACCACCGGCGCGACTGCCATCAGTGCCCTTTCGGCGGGCAACCTGTTCGCCTTCATCGCGTACATCAGCGCCCAGTACCTCGGGATCGTCGGGCCGGTCGCCCTCCTGGTCCTCGCGATCGTCGGCGCCTACCTGCTGCGCAACTACCAGTACTTCCCCAAGGAGGTCGGGGTCGTCACTCCGCCCGCTCCCCTCGAGTGGACGGTCCCCGTCGCCTCCAGCGTGCCGCCGACAGAGCCGTCCGAGACCGGGGCTGGGACTGCGCCCACCCCCGTCCCTACGGTGGCGCCCGAACCCCCCGGGCCCAAGCCACCGGCGGCTCCCGGGCGTCGGGTCATCGGGTAGCGCTCGATGCGTAATGGAAGGGGCGGCGCTTCGGCGCCGCCCCTCGCCCTGCTCGACACCCTCCGCGACCTGTCCGCGATCCCGGCGCCGTCGGGCAACGAGGACCGGATGGTCGCCGAGGTCGTCAACCGCCTCCAGGCCCTCGGCCTGGAGCCCTTCGTCGACCGGATAGGAAACGTCACCGCCGGCTTCGGGCCCGCCGAGGCGGGCACCGACCTGCTCGTGTTCGCGCACACCGACGAGCTGGGCCTCATCGTCCGCTTCATCGAGCCGGGAGGCTTCCTGCGCCTCGAGCGGCTGGGCGGCGTCCCCGAGCGGGTGCTGCCCGGCACCGCGGTGGAGGTCCACGCCCGGGGCCGACGGATACCGGCCGTTATCGGCCTCAAGGCCCATCACCTGACGCCGCCGGAGGAGAAGTACGTCGCCCTCCCGGCAACCGAGCTCTATGTCGACGCCGGGTTCGCCGACGCCGGCGAGGCGATCGCCGCGGGCATCCGGGTCGGCGACCCGGTCACCTATGCGCCCGGCCTGATCGAGCTGGCCAACGGCCGCGTGAGCGGGAAATCGATGGACGACCGGGTGGCCGTCACAGCGTTGCTGGAGCTGGCTCGACGGCTGCGCGACCACCCGCCGTCGGTGGCGGTCCAGCTCGGCTTCAGCGTCCAGGAGGAGTTCAACGTCCGCGGCACCCTGGCGCTGGCCGCCCGGCTGCAGCCGCGGATGGCCGTCCAGCTGGACGTCGCCCCGGCCACCGACACCCCCGACCTCGCCGGCCACACCCCGGTCCGGCTCGGCGGAGGCCCGGTCCTCACCCGGCTGAGCTTCCACGGCCGCGGCACCCTGGGCGGGCTGATCCCCGACCCGGCGCTGCTGGCCGCCCTCGCCGAGGCCGCCGCCGCGGCCGGCCTCAACCCCCAGTACCAGGCGATCGTCGGTCTCATCACCGACGCCGCCTTTCTACCAATGGCGACCGCCGACGGCATCGCCACCGCCGAGCTCGCGATCCCCGTCCGTTACACCCACAGCCCGGTCGAGACCGTCCAGCTGTCCGACATCGCGGCCACCGTCGACCTCCTGGAGCGCTTCGTCGCCTCTGCGCAGGGGATCCGGCTCGGCCGCGGGCAGGCTGCGCTCGACGCCCAGGAGGTCCAGCAGTGAACGCCATCCAGGAGATCTTCAACCGCCCCAAGGCGATCATCGCGATGGCGCACTTCCCGCCCCTGCCGGGACAGCCCCTGTACGACGCGGCGGCGGGTATGGAGGGCATCGTGTCGACCGTCGCCCACGACGTCGAGATCCTCAACGACTCCGGCGTCGACGGCATCCTCTTCTGCAACGAGGGCGACAGGCCCTACCGGACCAAGGCCGGGCCGGAAACGGTCGCGGTCATGTCGGCCGTCATCGGCACGCTGCGCCCGGAGATGTCGATCCCCTTCGGGGTGGACGTGCTCTGGGACCCGATAGCCGCCATCGCAATCGCCGCGGCGACGGGAGCAAACTTCGTCCGCGAGGTCTTCACCGGCGCCTACTCGGGCGATTTCGGACTCTGGAACACGGACCCCGCGGCATCACTTCGCTTCCGTCGCGAGATCGGCGCCGAGCGGGTCAAGCTCTTCTACAACGTTTCGGCCGAGTTCGCGGTGCCTCTCGCCGAGCGCGCGATCGAGCTGGCGGCCCGCTCGGCCGTCTTCAGCTCCCTGGCCGACGGGATCTGCGTGTCCGGGTCGCTCACCGGCACCGCGCCCGACGCCTCCCTGGTGAGGCGCGCCAAGGAGGCGGTCGGAGACATACCGGTGATCGCCAACACCGGCGTCCGGCCGGAGACCGTTGGCGCTTTCCTCGCCGACGCCGACGCGGTCATCGTCGGCACCGCCCTCAAGGTCGGAGGGATCACCTGGAACCGGGTGGACCCCGGACGCGTCCACGAGTTCCTCCTGGCCGCCCGCGAGTCAGGCGCCTGGCAGGGACAGCCACGGCGGGCGCCGGTCGCGATCTGAAGGAAGGACAGCTGTGAAGATTCTTGCCTCGCTGACGGCGGCCGACCCGCTGGCGCTCGGCGAGGCGGCGCGCCGCCTTCGCCAGGCGGGCGTCGACGGCTTCCACGTCGACTTCGGCGACGGCCGCTTCGTCCCCTGGCTGGGCGGCAGCCTCGAGCTGGTCCAAGCCCTGGCCAACGCCGAGCGCCTGCCGATCGAGGTGCACCTGATGATGGAGGAGCCCGAGGCCTGGATCAGTCCCCTGGCCGCGGCCGGCGCCAGCCGTGTCCTGGTGCACCTGGAGGTCGTCCGCTATCCCTGGCGCCTGCGGACCATCGCGATCCACCACGGCCTGAACCTCGGCTTCGCCGTGAACCCGGTCACACCGGTGGCCGCGCTGGAGCCGATCGCGGGCTGCGCCGACTTCGTCTCGCTGCTGACCAGCGAGCCCGATCTCGCCAGTGAGCACTTCCTGCCTGGGAGCACGGATCGGATCTCGCTCGCCCGGCGGCTGCTCGGACTGAGCCTGGAGGTGGAGGTGGACGGCGGCCTCAGCGCCGGAAGCCTCCACGAGACCGCCCTGGCCGGCGCGGACGTAGCGGTGGTCGGCCGCGAGCTGACCCTGGCCGAGAACCCCGCCGCGTCGCTGCGGATGCTGTCCACGGCGGCTGTTGGAGGCGCGGCATGAACCTGTTCTGGGCACCCGGCCTGGTCGCCCACTTCGACGCCGCCACCGATCCCGGAGAGGCGATCCGGATGGTCGGCCGCCTCCTCGTCGCGGCCGGCGCCGTCACTCCCGAGCATGTCGAGGCCATGGTCGTCCGCGAGGCGGAGCACCCGACCGGCCTGCCGGCGGCGGTGCCCTTCGCTCTCGCCCACACCGACGCGCCGGGAGCGCTCCGGGCTGCCGCCGCCCTTGGCGTCTTCGACCAGCCCGTGCCCTTCCACCGGATGGACGATCCGGGCCAGGTACTACCGGTCCGCCTCGTGGCGGTGCTCAGCTTGCCGGAGCGAGACCGCCAGGCGGAGACCCTCGGCGGCCTGATCCGGACACTCGCCGACGGCTCTCTCGCGGCTCGCCTCCTCGAGCTCTCGCCGGTAAGGGCGCGTCGCCTGCTGGCGACCAGGGCGGCCTGAAACGGCGATGGCTATCGCAGGGCCGGCCGTCCGGGGAACTCCCGCCTCGGCCGGCAGCGCCTCGGGCCCGATCTTCAGGGTGCCGTCTCCGATCGAGGCCGCCGGCCACCCGGCGGCGGTGCCCGCCGGCCAGGCGTTGGCCACGACCGCTCGGCGGCTTGACCAGCTGGCCGAATCGCTGCCCGCCGCCAGGGCGGCCGGCGCCGACATCCTTCGCGCCCAGGCGGCCATGGCCCGCGATCCGGTCCTGCTTCGCTCGGTCGAGGAGCGGGTCGCGGGTGGTACCGACCCAGCTGTCGCATTACGGGAGGAGGTCGAGCGCCAGGCCGCGAAGCTGGCGGCACTGGCCGATCCCTACCTCCGGGAACGTGCGGCGGACGTGCGCGAGGTCGGCCGGCTGGCGGCGGCGGAGCTGGCCGGGGTGGCCGGCGACCAGCTCTGCGGGTTGGACCGGCCGTCGGTGGTGATCGCCCACGAGATCTTCCCCGCTGACGCGCTGGGGGTCGACCCCGACCTCTTACTCGCAATTGTCACCGAGACCGGCGGCCGCACCTCCCACGCGGCGATCGTGGCCCGCGAGCTCGGAATCCCGGCCGTCGTCAGCGCCGCCGGGATCATGGAGGCCTGCGCGGATTGGGAGGCCGCCGAGGTCGACGGCTCCAGCGGCGAGGTACGCCGCGCCGCCGGGGCCGAGGTCCAGGCGCGCAGAACCCACCATGCGCCGCTCGAGCTGGGCGCGCTGCCGGTCCGCCTGATGGCCAACGTCGGGTCTCGCGACGGTGCCCACACCGCCGTCTTGCAGGGCGCACAGGGGATCGGCCTCTTTCGGACCGAGTTCATGTTCCTGGCCGTTTCTGAGCCGCTGGCCGAGGCTGAGCAGGAGGCGGTCTATGCCGACGCGTGCCGGGTCATGTCGCCGCATCCGGTCGTCATCCGGACCCTCGACGCCGGCTCTGACAAGCCGCTGGCTTACCTGCCCGTGGAGTCCGAGCCGAACCCCGCGCTCGGTCGCCGCGGCGCCCGGCTCTGGCTTGAGCGGGAGGAGCTCTGGCGTCCCCAGGTCCGGGCGCTGGCTCGGGTGGCCGCCGACTGTCCGAACCTCGAGGTGATGCTGCCGATGGTGGCGGCGCGGGAGGAAATGCTGGCCGCCCGCCGCCGCTTCGCAGCCGAGGCGAAGCGAGTCGGGGGCCGGGTTCCCCGCCTCGGGATGATGGTGGAGGTGCCGGCCGTGGCCGCCGCCCTCGACGCCTTCGAGGGTGTAGCCGCCTTCATCAGCCTGGGCACCAACGACCTTACCCAGTACACGGTCGCGGCCGACCGCGAGCTGGACTGGGACGCGCGGCTGAGCGAGTTCAACCCAGGCGTGCTGAGCCTAATCGCCCTGGCGGCCTCGTCGGCCGGCCGGCTCGGTATGGAAGTGGCTGTCTGCGGTGAGATGGCGGGTCGGCCGGAGGGTGCCCTCTTCCTGGCCGGGGTCGGCGTTGAAGCGCTGAGCATGACTGCCGACGCGCTGACTGTGGTTGCCGGCGTTCTCCGTCGAATCGGGATCGAGCGTTGCCGGGCGGCCGCCCGCGACGCGCTTGGCAAACGAACCGCGGCCGGCGCCCTAACTGTCCTCCGGAGCGCCCTCGCCGAGCCCTGATTCGATAAGAGCGGCCAGCCGCGCGCTGCCCGCAGCCTCGTCGGGACCATCCACCGTGACCCGGATCCGGTGCCCGCTCGGGATGCCGAGCCCGAGCATCGACAGGATGCTCTTGCCGTCGACCTCGGCCGTGAGGTCGCCGTCGAGGTCGATCACCTTCACTCCAGCGTTGAGTTCGGCCGCCGCCTGCACGAAGACCGTGGCAGGACGGGCGTGCAGCCCGGAAGGGTTGCGGAGCGTCCGGACCAGCTCGATCAAGGCCCGTAGACGTTACTAGCAGATGGTTGCCACTGATTGGGCCTCCCGTGGATGCGTATCAAAGGGGGACTGGGGCAAGTATCGACGACAGCTCTCGACGCTTCCAGGTCGCCCCCGGCTTCGAAGCGGGTGAGTCTCGGCAGGGTGTCTAGGTGCGCTCGCCCCGCGGTGTCGGCACGTGAAACCGCCGCCCAGAGATCTCCGATGGCATGATCGCCAGCCAGTGCCAGCGCTCTCCCGGTGCAGCCGGGCGTGCAAGTGTCCGGCGAAGGTGCTCCGCGGTCCGACCGGGATTGGTGCTGATCTCTTCGGCTTCGCCCTTGACGACCACGCTCCAGCCCACCGCCAACTTCGGGTCCCAGCTGTCAACCTCGAACGCCAGCGGGAGGTTGGGGACCGCTTTGAGCTTGGTGCCTGGTGCGGTGCGGAAGACGATAATCCGCCCCTCGACGGCATAGTTGACGGGGAAGATCTCCTCGCGGCCCTCAATGTTGAATGCGATTCGACCCAGGTCGCGGGATTGAAGGAGGAACAGGCAGGCCTGCTCGTCTAGGACCTCCGGCACATGGTCGAAGGGTTGCGGTTTATCCATGGCGGATGCCTCCTTGAGCGGACGGTCCCCCGCCATCTCCGCTGGCGGCTGCGGCGAGATCGCCGGACAGATAGGGCCGAAAGCCTGTCCAGTTCCTTGCCAACTCCAACAAGAACGGATCTGTGAGGAGGGCCGAGCCCGCCGAGATGTTCGCCACGGCGCCGGAATGCCTATTGACGCGACCGGCGTCGATCCGGTCGCCGACTCGGCCGCCAGCGCGATCGTAGACGGGCGCACCTGCCGGGTTTCGCCCCTCGAACCAGCTTCGCGGCAGCCGGCCGAGCTCGAGATAGGTGGACCCGCGGGTCGCAGCAGCCAGAAAGTCCATCACGAACACCGCCGATTGGACGTCGTAGGGCACTGCGCTCGGGAGGTCGAAGCCGGACCTGATCGCCGCGCCAAAGACCGCGTCCCCGCTCTGGATGGCAGCAGTCGCCAGCTCCTCTCGCCCGAGCGCCTTAGCCGACTCTGCCAGCACGGCCTCCTGCGCGTGACCCCACAGATGAGGCGTCGCTGATTCGCCGTCGAAGTTCAACAGCACCACACCTGATCGGCGGGGGAGGATCTCGTCGCACCAGCTCGCCAGTAGCGAGCGCAACCGAGGGTCGTCGCCGGCGCGCAGCAGGTTGAGCGCCGCCAGCGCATGGAGGGACCGGACGTCAGCCGGTACGGCTGCCGCCGAGGCTGCAGGGAGGGCTTCATCGACAGCGGCCCGCGCGGCGGCATCGCCGAGGGTCACGGCACATTCGGTGAGCGCAGCAGCGGCCCGCGCCTGCCAGAAGTTGACGCCCGGCGCGGAGGTGACGCCGTCTCGGTTGCGGATGCCCTGCCAGTCGTCGATGAAGTTGAACCAACAGCCGTCTCCCGCACGCATCCAGAGCACGAACTCGAGCAGGCCCTCAGCCCACTCGCGAAGGGCCGGATTGCCGGTTGCCATCCAAAGCCGGCAGAGCAGCCCGCAAGCGCGCGCCGCGTCGTCGACACGGGCCACGCCTTCCAGGCCGGCCGCCTTGGCGGGCAGTTCCACCCCTTCTGCGTTCGCGTAGACGGCGACGGCAAGAGCCCTCGGGCCGGCTCTCGGCACGCGGTGCGTGAGCGCCGCAAGCTGTCTCAGCATCTCGCCAGCGAGGCGATGATATCTCGCACCTCGAAATCGGCTGCCGCGACGCAGCTGTCGGCGGCGCCGTAGTACATCCGAATTCGCTCCCCGCGGTCATCGAGCGCGACGTGCCCGCAGGAGAAAACGGTCTCGTTATATAGCCCACTTCGTTCGTAATCCTCGGTCGGCACCAGGATCGGGACCGGAGACCGAGCGATCACCCGGCTGGGATCTTCACCATCGAGAAGCAGCCCACCCATGCAGTAGCGTCCATGAGCGTCGACGCCGTGATAGAGCTCGAGCCAACCCTCGAGAACGCGAAACGGAACCGCGCTCGCGCCGGTCCGAAGCGCATCCCACATCCCTTTACGCGGCAGGGCCAAGGGCCGGTGCCCTCCCCACTGATGGAGGTCGTCGGAAAAGGCGATCCAGATTCCAAGGACCTTGTTGAACGACTGAGGCATGGGCCGGGTCAGCGCCACGAATCGGCCGCCGACCCGCTCCGGGAAGATCACCACGTCTTTTTGATCGGGCATGAACATCACTCCCTGCCGTTCAAAGGTGCAGAAGTCCGAGGTGGTCGCCCGGCTGGTGGTGATCCCCAGGCGGCCGGCGGAGACGTAGGTGATGTGCCAGAGGCCATCGATGAGGGTCGCGCGGGGGTCCTCGCAGCCGTACTCCTCCAGTGAGTTGGAGGGCATCAAGGCTGGCCGGCTGTCGACCCGGAAATGCACGCCGTCGGTGCTGCGGGCCACCCGCAGATGCGAGATGTAGGTGAGGTAATCGCGCACCTCGACCAACCCCTCGGGCCGAGCCGGCTGAACATGGAAGCGGATCCGTCTTGGGTCGGCGAGGTCGATTCCCGGGAGAGTCCGCGGAACGTAGGCGATGACCACCTTCGGCGGCTCTCTCGAGGTGTCAAGGTAGGTAACTCCGAGCAGGTTCTCGCCCCGGATTCCAGGCGGAAGCGGGCGAAGGCCGTCATCGGTTGCGGTGAGGTCAAGGGTCTGCGCGCCGGTCGGCGGCCGGCCCTTGATCGAACGAGGACGTTCGGCAACCCGGAGGAGGAGGATGGTTTCCTCCCCGAGCTTGGCAGCGGCCGCATTGAACACCGAAACAACTTCCAGGTTGCGCTGTGAAGGCGTCACGTCGGCGCTCGTCAAGAGTGGGTTGTCCGGCACGCGATGGCCCAGCTCGGCTTCAGCCACGGCCGTATCCCCCCGCTGTCAGCGCAGCGGCCGGCGACCGAGCCGCTGTTTTTCGCATCAGGTCCAACCACCGCTTGCCCGCCATCGGCCAGGCCATGTCCTTTGCGTAGGCGTAGGCGCGATGTTCGAGACCGGCCTTGAGCGTGGGATCGTCAAGGATGGAGTTCACGGCCGACGCTAGCTGCCCAGAATCCTGGAATCCCACGACCAGCCCCCGGCCGTCGGCCAGCGATTCGAGAGCGTGGAGATACGCGGTCGAGACGATCGCTTTGCCCGCGCCGAGCGCGTAAGCCAGAGTTCCGCTGGTTATCTGCTGCGGATCCAGGTAGGGGGTCACGTAGACATCGGTGGCGATCAGCAGATCGATGATGTCCTGTTGAGCCAGGTATTCGTTCCTGAAGAGGACGTGGCTCTCCAGGTCAAGGCCCTCGACCTCGGCCAGAAGCGAATCCCGGTACTTCTCGCCCGCCTTGCGCACCAGCTCCGGATGGGTCTGTCCGGCGACCAGATAGATCGCTTCCGGGTGGCGGTACAGGACCGACGGCATCGCTCGCACCATGTACTCGAGGCCTTTGCGCGGATCGACCAGGCCGAAGGTGGAGATCAGGGTTCTCCCGGTAATGCCCCATCTCTCCTTCATCCGCCTCCGGCCGTGCGGCTCGATCGCCGGCATCCCATGTGGGATCACGGTCGCCGGTCGGTCGATCCCATAGGCGGAGTCGAGGAGCCAAACGGCGGTTTCGGCCATCACTACGATTTCGTCGCTGAGCCGGGCGGCCGTGCGAACCGCCTCACGCAGCGATGGCGCCGGCTGCGGGGGAATCGTATGGAAGGTCGTCACCACGGGCTTGCGAAGGGCTTCCAGGAAGGTGCGAAGATGGTCCTCGTAGGCGCCGTTGCGCCAGATCCCATAGAGCCCGAATTCGTGTTGGACGTTGACGACTTCGACTTCTGATGCGTTGATTGCCTCGGCCGCCCGGCGATAGCTCCCCGCGTCGCCTTGCCGGATCCGCCACCGAACTTGCTCGTCGTAGCGACGCAACAGGTCGGGCTCCTCGATAGCGGCTACCGAGATGCTTAGGCTTGGGTCAGCGGATTCCATCGCCGTGATCAGGTCATGGGAGAAGGTCGCTATCCCGCATCTGCGCGGAAGATGAGAAGAGAGCAGGGCGACGCGCAGGCCGGACCCCATCACCTTCTGGAAAGGACCTCCTGAGCTTTGTCCACGACGAGCCGGGGGACCCCTTGACTGAGAGCGATTTCGGCGGTTGGGCAGAGGGTTAGAAGCGGCGGCAGGCCGCCACCCCTGGGAAAATACCGGTAGAAGATCCACCAGCCGTCTTCGTCCATGCCGACAGCCCACTGGGCGTCCCCTGCCGGTTCCGTAGCCGGTCCGCTCTCGTCAGGAACCGGTTCTATCAGCCAATAGCCCCGGAAGCGCTCCCGGCCGAGCCGGCCGTGCCTCCAGGCCGTTACCTCAATCTCGGCCAGCCTTCGGCGTCGAACCGGTCGACGGGCTGTTCCACTGTCGGGAGAAGTCGTGAGGCGCCGTTCCAATACCCCTGGGGTCGCGGAGGTGATCACCTTTCTGAGACTCGCGCGGGGCAACCCTTTGAGGTAGGGCGGAAGGGCCCTAGCTAGCCGGGACAGTCGCCCGGTAGAACGTTCGTCAGCCGCCCAATTTGTCTGCCGTGACCGCTGAGGCCTCGGTGCTGTGCCAAGAAGTGTCTGCCGGCTGATCCGGATGCAGCCCAAAGACTAGGTCGCGCATTCGGGTAATGGTTTGGTCGAGCTCCTTGACCGCCGCTGCCAGCCGCTGCCCGACGGCCGGCGAGGGCTCCATCGAGGCGGCAGCCTGGAGCCCGATGCCGATCCCAAAGAGGGACTGTATGACCCCGTCCCGAAGGTCGTTTGCGATCCGCTCCCGCTCCTCGATCCGCGCCAGCGTGCGGCTAGCGCGCTGCAACAACCCGTACTCCATGGCCAGCGATGCCTGGGCGGCGAGCGTGTCCAGGAGCTGGATGTCGCCCGCCTGGAATTCCGGGCGACCGGTTTGGCGGATCGCCACCAGGACACCCCTGACGTTGTCGGGCCCACCGATGGGGCAGGCGACGACCGGACCGGCCTTGAGCCGCTGTGCGGTGGCCCGGCTCGCTCGCCGGTCGTGGGAGGCGTTCGGACTGGTCACGGTCTCGCCGCTGCGATAGGCGTTCCCAGCCAGCGACCGACTCATCGACACTTCCAGCCCGGCGATTTCGTCGCCGGCGGGGCCGGCCGCGAATTCGATCTCGAACTCATCTCCTCCAGTCGGAATCAACAGCTGGACGTAATCGGCTAGGGCGACGTCGGCGGCGTGTTCCACCAGCACCGTTAGAGCCGCCGACTCGCCACCTCCGCGAACGATGGCCAGCGAGATCTCGTTCAACGCTGCCATTCGGCGCAGGTTGCGGCCGGTTTCAGTCGCCATCGCCTCCAGCAGGCGAACCCGTTCAGCCGCCCCGTCCTGAGCCGAACTCAATGCCCGGGCCAGCTCACCAATCTCGTCCTCCCGGTCCAGGCTTGGAACCCTCACCTGAGATCCGCCAGCCATCTGCCTCGCAATTTCAGCCAGCCGGTTCACCGGCCGCAGCATGGAGCGAAAGAGGTACATGGCTAGGAGCCCCAGGATGATGACGCCGGTGGCGGATGCGAGCAGCACGTAGATCAGCGCTCGCTGGCTGTTCAGAGTTGCCGATCCCTGGGCATCCGCAACGTCGACCTTGAGCAGGGCGCTGAGGGTTCCAATTTCGGTGAGGTAGGCCTCAAAGAGGTGCTCGCCCTCCATGGTGGTCGAGGGTGGGGGGGGAATCTGGGCTGGGCCCATCGCAAGAGTGGTTTGGGCCCAGCCGTTCCAATTCGACACGGCACTGTTGACCTGAAGCAGCTGAGCCCGCTCCTGGGCGTCACCATGGACACCGGAAAGCCCAGCCAGGGTGGTGGCAACCTGCCGGTGCGCAGCGTCGAAATCGGTCCGGAAGTCTGAGTTCCCGGTCAGCGCGTAGCCCTGGATTGCGCTCTCCGAGGCGTTCATCGCGAGCCGAAGGTCGGCACTCAGCAGCCGCGCTTGGTAGGCGTTCTGCTCGACCGATCGCGCCGCGCCGAGGGACCGTAGCTCAGCTGCGAAGGAGAACGCCAAGGTTGCGCCCAGCAGGAGGCCGACTAGCAACAGGATCGTCGCGCGCCCCTGAATGCCCAATCGGGGTATCGAGGCCCTGAGCGGCATCCGAGCAATCTGGCATCTTGAAGGCGGCGTCGGGGGAGGCGAAGGTCCTGCTCGGCCCGGGACCGCCTGATCTCAGCTTGGGTGGCGGGCTGACCCACTCATCTCGCCGCGGGGGGGACGATGTGGACCGGCGCCTCGGCAGACTCCAGCGCTTAGCCCGACGCAGTAGCTTGCCAACCGCCCCGTCCTCCTGCGGCAGGCCGCCGCCTGGCGGAATTCAGCGCTCACTCCATCGCCCGTATGCCACCGACGGCGAGCGGTCGTGCCTCGACGACTCGGCGTGGCCACCCGCTGCTGGCGGGCGACCGTCCAGTGGCGGTAGCTCACGTAGGACGGACATCGGTGCCGTCGCTCTAGGCCGAAGTTCCGGAGACCGGCCGAGTTCGGTTGAACTCGGAATGGCGATGCAGGTTCTGGCTACAACGAGGCGTTGAGGCCGAGCAGTTGGAGGGCGCGGCTCTGGAGGTCGTTGGGGAGCGCGAGCTTGTCGAAGGTTGCCGGCTGACCGGGCACGCGGACGGTGTTCTTGGTCAAGGTGGCCAGGTTGGCGAGCAGGCTGGCGAAGCTGTGCACCGGGGTGTCGTCGGCCAGCCGCTGAGTCCGCGCCTTGG
>Ga0307372_10007260_pt1 | contig 15940 bp, 14 predicted proteins | sample OX1MG_FD_202533 | JGI IMG/M metagenome (GOLD analysis project Ga0307372, IMG submission 202533) | Soil microbial communities from Risofladan, Vaasa, Finland - OX-1 | ecosystem: Environmental > Terrestrial > Soil > Coastal area > Acid sulfate soil | place: Finland: Risofladan, Vaasa | collected... | reverse complement strand
TCGAACCGCTTAAGAGCTCCGAAAACGCCGACCTGCTGGTCTTCTCGATCATGGGCATTCTCAGCCTCGCCCTGATCTGCATCCCATTCATCCCCGGCCTGCGCACCCTGCCCCGCCACCTGCGCGTCTACCGCGCGATCTGGCGCGATCACTACCGCGAAGTCGAGGGCTGAGGCGGAGACGAGACCCGACCCGGCCCGGCCCGGGTCAGGGCGAGGACTCGATGCTCCAGAAGGTAGCCGTCGGCCGTTGGTCACTCGATGCCTACCGGGACATAGTTCCCGAGCACATTCTTGAGGAGCTACATGTTCATGCTCGCGCCTTGAAGGGAGCTCGCATCCTGCATATCAACGCGACCGCCTACGGGGGCGGGGTGTCTGAGCTCTTGCGCTCCTCCGTACCCTTGTTGCTTGACCTTGGACTCACGGTTGACTGGGAGGTCATCACTGGGCGCCAGGATTTCTTTCGGGCCACCAAGGCGCTGCACAACGGTCTTCAGGGCGCGCCGCAGGCGCTGAGTGAGGCAGAGCAAACGGCCTACCTGGACTGTGCGCAGGAGAACGCGGAGGCGCTTGACGACAGCTATGACTTCATCGTCGTGCACGATCCTCAGCCCGCTGCGCTGCCGATGCTTCACGGCAGGGGAGATGCCCGCTGGGTCTGGCGTTGTCACATCGACACCTCCGAGCCCAACGCCGATACCTGGGCGTTCTTGCGGCCTTACCTTGCTGAATTCGACGCCGCAGTGTTCACGATGCCCGAGTTCGTTCCACCCGACCTGCCGGTCGAGCGTGTCGAGGCCATCGCCCCCGCGATCGACCCGCTCAGCCCCAAGAACCTCGACCTCGACGTCAAGACGACGCAGCAGATCCTAGATTGGATCGGTGTAGAGCTTCCCGGTCGGCTCGTCACACAGGTCTCGCGCTTTGACGCGTGGAAGGACCCGCTGGGCGTCATCTCTGCCTACCGCCTCGTGCGCGAGGAGATCCCCGAGTTGCAGCTCGCCCTCGTCGGCTCGATGGCGCTCGACGATCCCGAGGGCTGGGAGGTGTATGGACAGGTCTCAGAGCACGCCGCTGAAGATCCGCTGATTCACCTCTACACCAACCTGACCGGTGTCGGCAATGTCGAGGTCAATGCCTTTCAGCGCCTCTCCGAGGTCATCGTGCAGAAGTCGATTCGCGAGGGCTTTGGGCTTGTGGTCTCCGAGTCGCTGTGGAAGGGCACACCTGTGGTCGCCGGTCGCGCCGGTGGCATACCCATGCAGATGCCGGAGGGGATCGGTGGACTACTGGTCGACTCCGTCGAGGAGTGCGCTGCTGGGATGCTGAGGCTTCTGAGAGACCGCGAGTTGGCAGATCAGCTCGGCCAAAGCGGACGCGATCACGTACGGGAGCACTTCCTGCTGCCACGGCTGTTGATGGAGGAGCTTAGGCTTTTATCCACGCTCGGTCCCGCAGCCCCAACCCGCCAGCGGCCGCTGCCAACCGCTCAGGGCTGAGTCCGCCCGGTGGCCTCGCCCGATCCGGACAGCACCGTCGAGGTAGAAGCCCGGGTAGATCCCACCGAGCAGGTGGAGCTTCTGTTGCGTGATCTGCGCGCTTCGGCGACTGGCCTCTCAGCGGCAGAGGCGCAGCGGCGATTGATCCAGTATGGCCCGAACGAGCTGCGACGCCGTGGTGGCCGTCACTGGCCACGCGAACTGGCGCATCAGCTGACCCACCCGCTTGCGCTCCTACTGTGGCTCGCAGCAATCCTGTCGTTTGCAGTCGGTAGCCCCACGGTCGCCATCGCGGTCCTGTTGGTGATTCTGCTCAACGCCCTATTCGCCTTTGTACAGGAGCTGCAGGCTGGGCGGGCCGTCGAGGCCCTGGCCCAGTTCATCCCCCACCAGGTAAAGGTGCTGCGTGGAGAGAAACCTACTGTGGTCACGGCTGATGAGCTCGTTCCTGGCGATGTCGTGATCGTCGAAGAGGGCGACCGCATCGCGGCGGACATGCGCTTGCTCACAGGCGCGGTCGAGGTCGATCTCTCCACCCTCACCGGCGAGTCCGCCCCGGCGCTACGCTCAGCCGAGTTGGTGGACGTAGGTGTCCCGCGGATCGCCGCGCAAAATCTGCTCTTCAGCGGCACCAGCTGTACCGGGGGAGAGACTCGAGGTGTCGTCGTCGCCACGGCGATGCACACCGAGCTGGGGCGCATTGCCGCGCTCTCTGAGCGGGTCAAGGAGGAGCCGAGCCCGCTCGAGAGACAGGTGCGCCGGGTCGCGTGGCTGATCGCCGGTTTCGCACTCAGCGCCCCGCTAACCGCCGCGACCTCCCGATCACCAGTCGGTGTAACCGCGCGGGAGGGCGGCGGACACCCGAACCCCGACGACATCCTGCGTGGTCGGTTTGCGGCAGGCGAATGCTGCACATTACGGCAGGTGTATCGAACTCTCATTACGACAGCGTGCGCCGCACCCTGCCCCGCCGCGTGTCAACGCAGCTGGCGCAGCGACCGGCGCTCGAACAGGACCTTGGCGCGGTGCCACCTTCTAGCGGGTCGCCGGAATCGCAGCCGGCCGCGCGCGGACCGGTAGAAGTCCCCCTTTGCTCTCGCGGCCCGCCCGGATCCCAACTCCAGGTAGTAGTCGAGTGACCCGTCGAACTCGCGGCGCGGGCGGTACCCAGCCGCCGTGGTGGCGATGTTGTCGGCAACCACCGCCGCCTCTGCCTGCGCCAGCACGCCTGCCTTCGGTAGCTTCGCCCCACCGGCGAGCTCGATCTCGGTGACATCGCCGATCGCGTACACGTTGGAGTGGACGCTGAGGCTGAACGGCGCAGCCCGGATCCAGCCATTCGGCCCGGCTAACGGAGAGACCGCGATGAAGCCCGGAGCGCGGTGTGGGGGAATGGCGATCAGGAGGTCAAACGGCTCGCTCCCGTCGCTGAACCGCGCCTCACGCGCGGCGGGATCGACCGACTCAAGGAGGCGGTCTGCCTGGAAGCCGATGCCGCGGCGCTCCAGCGTTGCGGCGACGCGGTCGCCGACCTCGTGATCGGCCGCCGGGATCGGCCGCGGCTCGGCGGTGGCTACGTCGACCTTGGCGGGCACGTCGCGCTTGCGCAGGAAGTCGTTGATCAGGAAGGCCGCCTCGTATGGGGCCGCAAGGGACCGGTAGGGGGCCGCCACGACCGCGATCAGCACCCGGCCGCCGCCGAAGGTGACAAGGGCGTCGCGTAGGCGCTCGGCGTCGGGGAGCGTGTAGAAGCCGTGCGCCGCCTCAGCAAGCCCGTCCACCGACTCCGGGGTGAGGGTTGCCCCGGGGGCTAGGACCAGCTGGTCGTAGGGGATCTTGCCCGAGATTGTTGAGATCGCACCCCGGTCGAGGTCGATCCCAGTCACCTCGGCCTGGGTAAACCGGATGCCCCGCCGCACAAGTTGCTCCAAGGGCCGCGATACGTTCCCGGCCCGGCGCCTGCGAACGGTCACCCAGGGAAAGGATGGGGGAAAGTCATGGTTGGTCTTGCGGTCGACGAGGCAAATATCGAGCTTGTCGTGGTGCCTGGCGAGACGGCGGGCGCAGGCGAGGCCACCCAGACCACCTCCCACGATCACCACCTTTGTCTTGCCAGCAGCCATCACCTTGGGCACAACACCAACCTCCGAACGATCACGTTACGCACAGAGCGGACTTCCGCCACCGTATACTCCGGCCACCCGGCTGGACAACCGTGCTCAGCCCGGACCGCCCTCCGTGGTATCTACTGAGCTCGCTCGATGGCTGACGCCGATGGCGGCGGCGCGAGCCTCGCGTCTCCGCGCCGGGAGCTGGCCGACTGGAGGACGCTGACCGACATCGAAGGCCAGAGCAGAGCGCACACCGGCGGCGCGAAATCTCCACCCAAGCTGCCGCTTACGCCGAGCGCGTCTGCGCCTCGGCGTCGGGATCGAGGACTACGTGGGTGACCGGCAGGTGGGTCTCTTGCCGCGCACGCTCGAGAACACCGTGCTCAATCGGGGGAGAGAGATCAGGCGGGAGAGTGGCGATGATGATCTCATCCGCCGCGAAGACCCGCAGCGCATCCTCCAAGGCCACGTTGGGGTCGGAGTCCCCCACCTGGCCGCGGGCGCGCAGCCCAGCCTCCTTAAATGCGCGCAGAGAGAGCTCCAGTCGCAGGCGCGCCTCCTCCATCGCCGCGTCGACGGCGGAGGCCCAATGCGCGGCACGCGAGCCCGTAACGGAGGGGGTGACGAGGAGGATCTGGCTCCGGCCCTCCCGAGAGCGGTTCTTGATCGCAGCACAGGAGCGCGCGTCGACGGTTTGGCTGCAGAGCACCAGCATCCGGTGCTCGCCGTCTCGACCGCGTGAGACCTCGGTTTGATTAGCCAGGGTCCCGCGGGAGCTTCGCCAGGCGAGTGCGGACACGAAACCGAGCGCCGCCACGGCCCAGATCACACCCACCTCAGGTCTCGTGATCAGGGTGACCGCGACCACCGAGGCAGCCCAGATCCCAATCACCACGGCCCAGCGGAAGACATCGCTCTCCGATCTCAGTGGGTTGTGCAAGTCCGCTCCTTTCCGCAGTCTCTGGGCGCGATTATTGGAGGCTCTTTACCGCCGAGATCTCGAGCGCGATCTTCACCTTGTTGCCGAGGAGCGCTCCGCCTGTATCGAGCACCTGATTCCAAGTGAGGCCGAAGTCTCTGCGGTCTAGCTCTCCGCGTAGCTCGAGCTCGATCCGCTCATCGTCGCCTGCCTCGCGTCTTTTGCCGGCGAGCTGCGCATCGAGCTCGAGCTCGCGGGTGACGCTGCGCATTGTTAAGTCGCCGCAGATACGGAACCGCCCGCCGTCAAGGTAGTCGATCCGGGTTGAGTTGAAGCTGATCTCCGGATAGTGCTCGACGTCGAAGAAGTCGGACGAGCTCCGCAGGTGCTCGTCGCGCACGAGCTCGTTCGTGTCGATCGAGGCGGCCGTAACCACTCCCATCGCCCGCGGGACGCCCGACCCTACCTCCAGCGTCCCATCGAAGTTGCGGAAGCGACCATTCATCCGGGTGAACACCATGTGCTTCACGGCGAACGCGACTTTCGAGCGCGAGGCGTCAACTGACCATTTGCCTGCGGGCACGACAGTCTCAGCGCCGCTGGTCGCATCCACCAAGCTCATCCAAGGACTCCTTGATCGGGGAACGATGCTCAAGGGTAAATTAGCCTTTGCGCCGCGTCGATACATCGGTAGACGGCTCCATCGTTACTCAGTGATTCTCCGCACGACGGACGCCTGCAGCCGCGTTTAACCACCGGTCTGCTCGTTGCGGAGGGCTGGAAGGGCCGGAAGTTCACAACCGGATGACGGTAGGCAGCTCGTGCGTCGCGGCCGAAAGTGCCCCAAGCGCGCGTAGGACCTCCACCGAACGCGGGCGATCGGATGCGCGTCTCCGTCAAGGACGATCACCAGTTCGCGTTGGGGCGGCCTGCGAACAAGGAGCGGGCCCCCGCAATCGTTCCCCCGCCCACCTCGGTGCCCACCACAGCAAACGACGCGGCAACCCACGGCGGCCCAAACCCCCCGAGCCCACGACCTCGAGGACTGTCGAAGATCCTTCGACCTCTTGAGAGCTTGCAAGTGATGGGCCGTCGTGGTGGTTGGGCATGCGGCCACGCCAAGCCTCCGCGCCCAAGGGCCGGTAACCGTGTACGCCAGCTGGAACGATGCGATGCAGGTGGCGAGCGAATAGATGCTCGCGGGGGCCTTCGGCGCGCCAGCCACTGCCCGTGGCCACGGGCAGTGGCTTCAAGATGACGACGCCCAGGCCTGAGCCTACGTGGCCGTGCAGGTTCTCAAGGGCGGCGGGGGCTACTCGGCACCGTGCATATGATCAATGGGAGATGGACTTCGAGCACTCCCCTCGCACCCAGGAGCTCCTGGCGCGCCTGAGCGCCTTCCAAGAGCAGGAGATCGAGTCGCGCGAGGAGGCCTACCTCCGCGAGCTGGCGGCGAGCGCTGACCCGTGGGTCGTCTCGCCGCTGATCGAGGAGCTGAAGGCAAAGGCCAGGGCGGAGGGTCTGTGGAACCTGTTCCTGCCCGATGAGGAGCACGGCGCCGGTCTGTCCAACGTCGAGTACGCGCCGCTGGCGGAGCGGATGGGCCGCTCGCTGATCACCGCCGAGGTCTGCAACTGCAATGCGCCGGACACCGGCAATATGGAGGTGCTGTTGCACTTCGGCTCAGAGGAGCAGCGCGAGCGCTGGCTTGCCCCGCTGCTTAACGGAAGCATCCGCTCCGCCTTTTGCATGACCGAGCCAGACGTGGCCTCTTCAGACGCGACGAACATGCAGGCCACCGCCGTGCTTAAAGGCGATGAGGTCGTCCTCAACGGACTGAAGTGGTGGAGCACCGGCGTCGGACATCCCAACTGCAAGGCGCTCATCTTCATGGGCCTCACCGACCCTGATGCAGACCGCTACCACCAGCACTCGATGGTGCTCGTGCCGCTGGAAACGCCCGGCGTGAAAGTCGAGCGGATGCTGGAGACGATGGGGTTCCTCGACGCGCCCGGGGGGCATGGCGAGGTGTCCTTCACCGATGTGCGGCTGCCTGCCAGCGCGATCATTGGCGGGCCGGGCCGGGCGTTCACGATCGCCCAGGACCGTCTTGGACCCGGGCGCATTCACCACTGCATGCGCCTCATCGGTTTGGCCGAGCTGGCGCTGGAGCTGGCCTGCCGTCGTGCCACCGAGCGGGTTGCGTTCGGCAAGCCGCTGGCGAACCTCGGCGGCAACCGCGAGCGAATCGCCGACGCGCGCATCTCAATCGACCAGGCGCGACTCCACGTCTTGCACGCGGCGTGGCTGGTGGACAATCAGGCGCCCGAGGCTATCGGCGCCGTCTCACAGATCAAGGTCGCGGTGCCGAACATGACCCAGCGGGTGGTAGACATGGCGATTCAGCTGCACGGCGGCGCGGGCCTCAGCAACGATCTACCGCTCGCTGGCGCTTGGACCGCCGCTCGCGCCCTGCGGCTGGCAGACGGCCCCGACGAGGTGCACCGCGGCGTCATCGCACGCCTGGAGCTCGCGCGCTACGGCAAAGGGAAGTGGTCCCCCTCAACTCCGTCGTCGGCTGGGACACGAACCTGATCTCGTGATGGCTGGCGATGGGGGGCTGCAACCGCCCGCGGGCCGACGGCCGGCGTCTGCAAAGAGAGCGTGGCGCATCCGTAGATTTCCCGGATTGCAGCCCCTCCTTCAAAGCGTACGGTTTCTGGAGTGGCCGACCATCTGACGCCGCTGGACGCGGTATTTCTGGAACTCGAAGATGGCGACGCGTATTCCCACATGCACATCGGCTGCGCCCTGGGTGCGCCTCTGCGCCAGGTACTCCCGCTGGTGCCGATCTTCACCGGCCACAGCGTCGGCGTTGCCGCGGTCAGCTATGACGGCGAGGTCACCTTCAGGCTCAACGCCGACCACGCCGGGGTCCCGGACCTCGAAGTGCTCGAACACGGGATCGAGGAGTCCCTCGTCAAGCTGCGGCGAGCGGCCCGGGCCACACGAGGTCAGTGCAGCGGGCAGACCCCGCCGCTGTTGGAGCTTCGGGTTGGGTCGCCGTGAGCCCGATCGAGGTCAAGACAGTGATGCTCCATGGCCGCTCGGTGACCTACGCCGAGGCCGGCGAGGGGCCGGTCCTGCTGTTGATCCACGGGATGGGGGGCAGCTTTGAGAACTGGCAGGCGGTCATCGAGCCGCTGGCCCTGGGCCACACTGTTATCGCCCCTGACCTTCCCGGCCACGGCGAGTCGGCGCCAGGCGGCGGGGACTACTCCCTCGGGGCGCTTGCCGCGGGCCTTCGCGATCTGCTGCTCGCGCTCGACCACGAGCGCGCCACGCTCGTCGGGCACTCGCTCGGCGGCGGCATCGCGATGCAGCTCACCTACCAGTTCCCAGAGATGGTCGAGCGCTTGGTGTTGGTCTCCAGCGGCGGCCTTGGCCCCGAGGTCAGCCCGATCCTGCGCTCCCCGGCGCTCCCCGGCGCTGATCTCGTTCATCGCGGCGACCGCAGCTTCACTGGAGCCCGCGCCACGATGCGCGCGAGACTCTGCGCCAGACGGTCGCCGCGCGGGGAGGCGTTTGACCGATGCCCCCTCCCGTGAATTCCGCCACCGCCCCCGCTGCGCCGGCGATCGAACAAGCCCTCGGACTTTTCGAGCCGGCCCGCCGGCCGGCGGAGTTGCACGTCAAGGACGGCTACCTCGATTTGATCGGCGAGCAGGACCCCACCGGACCCCATCCCGGCCAACGGCTGATGCTCAGCAGGGCGCTGCCGCGGATCTACGAGCGGCTGTGGCGCCCGTTGGGCGGTCGCCTACTGATGGGAGTCAGGGGTCCAGGGACAGAAGGTGAGCACCGCATCGCGCTGGACATGCTCGCCCTTTCGCGCGGCGATCGGGTCCTCGACGTCGCCTGCGGGCCGGGAAACTTCACCCGGGACTTCGCCCGTGCCGCGGCCGACGGTCTCGTCGTGGGCATCGACGCCTCCGAGACGATGCTCGCCCGAGCCGCAGCGGAGACCGCGAGCACCAACGTGGCCTACGTGCGCGGGGACGCGTGCGCGTTGCCGTTTCGCGACGGCGGCTTCGATGCTGTCTGCTGCTTCGCCGCGCTGTATCTGATCGAGGAGCCGACGCGAGCGCTCGATGAGATCGCCCGCGTCCTCGCTCCGGGCGGTCGAGTGGCGCTGCTGTCTAGCTGCAACCGGGGGCCACTCCCCGCCCGTGCAACCAATGCGGTGGTGCACATGCTGAGCGGCGTGCGGATCTTCGCGCGCGAGGAGTTGACGCAGGCGTTGGCCGATCGCGGCCTGAGCGGCGTCGAGCAGCGCGTGTCCGGATTCGCACAGTTCGTGTCAGGGCGCAAGCCGGCGCGCTGAAGGGAGCGCGAGGGCCGGGTCGCCGATGCCTGAGTCGTTTGGCAGTAAGCCCGCGCCATCGCCGCGTTGCGGGTCTGGGTCGGGTGCTCAGCGGGCAAGTAGCCGCAGTCATGAGCACCACCTGCTAATTTACCCACTAGCGATGTGAAAATCTTCGAACGGAGGCAAGCGGTGGCCTACGTGATCAACGAGCCCTGCATCGGAACGAAGGATCACTCCTGCGTCGAGGTCTGCCCGGTCGACTGCATCCACCCCACCCGGGACGAGCCGGACTTCGACCGGCACGAGCAGCTCTACATCGATCCCGGCGAGTGCATCGACTGCGACGCCTGCGTGGAGGCATGCCCGGTGGATGCGATCACCCCGGAGGACCAGGTGCCGCCGGAGTGGCAGCGCTACAGCGAGATCAACGCTGCCTATTTCAAGCAACGCGTCACTGGGCGAGATTGAGCCCCAGCCAGACGATGATCGATGAGGCAACCAGGATCGATGCCTGGATCGCGTGCAGCCGCGGCCAGCAAAGGTGAAGGACCGCCAGCACCAACACGGCCGCGACGAGGGCCAGCTTCAGCTGCAGCGTGCCGTCGCCCCAGCGGTGCTCGTGAGTGGCCATCGCCGCACCGGTTACCAGAAGGACGGCGAGCGCCGCCAGCGAGCCATACCCGAAGCGGCGGGCGATCGCCCGCAGTCGCTTGGGATCGGGAGATTGGCGCTCTACCGGGACCACGGCCACCGCAACCACGATCTGCCCGCCGACGAAGAAGGCCATCGCCAGCAGATGCAGGTAGAGAACCCCGAGCCAGAGGCCGGACTCGCTCACCGCTCCGCCTCGGCGCGCTCGATGGCCCTCGCCAGACGGCTGAGGCTATCCGGGTCAAGCGCCTCCTCGATCAAGGGGAAGAGCTCTCGCTCCTCGAAGCGCACGTGCTCAGCCAGGCGTCGGCCGAGCTCTCGCAGCTGCTCCAGCGAGGCCTCACCGACCTTAAGGCGCAGCGCATCGCGACGGATCAGTAAGTGATCGCCCAGCATGCGCGTCACCGCAGGCTGATTCACCGGAGCATGCAGTGCCCACCCTGGCAGCAGCACCTCCTCCTCGACGCGGAAGTGATGCTGGCCGTCCCGGCGCCAGAAATCGAGAAAGGATCGCGTTGCCGGCTCGGGGTCGGCAGCCTCCCGCAGGCCCTTCGCTGCAACCAAGGCGGCGTGATGATCGCGCGAGAGCGGGCGGAGCGCCTCGGCTCGCTTCACCTGAATGCTCGGCCGCGCTCGGGTGAGGTCGCGGACGCCTTGCGCCAGCCCCCACCGCTGACCTCGATCAAGCAGCCGGCGCGGTCGGGGTCGTGGGGCTCAAAGCGCGTCAACTTCGCCCCCGGGTCGAGCTCCGCCAGCAGCCCACCCGTAATCCCACGGTGCAGCGTGCAGACCACGTCGGCGTTCTGGCGCACCGAGTCCCGATAGGGGCAGTTGTCGAGGCGGCAGACGAGCTCCCCCTCGCCCTCGGCCATCAGCTCGGGCTGGAAGCCGAGCGCGGTCATCACCTGGAGGAGGCTCTCGACTGGATCGCGCCGGTCGCCGCTTGCCAGCTCACGCCCGATCTCACGGCCGGCTTGCTCGATCTCGCGCAGGCGGCTCGAGCTGGCGCGGATCGCGCGGGCCAGCCAGCGAGCCAGGTCGGTGTAGGCCCTGGGGCGCTCGCCACCGGGATGAGCGCCAGCCGCCACCAGCCACCGATCGCGGGGCCGGCCTCTCTCTCCCCGCGCTCTGCGCCGTTCGACCAAACCGGCTTCCTGTAGTCGGTCGAGATGCCGGCGCACCCCGTTTGGGTGCAATCCGAGCTGCTCGGCCAGCTCCTCGGTGCCGGCAGCCCCCTTCCGCTCCACCAGCACGGCGAAGATGCGGGCGCGGGTCGGCTGTGAGAGCACGTCCCCGCCGGTGTTGGGCACGTCCATAGCGAGAGAAGCTTTGCACAGATTGACTGTGTAAAACCGCTGATCGGGCTCTTGAACGACCGGGCTGATGGTCGAGTGGCAGCCCGCATGGTTTCGGGGGTCACGTCGGTCGGGGGCTTGCTGCGCTCACCACCAGCTCCCAGCGCTCGACGCCGACCCAGTATCGAGCCGCCGCTCGACCATCCGGCGATCGTCGAGGGCCGGAAGTTAGGGCACCCTAACGTGCTAGGTTAATTCTTGTTAGGGTTGCCTAATTCAGCGCGCTTGGAACGAAAGCCTAGGACTTGGCCGAGAGATACCTCACCGCGATAACAGCAGCATCCTCCCTGGCCAGCCCTTGATCGACGCCCGCGGCCAACGGACATATCCCAAGGTCCCAAGGTCCCAAGGTCCCAAGGTCCCAAGGTCCCAAGGTCCCTGACCCTTCGCCGGCTATCTGAGCCAACCAGATGATGCCTATCTGCTTAAGGATTGAACGACATTCGTCGCCGATGCGCACCCGTCCCTACACCGGATAGGAGACCGAAGCCCGAGATGTGGTACCCAGCTCCCATACGTCAGTGAACCTGTCCCGCGTAGCGGTAGTGACCGACACCACCGCTTACCTTTCCGGCGAGCTGATCGGTGATCTCGGAATCGGCCTGGTTAGCCTCTACGTCAGCTGGGACGATCGCTCTGAGCGAGAGTCCGAGATATCGAACCTCGATGCCTTCTATGAGCGGCTGGGCAGGGCCCAGCGGCCACCCACCACCTCGCAGCCGTCAATCGGGGACTTCCTTAACGCTTATGAGCCGCTGGTCAAGGCAGGGCAGGACGTCGTCTCGATCCACCTCTCCGGCGGAATCTCCGGCACCGTCGAGGCCGCGCGGCAGGCCGCGGTGCAGATCGCGGAGCGCTGGGGCACCGGCCGCGTCACGGTGATCGACTCGGCCAGCATCTGCGGCGGCCTCGCCTTGGTCGTGCTTGGCGCCGCACGCGCCGCGACTGGGGGCGGCGACGCCGAGAAGGTCGCGCAGCGCGCCCGAGATGCGCGTGAAGAGATGAAGATGTGGTTCGCCCTCGACACCCTCGAGTACCTGCGCCGCGGCGGGCGGATCGGCGCCGCCTCAGCGTGGCTTGGGTCGGTGCTGAAGGTCAAGCCGATCCTGACGCTGGAGGAGCAGGTCACCCCGGTCGAGCGCGTCCGCACCCACGCCCGCGTGCTCCAGCGGCTTATCGACTACGCGAAGCAGCGCAAGGCCGACGGCTGCGACGCGTGGCTCGTGCAGCACATCCAGGCGCCCGAGGAAGCGGCGCGGCTAGCCGAGGCCACACAAGAGATCATGGGCTGCCCTCCCCTGCTCGTGTCCGAGGTCGGCCCGGTGGGCGGGTGCTACGCGGGCCCGGGCATGCTGGGCATCGGCGCGATGCCCGCCAGGTTCCTCGAGTAGCGTCGCGCACCCGGGAGATCAGCTCGATGGCAAACGCTTGGAGCCGGGCTGGAGTCGTCTCGTGAGGTGTCTTTCGCTGCGCCATGTCTGCGCAATGGCCTCTGCCTTCTCTTGACTCAAGGCGCTCTTGGCCCGGCCATCTATGGGACCGACAGCCGGGGCTCCACCAACGTCGTGTCCGCCGCGCTTGGAGCGGGTCGCCTGCAGGTCACGGAGCTGCCAGTGCCGCGCGGCCCTCTGCGTGCCGGCGGGATCCACGCTGCTCAGGTTTGACCGACCAGCTCCCTCTCCCGCACCGCCAGCACCCGCTCGGCCACATCAGCGGGCTGGCGCTCGACGACCTCGGCCAGAGCGTCACAGCTCACGACCGATACGCGCGCCGCCCGCACGAGTCGCAGCGTCTCCGCCGCTCCGGACTCGCGTATCTCGCCCGGTTCGGCGATCGCCTCGATCCGCGCCAGCGTCTCGACAACGCTCTCCTGGTCGGCGTAGAGCCCCTCGACGTAGTCCTGCCCGAGCGCCCCGATGAGCTGCGGGAAGAGCGCCCTCTGCTCGTATCGGAAGTGCGGCTCGGCGAGCGCCCGCAGCTCGTGGACGAGATCCACGACGCGTCCGGCTTCGCCCTGCTCGCTGGCGGTCTCGATCTCCGTCAGCAGATCGAGCAGGTGGCGGTGCTCGGCATGCGCGACGGCGCCCAGCTCCGCCACCGGGTCGGCCTCGACCGCAACGGCCGCCGCGGGGACACTGGCCGGCGGCGGCGCGGAATCTCTCGCCAAGCCCGCCAAGGCCGGGCCACCGCCATGGTCGATGTTCGGCAGCCTGCGGTCGAGCCAACCCGGAAGCCACCAGGCGCGGGGGCCCAGCGCGCGCATGATCGCCGGCAGCAGCACCAGCCGGATCACCGTTGCGTCGAGCACGACCGCGATGGTGAGCCCGGCGCCGAACTGCTGCAGGGAGGCGATCTGCGCTGTCGCAAAGGCGAGAAAGACCGCGCTCATGATCGTCGCTGCCCCGGTGATCACGCCCGCGGTATGCCGCAGACCGTGCTCGATCGCATAGATGTGGTCGTGCGTCTGCAGCCACGCTTCCCGCATCCGGGTGAGGAGGAACACCTCGTAGTCGATCGAGAGGACGAACATGATGGTGAGGATCCCGGCGGCCGAGACCGCATCAACGTAGTGGGGCCCGACCAGCACGTCGAAGCCGAAGAGGAGCTCCAGCGCGCCGAACGCGGCGGCGATCGTCAGCAGGTTGAGGGCGACCGCGACGACCGGGAGGAGCAGCGAGCGCACCACCAGGATCAGGGTCAGGGTTGCGACCAGCGCGAGCGAGATGACGAGCCAGGGGAGGCGGGCCATGGTGGCGTCGGTGTAGTCGGCAAGGCTCTGCGCCCCTTCGCCGATCGCCACGTCTGTGGCACTGGTGCGGGCGAGGGAAGGCAGCTCGCCCTGCAGCCGGTGAGTGAGCCGCAGGGTCGGCTCGGTACTGGGGCCGGATGCCGGCACGACCAACATCCGCGCGCTCTGGCCGCCGCCGTCCACGTTGACGACCTGCGCGATCTGTTCTCGCGTCGCTGGCACGGTCCCGTCGAGGGCGGTGAGCATCAGGTAGCCGGAGTCGAGCGCGCCCGGCGAGCGCGCCCGCAGGGTGTGATAGCCGCGCTGGTAGCTGCGCAGGAGCACCGCGTAGTGGCTCAGCGGCCCCTGGGGCTTGGCGAGACCGCCGGCCAGCTTCCCGCTGCGGGCATTCCCGCCGCGCAGAGCGCCGGAGAGGCGGTCGGCCCCGGAGGCGATCGAGCCAAGCCCGCCCGCGAGCCGTGCGGCGCCGCTCCGCGCTCCTCCCACGCCATGGTCGAGGCGCTGGCCTCCGTGCGCCAGGCGCTGCAGCGACGCACGGAGTTGACGCGTGCCGCGCTCTGAGGCCTGCGCGCCGGCCGCTACCCGGTTGGCGCCCACCCGCAGCCGGCCAACCCCCTTGGCGAGCCGGTCGAGCTGGTCGGGAAGCGAGGCCAGCGATTCCACCGAGGTCGCGAGCTGCTGCTGGATTTCGCCGAGGGCTCCCGCCAGCGACTGGGACACCCCGGCCGGCAGCGCGGCGGCGCTTTCCGGGGGCGTGGTCCCGGCCGGGGTGCCGACCAGAGCCGACGCTTCGCGGATCTCCTTCACCAGCGCGGCGTAGCGCGGGTCGCTTTTGCCTACGGTCATGCCGCCGAGTTCTTGCAGGGCGCGGTCGAGGCGCTCCACCGCCATCTCGGTCGGTACCCGCAGCGACCTGATCCAGGCGGCCCACGCGTGCAGCTGGGTGGAGATCACGCCCATCTGCTCCAGCGGCCCGCGCAGCGAGTCATCGAGGGTGCCTATGCCACGCGCCAGCTGCTCAGCGCCCCGGCTGAGGCGGCGCTGCCCGCGCAGGAGGCGCTCAGCGCCGCTCACGGCGCGATCGAGGCCGCCGGAGAGCCGGCGTGCGCCCGCGCTTGCCCGCGCGAGGCCGCCTTCGAGGCGCGCCGCGCCGGCCTGCGCGTGGCGGGTCCTACCGGAGATCGTCGCCGCCCCGGTTGCAGCCGCGTCGAGCCCGTCCCGGAGCCTCACGACCCCCTTGCTGGCGCGGCGCAGGCCGGCTCGGAGCGAGGCGATCCCGCCTTGGGCGCTCGCGAGCCGCTCGGGTGCCGAGTCATAAGCGCGATGCACCGTCGCGAGCGGGCCCTCCGCCTTCTGCAGCGATGCGGGCCCGATCACCGCGGAGACGTCGGGCTCACGGGCGATGCGGTCCTGCCAGCGCGAGATCGCTCTGAGCCGGTCCGGTCTGGTGATCACTCCATCGCGGGCGGTCGCCACGACCATGATCGGCGCCGCCCAGCCGGGCCCGATCGCCTTCTGCAGCGCTTCGAAACCCTGCCGGGTGGCATTCGACGGGGGGAGCTGGCGCGGGTCGGGGGGTCCCATGCTGAGTGCGTTTGCGGGCGCCGCGATCGCGAGCATCGGGGCCACGATCAGCGGGATCGCAATCCAGGGGCGGGCGATCAGCCCGCCCGCGAGCGCAAGCAGGCGACCTCCCCGAGCGGGGCTCGGCACTCGCCAGCGCTCGAGGTGCGGGCCCAGAACCTGCAGCAGCGCCGGCATCAATGAGACCGCCAGCAGGACACCGAGGAAGCCGGAAATGATGACGCCCGCCGCCACGGAGGCGAGCAGCTCGCCGGGAGCAACCATCGCGGCCGTGAACATGGCGATGATCAGGGTGGCGCCAGCGAACACGATGGTTCGTCCAGCCGCCTGCGAGGCGATCGCGAGTGCCGTGCCTTGGTCGGCCCCGGCATCGCGCTCCTGGCGCAGGCGCGAGACCATCAGCAGCGCGTAGTCGACCCCGAGCGCAAGCCCCATCATCGAGGCGATCGCGACGGCGATCGAGTTGATCGGGATCACCGAGGTGGCAAGCACCAGGAGGCCGCGCCCCCCGAGCACCGTGGCGGCTCCCATCAGCAAAGGCACCGCGGCCGCAATGGGAGAGCGGAAGACGAGCAGCAGGACGATCACCAGGATCGGCGTCACGAGAATCTCGGCGCTGTGGGTGGCCGCCAGCGCTTCGTCCTGGATCGCCACCCCGATCGCCGCGACCCCGCCCACGTGGGCCCGAACCGGCGGCCCGACCG
>Ga0307372_10007257_pt1 | contig 15944 bp, 17 predicted proteins | sample OX1MG_FD_202533 | JGI IMG/M metagenome (GOLD analysis project Ga0307372, IMG submission 202533) | Soil microbial communities from Risofladan, Vaasa, Finland - OX-1 | ecosystem: Environmental > Terrestrial > Soil > Coastal area > Acid sulfate soil | place: Finland: Risofladan, Vaasa | collected... | reverse complement strand
CTCGCACCAGGCCGTGCAGCAAGGTCACCGGGCGCCAGTTCGAAGAACTCGGTTGCGCCGACGCGTGTAGTCCGAAGCCCGCGAGCACGATCTGCGCCGAAGAGGCCGCGAAACAGGTCCCGAATTTCGCTTTGCGTATTTCGTTCGCGTCGCGATTCACCATGGCGGTCGTGGCGTAGTACTGCGAGGTCGTCGCGACTTCGGCTCCCCCGAGGTCGCTCGTCGAATAAATCGCCGAAGAGACCTGATAGTCGGGCTGCTGACCGGCCGCCCCGTAGATCCGGTCGCGGGCGTTGCTCACGCCCAGACAGGTTTGAAAGACGCTCGCCGCCTTGTCAAAGACCGAGTTCGCCGCCGGCGCCGTGGTCGTGGGCGTCGCGACGAAGACCTGGCCGGCGGGCGGCACGAGATACGCGAGGATCGGATTCGACGACGCGTACCAACCCGCGGGCAGGTCGGCCAACGTGACGTTGACGGCCTGCAGATTGCTCAACTCGAGCGCCTTAGAGGAGCCGCGATTAAACCACGCCGCGATGGCGCCGCCAAAGGAGGCGAGCAGGACGATCGCCACGACCGCCCAGACACCCGCGCGGCGGCGCTGCCGGGTCACGCTTCCCTCGTGGGCCAGGACGACCTCTCGCCACGCTTCGAAGTCGTGCAACGAACTACGACGCCAGCAGTAGCGAACCGAGTCAATGGTCGCGAAGAGTGCCATCGCCCGCGACGAGCGAACCAACTGCATGGCGCCGATCTCGATCCACGGCGTCTGCCACGCGACGGCCGGCTCACCGGCGATCTGGGTCAACCCCGCGTCGTCACACCACAGTGAAACGTCCGACGTCGGACCACCCGGCACGAACGACGGACGAACCGACCAACCTTCGCTGCGTAGCGTGCTCACGATCGCCGCGCCGCGAGCGCCGCGCGCCGCGCGGCCTCGAGCGTGCGCTCGAACTCCGCGTCACCGTGGGCCAGCGAAACGAACATGATCTCGTAGGCGCCCGGCGCGAGCGCGACGCCGCTGTCGAGCATCGAGTGAAAGAACGCTCGATACAGACCGTTGTCGCACAGCGCTTTGGCCTCGGTGAAGTTCGTGGGAGCTCCACACTCCTCGCGCGCCAGGTAGAGACCCATCAGCGGTCCGACGTGAGGGGCCAACGCGAAGAGTCCGGACTCGTTGATGGTCGCGGCCAGGGCGTCGGCGAAGCGCGCCACGCGAGCGCCCAGGGCGCCGAGCTCCTCGTCGTGCACCAGCGAGAGCACTTTCGTGCCCGCGGCCGTCGCCAGAGGATTACCCGAGAGTGTGCCGGCTTGATAGACCGGACCGTTCGGCGCGAGAGACGAAAAGATCTCGCGCGTCGACGCGAAGGCGCCCACGGGGAGCCCGCCCCCGATGACTTTGCCAAAGCACCACAGATCGGGGGTGACACCGTAGAAGGCTTCGGCGCCACCGACGGCCAGGCGAAAGCCCGTGATGACCTCGTCAAAAATCAAGAGGGCGCCCACGCGGTCGCATTCGGCGCGCAGCCCCTCGAGAAATCCTGGGGCCGGCGCCACCAGGTTCATGTTCGCCGCGACTGGCTCGACGAGTACCGCGGCGAAACGCTCGTCCAAACTCGGCACGACGTTGTAGGGGCCGACCACGGTGTCGTGGACGGCTCCCTCGGTCACGCCAGCGGAACCAGGCAGGCCGAGCTGTGCGACCCCGCTGCCGCCAGCGACCAAGAGCGAGTCCGAGTGGCCGTGGTAGCAGCCGTCGAACTTGAAGATCCGACTGCGCTTGGTGTGTCCGCGCGCGAGGCGCACCGCGCTCATGGCCGCTTCGGTCCCTGATGAGACGAGGCGTACCTGCTCGACGCCGGGCACCCGAGTGGCAATCGCTTCGGCGAGCTCGACCTCGCCGGGGGTCGGCGCGCCGAACGTGGTGCCGAGCGCGGCGCTTTCGCGCAGCGTCGCGACGACGTCGGGATGGGCGTGGCCCAGAATCGACGCGCCGTAGGACTGGACGTAGTCCACGTAGCGTTTGCCCTCCACGTCCTCGACGTAGGCACCTTGGCCGCTCACCACCGTGTAGGGAGTGCCGCCCACCGAGCGAAAGGAACGAACTGGTGAATCGACTCCACCAGGGATAATCGCGAGCGCGCGGTCGAACCACGCTTGATTGGAATCGCTCAACGCGACCACTCCTCGGCGAGTTCGCGCGCGAAATAGGTCAGAACGAAATCGGCGCCGGCGCGACGCACTGCCGTGAGTTGCTCGATCGCAATCGCGGTGCCGTCGACCCAACCCATCTGCGCCGCCGCCTTCACCATGGCGTATTCACCGCTGACGTGATAGGCGCACAGCGGTACCGAGAGTTCACGACGAAGGTCGCTCACGACGTCGAGGTAGCTCATCGCGGGCTTCACCATGACCATGTCGGCTCCCTGCTCAACGTCGGCGCCCGCCTCGCGCAGGGCCTCGCGACGATTGGCGTAGTCCTGCTGGTACGTCTTTCGATCGCCACCGTCGGCGATCTCCACGCCGACCGCTTCGCGAAACGGCCCATAGAACGCGCTCGCGTATTTGGCCGCGTAGGCAAGAATCGCGACGTCATGCAGCGACGAGCCATCGAGCGCCGTACGGATCGCGCCCACCTGTCCGTCCATCATGCCGCTCGGAGCGACCACTTGCGCGCCGGCTTCGGCCTGAGCGATCGCCGTACGCGCGTAGAGCTCGAGCGTGGCGTCGTTGTCAACGCTGCCGTCATCGCGCACGACGCCGCAGTGACCGTGGCTCGTGTACTCGTCCAAGCAGAGGTCGGCCATCACGACGACGTCGTCAGCGAAGTCGTCGCGTAGGGCGCGAAGAGCCACCTGGGCGATCCCGTCGCGGTCCCAGGCGCCACTGCCGAGATCGTCCTTCGCCTCGGGCACACCAAAGAGGATCACCGACGTGACGCCCACGCGCTGAAGGGCGGCCACCTCTTGACGCAGACTCGTCACGGTGTGTTGAACGTGCCCGGGTAACGAGACAATGGGCTTGGGCTCGCGCAGACCCTCGGCGACGAAGAGGGGCGCGACGAAGTGCGCCGGCGTCAGCGTCGTTTCAGCGACGAGGCGCCGCAGTGCCGGGGTGCGACGAAGGCGGCGGGGTCGCTCGGCGGGGAACACTTCACCAGCCTATTAGCCCTCTCCGAACGCCCTTTCGCGGGTCGAAACCCACGCGCGCAAGCGAGTGGGCAAAGTGTCGTCCCACCCGACCATGACCTCATATTGCGTGCCAACGTCGTGGGCCGTCGTCGCGCCGGGCACGACCAGCAACGCTCGGTCGTTGACGAACGCACGTATCACCCGCCACGCGGAGGGCGCGCCGACGAAGACGACGTCGGCGTCGCCCAGCGTGCGCTGCTGGATCGTCGAAAGTTCGCACGCTCGCGTCTCGTAGCACGCCACCTGGTGCACGGCAACGCCCCGTTCGTTCAAGCGAGCCTCCAACTCGCCGCGAGTTTCGAGCGCCCCGATCGTGACGACCGTTCCGTCTAAGTACGAGGCGAGCGCCGCGGCATCGGCATCACCACTGATGGCCACCGCGACGCCGAGACTTCTTAGTTCACGCGTCGTCGCCATGCCCACGCTCGCCACGCGGCCGTGGGCGCCCAAGATTTCCTGGGCGAGTTGCGCGTAGCGAGCACCACGCGCGCTCGTCACGACCAGCCACGGGGCCGGTGCCCCCAGCGTGAGTTCTCGCAAGGCCTCCTCAAACGCGCCGGGGTCTCGAAACTCGGTGCGCGTCGCGGGAACTTCGATAACCTCCACGCCCGAGGGCAAATACGCCCGCAGGGAGTCGTTACGGTCCTTCTCTCGAGTCAGGACCACGCGTGTCACGACTCGAGAGGGCTCCACAACGCGCCACCGCCCATCTCATCTCGAAGCTTTCGCGCGAGCTCGACACCAAGTGTCGTGGCGTCGCTGCCCGAACGTTCACCACGAACGCTGCGGGTCCCGTCAGGCGCGAGCATGACGCCCGCAATGGTCAGCGTGTCACCAGAGGCTTTCGCGAACGCGCCCGTCGGCACCGAACAGCCCGCACCGAGTTCTCGCAGGAACGCTCGTTCCGCGGTTAAGACCAACTGCGCCGAGGCGTCGTTCAACGCTCGAAGCGCCTCGCGGCTCTCCTCATCGTTCACGCGAGTCTCGAGGGCGAGGGTACCTTGTCCGACTTGAGGCGTGAACCACGCGGGGTCGAGACGCTCGGCGATGAGCTCGGTCTGATCGAGTCGCTCGAGGGCCGCGGCCGCGGTCACCACCGCGTCCACGCCGTCATGACCAACCCGCGAAAGACGAGTGGCCATATTGCCTCTGAGTTCCACGACGTTGAGATCGGGTCGACGCTCGAGCAACAAAGCGCGCCGGCGTGGCGAGCCCGTGGCCACGGTGGCACCGGGACCCAGTCCCGCGAGAGCGCGCCCGACGAGCACATCGGTCGCGTCACGTCGCTCGGGCACACAGGCGATGACGAGACCCTCCGGGGTCATCGACGGCAAGTCCTTCGCACTGTGCACCGCGACGTCGGCCTCGCCCTCGAGCAGTGCGCGCTGCACCTCGACTACAAAGACGCCCTGGCCACCAAGCGTCGCGAGCGACGTCGCGCGGTCTCGATCGCCCGCGGTATCGAGAAAATACAACTCGGCGTCCACGCCGAGTTCACCCAGTCGGGTCTGGACGTACTGCGCCTGACGCGTCGCCAAGGGCGATCGGCGCGTCGCCAGACGAAGGGTCATAGATCGAAGAGTTGGCGCGTCGCCTCGCTCAGGCGAGTGCCCTGGTCCGTCCCGGCCGCCTCCTTCAACGTCACGGTCGGGCGGTGGGCAATTTTGGCGACCACGCTTCGAATGAGCGACGTCACGCTGTCGCGCTGCTGCGCGCTGAGACCTTCGAAGTCATGATTACGCCGGGCCAGTTCGGACGTGACGACTTCGTCGAAGTGTTCGCGCAGGTCGCGCACGATGGCCGCGGCACCGCGCGCGCGCTGATCGGCGAGGAAACGTTCCACGTCCTCCAGGACAATCTTTTGCGCTTCGTCGACGGCCTCTCGACGATCACCCAGTGCGCGATCAACCCGATCGCGAAGCGTCGAGATGTCGATGCGCCGAACCAGTGTCAGCTCGTCCACCTCAACGGCGACCGCCCGCGGGACACCGAGGTCGACCACGAGGATGTCGTGGCCCAGCGAGGCGAAGTTACGTGGAACAAGGAGCGGCGCGGGTGCTTCAACCGCGACGATCACGAGGCGTGCGGACGCCAGCGAAGCATTCAACGCGTCGAGTTCTTCGACGACGACACGCTCGTCGGCCAGTTCCTCGCGCAGGGATTCGGCGTGGGCGCGCGTGCGGTTGACGATCGTGAGTGACCCGACGCGAAGTGGATGAGCGAGCAAACTGCGCGCGACGCCGCTGGCGAGCTGACCCGATCCGACGACGACCACGTTCGATGCCGCGAGCGCGCCACCGATCTCGTCCGTAGCCGCGGTCACGGCGGCGTGGGCGAAACTCAAGGTTCCTCGGGCAATCGAGGTGTCGCTGCGCACGTGACGTCCCGACGCGATCGCGCGCTGAAAGAGGTCCGTGATCTCCGGGCCGGTCGTTTGTTCTTCGATCGCGAGCTCGAGGGCCCGGCGCAGCTGGCCCAAGATTTCGTACTCGCCCGGCACGACGGACTTAAGACCCGCCGCGACGCTAAAGAGGTGCGTCGCGACGTCGCGCTCATAGTTCACGGTCAAGCGATCTTCGAATTCCGCGGCGGCGACACCGGTCGCGTCGGCCAAGGTCGTCGTAATCTCGTCGACGGCGCCGTGAAATCGGTCGATAACCGCGACGACTTCGGTACGCAGGCACGTCGAAACAAAGACCGCTTCGTGGATGTTGCGGTGGCTCACGAGTGTGCGCAGCATCTTGCTCCACTCGTGTTCGGGCAACGACGCGCGTTCGAGGAGGTCAAGCGACGCGTGCTCGTGATCAATCCCAACTGAAATCAGTGCCACTGATCCTCCACGGTCGTACCCATGCTACGACGGTCGACGCGCGCTGGTACTCGCGATGCCCAACGAGTGCAACACTCCGCCACCCAGCGGACCCGTGCCGTTGTTGAGGTGGTACATGAGAATCTGCAACTCAATGGAAAAGTCCACGTAGTGCACGGCGGTGCCCAAAGGCACGGTCACCACCTGGGGCGAGAAATTGAGGATCGCGTGCACGTCGGCCTCGACCAGTCGATTGGCGACGTCTTGGGCGGCGCTCGCGGGCACACAGATGACCCCGACCGTGGCGTTGACCATCTTTTGGTCGAGACCGCGCACCACGTGACCCGCGATCTCGGTGCCGATCACCGCGGGGTCGGTGTCATAAAGCGCGATCAGACGCGCTCCCCGAATCAAGAAATTCGAGGAGTTCACCAGCGCCCGACCGAGGTTGCCCAGTCCGACCACCACGACGTCGTAGGAACGGTCGTGACCGAGCGCTTCGCCGATTCGTTCGCTCAGGACCAACACGTCATATCCCGCGCCGCGCGTGCCAAAGGATCCAAGCCCCGCCAAGTCGCGGCGCACGGTGGTGGCCGTAACACCGGCGAGTCGGCCGATCTGCTCAGAGTCAATCCGGTTGAGTGCGCGCCGCGCGTAACTTTCGGCGATGCGCTGATAGACGGGGAGCCGGGCGATGGTCGGTTCGGAGAGCTTCTTCGAGCGCAGACGCGGCGTCACCACACCCGCCACGTTAGTAGTCGTGCCCTAACGCCCCAATTGACGAGAGCGCTCCGCTGCCGCGGCCACCGTCTCCAAGAAGGCCGATCGCACGGCACGACTTTCGAGCACGCGAAGTCCGGCCGCCGTCGTACCGCCCGGAGAGGTCACTTGCGCTCGAAGCTCTTCTGGACTGAGCCCTGATTCGACGAGCAACGCGGCGGAACCGAAAAAGGAGTCAACCACGAGTTGACGTGAGACCTCGCGCGGCAGCCCTTGGTGGACTCCGGCCTCGATGAGGGCTTCGACGACGAGATAGAGGTAGGCCGGCATCGGACCCGACAGACCCGTGACGGCGTCGATCTGGCGCTCGTTCACGCGAACGACGGTCCCTACCGCCGAAAGTATCGACTCCGCCCATTCGAGGTCGGCGCTGGTGGCGTGCGCGCCACCCGCGATGGCCGTGACTCCTTTTCCGACGAGGACCGGCGTGTTGGGCATCGAGCGAATCACGGCGACGGGTTTGGTGAACGCCGCTTCGAGGCGCGCGCACGAAAGACCCGCGACCACGGAGAGCACGCGGGTGATTCCCAGCCCGTTCAGCGTCGTCGCGACCGACTCGGCGTAGTCGGGTTTGACGCACAAGAGTGCGCCGGTCGCGTCGTCGACACCGCTCACCGGCAGACCCACCGAGATCGTGACGCCGGGCAGTCGTGCCTGAAGCTCGTTCACCGACTCGCTACGGCGAACGACGACGCAAAGCTCTTCGGGGGCGCACCACGAAGCGCGCATGAGTCCCTCGGCCAGGGCCGAACCCATTCGCCCGCCGCCCACGATAAGAAGTCGATAGGTCACTTCTAAACGCTATCCGTTGAGCCCCCGCGGCGCGGGCGTCGACGAAACCACGCAAAGCCGCTCACCATGATCGTGGGATAGAGCTCATCGACGGTGAGCAGGGCCGCGCCCATGAGTTCGTCGAGACGCTCGCTCGTGAATTCATTGATCGGCACGTGCGTTACCAAATAGAGGCCGGCCTCGGGCCCGAGCGCCACGTGCAGCTCGCGCAATTCCGCGTTCTTCGCGAGCACGTAGCGGTAGATCTCCTCCACGTTCTGCTCCGGCGCCGGCGTGATCTCGCATTCCACGTGCACGCTTCGCTGGCGTAGGGCCAGCCAGACGGTGACGACGTCACGCTCTTCGCCTCGCAGTCGCACCAGCCAGTGGTAGTGGCCCCGATCGTCGGGCGACGATTGATGTTCGACGCCCAGCAGCGACGACGCGTGTTCCCAGGACCTCGACCAAAGTGCCACGATCTCACTGACGCGCGCCTCGTCGTGCGCGTTGCCCAGTGGAGCTCGGCTCACCTCAACAACGTACGAGTCGCCGTCGACTCAACGTGGTGACGAGTTCACCGAGAATCTCTCCCGCGCCTCGCCACGTGTAACGCTGCGCGACGATGACCGCCTCGTTGCTCAACGCCAGTGCGTTCTCGGCCAACAAGGTCCTTTGGACCAGGTCCGCCCAGATCGCCGGTGATCGCTCGCTTACCAAATAGCCAGTTTGACCAGGAATCACCAACGTCGAAAGGCCTCCCACGTCACTGGCAACGACCGGCGTCCCACAGGCCGCCGACTCGAGTGCGACCAGTCCGAAACTCTCTGCGAGCGAGGGCACCAGCGTCACGTCAGAGGCGCGCATCCAGGTCGAAAGGAGTTGGTGGCCCTGGGGTGCGACGAAGAGCACGTCGTTGATGACCCCCGCCTCGGCGACGCGTTCGTGGAGCGCTTCTAAGGTGTTTCGCCCGTCGGGACCCGAGGGCCCACCGATAATGGCCAGACGCGCGTCGACACCTCGGCAACGCAGTTCAATCAAGGTCTCCAACGCCAAGTCCACCCCCTTGAGGGCCTGGAGTCGGCCGACGAAGAGCAACAGCGCCCCGCTCTCGGCGAGACCCAAAGCGCGCCGCGCCTGGGGGCGATAGCCCGGCGCGAAAAAGGCGTGCTCGACACCAAGGGGCACGATCGTCACACGCTCGGGATCGGCGTTATAGAAATCAACGAACTGTTCGGCTTCGACCTCGCAGCTCGCGAGCACCGCGTCGGCGCAGGCCACGATGGCCGACTCTTGGAACGCCCGGTCATCGGATTCGCCCCGGAAGGTGTGGGCCTTGACGCGCTCGAGCGTGTGGAACGTGACGACGAGCGGCACCCCCAACTCGTGCTTCAAGCGGTGCCCGGCGAGCCCGCTCAGCCAGTAGTTCGCGTGAATGACGTCCGGTGCGCCGACGTCGCGAAAGTGTCGCTCGAGTTCATCGGTGTAGCTGGCGACGTATTGGGGCAATTCGTCTCGGTCAAGGCCACGCTCCGGACCGGCCGCGACGTGGTGGACACGAAAGCCCGGCTCGACGTGCACGACGTCCTCTAAATAGGGGCTGTCGCGTCGGGTGTAGACGTCGACCTCGTGGCCCAAGCGCGCGAGCGCGCTCGAGAGTTCGCGCACGTAGACGTTCATACCCCCTCCGTCCCCGGTGCCCGGTTGGGCCAAAGGCGAGGTGTGATAGGAGAGCACGGCGAGGCGAGCCATGGGCGCAGCCTAACGGCGAGGTGGGACCGTCGACGCGTCGAGCTACGGCGACTTCGCTGCTGGCACCAGGTAGATCACGTCGCGACTCGACACCAGGCCGAAATCGCGTGAGTCGGTGGACGCGTAGGGATTATCACCGCGCAGGTCCAACTGCTCGCCCACCCTGTTGGCGCAACGCTTGAGCAGCCACCTCGTAGGGTCGCGCGGATCGCGCACGATCACGACGTCACCTGGCCGGATTCGCCGCCACCGACGCCAAGCGGTCAGTCGCTCACCCGGCAGATAGGTCGGCGTCATCGAGGAACCCTGGACCGTCACTCTGCGCACAAAGAACTCCACGAGTCCACCCACGGGTGCACGTTATCCCAGGTAGATGACTAGCCTGCTGAATGACGAAGCGCTCGAGACGACGGGCGAAAGATCATACGAAAGGAATCAATAATGACGTTTCGCACTCGTTTCACGAACTGGCTCGACGCCACGTCCACGCCCCTCGTGGTTTCGGCGCACTGTGACCTTCCCTGTGGGGTCTACGACCCGGCCCAGGCCCGCATTGAGGCGCTGTCGGTCAAGGGCTGCATGGAGAAGTACAACGCCTCTTCCGACGCGGACTTCAAAGTGCGCGCGACGCTCATCAAAGAGGAGCGCTGCGAGCTGGTCAAGCATCATCTCTGGGTGCTGTGGACCGACTACTTCAAAGTCGACCACCTCAAGACGTACCCCAACCTGCACGACCTCTTTTGGATGGCGACCAAATCCGCTGGTGAAGCAAAGAAGACCAATGACGTGATCGTCGCCGATCGCCTCCTCAGCGAGATTGACGCTATTGCCGAGATCTTCTGGGCGACCAAGAAGTAGTTCTCATTGAGACCAGCCCTGGGCGGTAAGCCCGGGCGCGGTAGGTCAAAATAAATATTGTCATCACCGGTTCGAACCTCGACCAACAAGATTTGGGCGCTGGCGCATCCTCCACGTTGGCGCGCAAGTCGACGGCGGAACCGCGTGGTGTCATGCCGGGGTGTGTCCAGAAGGTCCTACACCTCACTGCACGTCAGCGGTGCAAAACGAACGCCAGCCAAATGCCGGTCTTCGATTGGCGTCCAAGCGATTACTTAGTTTTCGACTAACCAGATCAAAGCGTATTTATTCGGTGCACGAATCGTTTTGCGTTACTCGTGTCAGCGCGAACTCAGCGAAGAGAGTTCAACTGAGGGACGAGTTCGTTCTAACTCAATTCGGGATGGGCGGGACAGTTCGCCAAGAGCGGCGACTCCACGAGTGATCCCACCGCAATGGCCGTCCCGCAGACTTGGCAGGTCCGATACGTTCCCGCCCGCAGTCGTTCCAGAGCGCGATCAACGTCATTTAATAACGACTCAATCTGGTTCGCACCGTCAAAATCCGTCTCGACCACAAGAGCGACTCTACTCGCGCCGCCTCTCTTGTGGCTGGCGCCAGCGTTGCGCCAGTGGTGCCCAGCGCGAAACCTTTCGCGTCGAGGCGTGACTTGAGGAAAACGCGCGGATGGGTCACGTCGGCGAAGCGACAGACGATTCTCCACTCGAGCGAAGAGCGCCACCATCCTCGAGCATCGCCACCCTTCGAGGGGCATTTTCATTACGCCTCTGCCAGCAACTGCGCCTTCGCCTTTTTGAGCGCGTCAAGGGTGCTTCCCCGCACGCGAGGAGACGTCAACGCCACCTCGTGAAAGGCGTCGCCACGTTGATGCTCATCCCAGTACGCTCCCTCGGCGAGGTCGGCCGACGAGAACTTCCAGTTCTGTACCGGATCCTCGAGTGCGCGCGCTCGGCGAATCTCCGGGAGCGGCATGGGCCACGCGACTCCTTGAGATGGCTCCAGACCACCGGCGGCGCGTTACGTCATACCAGTCGTTACTCTATGCAATAGTTAGTAGATGCAATCAAAAGGTTCTCCACCCGCGCAGTCCGCGGAAACGGTGATCGACGCCGTGCTCTCGGCCAGCCGAGTCCTGGTGGCCGTGGCTGCTCGTTCGTTGTCAGACATCGCCGAGGAAGTCACGCTCACTCAGTATCGGACTCTCATCGTGCTCGCGTCTCGAGGGCCCCAAAACCTGGCCGGACTCGCCGACTCCGTGGGGGTGACGCCCGCGACGGCCACGCGCATGTGCGACCGCTTGGTAAAGAAGGAACTCGTGACCCGCACTGCCGAACCTGGTGATCGCCGTCACGTGCACTTGGCACTGACGACGAAGGGGCTTGCCTTGGTCTCCGCGGTCACGAAGCGTCGCCGCCAAGAAATCAAAACCATCGTGAGCGCGATCTCCAACAAGGAGCAAGCCGTCCTCATTCAAGCCCTCAGCCGTTTCGCGGCCGCCGCCGGTGAAGTGCCCGAGCAGGACTGGTCCACCGGGTGGGACCTGTAAATGTCGCCCACGGAAACCGTTCCGGTTCACCGCTGGTCTGAACGCTCACGCGCCGTCCAGGTCAGCCTTGGGCGCTGGCTCGCCTCGTCAAGCTACAACCGCAAATGGCTCGTTCTCGGCACGGCGATCGGCATCATCGCGGGACTGGGCGCCATTGTCTTTTACGAGGCTCTCCAACTCGCGACGTACTTCTTCTTGCAATTTCTTGCTGGCTACCACGTCCCGCTTCCCATCAATGAAGGGGGCCGAGCGGCGTCGGCGTACTTCGCCCGGCCGTGGGCCATTCCACTCGTCGCGTGCGTTGGCGCACTCGGGGGTGCGATCTTGGTGTTCGCCGTGGCCCCCGAAGCCGAAGGCCACGGCACCGACGCGGCAATCGCCGCGGTGCACCACAACCCCAGAGGCGTTCGACTGCGCACCGTGTTCGTGAAGATCGTTGCCTCGGCGCTCACGATTGGTTCGGGTGGGTCGGGAGGGCGTGAAGGGCCCACCGGCCAAATCAGCGCGGGCTTCGGGTCGTTCCTGGCCCGATTCCTTGACCTGAGTCCTGCCGACGCGCGCATCACGGTGGCGAGCGGAATCGGATCGGGCATTGGAGCAATTTTTGGCGCTCCCCTCGGAGGCGCCATTCTCGCCACGGAGATCCTGTACCGAGACGACTTCGAAGTTGAGGCGCTGCTGCCTTCATTCATCGCGTCCATCGTGGGTTACGCGGTGTGGGGTTCGGTCGAAGGGTTCGGACCACTCTTTGGCTACGTCGGGAACTACCACCTCACGAGCGCCATGCAACTGGTCTGGTTCGCCATTATCGGCATTCTGGGCGGCCTCATCGGACTGCTCTACGCCAAGAGTTTCTATGGCATGGCCGCGTACTTCAGCCACCTCTCCATTCCGCGCTGGGTACGCCCGGCAATCGGCGGCCTCATCGTTGGCTGCATCGCGCTGGCGATCCCCGAAGTGCTCGGTACGGGTTACGGCTGGATCCAGGTAGGACTGGGCCCCCAACTCCTCCACATTCCCCTATGGATCGTGCTCATCTTGCCTTTCGCGCGCATCGCGACGACGGGGCTCTCCATCGGCTCGGGAGGGTCGGGCGGCATTTTCGGACCCGGCATGGTCATTGGTGCCTTTGTCGGCGCCGCGGTCTGGCGACTTCTCGAGCCTGTCGTGCCCAGTCTCGGGCACGACCCCGCGCCCTACGTCATCGTCGGGATGATGGCTTGCTTCGGGAGTATCTCACGGGCACCACTGGCGGTCATGTTGATGGTGGCCGAGATGACCGGAACCCTCACGCTCATCGTGCCCGCGATGTTGGCGGTCGGCCTGGCGACGTTGATCGTTCGACGCAACGACGACACGATCTACCGAAGCCAGTTACGCAGCCGGGCCGAGTCCCCCGCACACCGCATCCTCACGGGACTGCCGCTGCTGGCCATCGTGTCCGTGTCTGACGCGATGGCGCCCGCGCGTTGCGTACTGAACGGCGCCGATGACCCCGGACGAACGGTGTCTGCAATGCAAGAGCGCGGCGTCAACGAAGCACCGTTCGTCGACGCCGACGAGCGCTACGTCGGCGTCGTCTCGCTCGAAACTCTTCAGCGAGAGCTCAGCGAGCCCAAGGACTTCAAAATTGAGGACACCGTTGACTCCACCTTCGCACCCATTCATCAAACGGTACACTTGGACGTCGTGCTCGAGACCTTGACGTCCACTCCTCAAACGTGGGCGGCGGTCATCGATGATGACCGCCACGTCATCGGCACGATTTCGATCTCGGACATCGTGCGCAACTATCGGCGCACTATGCAGGCCAATCTCCGTCGAATTTCTGAACTCGGTGGGTCGACGGGGATCTCCGAGATCCAAATCGCCGACGACTCTTCGCTCGTCGGCACTACCGTTCACTCGACGTCACTGCCTCGAAGTGTGCTCATCACCGCTATCGAGCGTGGGAGAGACGTCATACGGCCCACCGGCGACACCGTCTTTTTCGCGGGAGATCGGTTAATGGTGCTCGGCGTAGGAAAAGACCTCGCCTCGCTGAGCGAACTCGCTTCAACTAAGCGCAACTAAGCCATGTGGGCGACGTCAATTCCCCTCGGGTGGCGCCTGACGCTCTATTGCGTGGCTGGCATCGCCGCGGGGATATCCAACGGCATCGCCGGCGGCGGAACCTTTCTTAGTTTTCCAACGCTCTTAGCCATGGGCATCCCCTCATTGACCGCCAACGTTTCGTCCACGGTGGGGATTTTGCCGAGTGGAGTTGGTGGCATTCGAGGTTTCCGCCACGAGCTCAACGTTCATCGAAGCTTGCTTCGTTCACTCGTCACGCCCTGCCTGCTCGGCTCAACCATCGGTACCGCGTTCCTCTTGCTCGGCTCCGCTCACACCTTTCGCAGCGTCGTGCCGTGGATGATCGGCGCCGCCACCGTGCTTTTTGCCCTCGCTCCACGAATAACAAAACTCCTAGCGAAGAGAAAGAACACTCAGGGTGTCGACCACGTCGCGCCGGTGCGGCGACGAGCTCTTTTTGTGGGGATCTTTCTCGCGTCCGTTTATGGCGGGTACTTCGGCGCCGGACTCGGAATCGTTCTTCTGGCCGTCATGGCCCTCACCCTGCCCTATGAGATTTACGACCTCCAAGGGCTTCGTAATGCGCTCGGGATGATTATCAACGCCGTGGCCGCGCTCGTCTTCATCGTGCGCGGGCATCTCGCCATGGACGCGGTCTACATGCTCCTCATCGGTGCCTTGATCGGCGGATGGCTAGGAACTTTGCTGATCCGGCGGGTGTCACCCAAGGTAGTGCGGACTCTCGTTATCGTCATTGGCGCGATCACGACCGTCAAATTGGGACTGGGGAGCTAGCACAAGGCGCAGTCCATCGAGTGACCTCTCCACGACGAATGAAAATTCTGTCGCAGACAGTGTCGCGAGACGAGCGATTTATCGCGCCGCAGGTTTCACGGCTCTTGTGGCACGGTCCAAAATCAGCGTCACCGCGTCGGATTCGTGTCGGGCTTCGAGCCAGTGCGAAGTCTCGTCGAACACTCTGCTCACGTTTTGGAAAGAGCGTGACCCGTTATAAGACATTCTCCAGCGCCTACGAGCGACAACGGGACGCGAATTGACGACATTGGTGACGCCAGGAGGTGGCGCAATTACTGAGAACGCGAGGGAAGGAGCATTCAAACGGCGGACTCGCGAGCGAGCGAGCGTCGTGCGCGGCGCGGCGCGCTAAAGCGGCGCACGGCGAAGGCGAGGAGGACAGCGAGCAGATAGAGGCCCGTGAGCACAGCGTCGATCTTCAAGCCCAAAATTCCACCGGCTCGTGAGGAAGTGGCGTCTTGCAACGACGCGTACGATGCGTACGGCGCTTGGTGATGGTCAAAGGCGCCGCCGGCCGCCATGGCGAAGATCAGGCCGCCGACAAGTACCAGAGCGGCGGGGAGCTGAATCAGGCGGGCACGCAAGGTGCGCCAAGCCCGTCGGTCGAGGTTGGCGCGAATCTCAGCGGCTCGACGAGTTAAATCGGGTGACTCCGTCGACGACTGTTGAGATTGCCTAGGCTCGCTTGCTCCGAGCATCGTATGACTCCTCTCCATCAGCTCTTGGATTGCCGAGGGAACAAGAGGCTGCGCACGCAGATGTTACGCACCAGGCGAACTTAACGGCGTTAGGCATTGATGTCAGACGCGCACTTGGACGGCAAGGCAATGCGCACCCCGGTAATGCCAAAAAGATGAACGGGGCGCGAAGCACTTTGGAGCCTTTTAGCCCGGCAAAACGGTATTTCTTCATTATTGACCTGGGCTAATCTATGAACTCCAGTGGTCAAGCATTTCTCAATGCAAGTCGCCATCCACCGGGCCGCTAGCTCATCGGGAAGAGCAGGGGACTTTTAATCCCAAGGTGCCGGGATCGAGACCCGGGCGGCCCACCAGTAAAGCAAAGGGTTTTGGAGAGATTTAGGACTCCAAGCCCGATGGCATCCCTAAAAAATCCCTAACTTTCCCGAAAGTTGAATAGCATGTGATCCGTGAGTGGAACCCTGCGAGAAAAGGAGCCCGGCGTCTGGGAGGTCAGGTTCATGGCCGGCCGTGATCCAGTCACCGGCAGGAATCGCCAGTTGAGTAAGACTGTTCGCGGCAGTAAGACCCAAGCTCGCCAGAGGCTCAATGCCCTGGTTGCCGAGGCCCAGTCCGGTCGTTACGACGGCACGTCGGCGACCTTCGAGCAA
>Ga0307372_10007253_pt1 | contig 15947 bp, 11 predicted proteins | sample OX1MG_FD_202533 | JGI IMG/M metagenome (GOLD analysis project Ga0307372, IMG submission 202533) | Soil microbial communities from Risofladan, Vaasa, Finland - OX-1 | ecosystem: Environmental > Terrestrial > Soil > Coastal area > Acid sulfate soil | place: Finland: Risofladan, Vaasa | collected... | reverse complement strand
ACCGACGCGCAGCTCGACCGGTACCTCCGGCCGCTCTTCACCGGCGAGGAGATCTGGTGCCAGCTCTTCAGCGAGCCGGGCGCGGGCTCGGACGTGGCGAGCCTCGCGACGAGGGCCGAGCGCGACGGCGACGAGTGGGTGCTGAACGGGCAGAAGGTCTGGACCACGGTCGCGCATCTCGCCGACCTCGGCCTGATCCTCGCTCGCACGGACCCCGACGTCCCGAAGCACGCGGGGATCACCTGCTTCCTCGTGGACATGCGGGCGCCCGGCGTCGACGTGCGGCCTCTCTACCAGCTCACCGGTGAGGCGGAGTTCAACGAGGTGTTCTTCACCGACGTCCGCATGCCCGAGACCGCGCGTCTCGGCGGGGTAGGCGAGGGGTGGCGCGTCGCGTTGACGACGCTCATGAACGAGCGCGTGGCCATCGGGGGCAACGTCTCGGCCCGTGGCACGGGGCCGATCGCCGAGGCGGTGCGCCTGTGGCGCGAGCGCTGGCAGGACGACCGCTCACCGCATGCGCTCGTGCTGCGCGACCGCCTCGTGCAGCGGTGGGTGGCCCAGGAAGTCGCGAGGCTCACCAACCTGCGCGCCGTCCACAACCGGCGCGCCGGGACGCCGGGGCCGGAGGGCTCGGTCGCGAAGTTGGCGTACGCAGAGGACAACAAGCGCACGATGGAGCTCTGCGTCGACCTCATGGGCGCCGACGGGATGCTCTACGCGTCCGACTACCCGATGACCCGGCCCTCCGAGCTGATCGTCTCCTCGTTCGACGTCCGTCGGTGGTTCCTCCGGGCCAGGGCGAACTCGATCGAGGGCGGGACGTCGGAGGTGATGCGCAACATCCTCGGCGAGCGGGTGCTGGGACTCCCGGGCGAACCCCGGACGGACCGGGACCTGCCGTGGAGGGTCGTGCCGCGCAGCTGAGCACGTGTCCCGCGCCGGGCCGCTCGCGGACTGTTCGCAGGGCGTCAGCGCCCGGCGCGCCTCATCCGACGGGCGACTGCGCGCCCGTGTGGCCCACGAGCCACCCGAGGGTCCGGCGCCAGGCGTCGGCAGCCGCGTCGGGCGCGAATGCCGCGGGACGGTCGTCGCAGTGGAAGCCGTGCCCGGCACCGGCGTAGCGGACGATCTCGGTCTCGACCGGCGCCTTGGCGGCCTGCTCGCGCAGCAGCTCCACGTCGGCCACCGGGATGCTCTGGTCCTCGTCGCCGTAGAGCCCGAGCCAGGGCGTGGCGAGGGACGAGGCGAGGTCCACCAGCGGCGGGAAGCCGAACCTCCCCGTCGTCACCCCGCCGCCGTAGAAGGTCACCGCGGCGGCGAGGGGCCGCAGCGTCGCGGCGTAGAACGCCACGGTCCCGCCCATGCAGAAGCCGACCACGGCCGTGCGCTCGGCGCCGAAGCCCGACGCGTCGAGGCCGGCGAAGGTGGCCAGCAGGTCGGAGGTGAGGCCCCCAGCCGTGAGGGTGCCCATGATCGGCATCGCCCTGTCCCGCTCGTCGTAGCCGAGGACCGGGGACCCCTCTCGGTGGAAGAGCGCCGGTGCGACGGCGTGCCAGCCCGCTCTGGCGAACCGTCGCGTCACGTCCTCGATGTGCGCGGTGACGCCGAACGCCTCCTGGACGACGACCACCGCACCTTTCGCGGTGCCCGCCGGGACGGCGACGTGGACCGGCATCGGGCCGTCGTCGGTCTGGATCGTCGCGTCGGCCTCGGTCACCTGCGTTGTCGCGCTCACGTTGCCTCCTCGCACGTCCGGGGCGGCCACCCTATCGAGGCGGGCGGGCTTCCGGGCGGCCCTGGAACCGCGGAGCGGCAGGTTCGCAGAGGCGACCGGCGGGTAGCGCGACGCGCTTGAGTGGCAACGGGCAGGCTTCTCCGTCAGGGAGGCGGCCGAGTGGTCCGACCGTGGCATCGGCGTGACCGACGCCGCGCTCGCGGCCGGCCATCGACTCGCTGGCTGACCGCCGTGTCCAGGGCTCGGAGCCTCCGGTGAGGTTCTCGTGTTGCCCTCCTCGTCGAGCTCGGCGTCGGGTGCGTCGACCCCGAGAGCGTCGGTCGCCACGACGCCCTCTGCAGGTTCGGCGTTGTCCTGCTCGAGGACGGCACGCTCGTGCGTCGTCAAGGTCCTCGGCGACTCGTCGCGGCTCACCAGCTCCGCGCCTCCTCGGCGGCGAGGACGCCGGAGACCAGCGCCCTGGCGCCGAGCGTGGTCAGCGTCCCACCGCGGCCGTGGACGTAGTGGCGGAGCCCGATCAACACCCGTGCCCCGGTTGCGTCGATGGCGTCCACCTCGTGCAGGTCGACGACCACCCGGTGACAGGGCGTCCGTCCGAGGCGGTCGATCTGCGCCTCGAGCACCCCCACGGAACCCGTCTGGAGGTCGCCTCGCAACGTGAGGACACACAGACGTCCCGTGCGGCGGAACGTGACCTCGAGGTGCGGTACCTCGTCGAGAGGGCGCTCCAGCGCCTCCACCGTCATCCGGCACTCCTCCCCGCCGTTCCGGCCCGCCCGGTGCGGCGACAGGTTGGTACCCGTCGTCCATCTGGGCGTAACGGTGGCACGCACGCTGTGCGCCGGCTCGTTCCGGGGGCACCGGGAACGGGTAGGTGTTCCCACGGTCCGGTTCACGGCGGGAAGGAGCGAGCCATGTCCACCGACGCGCCGGTCGACGACGTCGTCCGGCTGCTCGAAGAAGACCATCGACTCGTCGAGCGGCGCCTCGACGAGCTCTCCTCGGCAGACGCGTCGACGCGAGGCGAGCTCTTCTGGAAGCTCACGAACGATCTCGTACGTCACGAGGTCGCCGAGGAGATCGTCGTCTATCCCGCGCTACGGCAGTTGCCGGGCGGCGATCAGGTCGCGGACTCGCGGATCGCCGAGCAGTCCGAGGCCGAGGAGCAACTCGCCAAGATGGAGAAGATCGACGCGCAGAGCCCCGAGTTCGCCCTCGAGCTCGCCACCTTGAAGTCGGCGGTGCTGGAGCACGCGAAGGCCGAGGAGGAGAGCGCGTTCATGATGCTCGTGGGCGCCGTGCCGGCGGACCAGCGCGCGGAGCTGGGGCAACGCTACGTGAAGGCGAAGGACGCGGCGCCGACGCACCCCCACCCGCACGCCCCGGATACTCCGCCAGGAAACGTCGTCCTCGGACCGGTCGCGGCCTTGGTGGACCGCGTGCGCGACGCCGCCGCGTCGGTCTGATCCTCGCCGGTCGCCTGGCGCCGGCCGCCGGTCGCCGGCCGCCGGTCGCCGGCCGCCGGCCGCCGGCCGCAACCTCACGTCGTGGCCGAGCCTGCAGACCGACATCCGCAACGCGGGGGGGACGTGGGTCGACGAGCAGGTGCACGTCAGCACGTCAGGGCCCAACGTCCTCGTCACGAGCCGAAAGTCCGACGACCTTCCCGCCTTCTGCAAGACGGCCCTCGAGGTGTTCTCCGACGCCCGCACGTAGCCGCGCCGGGGCGGTCCCGGCGCCGAGCGCGGCACGGCTCTTCCTCGTCGGCGAGCAGCCCGGGGACCGCGAGGACCTCGAAGGTTCGCCGCTCGTGGGCCCAGCCGGAAGGTTGCTCCGCGACGCGATGCACGACGCGGGGATCGGGGACGACGAGGCATACCTCACCAACGCGGGGAAGCACTTCAAGTCCGAGCGCCGAGGAAGCGTGGGGATCCACAAGAAGCCCTCGGCCGCCGAGGTCCGCGCGTGCGCCCCGTGGCTGTCGGCCGAGCTCGCCGCGGTCCGGCCTGCGCTCGTAGTCGCGCTCGGGGCAGGGCGCTGTCCCCGGCGTCGGAGGTCAGCGGCGTTCGAGGGCGAGCGCGATCAGGGCGACGTCGTCACGACGCTCCGCGCTGATCGCGGCGACGACCCGGTCACAGACGGCCGCCGGACTCAACTCGCCGCGGGCGGCGACGAGGGACAGGTGCTCCATGCTCGCTTCGCTTCCTGCGCCGCGCTCGTCGATCGCGCCGTCGGTGAAGCCGAGCAGCACATGCGTCGCCCCGAGCGTGCCGTGCCACTCGTCCGCGGGAGGCGCGTCCATGCCGAGCGGCGGACCCGGCACGATCGGCAGAAAGGTGGCGGCGGACCCGGTGACCAGGAGGGGTGGATAATGGCCAGCAGAGGAGACCGAGAGCTCGCCCGAAGCCGGGTCGAGCACTCCCACGACGGCGGTTGCGATCCGTTCGAACCCGAGCAGTCCCCACGCGGCACGAAGCGCCGAGACGAGGCGCGTCGGCGTTGGCGTCTGCCCGGCAAGGGCCCGCGCCGCGCTGCGGAGGTGTCCCATCTGGGCTGCCGCCCCCCGGTCATGGCCTGCCACGTCGCCGACCATGAACAGGACCTGGCCGTTCGGCAGCGCGAGGACGTCGTAGAAGTCGCCGCCGACTTCGAGGCCGCGGTTCGCCGTGAGGTACCGCGTTTCGACGTTCACCCGGTCGACGTGGGGAAGCTGCGCGGGGAGGAGGCTCGACTGGAGGATCTGGGAGGTGCGGAACGCCGACTCGTAGCGCCGGGCGTTGTCCACGACCGATGCGACGTGGCGCGCGAGCTCCTGGGCGAAGGCCATGTCGTCGGGCCGGAACCGATGGCTGGTCGAGACGCAGGTGACGGACCCCACGACCCGTGTGGACGCGACGAGCGGGACCGTGAGGTACGACCGGAACCCGAGGGCTTTGACCACCTCGAAGTGCTCGTCGCTCACGGTCGTCGCGCGGAGGAACTCCTCGGGCATCTCCTCTGACCACGTCGCCTGCCCCGAGATGATGGCCCGGACGGCAGGGTGGTGTCCTGCGGGATCGGGGGGGAACTCGGTGCGGAGCCGCGCGACGAGCGGCTGGAACCCGGGGTCCCGGTGCGTCGCCACCATGCGCACGAGCTCCCCGTCTTCACCGACCACGTCGATCAGACAGATCTCGCCGATGGTCGCGACCGCGAGGTCGCCGAGCCGGTCGAGGGTCGCAGTGAGATCGTCGGCTTCGGCGAGCACCTGTGCGGCGCGCGCGAAGAAGCTCGCGCGCTCGGCCGCGAGCCGCTCCGACTCGGCCAGCTGCGCGCGGTCGAAGGCCTGCGCCGCCTGTCCGAGGACCAGGGTGAGGAGGAGCCGCTCGTCGGTGGTGAACCAATCGGGGCTTCCGGCGACGAGCGCGAGCGCGCCGGCTGCGCCGCTGCGCGTGACGATGGGCAGCACCGCCCAGCTTCCCTCCCCGTTCCCGTCGTGCTCGTTGCCGCCGTCGGTGGAGACGCCGTAGATGGGCTGGCCACTTCGTACGGCGGTGGCGAGCGGCGAGCTCCCGCCTCGTGTGACGGCGCGCTCCCACCCCGCCGGCGGCTGTCCGGACGCGGCCGTGAGCTCGAGGTCGTCCCCCTTGGCGAGCCACACCCCCCGCCAGAAGCCCGGCGATGGCTCGAGGACCCGGACGAGGGCGTCGGCGGCTTCTTCGGTCGAGTGCGCCGCGGCGAGCTCTGCGGTCGCGTACTGGATCCGAGTGATCCGGTCGGCGAGACGCTCCGCGTCGCGTCGTGCCGCCCGCTCGCGCTCGAAGATGCGAAGGCGGTCGAGCGCGGCGGCGAGACGGTCCGCCACCACCTGCAAGAGCTCCGCGTCGCCGGCGCCGAAGCGGTCTTCCTCATAGCTCGCAGCCCACATCACCCCGATCGGGTGGTCGCCGCTCAGCATCGGGACTGCGGCCACCGACCGGAGGCCGCTCTGGCGCAGCACCGGATTGACGACGTGGATCGACGTGAGGTCCCCGATGACGAGGGGGGCGCGGGTGGCGAGCACCTGTCCGGACATGCCCTGTCCGGCGTGGATCCCGATCCCGATCGACAGCTCCTCGCTGAGCCCGACGGCGGCGCGGACCATCAGCTCGTCGCCCTCTTCGTTCGCCAGGAGGATCGCGACGCTGTTGACCGACAGGAGACGGCCGATCTTCTCGAGAGCGTCGCGGAGCACACTGTCGAGTGACCTGGCCGACAGGGTCATGTCGGCGGACAAGACCAGCTCGTGCCACAGTCTCGAGACAGGGTCGACGACCTCCGTCGCCGCGCGCTCGATTGCGAGCAGCTGGTCGACACCGAGCTGCCGTCGAAGACCGCCGGCCTGCGGCGCGGCACCGAGTTCGGTCATCGCCCGCCGAGGTCCAGCCCGAGGTCGAGTGCCCTGACCGAATGGGTCAGCGTCCCGAGCGAGAGCAGGTCGGCGCCCGCCGCGGCGAACCGGGGCGCGCTCGCCTCCGTGAGCCCTCCGGAAACTTCGACGAGGACGTCGGTTCCCGCCGCGCGCAGCATGCCGACGGTGCTCGCCACCTCGTCGGGCGTCATGTTGTCGAGCATCACGACGTGGGCGCCCGCCGCCGCCGCATCCATCGCCTGTTCGGGCCGGTCGCACTCGACTTCGATCATCCGCATGGGGAACCGGTCGCGTGCCCGGGCGACCGCCTCGGCGATCGAAAGCGCGCCGAGGTGGTTGTCCTTCACGAGCACCCCGTCCGACAGCGATCCGCGATGGTTGTGGCCGCCCCCGGCGCGGACCGCGGCCTTCTGGAGGGCGCGCAGGCCTGGCAGGGTCTTGCGCGTGTCGAGCACCCGTGCCGACGGATTGGCCTTGGCGACCGCCTCGACGACCTGGCGCGTCGCCGTCGCGACCCCGGAGAGGTGGCACACGAAGTTGAGCGCGGTCCGCTCCGCGGTGAGGATCGACCGCAGGGGGCCGCGAACCTGTGCGACGACCGAGCCTGGTTCCACTACGGACCCGTCGGCGGCACGCCAGTCCACCTCGACGTCGCGGTCCACCTGGGCGAAGGCCTCGAGCGCGCACAGCCGTCCCGCCACGACGCCGCGCGCCCGGGCGACGATCGCCGTCTCGGCGCGCCGGGACTCCTCGACGAGTGACGCGGTCAGGTCGCCGAGCGGGAGGACGTCTTCGGCCAGCGCGCGGGCGACGGCCTCGCGCGCCGCCGCGCGCGGGGGGTCGACGGCGGTCGGTGTCACGCCAGGCCCCGTCCGGCGGACGACCGAGCTTCCGCCGCTCGGATCAGGCGGGCCGTCGCGACGGTGACGGCTTCGGCCATGGGCAGGTGGAGGAACTCGTTCGGACCATGTGCGTTGCTCCCCGGCCCGAGGACCCCGGTCGCGACCAGAGGCACGCCCGGGTAGCGCTCGCCGAGCATGGCGAGGAACGGGATCGTCCCTCCTTCTCCGAGCTCCCCTGGCGCTTCGCCGAACAGCTCCTCGGAGGCCTGGGCGAACGCCTCGGCGACCCAGCTCTCGAGCGGGGGTGCGGCCCAGCCTGTCGCCGGGGCGTCGAAGCGCACCCGGACCCGCGCCCCCGCCGGGGGATCGGCCACCAACGCGGCCTCCACGGCATCCTTGGCCGATTCGGCATCGACCGTGGGAGGAAGCCTGAGGGAGATCTTCGCCGTGGTGAACGGGCGCAGGACGTTCCCGCCGTCGCGCACCGCGGGGATCCCGTCCATGCCGGTGACCGCGAGCGATGGCCTCCAGGCCCGGCGCTCGAGTCGTTCGCCGTCCGAGGCCCCCTCGAGCTCGAGACCTTCGACGACCGGGAAGACGGCCCCGGCGTGCCATCCGGGCGGGGGGCTCGACGGCGGGACCTCTGCGCAGGGGTGCAGTGCCGCCAGCTTGACCTCGCCGGTGACGGGATCCTCGAGACGGTCGAGCAGGACCCGGAGGAGCCGGAAGGATGTGGGCACGATGCCGCCGGCGCTGCCACTGTGCACCCCCTCGGTCAGCACCTCGACCGACACCGAGGCCACCAGGTTCCCCCGGAGCGAGGAGGTGAGCCACAGGCGGTCGTAGCTGAGGCACCCCGAGTCCAGGCACACGACGAGGTCCGGGTGACCGAGCCGGCCAGCGACGTCGGCGAGGTGCGCGGGGAGGTCGGGGCTGCCGCTCTCCTCGCTGGCCTCGACCAGGACGACGACGCGCGGGCGCGGCAGGGCTGCCGTGTCCAGCAGCTCGATCGCCGTCATCGCGGCGAAGATCGCGTAGCCGTCGTCTCCGGTGCCCCTCCCGTAGAGGCGGTCGCCCTCCCGGACCGGCGTGAACGGTCCGAGGCCGTCGCGCCACGCGCCGAGGGGCGGCTGCTTGTCGAGGTGCCCGTACACGAGGACGGGGCCGGACGAGCTGCCCGTTGCGGGCGCGTCGACGAGGATGAGGGGCGTGCGTCCCGCACCGCCGAGCACCTCGGCCGTGACCCCTCCGATCGCGCGCCCGGCCGCCCATGACCGGAGCAACGAGGCGGCCGCCGCAAGGTGACCGCGCTCCTCCCAGCGCTCGTCGAAGTCCGGCGAGAGGCAGGGGATCCTGGCGTACTCGACGAGGGCCGGCAGGACTTCCTCCTCCCACCGGCGGTGCACCGCAGCCAGCAGGCCGGCGTGGCCGGCGTGGTCGGCGTGGCCGTCGTCAGCGCCCTCCGCGTCGTCCGCGCCCGAGGCGATTCGTGGGGAACGGCCGGTCACCGCCTGGACGCTACCGCCAGGCAATGCCGCGACGCCCCCGGGGCCGCGGCCGGCGTCCCCGCGGCAGGTTTCCACCTCGAGCAGGCACGCGCCGGACGAGACGCTCAGACCGCCTGGCTGGCCGTCGACATGTTCCAGTCGGGGACCCGCAGCGCCGGCATCGCCGTGCGGTTCATCCACGTCCCGCCTTCCCGTCCGTAGGTGCGCACGGGCTCGGACACGTGGGTGGCCCGCGCCAGCACGTCGACCGGGCTCTCGTTGAAGCGGAAATTGCTGGTTGCGCCCGTGACCTTGCCGTCCTCGACCACGTAGACGCCGTCGCGGGTGAGCCCGGTGAGGAGGAGGGTCCTCGGGTCGACCTCCCGGATGTACCACAGGCACGTGAGGAGCAGCCCCCGTTCGGTCGTGGCGACCAGGTCCTCGAGGGTCCCGGTCGCTCCGGGGAGCCCGAGGAGCAGGTTGTCGATCGGTGCGCCGGGCGTCGCGTCGGACCGCCGGGCGCCGGCGCGGTGGTACCGGAGACGCGCCAGGCGTCCCTGGCCCAGCCACTCGGTCCGCCCGAGCTCGAGCCCGTTGTCGAACACCGAGACGTCCGCTGAGGAAGCGCTGGTCGCGAGGAAGGGCTCGCACTCGAGCCGGGGCTCAGCGGGATCGCTCCACAGGTCGAAGGGGAGCGGGGTCAGGCTCTCGCCGAGGCGGGTACCGCCCCCCGCCCTCGAAAAGACGGTCCGGCCGTCCTCGGACTCCCGGCCGCTGGCGGCCTCGACCAGGAACATCATGAGGTCGGCGACCGCGCTCGGTGGGAGGACGACCTCATGGCGCCCCGGATCGACGTCCACGTGGCGCGACGCCCAACCGAGCCCGCGTCGCACGGTCTCTTCGAGGGAGTCCAGCTCCACGTCCAGGAAATCGGGAGTGCCGACACCCGCCCAGGCCGAGGCGCCGTCCCTCCGGCCGACGACCTGCAGCGCGCCGGTTGGCTGGACGTGGCGACGGCGCAGGCCGGTCGAGGTGGCGAGATAGGTGGTCGTCACCCGGTGTTCGGCGAACCCCGACAGGACGGTCCGTGACGCCTCGGCGCGCGCGAACGCTCCGGCAAGGCCGCTCACGATCGACGCCAGACGCTCGAGTCCGGTGACCGCAGCGTCGTCGCCGAAGGCGCGGTCCGCGCCGCCCTCGACGAGCGGTGCCGCGTCGTCCGCCGGCCCGATCGCGGCCGCGGCCTCGCCCACGAGGGCCTCGACGTCGATCTTCCCGCTGCGGCGTGCCACGCCGGCCCTGCCGGGCTGGGCCGGCGAGCCGGCCGGCTCGGCGAGGATCGCGGTCACCCTTCGGTCGGTCCGCACGCCGTCGGTGGTGACCGTGTTGTTCGCGAACCGGACATCGACCTCGTGCGTGTCCTCCACGATTGCGATGCACGGCCGGTCGGCGGCCGCGAGCACCTGCTCGGAGACGTCGGCCGGATGGGCGAGCCCGGTCGCGCTCACCGTCCGGCCTCCCTTCGGGTGTTGAGCACCCGCACGCCCCTCACCAGGACCGACGGGCACCCGTGACTGACCGCCGCGACCTGCTCCGGCTGGCCCTTCCCGCAGTTGAAGGCGCCGGCGAGGAGGTACGTGGACGCGCCGCCGACCGCTTCCATCGCGCCCCAGAATTCGGTGGTCGTCGCCTGGTAGGCGACGTCGCGCACCTGACCGGCGAGCCGCCCGTCGCGCACGGCGTAGAACCGCTGCCCGGTGAACTGGAAGTTGTAGCGCTGCATGTCGATCGACCAGCTCTTGTCGCCGACGATGTAGATGCCGCGGTCGACGCCCGAGATGAGCTCCTCGGTGGAGGGGCCGTCCCCGGCCGCGGGCTGGAGCGACACGTTCGCCATGCGCTGGATTGGGACGTGGAGGGGCGAGTCGGCGAACGCGCACCCGTTCGACCTCCCGATTCCCTGGGACGAGGCGATCGCGCGGTCGAGCTGATAGCCGGTGAGGATGCCGTCGCGCACGATGTCGAAGGACTGGGCGGCGACGCCCTCGTCGTCGACGGCCACCGTCGCGAGGCCGTGCTCGGTCGTGCGGTCGCCCACGACGTGCATCACCTCGGAGCCGTAGCGCAGCGACCCGAGCCGGTCGGGGGTGGCGAACGACGTGCCCGCGAAGGCAGCCTCGTAGCCCATCGCCCTGTCGAGCTCGGTGGCATGACCGATCGACTCGTGGATCGTGAGCCACAGGTTGGTCGGGTCGACGACGAGATCGTAGGTCCCGGCGTCGACAGACGGGGCGCCGAGCTTCTCGGCGAGGAGCACCGGCAGCTGGGCGAGCTCGGCGTCGAAGTCCCAGCCGTCGCCGCCCACGTACTCCCACCCGCGGCCGACGGGGGGTGCGACGGTGCGCATCTCTTCGAAGTCCCCGTCGTCGGTGACCGAGAGCGCCTCGATCTGGGGATGGATGCGCACCCGCCGCTGCAGTACGACGGTGCCCGACAGGTCCGCGAAGTACTTCTCCTCGCGCACGGCCATGACGTACGCGGTCACGTGGTCGATGCCCGGCGCCGCCATCAGGCGGCCGCTCCAGTCGGCCAGCAGCTCGACCTTCTCGGAGAGCGGCACCTCCACGGGGTCACGGACGAACGGCGACGACCACTCCACGCGCCCGTGCGCCGGCTCGTCGGCGAGGGTGACCCCCCTCGATCGCGCCGGTCGCGTGATCCGGGCGGCCTCGACGGCGTCGCGCACGAGCGCGGCCGCCGGCGCCGCGCCAACTGCGACGCTGCCGGCGAAGCCGAACGACCCCGATCGGACGAGCTGCACGCCGCAGCCGACCTCGGTGTCGTCGATGGCGGTCTCGAGGCGGCCGTCGCGCAGCACGACGATCTGCGTCCGGACACGTTCGATCCGGACCGCCGCGTGCGACGCACCCGCGGTCGCGGCGGCACCGAGCGCGGCGTCGGTGACCTCGGCGAGCACGTCGCCGTCGACGGGGCCATCCATCTGCCCGACCCTAATGGGGTGCGGGGGCGGTCGGTGGGGCCGTGGCGCGGTGGAGCCCTGCCGGGGCGACCGACGGGTCCTGCACGATCGCGTGAAGGAGCTCGATGACCACCCGCGTGGGGGCGGAGGGAGCGCCGCGGAGCGGCAGCGCGACCCCGACGCGCCGGGGAGGCAGCCCGGCGATGCGGAGGAGCCGGAACTCGCGGCGCAGGTGGGCCGGGACGGCGGTCGCCGGGAGGATGGACGGGCCGTGGCCGTCGAAGGTGAGCGACGCGATCATGCGCAGCCCGTCGAGCTCCATCGACGGTCGCAGTTCGACCCCGGCGGCCCGCGCCGCCGCGTCCATCTCGTCGCGCAGTGCGGTCCCGGGCGCGGGCAGCAGCAGCTCGATCCCCGCGAGGGCGTCGAGGGGGAGCGGGGCGTCGCGCCGAGCGAGCGGGTCGGTGGCGCGCACCACGAGGACGAGGTCCTCGTCGAAGAGGGCGAAGGTGGTGAGCTCGTCGTTGTGGACCGGGAGCGTGACCGCGGCGAGGTCCAGCTGGCCGGAGGCGAGTTGGACCTCGAGCGTCGTGTTCGTGCCGTCGGTGACCGTGAGCCGGATCTGGGGGTGGCGGGCGCGAAGGGCGTCGAACAGGCGGGGGACCAGCCACCGACCCGTCGTGCCGATCATCCCGAGGCGTACGCGGCCGCGGACTTCCTGGCGCATCGCCACCACGTCGGCGACCATCGCATCGAGCTCGGCGATCATGCGCCTCGCCCGGGAGACGACCACCTCGCCCTCTTCGGTGAGCCGGCCCGAGGCGCGGTCGACGAGGGCGACCTCGAGCTCACGCTCGAGCCGGGCGACGTGCGCGGAGACGTTGGACTGGACCGTGCCGAGCGCGGCGGCGGCCGCGGAGAAACTGCCCGTGTCCGCGATGCCGACGATGGCCTGGAGGTGGCGGAGATCCATGTGCCGTTGCTCCTCGGACGGTCGCTGCCGGCAACGGGGCCGGAGCGGGGATCGGACGGGGTCGGGTGCCGCGATGCGATGGAGGCTATCTGAAAACAAGATCATAAACATCTCATAAAGCGCATTGACAGATCGAGCCCGATCCCGCAGAATGGACGCAGACCTCAAGGAAACCGGAAATCCCCCCCTCCGATCCTGTCTGGTCATGCGAAGGGACCGCCACCCCCCCGGCGGTCCCTTCGTCGCGTCCGGGGCGCGATCAGGCCGGGCGGTGCACCGAGGGTGGGCCAGGCCGCCCCGGGGTCGGTAACCTCCCGGCGTGCCCGGGATCGCCTCGACACGAGCGGTCTTCGTCGACCTCGACCGGACCCTGCTACGGCGGGCGAGCGGCCAGGTGCTGCACGCGGCGCTCGAAGCTGCCGGGATCGCCAGGGCGTTGCCGGGCAATTCCCTCTTCTACGCCGTCTACGACCGGTTCGGCGAGAACGTGCCGGCGATGGCGCTGGCCCGCGCAGCCGCGTTCGCTGCACGGGGGTGGGCGCAATCGGCGGTCCGCGCGGCGGGACGCGGGGCCGTGCCCGGCCTCGTCGAGCTGGTCGCGCCCTATGCACCGGGCATCCTGGCCGAGTACCGGCGTGCTGGCCATCGCCTCGTCCTCACGACGACGACGCCCGTCGACATGATCGCTCCGTTCGCCGAGGCACTGGGATTCGACGACGTCGTGGGCACCCGCTACGAGGTACGTGACGGCCGGTACACCGGTCGTCTCGACGGCGCGTTCGTGTGGAGCGTCGGGAAGCTCGTGGCCGTGCGTGCCTGGGCGCGCGCCGCGGGGGTGGCCCTCGCGGCGAGCCACGCCTGCTCTGACAGCGCCTTCGACCTCCCGCTCCTCGCGAGCGTGGGGCACCCCCACTGCGTGAACCCCGACCCGACGCTCGCCGCGGTGGCGGCAGTGCGGCGCTGGCCGGTGGAGCACTGGGACCGCCCGCCCGGCGTGCCGTCCCTGCTCGGCCTCGAGCCCTACCACCTGGTCGCGCCGTGGATCCGGCCCGAGATGTTCCCCTATGCGCGTTTCGACCTGGGCGGTCTCGAGCACGTCCCCCGCAGGGGGCCGGCCCTCGTCGCCGCGAACCATCGGAGCTACTTCGACGTCGCGGCCCTCGCCCTCGTCGCCGCACGGCTCGGTCGACCGGTGCGGTTCCTCGCCAAGAAGGAGCTGTTCGACGCGCCGCTCGTCGGGTGGGCCACGCGCGCGATCGGCGGCATCCCGGTCGACCGCTCGGACGGGGCGGCGTCGCGCGCGGCGCTGGACCGTGCCGAGGCGGCGTTGCGCGCGGGGGAGGTGGTGATCGTCCTGCCGCAGGGCACGATCCCGCGGGGCACCGAGTTCTTCGACCCGGTCCTGCACGCCAAGACGGGCACGGCACGCCTCGCCGCGTCCACGGGCGCACCGGTCGTCCCGGTGGGACTGTGGGGAACCGAGGCGGTGTGGCCGCGAAGCGCTCGGGTGCCCGACGTGACCGCAGTCCTGCACCCGCCGACCGTCCGGGTGCGCGTCGGGAGGCCGATCGTCCTCGGACTCGACGACGCCAAGGCGGACACCGCCGTGGTGATGTCGGCGATCTCGGCGCTCCTCCCGCCAGAAGGGAGGATGCGACGCCGCCCGAGCGCCGAGGAGCTCGCTCGGACCTACCCCCCCGGCTGGCGCACGTGACCACGCGCGCGCATCCCGCCCGGGTACGCGCCGCCGTCGCAGCGACGCGCCTGGTCAATGCGCTCTCCCGTCGCTTCGGCGCGGGCAGCGGGAGCGTGGCGGGTGGTCACGCGGGTCTCGCCATCGACCCGGGGCTGTTGGAGCATCTCAGTGCGGGGCGCACGGTAGCGCTCGTGAGCGGCACCAACGGCAAGACCACGACGACGCGACTCCTGGCCGTCGCGATCGAGGGTGCGCTCGGGCGCGCGGCCACCAACGCCACCGGCTCGAACATGCCCACCGGCCACGTCACGGCGCTCGCCTCGGCACCGCCGGGGGCGCCGGCCGTCCTGGAGGTCGACGAGGGGTACCTGCCACAGCTCGTCGGGACGCTCGGGCCCGACGTCACGGTGCTCCTCAACCTGTCGCGCGACCAGCTCGACCGGACCAACGAGGTCCGCATGGTGGCGAACAAGTGGCGGCGTGCGCTGGCGGCGTCGCCGGGGACCGCGGTCGTGGCGAACGCCGACGACCCGCTCGTCACGTGGGCGGCGTGCGCCGCCGCCGCTCGGGTGTGGGTCGGTGCGGGGCTGTCGTGGCGCGAGGACGCCGTCGGTTGTCCGGCGTGCGAGGGGCGCATCGAGTTCGTGGCGGGTCCCGGCGCCGGGTGGGCGTGCCGCTGCGGATTCGCGAGGCCGCGGCTCGACGTCTCTCTCGAGGGCGACCAGGTGGTGCTCGCCGACGGCACCCGGTTGACGCTCACCCTCGCGCTGCCCGGTCGGTTCAATCGTGCCAACGCCGCGATGGCCGCGGCCGCCGCGGCGGCCATGGGTGTGGGATGGACCACATCGCTCGAACGGATCGCGTCGGTCGACGAGGTCGCCGGCAGGTTCGCGGTGGTCGAGGTCGGCGGGTGCAACGCACGCGTCATGCTCGCCAAGAACCCGGCGGGCTGGCGCGAGCTGCTCGACGTCCTTTGCCCGGGGGAGGGCCCGGTCGTCGTCGGGATCAACGCGAGGGTCGCGGACGGCAGGGACCCGTCCTGGCTCTGGGACGTGCCGTTCGAGCGCCTTCGGGGAAGGACGGTGGTCGCGACCGGCGAGCGTTGCCGAGACCTGGCGGTCCGCCTGCACTACGCGGAGGTCGCGCACCGGACGATCCGAGACGAGGTTGCGGCGGTGCGCGCCGCCTGGCTCTCGACCGGCGCACCGTCATCGGGCGCGCCGCCCCGCAACGGCTCGGCGCGCGAGGTCGAGTTCGTCGGCAACTACACCGCGTTCACCGACCTGCGGGCGCGTGCGTCGGGGAGAGGGTCGTGAGCCTCACCGTCGTCGTCGTCCACCCGGACCTGCTCGGTACCTACGGGGACGGGGGGAACGGGGTCGTTCTCGTCCAACGCGCCCGCTGGCGCGGCATGGACGCGGACCTCGTCGAGGCGAGGTCGGACGCACGGCTGCCCGCGGGCGACCTCTACTGCCTCGGCGGCGGGGAGGACGCCGCCCAGACGGCGTCGGCCGAGCGGCTCCGTGCCGACAGCGTCCTCGAGGCGCAGGTCGCGCGCGGGGTCCCGGTGCTCGCGGTGTGTGCCGGCTACCAGATCGTCGGTCGCAGCTTCGCAGCGTCGGACGGGAGGTTGCTCCCCGGCGTCGGTCTCCTCGACGTCGCCACCGCCAAGGGGCCGGGCCCGCGCCCCGTCGGGGAGGTCCTGGCCGAGCCCCTCGACCCGGCGCTCGCGCCCCTCACCGGGTTCGAGAACCATGGCGGCCTCACCACCCGGGGCCCGGACGCGCCGCCGCTCGCTCGGGTCGTCGTCGGCGTCGGGAACGGCGACGGCACCGAGGGCA
>Ga0307372_10007252_pt1 | contig 15949 bp, 11 predicted proteins | sample OX1MG_FD_202533 | JGI IMG/M metagenome (GOLD analysis project Ga0307372, IMG submission 202533) | Soil microbial communities from Risofladan, Vaasa, Finland - OX-1 | ecosystem: Environmental > Terrestrial > Soil > Coastal area > Acid sulfate soil | place: Finland: Risofladan, Vaasa | collected... | reverse complement strand
CGGCGACCTCGGCTACGAGACCGGCGGCGACCTCTACGTAACGGGGCGATCCAAGGACCTGATAATCCGGGCCGGACACAACCTGCATCCCGAAGAGCTCGAGACTGCCCTCGGCGACGTCCCCGGAGTGCGAAAAGGCTGCGTCGCCGCTTTCGCCAGCCCCGATCCCAAGCGGGGCACCGAACGACTGGTGGTGATCGCCGAAACCCACGAGACGGACGACTCGGCGCGAGAAGAGATCCGGTCCCGAATCGTGGCCGCCACCGCAGACCTGCTCGGCACGCCCCCAGACGAGGTGGTCCTGGCCGCCCCGGCAACAGTACTCAAGACTTCCAGCGGCAAGATCCGCCGGGCCGCCACCTCGGACCTGTACGAGCGCGGCCGCATCGGCGCCCGGCCCGCCCCGCCTTGGTGGCAGCTGGCCCGCTTCGCTGCCGTCGGCGTGCAGCCCGCCCTGCGCCGGCGGCTCCGGGCGGTTTCCGCTCTGGGCTACGCCGCCTACTGCTGGATCCTGATTGCAGCCGTCGGGCTGCCCACCCTGGCTGCCTTGGCGGTCATGCCGGTGCGTTCCTGGCGGCGCCGGCTTGTCCGCTTCGCGGCCCGCAGCCTTCGGGCCCTATCGGGAACATCACTGGAAGTGCAGGGGACCAGGCTTCCCACCGTCGAGCCCTGCGTGGTCGTCGCCAACCACGCCAGCTGGCTGGACGCCCCCCTCCTGGCCTCGTGGCTGCCCCCTGAGTTCACCTTCGTCGCGGGCGGTGTCCTCGGCCGCCAGCACCTCACCGGCTTTCTCCTGCGCCGCATCGGCACCGAGTTCGTCGAGCCCGGCCAACCCGGCCGGGCGCTGGCCGACACGGCCCGCCTCAGCCGCCTCGCCGCCCAGCACGCCCTGGTGTTCTTCCCAGAAGGAGGCCTCGCCCGCGCGCCGGGGCTACGGCCGTTCCACATGGGCGCGTTCGTCGCAGCCACCCAAGCCGGCCGCCCCGTGGTACCGATAGCCATGCGGGGTAGCCGCTCCATGCTCAGAGCCGGGCAGCGTTTCGTACGCCGGGGCGCCATAACCATCGTGATCGGCGAGCCGATCGGCCCGGTCGGCGATGACTGGCCCGCCGCCCTGCAGCTGCAGCGACAAGCCCGCGCCACCATCCTGCGCCACTGCGCCGAACCCGACCTCGCCTGAAACGACCAGTCCACAAAGGCATTCCCATCCGGCCTGGCCACTATCGCCCGGTATTGTCGCCCTTGGCGGTTGTCAGCGACCCTGGGCCCTGGGTGGCTCTCGGTTAGCCTCGGAGATGGCGGTCATACCGGGAATCAGACTGGTCACTAGATTGTTTATCTAGGATAGACTAGAAATATTTAGAAGGAGAATGAGTTCTCCATTCGGCGCTGGTTGTGGGCTCGCCATGACCGACAACCGTCGGACCGAAAGGGAGGGGCTATGTACCCGTTTTCAACCTCGCGCTCGCGGCCTCGGCCGCCCAGACCTATCAGAGCCAGAAAGGAAACGATGGTCATGACGACTACGGCACATTCCGAGCGGACCCTCGCGGAGCTGGTCGCTGAGAACCCGGCCCGGGCGGTCGTGCTCGACCAGATCGGCCTCGACTTCTGCTGTCACGGCAACCGCAGCCTCTCCGATGCGTGCTCTGCGGCCGGGCTCGACGCCGACGAGGTCACCGCCGCCCTCGACACGGCCGCCGACCTTCCCTCGGCCTGGAGCGGAGGCGGCCGCGGCGAACTCGCCGCATACGTGGAGTCGACCCATCACTCCTACCTGCACGTCGAGTTGGCCTCGCTGGAGTGGCTTGCGGGCAAGGTGCTCTCGGTGCACGGCGACCGCCACCCTGAACTGCAAAAGGTCGCCCGTTTGGTCGTCGAGATCGCGGCTGACTTTCGTCCCCACCTGGCCGCGGAAGAAAGCGAGGTGTTCCCCACCATCGCCTCGCTCGCGCCGGGCACCGCCGGCGATGACCGACTAGCAACTCGGATAGGCGACCTCGTGGCCGAGCACACTGCTCTGGGAGCCAAGCTGGCGCGGCTGCGGGAGCTGACCGGCGGTTACACAGCGCCGGAAGATGGGTGCGCCAGCTACCGGTCCCTGTACGAGCGGTTGGCCCACCTAGAGTCTGACACCCACATCCACATTCACCTGGAGAACAATGTCCTGTTTCCCGCTGCGCTGGTCGAAGCGATCTAGAGAGGCGCGGCGGATCCACGACCGCAACGCGTCAAGCCGATGGTGAACGGCAAGATCACCAGTTCCGCCCCCCCGACGATTTGTTCCGCCCTACACTAGAACATTGACTGGAGGAACTGGGATGACTGATGATTCGCTGCAGAAGGAGGCAAGGGCCCTCGGTGATCCGACGCGCAATCGCCTGTTTCGCTATATAGCGGACTCGCCGGATCCGGTTGGTGTGGCCGAGCTGACTGACTATGTTCAGCTGAACCACAATGCTGTCCGGCAGCACCTGGCCGTTCTGAAGGATGCCGAACTGGTGGTGGAAGAGGTCGAAGACCGGGCTCGGCCTGGTCGGCCCAGACTTCTCTATCGGCTTCATCCTGACGCCTCCGGCCGTTGGGGCACTGCCGGGGCCTACCCGTGGCTGGCCAGCCTGCTGGCCAACGCCGTGCGCCGCAAGCAAGACCCACGCCAGGTGGGGCGCCAAGATGGGCATCGGCGTGCCGCTGAACTGTCCGGTACGGGCGACGCCGTCGACCTGCTCGAAACCGAGATGGTTCGTCGCGGTTTCCGGCCGACCAAGGTACAAAAGGGGCGGCGAGTGGAGTTCGTCCTGGGGCGTTGCCCCTTCGCCGAGGTCGCCGAGTCTGATCCCGGCACGGTCTGTCAGTTGCACCTCGGTCTAGCCGAGGGATTGGCCGAGGGGCTGGGCGGGCTCGAAGTGGAGCGGCTGGTGTCGAAGGACCCGAAACGTGCTGGCTGCCGCCTCGTGGTCCGCCGGGAACGCCCACTGGCTGCGTCGGCCTGAGCCGTAGAGTGCTGAGCGAGACGAGTCAGCCGGCTGACTTGCTACGAGTAGTCATGGCCCGGGCGAGAGTGCCGACCATGAGGGCGAGGACGCCGGCCCAGGCGGCGAGGCCGACGAAGACCCATATGCGGGCGACGGTGAGCATGAAGCCGAACCCGTCGATGCGGCCGAGGGTGTCTGATGCGACGGTGTACATGCCGAGGGGGAACACGACGCTCCACAAGCGAGGTTCGTAGGCGCGGGAGTACCCCCGGACGAGATAGCGCCATATCCCGAACAGCACGAGGAGGGGGATCCACCATGTCCCAAATGACCACAGGACGACCGAGAGGCCCACGACGAAGGGGTGCAGTTGGTTGACAAGGGGCGCCGCGCCGGGGGTGTGGATGGTCAGGATGCCGGCCGCGGCTCGCACGCTGATGGCGGTGGCACCCATGGCGATCCAGTAGGCGGGACCCATTTCGGTGGGGGTGACCTCTACTAGCAGGAGGCGCAGGAAGATGATGACGATCAGTACTAGGTAGAGCATTACCCCGACGCCCCAGAGGCAGATAGAGACGGCGGGCAGGTTGGCGCGAAGACCGCTCCCCGGGGCTACGGGGGCGAGGGCGGCGGCGACTATCGACAGCGACTGGGTCGCGACGACCCAGATCAGCCAGGTGCCGTTGATCTCGCCGAGGACGGGTCGGCGGGCGGAAGCCACGATCGACCAGGGCAGCCCGTAGGTGAGGACGATCCAGACGACAGCGGCCGCGGCGCCGAGGGCGAGCGCGAGGAGGGAATGGCCGGCCATCGCCAGTCGGGCTGCGAGGACGTCGGTGCCGGCGACAACGGTGAAGTAGGCCATGGCGGTGGTGGGGTCGCTGAGGCTCTGGCGGACGAAGGGCCGATACCAGATGAGCCGGGCCGCGTAGGCGAGGGTCAAGATCACGAACGCGGCCACTGTGACCCCTAGCACGACCTGTGAGAGAAGGTGATATCCGAGCAGGTCGGTGCCGACCGAGACGATCCCGCTGGCCATGACCCAGGCGAAGTAGCCAGGGTCCAGGGTGGCAAGCGCCCGGGCGAACCTCCCGCCCGGCACGGAGCGCGCACTGGTTGCGGCGGGCGGTGCCGGCGCTGTTCGTTCCCAACGGTTAGCGATAGTCGAGGGTTCGGCGGGATCCTCCGCGTCGTGGCGGATCCAGCTCATGGTCGGCTCAAAGCGAAGCGCCGAGCACTGCCGTCAGTAGGGAACACCGATTTTGCGCCAGCGGCGTCCGCTGGTCCCGGGCTCGTTGGGGCGGGTCGCGACCCGGCTTCTGTAGACGATGAATGGGCGCCACATGTACCAGACCGGTGCGCTCCACGCGTGCACCAGGCGGCTGAACGGCCACACCGCCAGCACCGCCCAGGCGGCGACGGCGTGCACCTGGAACAGCCACGGAGCCTTGACGATGGCATTGACGTCGGGGTTGCCGGAGAACAGGCCCCGGAACCACAGCGAGACGCTTTGGCGGTAGTCGTAGTGGTTGCCGAGCAGCCCGACGCCCATAGTCTCGCCGATGCCTAATCCGATGACGATGGCAAGCAGGATGAGGGCCACCCAGTCGACAGGGCTGGTGGTGGCCCGTACCCGAGTGACGAAGAGCCGCCGCCCGGCGAGGAACGCCACACCGATCATGATCAAGATGGCGGCAACGGTCCCTGCCCAGGCGGAGAACTGGCGGTAGATGTGCTCGGGGATGCCGATGGACTTGGTGAACGACTCGGGGATCAAGATGCCAAGGATGTGCCCGCCGATGGCGGCGAAGGTGCCGTAGTGGAACAGCGGTCCGCCCCACTTGAGTAGCTTCTTCTCCTGCAGCTCGGTGGAGCGGCTGGTCCAGCCGAACTGGTCGTAGCGGTACCGCCAGACATGCCCGATGACGAAGGTGGCCAGGGCCAAGTAGGGCAGGATCACCCACCAGAACAGATTCCACCCGCTGACCCCGCTCACCGGCGCACCACCCCCGACACTTCGGGCGGGGCGAACGGTTCCAGCCCGACCTGCTCGGACGGCGGCCCTTGGGCCCGGTAACGCTCGAGGGCGTCCCGATCGGCGCGCGAGGCAGAGGGCAGGGCGTCGACGACGGCGTCCACCACCGGGGCGTACCCGCTGGCGGCATCGCGCAGGGCGAGGCCGAGTGCGTCGAGAGCGACGCGGTGCTCGCCGAGAAGAGCAGCACCGGCGGTACTTGACGCGGCGAGCTCCAGCAAAGCGGGCAGGAAGTCGGGCAGCTCCCCCGGAGCGACGGTGTAACCCGCGGCCCGGTAGGCGTCGATGAGCGCAGTCAACGCCATGCCGCGCTCGCGAGTGTCGCCGTGGCGGTAGTAGGTGACGTAAAGGCTGGTGCCGCGGCGCAGGTCGAAGGTCTCCACGTAGACCCGTGCCGCCGCCATAGATGTCATGGCCGAGAGCCACCCGACGGCGTCCTCGAGCGCGTTGCGGGCCCGGCCGGCGGGCAAGCCTGACACCGCCGCGCCGACAGCGGCCACGTCGGCAACGAAATCCTCACCGGGATATGCGAGCAGCACCGCCGCGCAACCGAAAACGGCGGCCGAATCAGCCCGCTTCACGCCGGACCCTCGGACACTCTCAAGTGGAGCCGACCGCGATCGTCGCGCCCGGCCACCGACCGCTCACCCGACCCCTCCCGGCGGAGATGAAAACTGCCGGTGCCGTCGCCGCCCATGCCGGGCCCACCCTCCGACTCGAGGGAACAGCCTGACAAGTCGTGCTGCGCGAGGAGGCGCCCGGCGTTCTCCGCGTGAGCAGGGGGCACGACGTAGCGGTCCTCGTAGCGGGCGATGGCCAGCAGACGGAAAAGGTCGTCGGCGTCGTCGAACGACAACCCCACCTCCGCTGGGTCGACGTCGGGGTGCTCACCGAGCTGGTGGGCTCGCATCACCGCCCGCACCATCGCAAGGCGGCGCAACGAGTCCCTTACCGGTCCGATCTTGCCGGCGGTGAACAAGTTGGCCAGGTACTCGAGCGGGATGCGCAGGGAGTCGATTGCCCCGAACACCACATCCGCGTTCGTTTCGTCGTAGCCGGCGGCCGCAGTGACGTCCGCTACGGGGGAAAGCGGCGGGATGTACCACACCATCGGCATGGTCCGGTACTCGGGGTGCAGGGGAAGGGCCACGCGGTGGCGGGCGATCAACGCGTAGGTCGGCGAGCGGCGCGCCGCGACCATCCAGTCGTGCGGGATCCCCTGGCGCTCGGCCTCCGCCGCAACGTCGGGGTCGGAGGGGTCGAGGAACACCGACAGCTGCGCCTCGTAGAGATCCTCCTCGTCCGCCGTGGCCGCGGCAGCCAGCACCTTGTCGGCGTCATAGAGGACCAGGCCGAGGTAGCGAAGGCGACCCACACAGGTCTCCGAGCAGATCGTCGGCAGGCCAGCCTCGATGCGCGGGAAGCAGAGAGTGCACTTCTCGGCCTTGCCGCTCAGATGATTGAAGTACACCTTCTTGTACGGACAGCCCGATACGCAGAACCGCCAGCCCCGGCAGCGGTCTTGGTCGACCAGAACGATACCGTCCTCCACCCGCTTGTACATCGCCCCCGACGGGCAAGACGCCACGCAGGACGGGTTGAGGCAGTGCTCGCAGATGCGCGGCAGGTAGAACATGAACACCGACTCGAAGTCCATCTTGACCTTCTCGGCCATGGCCACGATGTTCGGATCCTCGAGTGCCCGACCGGGAGCGCCCGCCAGGTCGTCCTCCCAGTTCGCCCCCCAGCGGGGATTCATCTCCCGCCCCGTCAGCGCCGAGCGGGTCGACACCGACGGCGACTTGGTCCCTGCGGGCGCGGTGATCAGGTGCGCGTAGTCGTAGCTGAACGGCTCGTGGTAATCCTCGATGGTCGGCAGGTCGGGGTTGTAGAAGATCGACAAGAGACGGCGTAGACGGCTGCCCCCCTTCAAGGTGAGCCGGCCCTTGCGGTCGAGCGTCCAGCCTCCCTTCCACTGCTCCTGGTCCTCGTAGCGGGCCGGATAGCCGAGCCCCGGTTTGGTCTCGACGTTGTTGAAGTAGACGTACTCAGTCCCCGGCCGGTTGGTCCAGGTCTGCTTGCAGGCAACCGAGCAGGTATGGCAGCCGATGCACTTGTCCAGGTTCATCACCATGCACACCTGGGCCATGATCCTCATCAGAACTCGACCTCCTGGGAACGGCGGCGGATCACCGCGATCTCGTCGCGCTGCGACCCGGTGGGCCCGTAGTAGTTGAAACCGGCGGACAGTTGTGCGTACCCGCCGATCATGTGCGTCGGTTTCATCACCACCCGGGTGAGCGAGTTGTCGGTGCCGCCGTGCAGCCCGGAAGTCTCCGACACCGGCATCTGCAGGTGACGGTCGATGGCGTGGTACATCAGCACCGTGCCCGGCGGGACCCGGTGCGTGACCGCGGCCCGGGCAACGGTGACGCCGTTGCGGTTGTACGCCTCGATCCAGTCGTTGTCCGCCACACCGATGCGCCCGGCGTCGAGGTCGTTGACCCAGATCACCGGGCCGCCGCGGAACAGGTTGAGCATGTGCAGGTTGTCCTGGTACTCGGAGTGGATCGACCATTTCGAGTGCGGGGTCAGGTAGCGAGCGACCAGCTGGGCGCCGTCCGCGCCGACTTGGCGCTGGTCGCCGAAGATGGCGCCCACGTCGAGCGGGGGCCGGTAGGCCGGCATCATCTCGCCGAGCTCGGCCATCCACTCGTGGTCGAGCAGGAAGTGCTGGCGGCCGGTGAGGGTGTGCCAGGGCTTGAGGCGGTCCACGTTGATGGTGAACGGCGCGTACCGCCTGCCTTCGGACTCGGCGCCGGACCACTCCGGCGAACAGATCACCGGCCTGGGTTGGGTGACCGTGTCCGCGAAGGTGATGCGGTCGCCCGCCCGCTCATGGGCCAGGTCGGCGAGCTCGACGCCGGTGCGCTCCTCCAGGTGCTCGAAACCGGCGACCGCGAGCTTCCCGTTGGTGGTCCCTGACAGGGCCAGGATGGCCTCGCAGAAAAGGTCGTCCCGGTCAATGCGGGGCCGGCGGTCAGCCACCCCGCCGCGTATCGTCCCGTTGCGCTGGGCCAGCCAAGCGACCTCGTCGCCCACCGGCAGCTTCACCCCCTTGGTGGTCGCCCCTAGGTCGTCGACCAGTGGACCGAGTGCACGCCAGCGCTCCCCAAGGCGGGGATAGTCCCGCTCGACGACCACCAGGCGGGGCATCGTCTGGCCCGGGACCGGTTCGCACTCCCCGGCCGCCCAGTCCAAAGCCCGACCACCCGGCTGGGCGCACTCGTCGGGCGTGTCGTGGCCGAGCGGTACCGCCATCACGTCCCGGCGCACGCCCAGGCGGCCCTCGGCCAGGCGGGAGAACTCGGCCGCCAGGTCGCCGAACAGCTCGAAGTCGCTTCTCGACTCCCACGGCGAGGCGATGGCCGGATTGAAGGAGTGCACGAAGGGGTGCATGTCGGTCGAGGACAGGTCATGCTTCTCGTACCAGGTCGCCGCGGGCAGCACCACATCCGCGTAGATGCCCGTCGAGACCATCCGGAAGTCCACGTCGACCAGCAGGTCGAGCTTGCCGACCGGCGCCTCCTCCCGCCACACCACGTCGGCGGGACGCTGGTCGGGAGGGCACTCCGCTGCGGCCACCGCGTTGTCGGTGCCCAGCAGATGACGGAGAAAGTACTCGTGCCCCTTGCCCGACGAGCCGAGCAGGTTCGCCCGCCACACCGTCAGAACCCTCGGGAAGTTGGCCGGATCGTCCGGGTCGCACGCGGCGAAGCGCAGGCGCCCGGACTTCAGCTCGTCGATCGCGAACGCCTCAACGCTCTTGCCCGCTGCGTCCGCTTCGTCGGCAAGGTCGAGGGGGTTGCGATCGAACGCCGGGTGCGAGGCCAGCCAGCCCTGGCGGGCCGCATACGCGTTCAGATCCGCCACCGACTTGCCGGCGAAGCGCCCCGCCCCCAGCGGGCTCGACAAGAGATCGGCGCGGGATCCCTCGTAACGCCACTGGTCGGTCGCCAGATACCAGAACGGGGTGCCCGGCATGTGCCGCGTCGGGCGCACCCAGTCGAACGCGAACGCCAGGGTGAACCATCCGGTCAGCGGGCGCACCTTCTCCTGGCCGACATAGTGCGCCCATCCCCCGCCGTTGACTCCTTCGCAGCCGCACAGCATGAGCATGGAAAGGAAGGTCCGGTAGATCTGGTCCGAGTGGTACCAGTGGTTGGTACCCGCCCCCATGGCGATCATCGACCGGCCGCCTGACTGCTCCGCGCTGCGGGCGAACTCGCGTCCCACCTTGGTGCACGCCGCCGCCGGCACCGAAGTGATGGCTTCCTGCCACGCCGGGGTATACGGCACGGACGCGTCGTCGTAACCGGACGGCCATTCCCCGGGGAGGCCGGGTCTAGCGACCCCGTAGTTGGCCATCACGAGGTCGAACACCGTCGTCACCAGCCGGCCCCCGACCCGCAGCGCCGGCACGCCGCGGCGCATCACCGCCCCGCCCGCACCGTCACCGGTGTCGAAGCGGGGTAGGCCCACCTCGACCGCTTCCGCGCCGGGCCGCCCGTGGCAGGTGAGCGCAGGGCGAATCCCGTCGAGGCGCAGGTTCCAGCGGCCCTTGCCCTCGTCGTTCCAGCGGAACCCGATAGAACCGTTGGGCACCACCGGCGCGCCGCTCGCCTCGTCGATGACGACGGTCTTCCATTCCGCCCCTTCGCTCTGTTGACCCAGGTCGGAAGCGGTGAGGAAGTGGTCGGCCACGTAGGCGCCGTCTCTTTCCCGGAGGGTCACCAGGAAAGGGAGGTCCGTGTAGGTTCGGGCGTAGTCCTCGAAGCGGGGGACCTGGCGGTCCCGGTAGAACTCGCTGAGGATCACGTGCCCCATGGCCATCGCCAGGGCTCCGTCTGTGCCCGGGTTGGCGGCCAGCCAGTCGTCGGCGAATTTGGTGTGGTCGGAGTAATCCGGGGAGACCACCACGACTTTCTGTCCCCGGTAGCGGGCCTCGACCATGAAGTGGGCATCGGGGGTGCGCGTGATCGGCAGGTTCGTGCCCCAGATGATGAGGTAACTGGCGTTCCACCAGTCCGCCGACTCGGGCACGTCGGTCTGGTCGCCGAACACCTGCGGTGACGCGGGCGGCAGGTCGGCGTACCAGTCGTAGAACGACAGGATCGTCCCGCCCAAAAGCGAGTAGAAGCGGGTGCCCGCCGCGTAGGACGCCATGGACATGGCCGGGATGACGGTGAAGCCCGCGGTGCGGTCCGGCCCGTACGCGGCGACGGTGTGCACGTGCGCGGCGGCTACCAGCTCCAAGGCCTCCGCCCATGTGGCCCGCACGAAGCCTCCTTGGCCCCGGGCGGACTTGTAGGCCCTGGCCCGCTCGGGATCACCGGTGAGCTCCGCCCAGGCGGCCACCGGGTCACCGCCGTGGGCCGCCTTCGCTGCCCGGAAGGCCTCGAGCAGCACCCCCCGCACATAGGGGTAGCGGACCCTTGCCGGCGAGTACGTGTACCAAGAGAACGACGCCCCCCTCGGGCAGCCCCTCGGCTCGTACTCAGGCGACCCCGGGCCGACCGAGGGATAGTCCACCGCCTGGGTCTCCCAGGTGATGATCCCGTCCTTCACGTACACCTGCCATGAGCAAGACCCGGTGCAGTTCACCCCGTGTGTAGAGCGGACCACCTTGTCGTGGCGCCACCGCTCCCGGTAGAACTCCTCCGCCCGCCGGCCCCCACGGCGATGCACCTCCCGCCCGTCGGGGGACTCGACCCCCGGCTGGATGTACCGAGCAGCCCGCACGAGGCCCGTCTCAGCCAGCTTGCCGTTGCGTCCTTCGGAGATCTGTTCGGTATGGCGCGCCATCACCCTCCAGAAGGTCGTGGGGGCCCTAGGCGACCCCCGAGCAGACATCAACCTTACGCGCCGTTCTAGCGCCCGATGAAAAAACCAGCTTCAGCGAGACACCACCTCAGCGGCGAGGACCACGATGGCCGCGGTGATGGCGCCCATGAGCCCGCGGAGCCCGCCGGCGAGTCGCTCTGCTAGGTGCAACTCTGCGGCCGACGTCTGAACCGGGGTTCTTCTGTTGTTCTAGCATGAACTAGAGATACAGTTAGGTGTGAGATCAGGGCCGTTCGAGGTCCACGGAGGCAAGGAGCGCTTAGGGTGACCGTGACCGAGAGTGAAGCCTTCCAGGCGATGCTGGCGCATCATCGAAGCCTGGTTGACAATGTCGAGCGGCGTGTCGGTGCTGTACGAGCCTCGGTGGATACCGGTGGCGGCTGTGAGCCGGCGGTGGGTGAGCTGGTGACCTACCTGGCGGAGGAGGTCTTGCCTCATGCCGTCGGTGAGGAGCACAGCATCTACCAAGCAGCGAGGGCCCGTCCCGACCTCGACGAGGTGGTGGCAGGGATGGTCGACGAGCACCGCCACCTGGTGGCGTCGGTCGAGCGTCTCGCCACAGCGGAGAGCCGCTCTGACGCGGCCGCCATCGCGGAGGCCATCGGCTCTTTGTTCGCCGGGCACGTGGCCAAGGAGAACGAGTTGATCCTTCCCCCGCTCGAAGGAGACCCGGCTGTGGACTTGGCCGGGTTGCTGGTCCAGATGCATCGGCTGACCGAGGCAGCTCAGCGGGAGACCACCACGGCGGAGTTTGCGGTGCCCGACACCGAGACGAGCCTTCTCGGGTTGCTGTTGAAGGCGGCTGACGGCCTGGCTGGCGCCGGCCAAGGCGACACCGCCTGCCGCTTGGTTGCCTCGGCGTGGGCGGCGCTGCGCACCCCCAGGCCCGACCTGGCCGTTCGGGTGACCGCCGCGCTGCACGGTCTCGTGCGGTCGGCCACGGCGGAGCCGGTGAGCTTCAGGTCCGTTCCTCGCCCGGCTGTAGAGAGCGGTGAGGCGGAGCTGGATGTGCGCGCACTGGCGCCGGCGCAGCGCCACGAGAAGATCTTCGCCGCCTACGGTGCGCTCTCCCCCGGGATCGCGTTCGTGCTGGTCAACGACCACGACCCCAAGCCGCTTCGCTACCAGTTCCAAGCCGAGCACCCCGACGAGCACACCTGGGACGTGCTGGAGGACGGCCCGACCGTGTGGCGGGTGCGTATAGGCCGGCCGGCCGGCGGTGCAGGTCGATGAGCTCGGCCTCAGCGCAGCTCGAGCAGCTGGCTCGACGTGAGTACGCGTACGGGTTCAGCACCGATCTCGACACCGATCTCGCGCCGAAAGGCTTGAGCGAGGACGTGATCAGGCTGATCTCGGCCAAGAAGGGCGAGCCTGACTGGCTGGTCGACTGGCGGCTTCGCGCCTACCGGGCGTGGCGAACCATGAGCGAGCCGGCTTGGCAGAACCTGCGCTTCGAGCCGATCGACTACGACGACATCATCTATTACGCGGCGCCCAAACCCAAGGCGGCCCGGTCGAGCCTGGACGAGGTGGACCCCGAGATACGGGCCATGTTCGACAAGCTGGGGATCTCTCTCGCCGAGCAGGAACGCCTGTCGGGGGTTGCGATCGACGCGGTAGTGGACTCCGTGTCGGTGGCTACGACGTTCAAGGAGAAGCTGGCCGAGGCCGGCGTCATCTTCTGCTCTTTTTCCGAGGCGGTACGACGCCATCCCGAACTGGTGCGGGCATACCTCGGCTCGGTGGTCCCCTACCGGGACAACTTCTTCGCCGCGCTGAACTCGGCGGTGTTCACCGACGGGTCGTTCTGCTTCGTGCCCAAGGGGGTGCGCTGCCCGATGGAGCTGTCCACCTACTTCCGGATCAACGCGGCCGGCACCGGCCAGTTCGAACGCACCCTCATCGTCGCCGAGGAAGGTGCTTCCGTGAGCTACTTGGAGGGTTGCACTGCGCCCATGCGCGACGAGAACCAGCTACACGCTGCGGTGGTCGAGCTGGTCGCGATGGACGAAGCGCAGATCAAGTACTCGACGGTGCAGAACTGGTACCCCGGTGACGCCGACGGCAGGGGCGGCATCTACAATTTCGTCACCAAACGGGGGCGCTGCGCCGGGGCGAGGTCGAAGATCTCCTGGACTCAGGTCGAGACCGGCTCGGCCATCACCTGGAAGTACCCTGGCGTCGTCCTCCAGGGCGACGGGTCGGTCGGGGAGTTCTACTCCGTCGCTTTGTCTGCCAACCATCAGCAGGCGGACACCGGCACCAAGATGATCCACATCGGCAAGGACACGAAGAGCACGATCGTGTCCAAAGCGATCTCCGCGGGGCACGGCCAGAACACCTACCGCGGCCTGGTCAAGATACTGCGCTCGGCCGAGGGAACTCGCAACCACACCCGCTGCGACTCGCTGCTGATCGGGCCTGACTGCGGCGCCCACACCTTCCCCTATATAGAGGTCAAGCATCCCTCCGCGCGGGTGGAGCACGAGGCCTCCACCTCGAAGGTGAGCGAAGACCAACTGTTCTACGCCCGCCAACGCGGCATCGCCGAGGAGGAGGCCACCTCGATGATCGTCAACGGGTTCTGCCGCGAAGTGTTCAAGGAACTCCCGATGGAGTTCGCTGTCGAAGCCCAGCGGCTCTTGTCGGTGAGCCTGGAAGGAGCCGTGGGCTGATGCTGGTCATCGAAGACCTCCACGCCGCTGTAGGCGACAAGACGATCCTGCGCGGCGTGAACCTCACCGTCCCAGCCGGTGAGGTTCATGCAGTGATGGGACCCAACGGGTCGGGCAAGAGCACCCTCGCCCATGTGCTCGCCGGGCGCGACCCCTACCAGGTGACCTCCGGACGGGTCTTCTACCGAGGCGCGGACCTGCTCGCCCTCAACCCCGAGGAACGGGCCGCCGCGGGTGTGTTCCTCGCCTTCCAGCACCCCGTCGAGATCCCCGGGGTCACCAACATGTACTTCTTGCGCGCCGCCCTCAACGCTTTGCACCGGGCACGCGGATTCGAAGAGGTGGGACCGAGCGAGTTCCTCACCCTCGTGCAGGAGAAGATGCGGGCGGTCGGAATGGACCGGGCCCTGATGAGCCGCTCGGTCAACGAAGGCTTCTCCGGCGGCGAGAAGAAGCGAAACGAGATCCTCCAGATGGCAGTGCTCGAACCGACCCTGGCGATCCTGGACGAGACCGACTCCGGTCTCGACATCGACGCCCTACGGGTCGTGGCCGACGGGGTGAACGCGCTTCGCCGGGCAGACCGGGCTGCCCTGGTCATCACACACCACCAACGCCTCCTGGACTGCCTGGTCCCCGACCGAGTCCACGTGCTCGTAGGCGGCCGGGTGGTCCGCTCTGGGGGGCCCGGACTGGCAGCCGAGGTGGAGGCGGCGGGATACGCTGACTTCTCGAGCGAGACCGGTGAGATCTCCGAACCCGTTGGGGCTACGAAGTGAGCGCGCCGGTCGCTCTCACCGCCGGCCACACACTCGACGAAGTGGCGCGCCTGGGGGTGCCGACCATGTGTGGGGAGCCGACCTGGCTCACCGCCGTCCGCCGAGACGCGACGCAATGGGTCGCCGACCACGGATTCCCCACGCGCAAGCACGAGGACTGGCGCTACCTGGACCTCGAACCCCTCCTGGGCCTGCCGCTCAGCCCCGCCGGGTGGGATGGTCCGTTGCCCGCAAGCGGACTGGCAGGTCTGGCGATCCCGGACCTCGGAGGCCACCGACTGGTGATGGTCAATGGACGGTTCGCGCCCGAGCTGTCCCGTCTCGGCAGCCTGCCGGCCGGCACTCGGGTGCTCCCACTTGGCTCTGCTATCACCGACGACTCTTTCGTGGCGCGGCGGTACTGGCCGGCTCCCGGCCACAAATACCTGCACGCGTTCGAAGCCCTCAACGCGGCTCTAGCGGTCGACGGCTGCGTGGTCGAGCTCGGCGACGGTGTCTCGGTCGCAGTGCCGATCGAGATAGCCCACATCAGCACAACCGCAGAGGACGCGGTGGTGTCGAGCCCTCGGATCGTCGTGTTTGCCGGCGAAGGAAGCTCAGCGACGGTCGTGGAGACCTACATCGGCACCGGTGAAGGCGTATACGTGACCAACGCCCACACCGGCGTGGTGCTGGGTCGCGGTGCTCGGCTCGAGCACTACAGGCTTCAAGGCGAATCTGATCGGTCGTTCCACCTGTCGACCCTCGACGTCCGGCCGGGCGCTGAGAGCCACTTCAGCTCGCGGTTGGTCGCGGTCGGGTCGCGCGTGGCCCGTCATGAGGTGCACGTCCGCCTCGAACAAGAAGGTGCCACCGTCGATCTCGACGGCCTGTACCTTCCCTCGGGCGAGCAGTGCCACGACAACCCCGTGCGCATCGAACACGTCGCTCCTCTATGCACCAGCCACCAGCTCTACAAAGGCATCGTCGACGCGGCTGCCCACGGAATCTTCAACGGGCACGTGATCGTGCACCCGGGTGCAGTGGGCACCGATGCCGAGCAGACAAACAAGAACCTTCTTCTGTCCGACCTTGCCGAAGTGGACACCCGCCCACGACTCGAGATCTTCGCCGACGAAGTCTCCTGCACCCACGGGGCGGCGGTCGGCCAGCTCGACACCGACGCCATGTTCTACCTGCGCTCGCGGGGTATACCCGAATGGGCAGCTCGGAGCTTGCTCATCTCCGGCTTCGCCCGCCAGGTGCTCGAACGGTTCGTCGAGGGTCCGATCCGCGAGCGAGCAGAGCAACTCGTTACGACCCACCTTCAGGCGGTCGAGGGCGAGTCGGGTTCTTCGGGAGGAGCCAGGTGAGTGAGTCTGATCCCATCGAGTTGCTGCGCGACTGCCCGGCGACGCTCATCCCGACCGGCGTAGCCACTCTTCTCACCCAAGGCGACCAGGTCCTCATCGTCCAACAGCTGGGAACGAGCTTCACCGTGCACACGTCGCGGGGGCAGCTCGCCCGCATCGACGGCCGCGACGCCGACGCGCTCGGAGTGGACGAGCCTTCTGGCGCTACTCCCGATGCGAGCGACGAGTT
>Ga0307372_10007251_pt1 | contig 15949 bp, 12 predicted proteins | sample OX1MG_FD_202533 | JGI IMG/M metagenome (GOLD analysis project Ga0307372, IMG submission 202533) | Soil microbial communities from Risofladan, Vaasa, Finland - OX-1 | ecosystem: Environmental > Terrestrial > Soil > Coastal area > Acid sulfate soil | place: Finland: Risofladan, Vaasa | collected... | reverse complement strand
ACTCGCCAGCGTGCTCATGCTGTTGCCCATTTATGGCCTGTTGTGGCCCATACCGGCCTATCCCAATAACCTGGTACCCTATCTCATGATTGCCTGGATCATCATTGGCGGCATCTACCTGTTCATGGTCGAGAAGCGCCGCCCCGAATTGCTGGACGCCATGGGACGCGCTATGGGAGAAGAAGAATCGGGAGCGGTGGAGCAGGCGAACATCGTGGCCCAGTAGCAGCTTCCAGTTACGAGCAGAGGAGGATTTCACATGTATCTCCAGAGGTTGATCGAACGCAATCCACGTCTCATGGAAGCCGCCATCACCCTGCACCAGGAAGGCCATATTCCGCCCAATACCTGGCTGATCGATCTCGACACCATCGCCGAGAATGCGCGCGCGCTCTCGGCGGTAGCCAGGAGTCTGGGCCTGACGACTTATCTGATGAGCAAACAATATGGTCGCAATCCCTACGTCAGCGCGCTCGCGCTCGCCAACGGACTGCACAAAATCGTGGCCGTCGATGCGACCTGCGCTTTGATGGCGCATCGCTATGGGCTGCCTGTCGGTCATATGGGGCATCTCAATCAACTTCCCCGCCACATGGTGCCATTGCTGGTCGCCATGCGCCCGGAAGTCATCACCATCTACAACATCGAGCACGCGCGCTGGATTGACAGCGCCGCCGCCGATCTTGGCATCGTGCAGGAACTGTTGATCCGGGTCTCTGCGCCGGGCGACATCTTCTTTGATGGGCAGGAAGGCGGGTTCAGTGAAAACGAAGTACCCGCCATTGTAGATGCGCTCTCTCACCTGCGCCATGTGCGCCTGGTGGGTGTAACCGCCTTCCCATGCGTGCGCTACAACCACCGCGCAGATGAAAAGGCTGAGGTGACGCCGAACCTACATACCATCCTGCGTGCCGCCGCGACGCTGCGCGGCATGGGCGTAGAGGTCAAGCAGATCAACGCGCCCGGAAATACATCGACGATGACTATGCCCCTGGTAGCGCCGCCGGGCGCGACGCACGTCGAACCCGGTCACGCTCTGACGGGTACGACACCCAACCACGCCTTTTACGGAGACGCCCTGCCAGAGCGTCCCGCCTACGTCTACGTGAGCGAAATCTCGCATCACGTGGGTGAGCGCGCCTACGCCTACGGGGGCGGACTCTTCCACGACGGCTACCAGGCCGATGGGTCGGTTGGAGCGCTGGTTGGCTCTACGTGGGAAGAGGCAAGAGATAATGGCGTAGAGTACCTGCATGATATCAAGCAAATCATCGACTACCACGTTGTGTTACAGCCCGGCCAGCGCTGCAAAGTTGGCGATACTGCCCTGCTTTTCTATCGCACGCAAATGCAGATGACGCGCTCCTACATCGCGCTGGTCTCCGGCCTGTCGGGTCGGTCAGAAAGAAAGGTACATTACCTGTTCGATCACGCGAGCACGGCCCTGGACAGCGGTTTCAATCCCGTCGATCCCGCTAGCGTGCGCCAGGACATCGACGCCTTACTGAATACTCAGTATCAATAATAATGCTCGTAGCATCCGGGAGGTCAGCATGAACATGACACGGAGAGCAGACCCAACGCTGGCCTCTGCTTTCCAGCGCCAGGCGGCGCGTGATTTCGTTGTGGCAATCGACTTTGGGGGTACAAAGATCGACGTAGCCACCGCCGACCTCAATGGAGACATCCTGGAGCAGCATCGCCTGGCGACCAATGCGCCGCACGGTGCCAGGCAGGCCGTCGAGCGCGCCCTGGCTCTTGCTCGCGACTTGATGGGGCGCGCGCGTGAGATGACCGGTGGTCGCTGCCTGGCAGGCGGCGCGGTCAGTCCCGGCGTCATCCTGCCTGACCGCGTACTGCTGGCTCCCAACGTGCCAGGCTGGGAGCAACTGGCGCTGCTCGATATCGTGCGCGCCGGGCTGGAACTGCCGTATGTCGCGGTCGGGAACGATGTCAAGGCGGCGGCGGAGGCTGAAGCGCGCTGGGGCAGCCTGCAAGGGGCTGATCCTGCCATCTTCCTGAGTCTGGGTACAGGCATCGGCTCCGCGCTCGTAGTCGGGGGCCAGGTGCTGACGGGCGCGCATGGTGCATCCGGCGAAATAGGTTATAACCTGCGCGGCGCGAGCGGCGAAACTGGTATCGCGAGCGGCCACGCGCCACTCGAAGAAGCCGTCGGCGGGCGGGCGATTAGCGAGCGAGGCAGCCTGCTGCTGGGCGGCAATCTGAGCGCAGCCGAGGTTTTTGCCCACCCCGATCTCCGCGCGCGCGCCTTGATTGACGAAACGCTCGCCGAACTCGCCCTGCATGTCGCCAATATCGCCATTCTTATCGACCCGGCCCGCATCGCGGTCGGGGGCGGGCTGATGGGTGCTGGAGATTTGATCCTCAGCGTCCTCGTCTCGCGCCTGAGCTTAGCCGTTCCGTTCCCGCCAGAGGTGGTGCCAGCGCGTTTTGTACATGATGCATCCCTGCGCGGCGCGGTCGCACTGGCCCTGAAAACCCTCGCGGGTGATCCCTTAGAGCCTGCTAGCGAGCCGGTTCGCCAGCAGCAGAACACGATCATGTCCACAATGAGCAATAATTTGAAGGAGGTATAACCATGGCCGCAACGTTGATGGCTCAAGAGATGGCAGAACAGCCAGCCGTGCTTGCCCGGCTCATCGACCGCTTCGAGAGCGATGTCGCCAGGGTGCGCGCTCTACGCCCTGCTCAGCTGGCAGGAGTTGTGTTAGTGGCGCGGGGATCTTCCGATCATGCCGCGGTGTTCGGGCGCTACCTCGTCGAGTCGGCAGCTGGCCGCCCTACCAGCCTCGCCGCCCCCAGCCTGCACACGCTTTACCACGCCCACATCGATTACAACGGCTACCTGGCCATCGCGCTGAGCCAGTCGGGCGCGACGCCGGAAATCATCACCGTCTGCGAGCGCATGCGAGCCACAGGCGCGCGGATAATCGCGATTACGAATAACGCGGACAGCCCGCTCGCCTCGGTTGCCGATGTCGTCCTCACGCTCGAAGCAGGCGAGGAGCGAGCAGTCCCGGCCACGAAAACCGTCACCAGCCAGTTCCTCGCCGTGGCAACCGTGGCGGCGGGGCTGGGTTCTGTTCCCTTCACAACCACCGACCTGGCGGCTCTCCCAGGTCACGTCTCCACTGTGCTGGCGGACGATACGGCACCGAGGCTGCTGGCGCAGCGCTGGGCCGGCATGGATCGACTGTTCGTCGTGGCGCGCGGTCTCTTGTACGGGGCTGCACTCGAAACAGCCCTCAAAATCAAGGAAGCCACGGGCGTGCTCGCCGAGGGCTTTTCAGCCGCTGACCTGCGGCACGGTCCTGTCGCAGCTATCGACGCGAACGTAGCGGCGCTTATCCTCGACGGCGGAGGTGCGGCGTCAGGCGACCTGGCAGACCTGCGCGATGTGCTGCGCAGGCGCAATGGGCCTATCGCGCTCTGCGCAGCCAGCGAAAATGCCGATCTGCCCCTTCCCATGCATGTACCAGAAGCCCTGGCGGCCATTCTCGCCACGGTGCGCGGCCAGCAGTTGGCGCTGGCCCTGGCCGCCGTGCTCGGACGCAATCCCGACGCGCCAGCTGGTTTATCGAAGGTGACGCCGACCCACTGATTACTCTTCAAAGCTGGAGAACAGGTTGTTGAGCGACTCCGCCAGGGTCGGATGCGCGAAGACGGCGTCGCGCAGCACCGTGTAGGGCAATTTGCCCATCATCGCCATCTGCAACATCGCCATGATTTCACCACCCTCGATGCCCAGCACAGCGCATCCGAGAATCTGGTGCGTGTCGGCATCAACCAGCGCTTTCATGAAGCCGCGTGGCTCGTCCAGTTCCAGGGCGCGGGCCACGTAGTTCATGGGCATCCTGGCAACTTTGATGTTGCGCCCCTGCGCGCGCGCCTCGCTCTCGCTGAGTCCAACGCGCCCCAACTGCGGGTCAATGAAGACCGTGTAGGGTACCAGCCGCTCGTGAATCGTCGCGTTGCCGTGCTCAAGTAGATTGGTGCGAATGATGCGAAAATCGTCATAGGAGATGTGCGTGAAGGCCGGCCCGCCCTTTATATCACCCAGCGCGTAAATGCCCGGCACATTTGTCTCCAGCTTCTCGTTCACCTGGATAAAGCCATGTTTGTCGGTCTGCAGGCCGCTTGCGGCAGGGTTTAGCCAATCGGTGTTCGGCACGCGTCCCGCCGCCTGCAAGAGGTGCGTGCCGATCAGGGTGTGCTCTCCATCTGGAGTCTGCACGGTGAGGTGAATTTTGCTATCGGCGCTTTGCTCCACGCGTGTTGGTTTTGTCTCCAGCAACACTTCAACGCCATCCTGGCGTAGAATGTTCGCCACCTCATCGGCCACGTCCGCGTCTTCACGAGCCAGCAGCTTCGCGCCGCGCTGGATGATCGTAACCTCGCTGCCGAAACGGCGGAACATCTGGCCAAACTCCAACCCGATGTAACCGCCGCCAATTACCAGCAGGTGCTCAGGCACCTCGCCCAATTCCATGATCGAGGTCGAATCCAGCGTAGGGATGTTTTCAATACCGGCCAGCGCTGGCTGCGCCGGGCGATCGCCGGCATTGATAAAGATAGAACCGGCAGTCAATTGACGATGCTCGCCGTTGTTTAGAGATACTTCTATGGTCTTCGGCCCCGTAAAGCGAGCCTCGCCCATCAAAAGATCAACGCCTTTTGTCGCCTCGATGCGGCTCTGACTGCCATTGCGGAAGCTATTCACAATGTCTCGTTTGCGCTGTCGCACTTTCGTCATATCGATAGTCAGCGGGCCTGTATGCACGCCGTAATCCGCGCCGCGCCTGGCAAGATAAGCCACGCGCGCGCTGGCGACCATCGTTTTAGTGGGAGTGCAGCCTTCGTTGATACAGGTACCACCGACATGCACGCGTTCGATAATAACCGTCTTCCACCCCGCGTTGGCCAACGCCGTGGAAAGCGGCCCCCCGGCCTGGCCCGCGCCAATCACAATGGCGTCGTATTGTATTGTTGCAGTCATAAAATATGTACCTTTCTGTTTCGTTCAGGGCGGGGGCAAGGGCAAGCTACTCACGCCTCCTCCAGGGCGACCCTTGCGGTCGCCCTGGCTACTCAAACGTAACGTTTTATTGCACACATGATACTATATCAGAGACGAAGCTGGAACGGTTTCAATATTGAAGGGAGTGTAATATGGCACACACGAATATCAAGCTGTATGGCACCAACTGGTGCAGCGATTGCAAACGCAGCAAGAAGTTTCTGGGCGAACAGCGCGTCCACTACGAATTTATTGATATCGAAGAAAACTCGGAAGGGCAAGCCTTCGTGCAGAAGGTGCAGAACGGAGGCATGACCATTCCGACTCTCGTATTTGATGACGGCTCGCTGCTCATCGAACCAACCAACGCGGAACTGGCAGCGAAGCTGGGGCTAGAGACGAAAGCCAAAAACGAGTTCTACGACCTCATCATCGTGGGCGGCGGCCCTACCGCGCTGACAACAGCTATTTACGCGGCGCGTGATGGCAACGACGTGCTGATAATCGAACGCAGCGGACTGGGCGGACAGGCTGGCATTACCGAACGCCTGGATAACTATCCCGGCTTCCCCGAAGGCGTCACCGGAGCGGAGTTCGCCGAGCGCGTGATCGAGCAGGCCAAACGTTACGGCGTGGAAATGCTTTCAGCGCAGAATGTGGTAGGAGTGAGTAGCGACGAGGACGACCATATCGTTACCACCGACTCCGGCCACCAGTATTGCTCTCACGCGGTTCTGCTGGCTACCGGCTCAACGTACAAACGGCTGGGCGCGCCAGGGGAAGACGACTATATCGGCGCGGGTGTGCATTTCTGCGCCACCTGTGACGGCCCGTTCTACAAGGGACGCGAAGTGGCCGTGATCGGCGGCGGCAACAGCGCCGTGGAAGAAGCCGCCTTTCTGACGCGTTTCAGCCCGAAGGTGACGCTGCTGGTGCGCGGCTCTGAACTGACCGCCAACAAAGTCGCCAGCGATAAGGCCCTCAATTCGCCGGAGATGGAAGTGCGCTTCAATACCGAGGTGGTCGAGTTGAAAGGCAGTAACAACCATCTCGATACGATTGTTACCAGGAACAGGCAGACGGGCGAAATCAGCGAGCTGCGCGTGCCGGGCGTCTTCGTCTTCATCGGCCTGACACCCAACAGCGAACCCTTCAAGGACATCGTCAAACTCGACGCGCAGGGCTTCATTCTGACGGGCATCGATTTCCAGACCAGTACCGAAGGCGTCTTCGCGGCTGGCGATGTGCGTGCGGGCAGCACCAAACAACTGGTCAGCGCGGCTGGCGAAGGAGCGGCGGCAGCGCTCGCCATCCGCGAACACCTCAAAGGGCATACAGCGCACAGCATGGAGATGGCACTGGCAGGAAAAAAATAGTCTTAGCTCCCAGTCCGTTCATTGTAGGGGCGGGGGCGGTCGAGTGGAGTGGTGGGGACCCTTGCGGTCGCCCGCGTCCTCCTCGTGACGCAGATATGGTACGAGGAGGACGCGGGCGACCGCAAGGGTCGCCTTCGTCCTGATTGAACTACTATAACAAATGGACGCTCTGTAGCCAGGAAGTGGCGACCTCTTGAACCGCCTGAGCAATGGACTCGCCAGCGGCGTGTTTTGTGCTTACCTGCTGCTGTAAACTGACGTTCACGGCGGTGGTCATTAACGGTGCCATTGGATTGAGGGCTGCCGCGATGCCAGGATCGCTCTGCAACACGGAGTCACGCACGATAGGCGCGGGGTGGAATTCTGTAAACCCGTGCTTATCATCCGTAAGGAAGACAAAGCCTTGCGTCGCGACCGAGCCATCCGTCGTATAGCACTCGGTTATCTGGGCCGCGCCACTCTTTACGGCCGCGAAGCCGATGGCATAGGCAACCTTCGTCACCGATTTGAAGTTAGCGGTGCTGAAGTTGTACGTGCTTTTCAACGCATCGAAGAAAGGAATACCGTCGCTCTGAGTTGCCAGAGTCAACGTCGATACTTTTGTGGCCAGTTGCGAAAGGGTGGTAACACCTAGTTTCTGGGATTCGGCCTGCGACGTACAAAGGGCATAGCCATCGTTCAAAGGGGCCTGATCGAGCCACGTAATGTGGAATTGCTGCTCGTAAGCCGCCTTGACAGTATTATAATCCGTTGTTGGATCGTAAGCCGACTTGAGACCCAGGATACTCAGCCCTGTTCCTGTAAACTCTGGGTAGAGATCAACCGCGCCGCTCTTGATGGCAGCAAGTAGAGTAGCGTTGTCCCCCAGAGCTAATTTAGGGGTGACCTGGTAGCCAGCCTTCTGAAGCAGCAAAACATACATTTCACCAAGTAGATGACCATCGAGATCGAGTTTGCTGGCAACTGTTATGGGTACCTTTGTAGGGGTAGGGGTCGTGCCGGGCGTTGAGCCGCCACCTGTTGAAGTACTACCACATGCTGCCAGGATGAGCATGGGAATGAGAGCGAATGCCAGTAAGAACTTCGCTCTAAACGAACGTCTGAGAAGAGCCATTGCTTCCTCCTTAAACATAGACCAACACATAAAAACGCTCAGTAAAAGCTACTGCGCAATACTGTGTCATGCTGCGGCTGTTGCAACCTGCTCCTGCCCTTGTACTTTAAGGCCAGCAGGAGTTAAGGCACGCTGTAGCCAACTCATAAACACTTCTACAAGAATTGCCAGAACGGCAACGGAGACTGCTCCAACGATGAGTTCCGTGTAATTGAGGACGTTAATGCCATCTACAATGTAGTCTCCATAGCCGCCTGCGCCGATGAACGCGGCCAGAGTAGCGGTCGCCACGACCTGCACTGCCGAGGTACGAATGCCTGCCGCAACAAGCGGTGTTACCAGGGGAGCCTGTATGCGGGTAACGATTTGCCAGGTGGTCATGCCCATGCCTTTTGCGGCATCGATGGTAGCAGGGTCAATGATGCGAATGCCGGTATAGGTATTGAGCAGGATGGGCGGGATACCCAGAAGAATCAGAGCTATAATGGAAGGGACAAAGCCGATGCTCACTGAAGAGGGGAGCACTTCGACGAACAGGAGTAAGACCGCAATAATGGGAATCGCGCGTACCAGGCCACTAAAGTTTACCGCGATAAAGGCCGCGAACGCATTGCGCGATACCAGCGCTCCCAGTACGACGCCGATGATGATAGCCACAACAATAGAAACGCCGCAAAGCTGGAAATACTGAATGGTATGTCCAAGGTAGTCGTTCGCGGGGTCCCGGATATAGTTGATGTATTGCATCTTGCGTATTTCCTCCCTTCTATGCGACAGACAGGGCGGTACGCCCCCGGTTAAGGCTCACCTGCAAAGCCAACAACAGCAGATCAGCAATAATGGCGAAGGCAGCAGTCAATATGGCCCCGGCAGCAATGGCATCGGGATCATAGACAGCGAGATTCTGGAAAATCAGGTCCCCCAGTGTGCTTTGTCCTGCTAATGTAGCCAGGGATGTTATACCTATTGTTGTTACGGTTGCAATGCGAATACCCGCGACAATGACGGGCAGCGCCAGTGGGAGGGTAACGCGGAAAAGTATTTGCCGCGGTTTCATACCCATGGCGCGGCCTACTTCAATGAGCAAGGGATCGATACCGTTGATGGCTGCTGCCGTGTTACGTATCAGGATGAGCTGGTTATAAATAACCAGTGGGATGATGACGGTTGCGGAGGTTAATTTTGTTATGGGAATAAGCAAAGCGAACGCTGCAATGCTGGGTACGGTGTATAACAAACCCGAAATGGAAATCACCGGAAAGTAGAGTCGCCGGTAGCGGACTACCAGTATGCCCAGAGGGAGAGCGATGATGATCGAAATCAACATAACGATCCCGACCAGCGCCAGGTGCTTCAAGAACAGGTTGGGAATGCTCTCCGGGTCCGACAAGTTGTAATTGTAAGATTGGAAAATATAATGCATACGACTTCCTCTGGACTCGCACAATGTGTCCTCGACACACCACTCTAAATTCTTGTCTCTTCACGGGTGGATTTATTACTACGAGACTTTGTGATTTCATGGTTGATGCTGGCGAGGGTAATGTAACCGAGAGGGTCTTGCGTATCTTTGTCTTGCACTTTAAGCGCGGGGGCATTGGTTTCGAGGAGTTTCAACATGGCGGTGAGAAGGGTAGCATCCGAAGCACATGTTGGAATATCTCCCCAATGCGCCGAAGATACCACCTCCGGCTCTCTATCCAGGGCATCAGAAACAGGCAGGTATTCGATCTGGCGTAAGATACTATCGGCCCCTACCAGCTTGCTGACGTAGTCATTGGCCGGATTTGAAAGCAGTTCGACGGTGGTTCCAATTTGCTGGAGCTTGCCTTCGTGCAGCACCGCGATCTGGTCTCCCAGCTTAAACGCCTCTTCCATGTCATGCGAGACAAATACGATGGTCTTGCGCACATCTTGCTGGATGCGCAACAATTCGTCCTGCATGCGAGCGCGGGTAATCGCATCGAGCGCGCCAAACGGCTCATCCATCAAGAGAATAGCAGGATCGGTCGTCAGGGCGCGCGCCAGGCCCACGCGCTGCTGTTGCCCGCCTGAGAGCTGGCGCGGGAAACGCTTGCGGTACTGGTCGGGAGGCAGGCCCACCAGGTCCAGCAGTTCATCTACTCGTGAAGCGAGACGCTCCTTTGACCAGCCGCCAGCGATCTCGGCTGTCACTCGCACGTTCTCCGCGATATTCATATGCGGAAAGAGGCCCACCTGTTGGATGACGTAGCCAATGCTCCTGCGCAGCAAGGTTGGATTTTCTTGCAGGATGTTGCGGCCATCGATCAGAATCTCGCCCGAAGTCGGTTCTATCAGGCGATTGACCATGCGTAACAGCGTTGTTTTGCCAGAGCCAGAGGTACCCACCAGCATGCACGTCTTCCCTTTATCCACTTCGAACGTGACGGCATTGACTGCCGGGGACTGAGTACCGGGAAACTGCTTGGTGATCTCGTTGAACGCGATGGTTGCCATTTGGCCGGCCTCCTTATTTCAGGTCGCTACTACAATACTACGTCAGCAAAGTGGTCAAATTTAGCAAAAAAAGCATCCCAATGAAAAGTCTTAACCAGTGTATCTTATAGAATATGCAGAACGTAAGTCAAGTGGTTTTCATTTCGAGCAGGGTTCGCAGGGATGGCAAGAATCCTCTTCCTATTCCTGGGAGAAGAAGATACTTTTTACCTCGGTATAGAGTTGGGCGGCGTGCATGCCCATCTCGCGCCCGATGCCGCTGCGTTTATAGCCGCCAAAAGGTGCCTCTGTATGCACGCTGTGGCTGGAATTGACGGAGATCACCCCGGCGCGTATGCCCCTGGAGACACGCAATGCGCGCCCCACATCGCGCGTCCACACCGAGCCGGCCAGTCCATAGGGCGTATCATTGGCCAGCCGCAGCGCCTCTTCCTCGCTGTCGAATGGGATGGCGCACACCACCGGCCCGAAAATCTCGTCCTGCGCGACGCGCATAGTATTTTTGACGTGGCTGAGTACAGCAGGCCGTAAGTAAAAACCCTCCTCGCCGCCGGCTATGGCTGGCACGCTTCCACCGCCATCAAGCAGCGTCGCGCCCTCCTGCTGGCCGAGCGCGATGTAATCGAGCGAAAGCTGGCGCTGACCGGCGGAAATAAGCGGGCCAAGCTCGGTCTTTTCGTCGAGCGGCTGGCCTACTTGCAGCGCAGTCGCGCGCCGGGAGAAGCGTTCGACGAACTCATCGTATACTGAACGCTCAACGAGCAGGCGCGAGCGGGCGCAGCAGTCCTGGCCGGTGTTGCCAAAGACCGAGAATACCGATGATTCTACACAGCGATCCATCTCGGCATCGGCGAAGACCACGTTGGCCGCTTTGCCTCCCAGTTCAAGGGAGACGCGCGTAATGTTGTCGGCGCACAGGCGCATGATCTGCGCGCCAACTTCGGTCGAGCCAGTGAAAGAAACTTTCGCTACCAGGGGATGTTGCGCCAGGGCGTTGCCGACTGACGAACCAGGGCCGGGTAGCACCGAGATAACGCCGGGCGGCAAACCCGCCTCCATCAAAATGTCGGCCAGCATGAGCACAGAGAGCGGCGTCAAGCGGGCAGGCTTGACGACTATGGTATTGCCGCATGCCAGCGCCGGGGCGATCTTCCACGAGGCGATGACGAGCGGGAAATTCCAGGGCGTTATGAGGGCGCACACGCCGACCGGTTCGCGCAGCGTCACTTCTAACCCGGCATCCTGCACCGGAATGGTCTCGCCAAATATCTTGTTGGCGGCACCGCCCCAGTATTCCAGCACCGCCGCTACCAGCGAAATCTCGCCGCGCGCATCGCGTATGGGCTTGCCCGCGTTGCGCGCCTCGACAACGGCGAGCGCTTCTAAACGCTGGCGCACGAGGGTCGCAGCCTGGAGTAGTATGCGACCGCGCTCCGTGGCGCTCATACGAGGCCACCTGCCCTGCTCGAAGGCGCGGTACGCCACCTGCACGGCCCGTTCCGCATCGGCAGCGCTGGCCTGGGCCACCTCGGCAAAAGGCTTGCCCGTTGCGGGTTCGATGACAGCAAATGTTTTGCCGTCCAGGGCGGCGGCACGCTCACCGCCAAGCACTAAGCGTTCAATATTCATGATGCCTCCTTTATACCTATATTAAAGCATGCCATACCATAACCACAATGTATGATACACACAGGACTAATGCAAAGACACATGCACAATACAGCAAATCCTTCGCCAAGTTATGAGGAAGTTCCGCCAAGTGAAAATATTTTGACAGACAAATAAATACATGGTACTCTTGACGATAATAAAGCACGACAATACTTTCCAATATGTTCCCTCAGTTATCGACTTTTGTGTTCTAACCGCTAAAGTCAGACACGTTGTTGGAGAAGAAAGTAACATGACAGAGCCTGTTGATCTTTCCTCGAGAGAAGCTATACGCCGGCGAGTCTGGGCCGACCTTCGACACGTTGCCCGTCCAGATTCGCGCTTCCACTGGGACTTCACGGAATTTATTGCTGACTATGAAGGGTCCGAGGAAGGCGCGGAACGTATTCAATCTTTACCAGCTTGGCGCGAGAGCGACCTGATCTTCATTACGCCGGATAATAATCTGGAAGTGGTGCGGCGCAAGGCGATGGAGGATAAGAAACGTTTCGTTATGTCCACCTATGGCATCGCGCGCGGTTTCCTCTATATCGATCCCGCGTCTCTTCCGCCCGATTGTTATGGTTGGGCGGCGACGTTGGATGGCATGGATCGCTTCGCTCAGCCGGTCGGGCTGGCAGATCTCGCCGCGCTCGGCAAATTCAATCTGCTGGTGACGGGCGCATCTGCGGTCAGCACAAAGGGCATACGTTTTGGCAAGGGGCATGGATACTTTGACCTGGAATGGGCCATGTTCTCAGAGCTGCACTGTCTGACAGACAATCCTCTCGTAGTCTGCGCAGGGCACGATTGCCAGGTCATCGATATCGATCTGATTGGCTCAGAGTTTGACACACGCGTCGATCTTATCGTCACACCAACCCGCACTATTCCCATCCCCATGGAATACGGCCACCGGCCAGGGCGCGTGGTCTGGGAGCGCCTTGAGCCAGGAATGGTAGAGCGTATTCCACCACTACAAGAGTTGCGCATGTTACAAGAGGAGAAGAGCAAATGAGTACCTTGCATGACACACAGGTTGGAGCAGTTGAACAACGTGGGATTGAACTTGTGCCGGAGAGCGAGCGTCATGGGCGGCCCCGCGACCTCTTCTTCATGTGGCTGGGTACGAATACCAACGTCTTCTACATCATCAACGGAGCGCTGCTTATTTCGCTGGGATTGAACTTCCTGCAAAGCCTGCTAATTATCCTGCTTGGCAATATCGTCGGATTCTTTCTACTCGGTCTCACCAGCCTCCAGGGGCCGCGTACTGGAACTGCAACCTTTACGATCAACCGCGCTGCTTTCGGCCCAAATGGGGGGCGTCTGCTGGCATTCTTTAACTGGCTCACGCTACTTGGATTCGAGGGATCAGGGGTAGCGCTGGCCGTCATCGCCTTACTCACCCTGGCACACTCGCTGGGCTGGTCTATTGCCGATGCCACCTGGTTCAAGGTAATCATCATACTGCTGGTGGCCGGGTTACAGGTATATATCCCGACACTGGGTCATGCTACGATCATGGTAGTGCAAAAAATCCTCGCCTGGGTTTTCGTAGTCTTCTTCCTCATTGTGACAATCATGATTGTGGGGAAGGCACAATTTAGCGGGGGTCAAACTGGTACTTTTGCTGTCATGACAGTCGGTTTTGCCTTGATGGTATCAGCCGGTGGCCTCTCCTGGGCTAATACGGGTAGCGATTACTCACGCTATCTCCCCGTGAAAGCTCGCCCCGGCGCGATCATCTGGTGGGCATCGCTAGGCGGCATGCTTCCGGCAATTATCCTGGAGATCGTGGGCGCGGCGGTGGCAGCGCAGTTACCAAGCGCATCCGATCCAATCTCCGGTTTACCATCGGCTCTCCCGGCGTGGTTCCTGTCGCCGTACTTACTCCTGTTGTTCTTCAACCTCTTAGCTGTGAACGCCATTGACCTGTACTCCTCCGGCCTGACGTTGCAAACCATCGGTCTATCGGTCAAACGGTGGCAGGCCACGGTCATCGACATGGTCATATGCACGGTGCTGGCAGCCATTGCCATTTTCAACTCCGATTTCAATTCGCTGTATGGTCAGTTCCTGTCATTGCTCATTATTTTCCTTGCACCCTGGTGCGCCATCTATCTTACCGATGCCTGGCTGCGCCGCAACAGCTACAACTCGGTTGGTCTGCTCACCCGCGTTGGCGGCCCTTACTGGTATCAGGGAGGCATCAACCCGGCTGGACTGCTTGCCATGCTTGGAGGTATGATCGCTTCAGCCCTGTGGTTGAACTCAACCCTGTTGCAAGGCCCCCTCTCACACCTGTTCGGCGGTTCCGACATGAGCATCTTCACCGGTTTTATAGTCGGCGGTGTACTCTACTGGATTCTCGCACGCGCATTCATGCCACGAGCGTTTCCCGCTATACAGGGAGAAAAGGATGCTTAAACAGCATACATGTGTAGGGACGCGATGAACCCCGCCCCGTTCCTACACATATTACAGCGTCGTCCAGCCGGCGATCTCCAATTCGGTGCCGTCGCTAATTGAGGCTATGGTGTGGGATGCGCCGCCGCTCATGGAGCCGTATAAAAGTGTATAGCTGGTGTTTGAACCTTGCGAGCCGATTTCTGCCAGCGCGTAGAGATTGCCATCGCGCGACACATTGGACCAGTAGTACTGGGAGTAGTTATTCAATGCGCATATCAGCCCATTGCCAGCCGCTACGAGGCGAATAGCGGAATTCGAGCCGTTGGTGGCGATTTTGTAGAGGCCGTCATTGCTATGATCACCGTTGACCCCCAGGCCGGAATTTGAGGCCGTCGCCAGTAAAAAGGCATTCGTGTTATCAAAGACGCGCACCACGTTGATCGCCAGGGTTGTGCTGCTGAAGACGGAAGCGGCGGGCGCGCTGCCCGTGGTTTGCTGCACTTCCAGCGTGCTGGAACCCTCCGGTTGACCGGGCAGGCACTGGTTGATGAATACCGTTTTGCCATCGAAACTGCTATCAAAATTCCAGCAAGGGGTGGCGCTGCCGACCGTCGCGAGCTGCTGGAGATCGCTGCTGTGCTGGTTGGGGCCTTTCGTGGTATCGAGAATATAGATGTTCTGCGCGGGAGCATCGGAGTTTGGCGTATAGCCAACCAACAAGACGCGCGTGAAATCCAGCCACGTGCGCGGGAGATAGGCCAGGCCTGATGCAGGCGGCGTCAGTTCGGTCAGCAGCGAACCGCTGCCCACCACCAGCAGGTAAATGGTTGCTCCGCCACTGGCAGGTGAGACATCAAAGACGATCAGCTTCTGATCGACCGACCACTGCGGACTGCTGATGTGACTACCACCTGGCGCGCAGGCGAGCGTTTGTAAGCCCAGCCCATCCATGCGCACGACCGCCAGTTTGACCTGTCCAGCGGCTTCATAAGTGAAGAGAATCCACTGACCGTCGCTCGAAAGTTGGGCGTTGTCAATACGCGTTGCGGGCATCTTCAATATCTCTGTTTTGGCACCTGTAATCGTATCGAAACGTTTAAGTGTGCCAAAAGTGGGCGTAGCGCCTTGAAATTCATTGACAAAGTACACGATATTCGGATCAGTTCCCGGCGACATCGGCGTTAAGACGGGCGCGCGTCCTGTGCCATTGGCCGGACATGCCGTAATAGTCGGTAGCGCGGTCGAGACAGCCGTCAAACCGGGCGAACCGCCTTTAACAACGAGGGAAGGAGTCAGCCCTACACGTGGCCCGAACAACTGCTGCCTGAGAGACGTTAGTGTCACTGCCAGCACAAGACCCGCGATGATAAAGAGCGAAATCGCCGCCAGCAGCAGAGGCAGGCGGCTCGAGCGCTTCTGCACGAGAGGCGGGGCGGGTAGATTGGCACCTGACGCTGGTGAAGCCCGGTAGTTCTGATGCGCAGGCGTAATAGGCGCGGGTATTGGCATTGCCGCGCCGCTACCTGCATTATGAGGTTGTCCAGGGTTGGTGATAGGCCCCGATTGTGTCTGCGCCTGCGCGAACTGCGTTGGCTCCAGCTGCGCTCCGCTATTAGCTTGCGGTGGATAACCTGAGAGGCCCGGGTACGAGTTTGGGTTGCCGGGCGCGCTCAGGGGAGAAGGTAGTGGCCAGTTCGCCGCCAGCGTGGGAGCGACCTGTTCGGGATTAGTAGCCATGCCGGGCGAACCCGCCGGCATCAGCGCCTGCAAGAAATCGGCAGGACGTTGATAGCGTCTGGCCGGGTCCTTTTCCAGCGCGCGCAGCACCGCGGCCTCCAACTGGGGCGAAATATACTGGTTGATCTCGCGTAGAGGGCGCGG
>Ga0307372_10007249_pt1 | contig 15951 bp, 21 predicted proteins | sample OX1MG_FD_202533 | JGI IMG/M metagenome (GOLD analysis project Ga0307372, IMG submission 202533) | Soil microbial communities from Risofladan, Vaasa, Finland - OX-1 | ecosystem: Environmental > Terrestrial > Soil > Coastal area > Acid sulfate soil | place: Finland: Risofladan, Vaasa | collected... | reverse complement strand
GGCGGCTGCCACGGCACCTGTTCCTGCCCGGCGTTCCGCTCAGCGACGCCTACGCCCCTAAGGTCGTGGTCACCAAACGCGGTCATGACGGGACCGCCGTGTCGTCCGCGTCCCATCCGAACCTGGTGTCGTCATCGCCCCTGCGAGGGGAGCAACAGGTAGACCCGCACGCCCGCGCCCGCCGCGCGCTGCGTCGTCATCGCCCCTGCGATGGGTGGCAACTTCCTCCCGGAGCCTGCGGCTGCGTAAGACCTCCAGCGCACGCGTAGCTGCGACCGCCGCTTCGAAGCAAGTCGAACTGGTCAGCGAATAGCACGGCTGCAAGGGATAGGCGAGTCTTATGAGAGCTAGTTCCTACTCAAACTCCCGAGCCTTCACCCCAGCGACAAACGCCGCCCACTCACTCGCGGTAAAGGTCAGAACTGGCCCGTCAGGATCCTTTGAGTCACGGACGGCTCTACCGCCGTCAGGCAGCTTGGCTGTCTCGACGCAGTTGCCCCCGCTGCCGTTGCTGAAGGTGGACTTGTACCAGACGGCACGAGTGAGGTTAGCGTCCACCTCACACCTCCCCTATGCCATGTCTTCGGCCGCTCGCGTCAGCAGTCGCCTGGACTCGTCCATAGACAAGGATGACGCACGCAGATGCTCGTACACCAGTCTATATCGTGCAACCTCGTCGGCTTTCTCCAGGTAGAGCGAGCATGTCGGGTGCTCGAAGTAGACGATCTCGCCATCAGTCGGTGGATCGAAGCCGATGATCGAGAAGGCCGAGTCCATCGAGGCATGGGCACCGGCGCTGAACGGCAGCACTTGCAGCGTTATGTTCGGCGCATCTGCCGCTTCGACCAGCTTGACGAGCTGCTCGTGCATGACGGCTCGTTCGCCGACCGTGCGCCTGATCACGGCTTCGTTCAGCACTACCCAGAGCCTCGGAGCGTCAGGTTGAGTCAGCCGCTCCTGCCGCTGCATGCGGACGGCTACATGCCGTTCTATCTCTTCGTCGCTGGCATTCATCAACTCAGCTCGATGCAGTGCTGCGGCGTAACGTCTGGTCTGGAGCAGACCAGGCACGATCTCGGCCTGGTAGGTGGAGATTGTGACCGCCTCGGCTTCCAGGCCGACGTAGGTGGCGAACCACTCCGGTACCGCCTCGCCGTACTGCTGCCACCAGCCGCGCTCGCGTGACTCACGGGCGAGAGCCAGCAGCAGCTCGCGCTCCTGGCCTTCGGGCACGCCGTAGAGGTCGAGGAGCTTGCGGGCATCCCTCGGCAGGACCGAGACGCGGGCGTTCTCGATCTTGGAGACCTTGCCGGGTGACCACTCCAGAGCTTCGGCCACCTGTTCGATTGTCAGCTTCGACGCTTGGCGCAGTCGGTGCAGTTCGGCGGCCAAGCGTCTGCGCCGAACGGTCGGGCTGGATGACGGTGCCATAAGAAATTCTCCGAAGAAACTTTCCGATTCCCTTGTCAGGGGAAGTTTGACGGGGACATGATGCCATTAGTGACTGTCCCTCATCCGGAGAACCGCCATGCTGACCTGGAAAGTCTGGACAAGTAGGACTGACGCTCCCGTGTTCGAAAGCAACGAGGTTCAGGCCAGCCGGTACATCATCGAGCGCCAGGCCCAGTCTCCTGACGTGGTGCTGGAGTCCCCCGACGGCGACACGTACGCCTACGCCGACGGCGCCTGGCACTGCCTCGATACGGACTCCTCATGGCACCCCGCAACCGGCTCCGACAGTTCGATGAGGAGCCGGCCATGAACGGCAGTACCGGCGCCGTATCGACCGGGCGTGGTGGAGCACGTCTCACCGGACCTGGCCTGAGTCGCGGTGCGGTCGCAGAGCCCAGCTCCGGCGCCGGTACTGCCTCCATCGACTGGCCGCTGGTGAGCCAGCTGGACCTAGGACCGCTTCCCACAGCCATCGGCTGCGGGCGTGCTCACGCCAGGCAGGTGCTCATCGAGTGGGGGTTCAGTCGCGTGGTAGACGACGCCGTGCTCTTGGTCAGCGAACTCCTGACCAATGCGCTCAACGCATCAATGACGCTCATGACGCCTACCCCGATTGTGCTGCGCCTGCTGGCCAGCGACCGGCAGCTCATCATCGAAGCCTGGGATACGTGGGTGGAAGGCTTCGAGCTGAAGCGCAGGGCTTCCGATGCCGAGCATGGCAGAGGGTTGCAGGTCGTGGACGCCCTGAGCCAACGGTGGGGCGTGGGGCGGATCAGCGAGGAGTACAAGGCCGTGTGGTGTGAGGTGGGGGTGTGAACCCCGCGATGTCCGCTAGGTGGTGACGGTGGTGACGCGGGCGAGCGCTGCGAGCCGTGAGCCTGCTGCCCGGCTGCGGCCGTATCAGGCCGAGGCGGCGTCGATTGTCGCGGACGTGCGGGGCGGGTGGTGGTGCGGGTGCCCTCGATCGCGCTTGCCGCGCAGATGATCAGGGCGTGGCGCGGAAATGCCCGGTGGACCACGTGTTCGCGGGTGTTACCGTCGCCTCATCACCGTGTTGTGCCATTCCTGCGACGTCATGGCGACTGCGGTATCCGCGAGCCGCTCGGCTGACTTGGTCCGGAGTCTGGTGCGGCTGGACTCGATCCATCCTGCGACGTTCTGGTGGCCGCTGTCGCGGTACTCGATTGCCTGGAAGAGGCATTCCAGCTTGTCAGCGTCGTGTGCGCAGTCCACTTCCGGGCTGTCGCTGTTCTCATAGTCGCGGACCAAGGCGCGGAGCTGCTGGGCGAGCGCTGGGGGCAACCCAGCCGTCTGGTCCTCGGTGACCCGCTCGTTACTGGCTGCTTGAAGGTAACTGCGGCCCAGATAAGGGATATCCCCGACGCGTGTCTCCTGGGTGTCGTGCCATACAGCGAGGAAGGTCGTACGGGCCGGGTCAGCGCCTTCCATCCCGGCGAGCAGCCCGGCGATGATCGCGGTCCTGAAGGAGTGCTCAGCGATGCTCTCGGGGTCCTTGACCCCGCACAGCCACCAGCCTGTTCGCTTGGCCAGCTTGAGCAACCCGGTCTCGTAGATCAGCCGGGCTGTAGCGTCGATTTCGGCGTCGTCCACAGGAGCCTCTCCTAGCCGGTGTGCAGCCGGATCGCGTAGCAGATCTCCGCGAGCGCCCGGCGGGCCGATGAGGACATCCTGCCACCGTCTATAAGCTGTCCGGCCGTCGCGGCGAGCGCCGCCGTCACCGCCGGCTCGTCGTCCAGCAACCGCGGACGAGCGGCCAGCAAGGTACGGAGTGTGTGGACCCCAAGGTCGGCCACTCCCTCCACGGTATCCAGGCGACCTGTGAGATGCCGCATCATACGATCCCCATGCCACGGGCCGAGCCGGACTGGCATGAACGCATCGTCGCGTTCGGCGGTGGGTATCTCACCGATCCAGTAGGCCCAGTAATTCAGGTTAGCGATGCGGCCGGGTTCGTCGGCAAGCCCATACTCGGTGAAGTCGAGCAATGAAGCAGGGTCACCGTACCGGACCAGGCACGCTGCAAGCGTGCGGACTACGGGCCACTCTGCCGTCCAGCCGGTCCGGCACCGGGGCATTCGCCGGTACTGATCACTCATCCATGCCGCCGCATCGCGGCGGCGGTCATAGCTTTGCAGGTAGAGAGCCTGCCGGCGAAGCAGGCTGTCCGTGCCCGAGGTCTCGGTTACGCGGCGGAGATGATCGAACACGATATCGCGCATGGCCGGGATGACATCGGGCGAGGCAGCTACCGGGCCGCGCCGTACTGCGGGCGCGGGAAGCGCGGCGGGCGCTCTGCCGCTCAGCGGCCACGCTGCGAGTTCGATCACCTCGCGGCGCTGAACGTATGCACCCAGGGGATGGGAATCCCCTCGCTCATGCCGGTCTGCGACGTTCATGGCGTGATCGAGGATCTGATCGGCTTCCATGGCGACGCCGAGGAGCCGGACGAGATCCGGTGCGGCGCCCAGGCGGATGAGTGCCGATCGCAGCGTAACGAACTGGCCTGCCCGTACCGCGGTCAGCGGGCGGCGCCCGGTCTCCCAGCCGGCCACGGTGTCCGGCGAGACGTTCATGACTTCGGCGAGGCGTTCCTGGGCGCATCGCCGGGGAACCGACTCGCGACAAAGCCGCAGGAGGTAACCGGTGATTAATGCTCCGCGGAGAGGCCGCTCAGAACCCTGACGGGTGATCAGGGTTTCATTTCGCTTCCCGCCCAAGGGTGCTCTCCGACGCAACGAACCGGTACTCCCGGTCACTGCCTGAATACTGCCTCGTCCTCTAGCGTCGTACACGTCCAAAGCCGCAGTCAACGGCGGGGGACAGCTTCGGGGCCTGACGCGTAATAACGGCTCCTGGGCAGAACTCGCCGCGGGACCTGATGGGCAGGCTGGGCAGCCCTTGCGGCCTCGCCCGTAGTCGGAGGCATGGCATGTTCCGGATAGGCAAGACCTTCGCTTTCGCCGCGGCGCACCACCTGCCCGGGTTACCTGAGGGGCACAAATGCGCACGGCCGCATGGCCATACCTGGGGGGTAGAAGTCGTCGTCCAGGATGCGGGGCTGCGCGGCCCAGGGTTTGTCACCGACTTCGGTGACCTGAGGCCGCTGGGAGAGTATATCGCGGCCCGACTGGACCACAGGGACCTCAACGAGGTGCTGGAGTTCCCGCCTACCTCGGAACGGATCGCCCGTCATCTGGCCGAGTGGTTCATCGCCAACGTGGAGCCCGTCATCGGGGGCCGGCTGGTGTCGGTGAAGGTGTCGGAGGGGCGGGCTAGCTGGGCCTCCTACTCGCCGGGCCACGAGGCGGTGTCCTGATGGGTGCGCTGGCAGGACTTCAGCGAGCGGGGGACCTCCTGGTCAGCGAGATCTTCGGGCCGACCTTCCAGGGGGAGGGGCCATCGGCCGGACGGCAGGCGGTATTCGTGCGCCTGTCCCGGTGCAACCTGGCCTGTACCTGGTGCGATACGGCGTACACCTGGGACTGGAAACGTTTCGACGTCGCCCAGGAATCCCATCGCGCTTACGTCGAGGAGATCGCCGGCTCGGTCCTTGCCTGCCCGGCCGGCATGGTCGTCATCACCGGGGGCGAGCCTCTCCTCCAGCAGCATGCCCTGATCAGGCTGCTGCGGCTGATCTCCGGATCAGGGCGGCGCATCGAGATAGAGACGAACGGGACGATCCCGCCGCTCCGGGAGCTGACAGCCCTGGTCGACACCTTCAACGTGTCGCCAAAGCTGGCAAACTCCGGTGTGCTGCCTTCAAGGCGCACCGATCGCGCGGCGTTGTCCTCGCTGGCCGCCTGTGGCAAGGCAGTATTCAAATTCGTCTTGTCTGGCCCGGATGACGTGCAGGAGGTCGCCGCGCTTGAGCAGGACTTCGGCCTGAGTCCGGTCTGGGTGATGCCCGAAGGCGCCACGGCGGAGTCGGTGCAGACTGGGATGCAGGCGCTGGCTGAGGACGCGCTCGCCCACGGCTGGAACTTGAGCAGCCGCCTGCACATCCTCGTGTGGGGTGACCAGCGTGGACGCTGACCAGGTCGGCCAGATCCTTGACCGCAGGCGGGGAACCCTCATCAGCGTTGAGGGCGTCTGGGGAGCAGGTAAGACCACGACCGCGCGGCTGCTCGGTGACCGTCTCCGCACTCGCGGATTCAGTACGCGGGTGCTGCACTACGGACCGGAGACCAGGACGATCGAGCAGATCTATAAGTTCGTCACCGAGGAACCCCTGCGGCGCCGCACCGGCACCGGAGGGTTCGACGCGCAGCATCACGCCACCGTTGACGTCTTCCTGCGGCTGTGCCGCGAAGCCCACCACCACATCCACAGCTACCGCCCAGCCCTGGAAGAGTCCGACGTGGTCATCCTGGATCACGGCGTCTACTCAAAGCTCGCTTATTACCTGGCGGTCCTCGGTGAGCAGCACCACCCGCTGCGCGGCGCCGCGGACCTCTTCGCGGCGATCCACGCTGTCATCGGACCGTGGTTCCTGTTCCCTGACACCGCTCTGTACCTGGACGTCCCGTGGCCGCTGGCACGCGAGCGGGCCATCGCCCGCGGCACCAGCGACCCAGACTCCATTGAACGATTGCTGTTCCTTCCGCGCTATGTGGCCGCCTTCCGCTGCATCATCCGCGCCGAAGCAACCCGGATCGAGCGGGTGATCGTCGGCACCCGCAGCATCGAGGACGTCACCAGCGAACTCGAAACACGCTGCCTGAGATTCCTTTGCGGGAACGGATTGACGGGAGCTGAGGCGTGAGCGAGATCCTGCTGTTTTCCGCCGGCCTGGATTCCTTCCCGGCCTGGCATTACCTGGGCCATCCCAGGTGCCTGTACTTCGACATCCGGCACAGGTACCGCGAGCAGGAACTCGCCGCCATCACCGCGCTGTCGCGAAGGTGCGGCATCGAGATTGAGATCAGCACCGAACTGGACCTGTCCGCGTGGGAGGCCAGTGACGCGATCATCCCCATGCGGAACGTGTACTTCGCCATGCTCGCGGCCAACCGAGCCACCACCATCTGGTGCACCGGAGTGAAAGGCGACGCCACCGCGGACAAGAGTCCGGCCGCGTTCGCGGACATCTCTGGCTTCATCTCCCGGTACATCGGAACTACCATCCGCGTGGACAGCCCGTTCTGGCAGATGACCAAGACCGAGATCGTCGCCTGGTACCTGGAAGCGGGGCTATCCCCGCAGGATCTACTGCTCACCTTCTCCTGCTCGCGGGCCGACGGCCACGGCGACCACTGCGGACGCTGCTCCAGTTGCCTGCGTCGGTGGATCTCCCTGGTCAACAACGGCATCGACGCACCGTTCGAGGTCGAGCCCTGGACATGGCAGAAGGTAGCCGGCTTTTACATGACGGCGATGACCGACGGCAGCTACCCCGAATCCCGCGCCGTGGAGTTCTGGCGCGCCATGGCTAGCGTCGGCATCACCCCGCCAGCACCCGTCCCTGATCTGTGAAGGAGACCCATTCGTGAAGGCGTACATCGCCGCGCCGATGTTCAGCGACGCCGAGAAGGCGTTCAACCTCACAGTCGCTAGCCGTCTGGCAGCCCTCGGCATCGATACCTATCTGCCGCAGCGCGACGGCGGCGAGGCCGCGCCTATGATCCGCGCCGGGCTGGAAGAGGACACCGTGCGCCGCCGCTTGTTCGACGGTGACGTGACCGGCATCCGCGAGTGCGAGATCTTCGTCTTCGTGCTCGACGGCCGGGTCCCGGACGAAGGCGGCTGCGTCGAGTTGGGAATCGCCTACGCCTGGGGCAAGACCTGTGTCGGCGTGCAGACCGACTGCCGCCGCTTCGGCGGCACCGACTCCAACAACCTGATGATCGACTACGCGCTCGCCGGTCAGATCGCGCACTCGCTCGGCGAACTCGGCGAGATGCTGGCGGCATGCCCGGCACGCACGGAGAAGACGGCGGCCGGGGGGAACGAGACGGCATGAACCTGGGCATCAACCTGTGCTTCGCAGTCAAGCGGTACCTGGAACCCGCGGCATGGGCGCGGTTCGTCGCCGAAGACCTCGGGCTTTCCTCCGTGCAGTTCACCTTCGACCTGCTGGATCCCTGGTGGCCCGACACCGAGCGGAACACGCTGATCCAGCAGGTCGTCAACGCAGCAGCCAGCTACGGCCTCGACATCCCCAGCGCCTATGTCGGGCTCGCGCACTACGTTCCGGGCGGGCTTCTGGACCCCAGCCCGGATGCCCGGCGGATCGCCGTGAAGTGGTGGCTCCGGGCGTGCGACGTCGCCGCAACCCTCGGCGCGCATGCAATCGGCGGGCCACTCGGCACGATGAGCATTACCGACGCCGCCAGCCCCGAGGCGCGTACCCGCCGCTACCGGGAACTGCTTGACTCAGTCACGGAGATCACCGCGTACGCGCACGCTGCCGGGCTGCGGCAGTTCCTCATCGAGCCCACCCCCATAGCCCGTGAGATCCCCTCCACACCCAGCCAGTCCCGGCAGCTCATCACCGACCTGACCGCGCGAGCTGCCGTCCAGGTAGCGCTCACCCTGGACGTCGGACACACCGTTTATGAACCGCTCTATGGCCCCGACGCCGCCACCCGCGACTGGATCAGCGCCTTGGCCGGCATGATCGGCATGATTCACCTGGACAACACCGACCGCCGCGGCGACCCGCACTGGGGGTGGCCCGATGAGCGCGGCACCATCGATGTCGCCGGCCTGGCAGCCGACCTGCGTCATGCGGGCTTGGGCCAGGTACCGGTTGTCTTGGAGGTGTACCCGCGGTTCGAGGACGACGACCAGCAAGCCCGGTCGGTGATCGCCAGTTCGGTCGCGCACTGCAAGGCAGCATTGTCATGACCCGGCCCGGCATTGCGGCGTGTTCCCGCCCGGTCATCGACCTGTCCTTGTGGTCCGCCGACCTGGCTGCCCTGGGCCACGAGGTGCGGCGGATGAGCCCGCTCGTCGATTCCTTCCACATTGACGTGAGCGACACCCGCTTCACGCCCGGCCTGGTGTTCGGCCCGGACCTGGTGGCTGCCGTGCGGCCCTACAGCACGCTGCCCTTCCACATCCACCTCATGACCGCCGACCCGGCGGCGCTGGTAGAACCATTCGCCCAAGCTGGAGCCGATGCGATCACCGTTCACGCCGAGACCGGCAATCACGAAGCAGCGGAGGCCATCCAGGCGATCCGGAGCTGCGGCAAGAGCGCCGGAGTCGCGCTGCGCGTCGACACCGACCCGCGCGCTGCCATGGCATTCCTCGGCGACGCCGATCGCATCGTCATGGTCGGCACGCCGCTGGGCACCAAGGGCAGCGAGCTGGTACCCGGGGCGGTGACGCGGCTCCGCACCCTGCGCCGGCTGCTGGATACGGCCGCTGGGACAGCAAACGTGACGATCCTGGCTGACGGCGGAATCCGTCAGGACACAATCTCCCCGCTGCTGGCCGCGGGCGCGGATGGGGTGGTCGCCGGGTCACTGCTGTTCGCCAGCCGCGACCCCGCGGCGACAGCGGCCTGGGTGCACGGCCTCGGGCGCGAGGCAGGATCATGATGAGCATCGATGCCGTCAGCTTCGACCTGTGGGGAACGCTGATCAGCTACGGGGACCGCGCCGCCGAAGCTGCCTGGAGAACCGCCGAATTCGCCCGGGTACTATCCGCGTTCGGGCAGCAACGTCATCCCGACGAGGTGGGGCACGCCATCACGGAGGTACGCCAGCAGACCCTCAAAATCCAGCAGCACGACGGTACCCAGGTCAGCCCCAGGGACCAGGCCGCCACGATAGCCGCCCGTCTCGGCGTCACCGGTCAGGACGTCATCGACGTGCTGCTCGTCCCGCACGCGCACGCCGTACTGCGCGCTTGCCCTGCCCTGTTGCCGCACGCCCGGGAAGCCCTGACTGCCGTGAAACACGCCGGGCGTGTCCTGGTGCTCACCTCCAATACGCTGGCCACCCCGGCAGCGGTGACCCGGCAGCTCCTGGACTACCTGGGTATAGAGCACCTGTTTGACCATTTCTTCTTTTCCGGCGACCTGGGGGCAGCCAAGCCACGCCAGGAAGTGTTCGCCGCCATTACCGAAGCCACCGCCATCCCGCCCGGTCGCATCGTTCACATCGGCAACGAGTGGCGCAGCGACATCCAGGGAGCACTGGGTGCGGGATGCCAGGCCATCTGGTTCAACCCGGCCAGGAAAAGGGCAGGTCAAGGTGCGATCTCGATCGCCAGCCTGGCCGAAGCCGAACTGGCCATCGCAGTGCTCGGCACGGAACGAAGCCTGGTATGAAGACTGCTCAGGCTCCGCTTGCCGCTGAGAACTGCCCGGTCGGTATTGGCCTTGTGCGATCCGCCCGGCCGCAGGACCCATCCGAACGCTACCTGTCCGACATCCTCCCGCCTGTCGGCAAACCCGCGTGCGGCTTCACCGACCTCACCGCGCTCCGCGACAGTGTCGCCGCCGGGATGGACCCGCTGCTGTACCAAGCCTGGCGGGACATCCTGCCACCCCGATGCGAGAACCGTACCCTCCCAGACGGTGAGGATCCGGAGTACTGGCATGCTGATCTCGTCGTCTACCAGCCGGGCGTGCTGGCCGACAGGCAGCCAACCCGGTCGACAGGCCACTGGAACTCACCGGACCAGCTAGAGATCTTCCAGACGCTGACCGGGACGACCCTGATCCTGATCGCGCTCCCCGCCCCGGGCGGATACACGGCCGCGGGCTACCAGCTCTGCCATCCCGGCGACATCGCCGTCATCCCGTTCGGCGCATGGCACGTCACCTGGTGCCTGGATGGCCCGGCAGCCGTCTTCAACATCTACACCGGCAATGAGCACCAGGCACCCGCCGCAACCAGCTCCGGTCGCGCCGGCAAGTACCATCGCGATCCAGGACCAGGCATCACCGCCGTCACCACGTCCACCGGATGGCAGGTCATCTCCACCACCTCGGCGCAGCCCGTGTCCGGACCCCCGCCATCGGCGGCGCAGCTCTTGCCCGCAGGCACCGATCTCGCCCGGCTCTACCGGGATGCCTCCGGCACCGAGCTATCCGCCGTGCTCGGGCATGCCCGCCGCTGCTACGGAACGCCGGATCTGAAGACGTCCGGCACCACACGGGGAAACGTCATCGCGGGCCCGCCAGCCATCACGAGGACACCGTCGCCATGACGACAGCGCCGAGCACCGAGATCCTCGAACACCGGATCTTCCGTCAGGGACCGGCCAGCGTCACCGTGGCGTGCGGGGTCCCGGAGGCCCTGGCACACGCGACGGCCACGCTGTACTCCTACCATCAGCAGGCCGGCGGCAAAGGGGCCTGGCACCTGACCGTGCAGCTCACCACGGAGATGCCGGCCCTGCCTGAGTCAGGAACCATGAAGGTGGAGATCGGCCCTGGCATCACCGCCCGCGCAGCGATACGCCCCGGGCATGCGGCCTTCCTGGTCGGCGAACCGACCGCCTGCATCACGGCCGACCTCACCAGCCGGAGGATCGACGCACGCTTCGCCACCAGCTCCGCCGCCATGTACTTCACCACCAGGCTGATCCGCCAGGTCATCACGGCCCAGCTCCTGGAAGCCGGAGCGCTGTATGCACATGCCGCAGCGGCTACCATCCGCAGGCGCGGGGTTATCATCGCCGGGAACCGGCACCGCGGCAAGACCACCACGCTCCTGGCGCTCCTGCGGCACCTTCACTGCGACTACGTGACCAACGACCGGCTCCTCATCACCCAGGAACCCGATGGCCGGATCACTGGCGTGCCGTGGCCCGCCCGCATGCGCGCGGGAGTCGGAACCTTGCTGGCCTACCCCGACCTGGCCGACTTGATTCCCTCGTGCCTGCGCGCCACTCCGTGCGGGGCGCTGTGGCAGCTGAGGGACAAAGTCAGCATCGACCCGCCTGACTTCCCCCGGCTCATCGCCAACGGCACCGTCACCGGCCGGTGCGTGCCTGAGCTGATGCTCTGGCCCGCTATTCATCCGCGGAACCAGGCCGTTCGCGCCGAGCCTGTCGATCCCGAAGAGGTCCGCGACACCTTGACCACCACCCGCTTGTTCATGCACGACCCTCGCAACGGCATCAGCTCCCACGTCAACCACTGGCTCATCCCGCCCCCGGCCCCAGAAATAGAAGCCGCACGCCTCGCGGCGCTGTCCGGCGCGCTGGCTCGTAATGTTCCCTGCTTCCGGCTCCACGCCGGAGCTGACCCGGCAGCGCTCGCCCGAGCTGCCGCTGAACTGCTGTGACGATCACCGGCCCCGGCACGTCCGCCGAAACGTTGCTGACTGCCTGCCTCGATCCGCCCGGCACGCGCACCACCGCAGCTATCAAGACCCTCATCTGCTGCGCCGAACCCCGCTGGGGTGAGTTGCTCTGGCTCGCGATCCAGCACAAAGCGGAATGCCTGCTCGCCGACGCCCTCACCCAGCCGGGCCTCGCCGAACTGCTCCCGTCCCGGCTCCGGCACTTCTTCCACCGAAGCCTGCGCGGGAGCCAGCATGCGGCTGCCATCTACCGCAGCGAGGCCGCGCGGATCAGCAAGGCGCTCGACGCCGCCGCCATCACAGCCGCGGCGACCGGCGGGATCGCGGTCGAGTCCGTCCTCTACGGCGGACGAGGTGCCCGCCAGTTCAGCGACCTCGACCTCATCACAGTCGCCAGCCAGGCCGACCGCCTCGCAGAGACCCTGGCCGCCCAGGGCTACCGCCGCGGCCGCCCCGGCAGTGGCCTGGCCACGCCAGGCATCTGGCACCGGGCGACCGGCGACATCATCGTCCCATTGGTCGTCATTGACCTGCATACCGGCCTCCCGCACGTAGCCGGAGAGCCAACGGCAGATCTCGAAGAAGCGCTGTCCAGACGCGTGCGGCAGCCCATACCGGGACACCCCGAAGCGCGGCTTCCCGTGCTGGCGCCCGGCGATCAGTTACGCCACGCGCGGGCCGCAGCTGAGCAGAAGCGTGCTGAGGGCATCGCCAACATCAGGCTCCTCGCCGACATCCGCCGCATGCAGATCGCCGGGGGCTGCATACCCCTTACGGGCGTCACGGCATGATCATCCAGATGGCCGGGCTGCCCGGCACCGGCAAGAGCACCCTCGCCCGCGCCCTGAGCGCGGAACTGGCCGGGGTCGTGCTCGACAAGGATTTCATCCGCCAGGCGCTGTTCACCGATGCCGTCACCTACACACGCGAGCAAGACGACTTCTGCGTGGCCGTGATGTTCACCACCGCCGCATGGCTGCTCGGACACGGCCACCATACCGTGATCCTGGACGGGCGCACCTGTTCGCGCAGCTACCAGGTCGACCAAGTCCGTGCCTTCGCCCGCAGTCATGGGCAGCATCTGGCCCTGATCGAATGCGTCTGCCGTGAGTCCACTGCTCGCCAGAGGCTTGCCGCTGACACCAGTCACCCCGCCGCGAACCGCGACTTCGCGCTCTACCGTCGGCTGCGCGACAGCGCCGAACTCATCCCGCCGCCCAAGCTGGCCATCGATACCGACAACGAGCCCGCTGACGTGCTCGCGCGGTGCCTCAGCCTGCTGCACGACCGGCATACGATCGCCTACCCGGCAGGAACACCCGCATGACAGACCTGGATACCCTGCTGGCAGCCGCCTGGGAGACAGTCGAGGCGGCCGTCAGGCTGCTGCACGCATCCGGACCCGGTCAGGTCTTCGCCAAGGCCGACCGTGACATGGTCAGCGAACTCGACCTCTCGATCGAGCGTCAGGTACGCCAACACCTCCAGCAGCTCACGCCTGGCATCGGCTTCCTCGGCGAAGAAGAAGGACAGCACGGCCCCACTGACAATAGCTGGGTCCTGGATCCCATCGACGGGACCGCCAACTTCCTGCGCAACCTGCCGCTATGCGGCGTCAGCTTGGCGCTGGTCCGCGATAACCGGCCGGTCCTCGGCATCATCGCCCTGCCGTTCCTGAACAGCACGTACTGGGCCGCTGACGGGCTGGGTGCCTGGCGCAACCAGGTCCGCATCACTTCTGCGGCCACCGCGACACTAAACCAGGCGATCGTCGCGATCGGCGATTACGCCTTCGGCTCAGATGCCGCGGCACGCAATCCACCCATGCATTCCCTGCATCACGCGCTCGCTGCCAAAGTGCAGCGCGTTCGGATGCTCGGCTCTGCCGCTGCCGACCTCGCCTGGGCAGCCGACGGCACGCTGGATGCCAGCATCACGATCGGGAACAACCCCTGGGACGTCGCAGCCGGTGCCGTCATCGCCCGCCAAGCCGGCGCCGAGGTCCTGGACATCGACGGGACGGCACACCACCTGTATTCCGCCGCGACAATCGCCGTCACTCCCGGCATCCGCGCTGAGTTGCTGGAGACGATCCAGCGCGCCCTACCCCAGTCCAGCCCGGCTGGCCGCGCACCAAGGAAGGCGACATGCTGATCAGCTTCGAAGGACTGCCCGGCACCGGCAAGACCACCCAGGTCCAGTTGCTCGCCGAACACCTCCGCTCAGACGGAACCCGCGCTTACGCACTCCCTGATCTCGCCGGGCTCACCACCGACGACACCGGCCAGCGGCTGTCCGAGCTGTTCGCCATCTCCGGGGACCCGTTCAAGCGAACCGGCGACGTCACCACCGACACATTCCTCGCCGCCGCCATTCGCGCCAACATCCACGCCACCAGCATCCAGCCAGCGCTCAACGCCGGCTACACCGTCATCGAGGACCGCGGCGCCCACACGATGTACTCCTACAGCCTCGCCGGAATCCTGCGCCACCACCGTACCGACCCCCTAGCTGCCATCGCGTGGCTGAAAGCATGCGGCGCCCTCGCAGGCCCCGAGGCCGATATCTCCGTCCTGCTCCGTCTTTCCCCCGACCGAGCTGCCGCACGCGTCGCGCGCAGACCCGGATCCGGGCAGGCATGGAACGACGAACAACGTGCGTTCCTTGGCTACGTCAGCAAGGCATACGAACATCTCGAACACGCAGACACCTGCCTGATCGCGATCAACGTCGAAGACCTCACGCCCGCCGAGGTCCACGCGGCCGTCTACCAGCTCATCACTTCCCATCCTCATTGCGCGGGTCAGCAACGCGAGTCGCCGTGAGCCCTGGTCCTGCCTTCGCTACGCTGAGCCGCTACGCGCAGGCGAATGATAGTCACCGACGCCTTGGAGACCTCGTGCAGCCGACAGGCCGCCAGGAAGCCCCGGCCGATATCCTCGCCGGGCTGCACGCAGCCCGGCGACTCGAACCCGACGCCCAAGACCAGGCACTGCACGCGCTGAGCCTGCGGCCACTGACCGGCGGCCGGAACAACCACGTCTACGCCTGGAACAGCCCTGACGGGCCAGCCTGCATCAAGCTGTACAGGCTCGACGATAGACGCAGGCCAGAACGCGAATGGCACGCCTTGTCGCTGCTGGCCTCACACCACGTCCGGCACGTCCCGCGGCCACTATGGCGCGACGACAGCACCGGCAATCCGGCCATAGCCATGACCTTCGTTGCCGGGACCCCGATCCCCAGCACCGCACACAAGCAAGCTGCTCTCTCCGGGCTGATCGAGACCTGGCAGCAGATCCACGCCACCCCGGTCCAAGGCCCGTTGGCCGGGCTGGCGCGCATCGACTCCGCAGCCCACTACTGCGACCGCATCACCGGCATCTGGGCCAGGCAACTCACAGACAACCCACACGACCCGCTCACCGGCGAACTTCAGCCGCTCCTGGACAACTGGCGGCAATCCGGCGACCAAGAAGTCCTCGCCGAGTCCCAGCCGCCAGCACTCTCCCGCGGAGATGCGAACCTGCTCAACTGGCTTCATGACCCCTACAGCCACGCCACCTCATGCGTGGACTTCGAGTTCTCCGGAACCAGCGACCCGGCCTTCGACATTGCCGACCTGGTGGAACACATCAGCGCCAGGATCTTCAGCGACCAGACCTGGGCAGCGGTCGTCGCCGCGCTCGGCAAGGCCGACGCAGCGTTCGCACGGAGATTCCACGCCGGGCAGCGCACATGCGCGCTGCGCTGGCTAGCCGTCCTATGGAAACAGCGGCACACCCGCATGGACGAATTCTCCGCTCAACTCGACCGCGTCAAGATGCTCCAGACAGCTGCGAAACTGACAAGACGTCACTTGACTAGCTGCTGACTGCTCCGAGTGTCCCAGCACGCGACACCCAGCGACTACTTAGCGCAGCGGGCAAGACCAAGGCCGTTCTGTTCAGAGCATTGCCTCTGGCCCCGGACCTTCACGGCCGACCCGGGCGGCAGCCGGTCATCCCGCTTCAGCGACATCGGTCGGGTTGACCGGCGGCTGCGCAGCGACCGCCGCGCTGACTCGGCTCGACCGTGCGGCGAGGCTAGCCTGAGCTAAGTGACCACCTCAGCTTCGCCGGAGACCCGGCCCGGCGATCACGGCCGGCTGCGAACCGGGCTGGCGGACTACATACGCAGCCGGGGCACTTTCGCCAGCGCGGCGGTCGAGGGCGCT
>Ga0307372_10007248_pt1 | contig 15953 bp, 16 predicted proteins | sample OX1MG_FD_202533 | JGI IMG/M metagenome (GOLD analysis project Ga0307372, IMG submission 202533) | Soil microbial communities from Risofladan, Vaasa, Finland - OX-1 | ecosystem: Environmental > Terrestrial > Soil > Coastal area > Acid sulfate soil | place: Finland: Risofladan, Vaasa | collected... | reverse complement strand
CCGCTGGATCCGACGCAGACAAGGTCATACGCGATGATCGCGGCGGGCAGCGGTATCACCCCGATTCTCTCGATCCTCACGACGATTCTCGAGGTCGAGCCCCAGAGCGCGGCGACGCTGATCTACGGCAACCGGACGGTCCAGGACATCATGTTTCTCGAGGAGCTCGAGGACCTGAAGAACCTGTATCCCGGCAGATTCGCGATGTACCACGTGCTGTCACGCGAGGCGCAGGACGTGCCGCTCTTGCACGGCCGCATCGACCGCGAGCATCTCGAGCACTTCTTCGAACAGCTGGTGCGTCCTGATGACGTCGACGAGTGGTTCCTCTGCGGTCCTCGAGAGATGATCGACAGCGCGCGGGCGCTGCTGATCGAACGTGGTACCGAGCCCGGCCACGTGCATGCCGAACTCTTCCACGCCGAGGACGCGCCGCGTCCGGTGCAGGTTCGCGAGACTCCAGGCACGACCGCGGAGGGTATGAGTCAGGTGACCATCGTCCTCGACGGCAGGAGGTCCACCTTCCCGCTCGCCCGCGACGGGGAACGCATCCTCGACGCCGCTCTGCACGTCCGCTCGGATGCGCCGTATGCCTGCAAGGGCGGGGTCTGCGGGACCTGCCGGGCGAAGCTCCTCAGCGGCAGCGTCGAGATGGAGCAGTGCTTCGCGCTGGAGCAGAACGAGCTCGACGAGGGTTTCGTCCTGGCGTGTCAGTCGCACCCGACATCGGACGAGGTCGTCCTCGACTTCGACCACTAGCCGTCAGCTGACGGGGATGGGGTCGGCGGCCACCGCCTCAACGGGCACGGCCTCGGTGACGGGCGTTCGCAGGATGCTGTCGAGCAGTCCCGGGTAGGCCTCGTTCAGTTCCTTGCGACGCAGGCTCGTCAGCTTGCGGGTTCCTTCGACGCGCATCTGGATGATGCCCGCCTCGCGAAGGATCTTCATGTGGTGGCTGAGCGTCGACTTGGTCACAGAGGCGATGAGGCTGCCGCAGGCGCGGGGCTCGGTCGACTCAGCGAGATCGCGGACGACGGTGAGGCGCACCGGGTCGGCGAGCGCCTGGAGCAACTCGGTGATACCGGCGACCGGCCGCTCCGCGAGGACGCTCGCGTCGTAGGAATGCCCCTCCGGGAGCTCCGTTACCCAACCCATTGTTTGACACCCATCGAACTTTGTTGTACGATCCACATCGAACGTTACCACAAGGAGGCCCCAAATGAAAGTAGCTCAGACAACCGCAACCCCTCCGATCGTCTCCGCCGGGAGGACGGTATGACCTCGTTGCGTTCAGCCGCGGCGCGGCGGTGGATCGCGCTCGTCGTGCTCTGCGTCGGTCAGCTGATGATCGTGCTCGATGCGACGGTGGTGAACGTCGCCCTCCCGTCGATTCAGCACAGCCTGCACGCCGACCAGGCGTCGCTCGCGTGGGTCATCAACGGGTACCTGATCAGCTTCGGGGGCCTGCTCCTGCTGGCGGGGCGCCTCGGCGATCTGCTTGGACGCCGACGCCTGTTCCTGACCGGCGTCGCCATATTCACCGTCGCTTCGGCGCTCTGCGGACTGGCACCGACCGAGGGACTGCTCACCGCTGCCCGCTTCGTGCAGGGAGTGGGCGCGGCCGTGGTGTCCTCCATGGTGCTCGGCATCCTCGTGACCCTCTTCAAGAGCCGCGAGCAGACCGCCCGCGCCATGAGCATCTACGCGTTCGTCGCCTCGGCGGGCGGGTCGATCGGCCTCCTCGTGGGCGGCGTGCTGACGCAGGCGCTCAGCTGGCACTGGATCTTCTTCATCAACCTGCCGATTGGGATCGCTGCATTCGTCTTCGGCGCCGTCCTCATTCCGGAGCACCGCGGCGCGGGGATCCGCGGCGGCGTGGATGTATGGGGAGCCATGCTCATCACGGCAGCACCCGCGCTGGCCGTCTACGCGATCCTCGAGGCGAGCGCCAACGGCTGGACGTCGGTTCGCACGCTCGGCATGGCAGCCGTCACCGCAGCACTGATCGCCGTGTTCATCTTCGTCGAGTCGCGCGCGCAGCATCCGCTCATCCCGCTGCGCTTCTTCCGCTCTCGCAACGTCGCCGGTGCGGTCCTCGTGCGCTCCCTCCTCCCCGTCGGGATGTTCGGGTCCTTCTTCCTCGGTGCCCTCTACCTGCAGCGAGTCCTCGGCTACTCGCCGGTTGGAGCCGGGCTTGCGTTCATGCCGATGAACATCTGCGTCGCTCTCGTCTCCCTGCTCGTCACCGCTCGCGTTGTGCAGCGGTTCGGCGCCAAGGCAACGCTGATCCCCGGCCTCGTCCTCATGACGACGGGCCTGCTGCTGCTCGGTGTGGCACCCGTGAACGCCGTGTACGCCGTCAGCGTCCTTCCTGCGCTCCTCGTGATGGGCGTCGGCGCGGGTCTGGTGTTCATGCCGAGCGTGCTGCTCGCCATGAGCGGCGTCAGCAGCAGCGATTCAGGGCTCGCGTCGGGTGTCGCCAACGTGGCGATCCAGATGGGCGCGGCAGTCGGCGTCGCCGTGCTCGCCAGCATCTCGGCGGCTGATACGACCGGACTTCTGTCGCGCGGAGCGAGCGTCAACGTCGCGCTGACCGCTGGGTACCACCTCGGCTTCGCGGTCGCGGCGGGTTGCGTTGCGGCTGCCGCGATCACCGGCGCGATCGTGCTGCGGAGTGCTCGTCCGGCAGCGCGCGTGCAAGCGCAGGAAGTCGCGCTCCGCAACGTCGATCTCGCCGCTTGACCAACGGTCGGCGGGGGTCATGCACCCCCGCCGGCCGGCGGACGATCAGGTGATCGGCGTCAGCCAGTCGGCGTGGCGGGCATCATCGCCTTTGCAGGCGGCGAAATATCGGTCCTGCAGCGTGCGAGTGATCTCGCCAGGTTCACCATCGCCGATGCGGCGACGGTCAATCTCGATCACCGCGGAGACCTCCGCACCGGTGCCGCAGAGGATCACCTCGTCAGCGATGTACAGCTCGCTGCGGTCGATCTTTCGTTCCACGACCTCGAGCCCAAGATCGTCGCGCGCGAATGCCATCAGCGTGGCGCGCGTGATGCCTTCAACGATGTTCTCGGACGCCGGCGGGGTGATCAGCTTCCCGTGGCGGACGATGAACAGGTTCTCGGCGCTGCCCTCGGAGACGTTGCCGTCCTGCGTTAGGAGGATCGCCTCGTCGAACCCGTTGAGGAACGCCTCGGTCTTCGCGAGTGCGCTGTTGATGTAGATGCCGGTCGCCTTCGAGCGCGGGGGCGCGACATTGTCGTCCATGCGCCGCCAGCTCGACACCTGACAACGGATGCCGCCGGTCGTGTCGACGTAGGCGCCAAAGGGTACCGGCACGATCATGAACCCGTCGCGAAGATTGTGGAAGCGGATGCCGATCTCCTCGTTCGCCTTGTAGATCAGCGGCCGGATGTACACGTCGGTCGTGAACGCGTTGCGTCGCATCAGCTCGACGGTGATGTCGCAGAGCTCGTCGACGCTGTGCGGGAGCTTCATGTGCAGCATCTGCGCGTTGCCGGTCATCCGCTGGAAGTGCTCCGGCAGCTTGAAGACGTTCATTCGCTGCTGGCTCTCGCTCCAGTACGCGCGAATGCCCTCGAAGCACCCCGTCCCGTAGTGCAGCGCGTGCGTGAGGAGACCGAGGTGCGCATCGCCGTACTGGCACAGCCTGCCGTCGAAGTGCACCCAGGTGTCCGCCTGCGCGCGACGCAACTGCCCCGCGCTCGCCGGTGCCTTGGTGGTCTCAGTCATCGTTCAGTGCCTCGTCAGGGGTTTCGATCAGGTCCGCGAGGCGTCGAATGAAGCCGCCGGCGACACCGCCGTCGGCGACCCGATGGTCGAACACCAGTGACAGCCCCACGACCGGGCGCGGCACCACCGCGTCGTCCACCACCCACGGACGCGTCGCAATCCGCCCGACACCGAGGATCGCAGCCTCCGGTGGATTGAGGATCGCGGTTCCGCCGTCGACGCCGAAGGCGCCGAAATTGGACACCGTGAAGGTGCTCCCGCGCATCTCCGCTGCATCGATCGAGCCGTCGCGAGCGGCGGTTGCGAGCCGTTGCAGGTCCGCCGCGATGTCGGGCAGCGACCTCTTCGCGGCGTTCCGAATGACCGCGACGACGAGGCCGTGGTCGGTCTGCACAGCGACACCGAGATGGATGGGAGTGAACGTCACGACCTCGTTGGCCGCGGTGTCGAAATGCGCGTTGAGTCGTGGGAACTCTTCCAGCGCGACCGCGCACAGCCGAAGGATGACCGCGAACGGTGTGATCCGGACGCCGCTCGATCCGCCCAGCGGCTCTGAGCGCCACTCCATGATGCGGGTGGCGTCGGCGGCCAGTGTCGCGGTCGCCGTCGGCGCCTCGCGGTACGAGCGCGTGAGGCGTTCCGCCGCAACGCGATCGACGCCGGTCAACTGCGTGCGCGCACCACCGGACAGCGCCGGCGCGGCGCCGGCAGGCTTCGACCCGCTTGCGGTGCGGGCGCGCTCGAGATCGGCCTGCGTCACCATGCCTCCCGGTCCGCTCCCCGCGATCGTCGCGAGGTCGATGCCCATTTCCACCGCGAGACGGCGAACCAGCGGCGATGCCGGGGGGCCGGCATTCGCGCTCGCCGGAGTGGCGGCAGCAGCTGACGCGACACTTCGCCGCGCACGCGGCGCCACATCACTCGTCCCATAGCCGACGAGCACATTCCCGGACGCCGACTGCGACGGGCCGCCTGCCACCTCGATACTGATCAGCGGCATGCCGACGGCGATGCTCTCGCCCTCGACCCCATGCAGCGTGGCCACGCGACCCGCGAACGGCGTCGGCACCTCGACAACGGCTTTCTCAGTGGTGATCTCGGCGATGGGCTGATCAACAACGACCACGTCGCCCTCGGCGACGAGCCATCGGTTGATCTCCCCCTCGGTGAGCCCTTCACCGAGATCGGGCATGAGAAAGTCGCGAAGGGTGAGCATCGATCAGTACTCGAGCAGGCGCGCGACGGCGTCGAGGATGCGGTCGGCGTCCGGCAGAAAATGGCGCTCGATCTTGGCCGACGGATACGGGATGTCCCATCCCGTCACGCGAAGGACCGGTGCCGCGAGATAACCGAAAGCGCGCTCGTTCAACTCCGCGGCGATCTCCGCGCCGAACCCGGCGAAACGCGCCGCCTCGTGCATGACAATCACGCGCCCGGTCTTGGTCGCACTGGCGACAAGCGTGTCCATGTCGAGTGGCGACAGCGTGCGCACATCGACCACCTCGAGCTCCCAGCCGCTCTCCGCTGCACCACGAGTTGCGGCTTCCATCGCGGTTGTCACCATCGGGCCGTACGCGATGAGCGTCGCGGTGGTCCCGACCCGGCGAACGACCGCCTCGCCGATCGGTGGCGCAGTGACCGGCAGGTCGAGGTCCTCCTTCAGCCAGTAGCGACGCTTGGGCTCGAGAAAGATGACCGGGTCGTCGTACGCGATCGACGCGCGCAAGAGGGCGTACGCATCGGCGGGCGTGCCCGGCGACACGACCGTCAAGCCGGCAGTGTGCGCGTAGTACGCCTCGGGACTCTCGGAGTGATGCTCCACTGCGCCGATGCCACCGCCGTACGGGATGCGGATAACAAGTGGCAGTCCGACGCGGCCGCGCGTGCGGCTGCGGTACTTCGCGACGTGACTGATGACCTGGTTGAGCGCGGGATACGAGAAGCCGTCGAACTGCATCTCGACCACTGGGCGGAGCCCATACATGGCCATGCCGATCGCCGTACCGGCGATGCCGGACTCGGCAACGGGGCTGTCGAAGCAGCGGTCGATGCCCATCTCCGCCTGCAACCCGTCGGTGACGCGGAAGACGCCGCCGAGCTTGCCGACGTCCTCGCCGTACACCACGACGCTGTCGTCCTCACGCATCGAGTCGCGGAGCGCGGCGTTGAGCGCTCCCGCCATGGTGAGCTCCATCAGGAGGTCTCCTCGCCGGCGGTCAACTCCTGGTTGAGGAGCGCGCGCTGCGCCTCCAGTTGCGGCGTCGGCGTCGCGTACACATGGTCGAACATCTCACGCGGATCGCCGGGCGGAGCCTCGAACAGGAAGTCACGCATGCGTGCCGCGACGGCCTCGCCCTCGGCGTCGATCTCGGCGACGTAGGCGTCATCGACAACACCTCCCTCGCGAAGTACGCGCAGGAACATGTCGACGGGATCGCGCGCACGCCAGGATGCGGCCTCGTCGTCGCTGCGATAGCGCGTGGTGTCGTCTGCGGTGGTGTGTGCCTCGAGGCGATACGTCACGGCCTCGACGAGCGTCGGTCCGTCGCCGCGGCGCGCTCGGTCCACAGCGGCGCGCACCGCGCCGTACACCGCGATGACGTCGTTGCCGTCGACGCGGATACCCGGCATGCCGACGCCGGCCGCGCGCAGCGCGATCGAAGAGGCCTTGGTCTGCAGGCGATACGGAACGCTGATCGCGTAGCCGTTGTTCTGCACAACGAAGACCACAGGTGCGCCGGAGACCGCCGCAATGTTCATCGCCTCGTGGGCGTCTCCCTCACTGGCGGCCCCGTCACCGAAAAACGTCAGCGCGACAATCGGATCGTGCTTGATGCGCGCCGCCATCGCGAGGCCCACGGCGTGGAGGGCCTGGGTTGCAAGGGGCGTGGTGAGCGGAGCAACCCGGTACTGGTACGGATCGAAGCCGCAGTGCCAGCTCCCGGAGAAGAGCGCGAGCAACTCCACGACGTCGACGCCGCGGGCGAAGGTTCCCACAGTCTCGCGATAGGTGGGGAACAGCCAGTCGTCGGCCTCGAGCGCGAACACCGACCCGACCTGCGCCGCCTCCTGGCCGTGGCTGGACGCGAAGACGCCGAGCGCGCCCTGGCGGGTGAGGTTGATCGCCTGGCGGTCGACGCGGCGGCTGAGGGCCATGAGGCGGTACAGGCTGCGCAACTGGTCGTGGCTGAGATCGACGTCGTGGGTGACCGGCTCACCCAGTGATCCCTCCGCTGCCACGTCCTGCCAGGCGGCCTTGGTCAGTGACGCCACACCCACACTCACGTGCATCGATCCTACCCCTGCGGACCGCGGGCACCGAAGTCGGGCGCGCGTTTGCCACGGCGGGCGGCGACACCCTCGGTGACGTCGGGACCCGTCATCCCCAGGAATTCGAGCGCCAGCGAGCTGTCGAAGATCGGCCCGGCCGCCCGCAGCCAGTTGTTGAGCGCGTACTTCGTCCAGCCGATCGCCGTTGGGGACCCGGCGGCGAGCTTGCGGGCGACGTCAAGCGCCTTTGCGTGCACCTCGGCGTCGGGCACCGACAGTGAGACCAGTCCCATCCGCTCCGCCTCGACGCCGGTCACCGGCTCGCACAGCAGCAGGTGATACTTCGCCTTCGCCATACCGCACAGCAGCGGCCAGATGATCGCGGCATGATCCCCGGCCGCCACGCCGATGCGCGTGTGGCCATCGATGAGACGCGTGGCGTGCCCCGCGATCGAGATGTCCGCGAGCAGCCCGACAACGAGCCCCGCTCCGACCGCGACGCCGTCCATCGCGGACACGACGGGCTTGCTGCAGTTGATGACGTTGTAGACGAGGTCGCGTGCCTCGCGCAGGACCCGCGCCCGTACGCTGAAGTCGGACGCGATCTCCTCGATGAGGTCGAAGTCGCCGCCCGACGAGAAGGTTCCGCCCGCGCCCCGAATGATCACGGCACGCGTCGCCGTATCGGCGTCGACGGCGCGCCACACCTCCGCGAGGTCGCGGTGCATCCCCGCGTCGGCAGCGTTGAGGCGACCCTCCGCCCGCATCGTGATCACGAGAATCCCGTCCTCGGGACGGTCGAAGATGAGGCTGGGAAATGAGGTGCCGAGGTCGGTCATGGCCTGCTCACCGGCCCGTGAAGGACGGTTTGCGCTTCTCCTGAAAGGCGGAGATCCCGTCCTGGTAGTCGTGCGTCCGGGACGCTCGACCCTGCGCGGCGGCCTCCGCGTCGAGCAGCTCCTTGAACGACGTCCGCTCGTCGAGGATGCTGCGCACGATCCGCTTCGACTCGAGGAGCGCGGCGGTCGGACCGCGTGCGATCGACGTCGCAAGTTCGCGGGTGCGTCGCGCGAGATCCGCACCGGCGACGCTGCGGTTGACGAGGCCCCAGTCCTCGGCCTCACCCCCGGAGAGCAGCCGGCCCGTGTAGATGAGCTCGAGGGCGCGATGCGGTCCGACACGCGAAACGAACGCGGCGTGCGCGCCGCTGTCGAGCACCGCGCCGATGCGCGCGAACGGCGATCCGATGCGCGCGTCATCAGCGGCGTAGACGATGTCGCAGGCGAGCGCGAGACCGAGGCCGGTGCCGAGACACGCGCCCTGGACCGCCGCGATGGTCGGCATCGGCAGATCTGCGATGCGCTCGATCAGCGGGTTGAAGATGTCACGGAGAATCGCCTGACCGTCCTCGTGGAGCGGGTCCGCGTCGGCGAGATCGCGCCCACTGCAGAACGCGCGTCCTTCACCGCGAACAAGGAGCGCACGCGCGCCGGCGGCCTGCGCCTGCTCGATCGCCTCGACGAGGTCGTGCACCATGGCGAGGTTCATCGCGTTCATCTTGTCCGGGCGGTTGAGCACGACCTCGGCGACGCCGCCGTCGATGCTCAGCAGCACCGGTCGCGCGCTTTCAGATCCCGGCATACGGCGCGCGCTCCTTGGCGGTGAGGATCTTCAACTGGCTCGCGCAGACGGTGACGCCGTTCTGGTTGAGGATGTCCCAGCGGTATGTCACGAGGCCCGATCTGCCGTCCTCGTCGGACTTCTCGGTGACCTCGATGTCGAGGTAGATGGTGTCGTTGATCCACGTCGGCGCGGTGTAGCGGAGACGATCCGACCCGTAGTTGGCGAGGATCGTCGTCGCGTCAGCTGGGACGCCGAGGCCCGTGCCAAGCGCAAACACCATGATCCCGGGAGCGACGCGCCGGCCGAACATCGAGCGCTCGGCCGCGACCTTGTCGATGTGCGGGTAGAACCAGTCGCCGGTCAGCGCGCACCAGTTGACGATGTCGCCTTCGGTGATGGTGCGGCCTCGCGTGCGCTGGGTCTGCCCGACCTCCAGCTCATCGTAGGTCCGATAGAGGAGAAACCGATCCACCTGGAGCAACCTCCCGTGGCCCGCCAGGCCTGGAGCATCGGCGGGCTGCCGAAGTCTACGACCGGCGGTCGATCACCCGCTGCAACTTGCCGGCTGAGCGTTCCAGGGTCTCGGCATCGAGAACCTCGACTGCGACGGTGACCCCCACGCGGTCCTTGACCTCGCGGGCGAGATCGCGGGCGGCGCCGTCACGCCGCTCGGGCGGGCAGTCAGTGCGCGCCTCCACACGGACCGCCAGCGCATCGAGCCGCCCGTCGCGGGTGAGCACCAGCTGGAAATGCGGCGACAGACCCCGCGTGCGCAGCACGATCTCCTCGAGCTGGGTCGGGAAGACGTTGACGCCTCGGAGAATGATCATGTCGTCGCTCCGGCCGGTGACCTTCTCCATGCGGCGGAACGCTGGACGCGCCGTGCCCGGGAGCAGCCGCGAGAGGTCGCGACTCCGATAGCGGATGATCGGCATCGCTTGTTTCGTCAGCGACGTGAAGACGAGCTCCCCCGGCTCGCCGTCGGGGACGATGTCTCCCGTCTCCGGATCGATCACCTCCGGATAGAAGTGGTCCTCCCAGATGTGCAGACCGTCCTTGGTCTCGACGCACTCCTCGGCGACCCCCGGACCCATCACCTCCGACAGGCCGTAGATGTCGACCGCGTGCATGTCGAGACGATCCTCGATCTCGGTGCGCATCGCCTCCGTCCACGGCTCGGCGCCGAAGATGCCGATACGCAGCGAGGATCTCCTCGGATCGAGTCCCTGGCGCTCGAATTCGTCAAGGAGCGCGAGCATGTACGAGGGCGTGACCATGATGATCGACGGCTCGAAGTCGTTGATGAGTTGCACCTGGCGCGGCGTCATCCCGCCCGAGACCGGCACCACAGTGCAGCCGAGGCGCTCGGCGCCGTAGTGCGCGCCCAGACCGCCCGTGAACAATCCATAGCCGTAGGCGACGTGCACGATGTCACCGCGCCTGCCTCCCGCCGCGCGGATGGAGCGCGCCATCAGATCCGACCACGTGTCGAGGTCGCCATCCGTGTAGCCCACGACGGTTGGGCGCCCGGTGGTGCCGCTCGAGGCGTGGATGCGACGCACGTCGCTCCGCGGCACAGCGAACATGCCGAAGGGATAGTTGTCGCGCAGGTCGTGCTTGGTGGTGAAGGGAAATCGCGCGAGGTCGGCGAGCGTTGCGCAGTCGTCCGGAGTCACGCCTGCGGCGTCGAAGGCGTTGCGGTAGTGGGCGACGTTCGCGTACGCATGGTGCAGCGACCAGCGCAGCCGCTCGAGCTGGAGGTCAAGCAACTGCACGCGTGTCAGGCGTTCGCCGGCATCGAGCAGATCGCCAGGCGGCGGGGTACCGAGTCTGCTCACGCGCTGTCGTTGCCGATCGTCCGGCTCGTGCCACGAAACTCCGCGATGACGTCATCACCGCGACGCACGGTGACATCGTAGATACCGGAACGGCCGAATCGTGTGCGTTCGACGGCGCGCGCCTCGAGAACATCGCCCGCGTACGACGGTGCGACGAAGGTGATGTTGACCGCGGCCGCCACCGTCAGCGGCCCGTGGCTGTTGCAGGCGCAGGCGAATGCCGTGTCTGCAACCGCGAAGACGAAGGCACCGTGCGCGATGTTGTGACCGTTCACCATGTCGGCTCGGACCGTCATCGTCGCGCTCGCGGCGCCCGCACTCACGTCTGACACAACGATCCCCAACGCCCGCGAGGCGACGTCGTCCGCGAGCATCCGTGTCACCGCATCAGTCACCCCTGCTCCTCTGCGCCACCGCCGCCGGAGACCGCACGATTCTGACGCGGCTACTGGTCGGTTGCCGTCTCACCTTCAACGTTCTGCTCTCGCGTCAGAAAGAGCGCCACTGCAAGGATGAGGACGACGCCGGCACTGGTGGCGAGTTCGATCAACGATTGCGTGATCGGGATCTCGCCCGCTGTCGATCCGCCGGATGACAGCGTCAGCCGCGTCGAGACGGCAAGGATGTCTCGCACCGCCGCGATGATGCCGATGACGAGAAACGGTCGGAACGGGAATGCCCATCCCTCGAGGTGGGTGAGCACCGTTCGCATGATGTCGACGAGGATGATCACGACGAGCACGCCGTCAACAGCGCTGATCAGGGTCTGCGGATAGCCGCCCCACGACCCGAGGAAGTCGGCGAAGCTCCGCACGAGTACCACAGCGGCGAGGACGAGCAGCACCAGCGCGATCAGGTACTGCAGGAGGTCGATGAGCACACGCACGGGCGTGCCTCGGCGTATCTCCGGCCACGACCAGGGCCTTCCGGCTTGCGTTCCGACTGGGTTGCCGTTTGGATGGGTGGACATTTGAACCTCGGAGTGTATGGGTCGGATGTCCTGTGTCAATGCGTCTCGCCGGCGAGCGGCACGATGGAACGTCAGGTTTTGGCCGCCTGATGAGGACGCGCTTCCACGCGAGCTAGGATTGCAGGTGCCGGGCGAGCACGTCCAGCCTGGCGATCCGCCCCGACTGCGACCGGGATCTCGTTCATCCCACACGAGAAAAGAGAGTGGTTGACAGCGGTCGAGGCGGAGCCTACAGTGTGGAACCGCTCCCATGAACGAGGCCCCAAACTCGAAAGTCACCCTCGAACACGTGGCCGAATTGGCCCGCGTCTCACGGGCGACCGCGTCCCGGGTTCTCACGGCGAACCCGCGCGTCAGCCCCGAATCCCGGCGGGCCGTCGAGCGCGCCGCCCGGAAGCTCGGCTACATCCCGAACCACGCCGCGCGCGCGCTCGCGACCGGGCACAGCGACGCGGTGGCGCTGGTGATCTCGGAGCCGACCAGCTTCATCTTCGGAGACCCCTTCTTCCCCCGGCTCATCCGCGGCATCAGTGACGTCCTTGCCGCGCGGGACAAGCAGCTCATCCTCCTGGCCCCACAGTCGCCGACCGACCTCGATCGCCTCGAGCGATACGTCGCGGCCGGTCACTCCGACGGCGTCCTCCTCGTCTCCCTTCATGGAACCCATCCGCTCCCTGGACGGCTCGCTGCAAGAGGCATCCCGATCGTCGTGGGCGGCCGGCCGGAGGATGCCGATCTCTTCACCTACGTCGACATCGACAACGTCGGTGGCGCATTCGCAGCCGTCTCACATCTCGCAGGACGCGGACGGCGGCAGATCGCAACGATCAGCGGCCCGCAGGACACCTCCCCCGGGCGGGATCGGCTGATCGGCTACCGCTCCGCGCTCGAGGCGGAGGGGCTGGCGCTCGACAGCGCGATCGAGGAGTCTGCCGACTTCACCCACGAGGGCGGGGAGCGCGCGATGCAGCGCCTCCTCGAGCGCAGCCCGACATTGGACGCGGTTTTCGCAGCGTCGGACCTCATGGCCGCGGGCGCCCTGCGCTCGCTCGCCGAGGCCGGTCGGCGAGTTCCCGACGACGTCGCGGTGGTCGGCTATGACGATGATCCCATCGCCGCCAACACGAGCCCCGCGCTGACCAGCGTACGGCAGCCTATCGAGGAGATGGGGCGCGAGATGGCACGGCTGCTGCTCGACGCGATGCATGCACCGCGACGCGTCATTCTCACAACCGAGCTCCAGGTACGCCTCTCATCGGGACGGATGCCGGAGGCCGTGTAAGTCGTGCGCGTCCTGCTCCGGCGCCTGGGGTTCTACCTCCTTGCAGCGTGGGTCGCGCTCACTGTGAACTTCTTTCTGCCCCGGCTCGTACCGGGCAATCCCGTCGCGACGGCGATCGGACATCTCACCTTCGTCAACGCGCAGGTGGTGGATGCGATCAAGGCGCAGTTCGGTGTTGGGATCAACGACAGCATCTGGATCCAGTACGTCCACTACTGGGGTGATCTGATCCACGGCAACCTCGGGGTGTCGTGGGGCAACAGCTTCGAGCCGGTGACGAGCCTGATCGGTGCAGCACTGCCATGGACCCTCGGCCTGCTTGGAGTCGCGACCGTGGTCAGCTTTCTGCTCGGCACGTTCATCGGGATCGGACTCGGGTGGATGCGGAGTCCCTGGCTCGACTGGCTCATCCCCGGCGCCACGTTCTTCCAGGCGATCCCCTACTTCTTTCTCGGCACCGTGCTCCTGATGGCGTTCGCAACCGGGCTGCACTGGTTTCCGATCAGCCAGGGCTATCAGACAACCGGCGTTGAGAGCGTGACCCCTGGGTTGAACTGGGCCTACCTGGTCAGCCTCATTGACCACGGTGTGCTCCCGGCGAGCACGATCGTGCTCACGTCGATCGCCGGCTGGATGCTCGGAATGCGCAACATGATGGTGATCACCATGGACGAGGACTTCGTCCTCGTCGCGCGCGCCAAGGGCCTACCCGCGCGAAAGGTGGTCTGGTACGCGGCGCGTAACGCGATCCTGCCGAGCGTCGCCAACTTCTCGCTGGCCATCAGCCTGGTCGTCGCCGGCCAGCTGCTTGTTGAGATCGTCTTCAGCTATCCCGGCATCGGCTACCTGCTCTTTCACGCGGTGACGAACCAGGACTATCCGATGGTCCAGGGGATCTTCCTGGTCATCACGCTCGTGGTGCTGCTGGCCAACTTCCTCGCCGACATCGTCTACGTCAGCCTCGATCCGCGCGTCCGCCAGGAGGCATGACCGGAGTGAGCACGACGGTCCAGGGCCTCACCTCCGCCCCGATCGCGGGTGGGTCGGCGCCCGCCGTCCCCCGGTTTCGTGCGCTGCGGCTGCCTCACTCCCCGAAGGTCATCGCAGGTCTCGTCATCCTGTTGCTGTTCGCGCTGCTCGCCGTGATCGGACCGGTCATCGCTCCGTACAGCCCGACGCACACGGACCTCAGGTGGGTGCAGATCGTCCCCGCGCACGGATTGTTCGGATCGCCACAGATCCTCCCGTTGTCGCCGTCGCGCGGCCACCTGCTCGGCACAACGATCTACGCGAACGACGTCCTGTCGCAGTTGCTCGTGTCCGCGCGCGCGACGATGCTGGTGGGATTCCTCGCCGGTGCTGCCGCAACGTTGCTGTCGATCGTTGTGGGGGTCACCGCGGGCTACATAGGTGGCTTCACCGACGACGGGCTGTCGCTCGCATCCAACGTCTTCCTTGCGATTCCCGGCCTGCCGCTGCTCATCGTCCTCGCGAGCTATGTCCCCGGCGCGGACTCGAGCCCGGTGCTCATCGCACTCATCGTCGCTGTGACCGGCTGGGCCTACGGCGCGCGCACGCTGCGCGCGCAGACGCTCTCGCTTCGCAACCGCGAATTCGTCGAAGCCGCACGCGTCTCAGGTGAGAGCAGCTTCCGCATCATCGTGTATGAGGTTCTTCCGAACCTGGTGCCGATCGCGGCGTCATCGTTCCTCTTCACCACGCTCTACGCCCTCGGCGCCTACGTCGCGCTCGCCTACCTCGGTCTCGCCGGCAGCAACATCTGGAACTGGGGCCTGATGCTCATGCAGGCGCAGGCGGAGAGCGCGCCGGCGAGCGGGTGGTGGTGGTGGTGGGCTCCGCCGGGCTTCTGCATCGCGCTGCTCGGGTGCGGCCTCGCGCTGCTCAACTTCGGCATGGACGAATTCATCAACCCGCGGCTGCGCGACGCCGGCCTGTCGCGGAAGGACGCTCGGCGAGCCGGTATCCGGAGGCGGCCCAAGCTCGGCTTCACGCCGGTGATACGGAAGCCCGCGCCATGATGAGCCAGCTCGACCGGGTCCCCAACGCGGCCGGTGCCCTGCCGGTCGTGCCCGCGCCGGCGCTCGCCGACCCTGTGCTCGAGATCAAGGGTCTCTGCGTCGACTACGGGTTCGGCGACGACGCGGTACATGCCGTCACCGGATGCGACCTCACGCTGCGCCGTGGCGAGGTGGTGGGGCTCGCCGGCGAGAGCGGCAGCGGCAAGTCCACGCTCGCGATGGCGATCCTGCGCCTGCTCCGTGCCCCTGCGGTCATCACCGCGGGCGAGGTGCTCTTCCATTCCAAGCCGATCAGCGGAGGCGGGAAGGCGCAGACCATCGACATGCTCGCCGCCGCTGACCGGGAGCTGCGCATGGTGCGCTGGTCCGAGATCGCCGTGGTCCTGCAGAGCGCGCTCAACGCGCTCAACCCGGTCGCCACCATCGGCGCTCAGTTCGATGACGTCCTCAGCGTGCATCGTCCCGGTCTGTCGCGGTCGGCCCGACGCGATCGCGCCGGCGAACTGCTCGGGATGGTGGGGATGAACGCGGACCGGCTGCGCAGTTATCCCCACGAGCTCTCCGGCGGCATGCGCCAGCGGACGATGATCGCGATGGCGCTGGCGCTGGCGCCGCAAGTGCTCATCCTCGATGAGCCCACCACCGCGCTGGACGTCGTGACACAGCGCGAGATCCTCGAGGAGCTCATGGGGTTGCGCGACCGGCTCGGGTTCGCGGCGCTGTTCATCACGCACGATCTGTCGCTGCTTGTCGAGCTCGCCGACGAGATCGCGGTGATGTACGCCGGCCGCCTCGTCGAGTCAGCCCCCGCGACCGCCCTCTTCCGCGCACCCCGCCACCCATACACGCACGGCCTGCTCAACTGCTTCCCACCGATGCACGGCGAGCGATTGCCCATGGTCGGGATTCCGGGGTCGCCACCCAACCTGCGAGACATTCCACCCGGCTGCCCCTTCCACCCGCGCTGCCCATGGGTCATGGACCGGTGCAAGGTCGACACTCCAACGCTGGAGCGGACGGAACCACGACGCGCTGTGGCCTGCTGGCTGCACGAGCCGGGCGTACCGATGCCGGACGAACTCGCGCTCCCCTATCCCGTGATCACCGCGGTGCCAGGCGCATCGGCCGGCCTCGCCGGGAACGCCGGAGCCGCCTCATGACTGCCCTCGCCGTCG
>Ga0307372_10007247_pt1 | contig 15953 bp, 14 predicted proteins | sample OX1MG_FD_202533 | JGI IMG/M metagenome (GOLD analysis project Ga0307372, IMG submission 202533) | Soil microbial communities from Risofladan, Vaasa, Finland - OX-1 | ecosystem: Environmental > Terrestrial > Soil > Coastal area > Acid sulfate soil | place: Finland: Risofladan, Vaasa | collected... | reverse complement strand
ACCCCGCATTGTTCAGCAACCGATGGAATTGTTTGCTGAAGGCAGCGTCGTCTGGCGGCTTGCCCTCCGGACCGGTAAAGACGAAGCCGGAGTCGGTCGGAGAACGGCACCTGCGTTTGCTGCTCCGCCTCTGGCTGGACCACTTAACAACCATGGTCGACCCCACATTGCGCTCGATTTCGTTGCCCCCGATCCGAGGCCAACGCCGGCGACTGGCATGATCGTGCGCGAGCGAAAGCTGTTTGGTCTCACCACCGAGTACTCGCGCGTCGCTTAGATTGCGGCGCCTTCTAGACCCCGCGGCGCCGGGCATTGTTCCGGGCCTATCTCTATACCGTTGACTCCTCATACCGTTGACTCCTCGCGGGCGTGCCGGAATACTTGCGCACCACAGGCGCACTCATGTTGACGATCGGGCATTGCCTCATGGCTTGACAATTACCGAAATGGTCGGAGGAAACGTATGAACAGTGAAAGGCTCCCAAAGGTCGCCATTGTCACCGGCGCCGGAAGCGGAATCGGCCGAGCCGCAGCGATTGCCCTAGCCCAGGAAGGTTTTGCGGTCGTCGTTGCCGGTCGGCGCAAGGAGGCCCTAGACGCGACTGTGGCAGAGGGGACGGCAGTCGGTTTACTAATGCTCGCCGTACCCACCGATGTCAGTGAACCCTCATCGGTCCGAGCCCTGTTTGCCAAGACCAAAGAGGCCTTCGGTCGTTTAGACCTCCTGTTCAACAATGCCGGCAAAAGCGCTCCATCAATACCGCTGGAAGATCTCACCTACGATCAGTGGGCGGTCGTCGTTGATACCAACCTTACGGGCGCTTTCCTGTGTACGCAGCAAGCGTTCAACCTCATGAAGAGCCAGCTACCACGGGGTGGACGGATCATCAACAACGGCTCCCTTGCCGCCTACGCGCCAAGGCCGAACTCTGCTCCATACACGGCGACCAAGCACGCAATCACCGGATTGACCAAGGCGACTTCGCTAGATGGTCGTAAGTACGACATCGCCTGCGGCCAAATCGATATCGGCAATGCTGCGACCGAGATGACGACGGCGATGATGAGCGGAATCGAGCAGCCGAGCGGAGCGATCGAAATGGAGCCGACTATCCACGTCCTAGATGTGGCGCGGGCGGTGGTCTATATGGCCAGCCTTCCACTCACTACAAACGTGCAGTTCATGACGGTGATGGCCACCAAGATGCCGTTCGTAGGTCGAGGTTAGCTCGGGCGGGGCTCCCCTTCTCAGCGGCCCGAGGGGGGTGGCAGCGTCACCGCACCATCTGATGCCGAGCTGACTTGCGCCGCGTACTTGGCGAACACGCCGGAGCGGTAGCGCGGCTCGGGCGGCGCCCAGTGGCGCAGCCGCTCGCTTATGTCGACCCCCTCCACTTCGAGCGTCCGATTCGCCACATCTATGCTGATCACGTCTCCGTCCTTCAGTGCCGCCAGCGGACCCCCGACCGCAGCCTCTGGCGCCACATGGCCGATCATCAAGCCCTGGGTGGCGCCGGAGAATCGCCCATCGGTGACCAGCGCGACCGAACCACCCAGGCCTTGGCCGACGATCGCGCCAGTGACCTGCAGCATCTCGCGCATGCCGGGTCCTCCACGCGGGCCTTCATAGCGAATGACTACCGTCTCGCCTGGGCTAATCCGCCGGGCCATGACGGCTGCAAATGCGTCCTCCTCGCGATTGAAGACGCGGGCTGGCCCGCGATGCAGGCGAGGCGTGTGGTGAGCGACCTTGACCACCGAGCCTTCGGGCGCCAGGTTGCCTTTCAATATCACCAGTCCTCCCTCGTGTGAGAAGGGATTGGAGAGCGGTCGTACCACTTCTTGGCCGGGTGTCTCTGTGGCCGTCGCGCATTCTTCTGCGAGTGTCCGCCCAGTTACGGTCAGTGCGGACCCGTCCACATAACCTCCCTCCATCAGGCGATTAGTGAGCAACGCAATGCCGCCGGCCTTGTGCAGTTCATAGGCAGCGAAGCGGCCGGCGGGCTTCAAATCGCATAGAAGCGGGGTTCGCCGCGAGATGGCGTCGATATCGTCGATGGTCAGATCCACCCCGACTTCGCGGGCCACCGCGATCAAGTGGAGCACCGCGTTGGTCGAGCCTCCCGAAGCGGCGACTGCGGCAGTTGCGTTCTCGAAAGCCTTGCGGGTCAGGATCTGGGACGGCAGTATGCCGGCTTCCAGCACGCGCATGATCAACCCGCCGACCTGTTCCGATGCCGCAGCCTTGTTTTGGTCGACAGCCGGGATCGAGTTGAAACCGACGGGCGAAAGGCCGATCACCTCCAGGACCATCGACATCGTGTTGGCCGTGTACTGCCCGCCACAGGCGCCCGCTCCCGGGCAGACGACCGCCTCGAGGTCACGTAGATCTGCCTCGGACATTTTTCCCGCGGCAACCGCACCGATGGCCTCGTAGATGTCACCCACAGCGACCTGGCGGCTGTGAAAGGCGCCGGGCATGATCGAGCCTGCGTAGACGATCACGGCTGGCCGGTTCAGTCGGGCGGCGGCCATCATGGCGGCGGGATTGGTCTTGTCGCAGGACGTGATGCAGACCAATGCATCGAAGTAGTGACCGCGGGCGACCAGCTCGATCGAATCCGCGATGATCTCCCGCGAGACGAGCGAAGCTTTCATGCCCTCAGTGCCCATCGTGATGCCGTCCGAAATCGCGATGGTGTTGACTTCCATGGGTGTGCCGCCGCCGCTGCGCACCCCGTTCTTCACATGCACCGCCAAATCCCGATGATTGAAGTTGCAGGGCATCGTTTCGATCCAGGAATGGGCGACGCCAACGATCGGCTTCTCGAGATCCTTGTGGCTGTAGCCGATGCCCAACAGGAAAGAGCGCGCAGCCGCACGGGAGGTCCCCTCATATAGCGTTCGGCTCAGGCGGCGCGTGTCCGTCACTCTTGCGCTGGAATCATATGGGGGCTCGGTCATCAACATCTCACTCGTCGACTGAAGAGAGCAGCTGGTACCTAACCCCATCGGTAGTGTGCGGGTCGGTCCATGCGTTGAGGCGCGATCCAACATGCAGAACGCCGTGGCTGTCAGCCTTGACTCCCAGATTCCCAAGCGTAGCCAACACCGCATCGACGCTGTCAACTTCCAAGGCTAGGTGCTCGATCCGGGCGCTCGCGCCGTCGAGCGCGCGGGCCTTTGATTCCAGATTCAGGTCTTCAATCACTTCGATTGACGCATCGCCGCATTGGAAAAATGCCACCCGGCGCGCGAGCGCCGGCACCTCGAATTCTCGGACCAGCTGAAGGCCCAATGTCTCGGCTAAGAACCGCTTTGCTTCGGCGAGGTCATCGACGACGATACCTACGTGGTCGAGGCGCTTGATCATTCCTAGCTCTCCCTGGCCTTCATCGAACTTCTGACGACTGCAATCCGGGATCACGAAGCCCGGCTTCTGGTCCCCCCAAGCATGCGGCGACCGCCTCGGCGCAAGCGACGGTCGAGGCGACGCCTCCTAGGTCGCGAGTCCACGCGGAACTGTCGGCCAGCGCGCGATCGACCGCACCGACAAGGTCGGCTGCGAAGCCGACGAGACGTTCAGAAGCCCTGGCCACCCCCAACCAATCGAGCATCATGGCTGCGCTCAAGATCGTCGCCACCGGGTTCGCGATGCCTTGTCCGGCGATGGTTGGCGCTGAACCATGTGATGGCTGAAACACTCCATGTCGCGTACCCACGTCACCAGAGGGAGCCAGGCCAAGACTGCCAATCAGTGCCCCAGCGAGATCCGAAACGATGTCACCGAACATGTTTTCTGCGACAGCGACGTGGATGCTCTCCGGTTGAAGCACCATCTGGGCACAGAAAGCATCGACGAAGGCCGTTCCTGCGTCCACGCGTCCCGCATAGTCGCGTGCGACCGAGTGGAAACGAGAGCGAAAGAACGCATAACTCCGGAGGACGTTGGCTTTGTCGACACACGTCACGTGGCGACGTTGCCCTGTAGCTGCCAATTGCGGATGGGCTTCCGCCCACTCGAACGCAAAGCGACAGACCCTATCAACTCCAGAAGCCGTCATTATCAGGGTGTCGGTGACCACGCTGTCCTTCACGACCGCGCCACCTCCGCGCGACGCGTAAAGGCCTTCGGTGTTCTCGCGAATGATCGTGAACTCAAAGAGCTGCGAATTGCGAAGCGGTCCTGGGACCGCGGTCAGCCGGCGCACCGGTCGGATGCCGGCATACAGGTCGAGGTCAAATCGAAGCCGGAACTGCAAATCTGGACCGGCCTCGGTGCCGTCTGGGAGGAGAACATCGGGCAACCCCAGTGCGCCGAGCAGAACCGCGTCGGCTGCTTTGCAGATCTCGAAATCGGCCTCGGAGTAGACGGTGCCGGTACGAGCGAACCGCGATGCTCCGGCGTCAATGTGCTCGACTGCGATATCGGCGTCCCACATCCGCCCACCGCGCTCAAGCACGCGCAACGTGGCCTCGACAACTTCCTTGCCGATACCGTCGCCGGGAAGGCTGACCAGGTCAATGGATTCCATCGCATGTCCCCCCCCGACGTGTGCTTGACACTGATAGTTGGCCAGTCTAATACTCACGGCGACACAGGTCGGAATCGCCAGGTCGATTTATTGTCGGTTGCCAGGAGAGGAGGACTTACGCCATCATGTTGGACCTACTGATCAAAGGCGGCACCGTCGTTTCACCGCAGGGCAGCATCGTTGCGGACGTCGGAATCAAGGACGGCAAGGTTGCTTTCCTCGCATCACCTGGCTCGGCAGAGATCGAGGCTGGTCGCACCATTGACGCAGGCGGCAAGTACGTCGTGCCAGGCGGGATCGACGCGCATGTGCACTTCAACCTGAAAGTCAGCGAGGCGATGCAGGCCCAATCGGCTAAATATGGTTCGCGTGCGGCGGCTTTCGGGGGTACCACCAGCTTCATCGACTTCGCTTTCCAAGCCGGATCGGGAAGTCTCGTCGAGGCGATCGAGAGCAAGGTCGCTGAGCTCAAAGCCGACAAGCCAGACGTCGACTTCGCACTTCATACCTTCATGACCGGGGACATCAGCTTTGAAGCCATGGAAGAGATTCCAGAGGCCATTCAGGGTGGTGTGACCTCGTTCAAGATGTTCACCACCTTCTCGCCTGGCTCCGCCGTTGGTGGACTTTTCACCGATGACGGCCGCATTTGGGGCGTGATGCAACAGACCGCACGACATGGCGGCATGGCAATGGTCCACTGCGAGGACAACTGCGTCATCGACTTCAACGTGCGCCGACTCTACCGAGAAGGCCGGCAGCAAGCCCCCAACATCCACGAGGCTCGGCCAACGCTCGCCGAGGAAGCGGCAATGGCGCGTGTGATGCTTCTGGCGAAGCGCAGCGGCAGCCCCCTGTACATCGTCCACGTCTCGTCTTCGGATGGGGTGAACCTGATCTCGGAGGCGCGTGGCAAGAATCTCCCGATCTTTGGAGAGTCGCTGCACAACTATCTTGCCTTTACTCAGGAGGACTACCGCAAACCTAATGGGATGACCTACCACAACTATCCGGCGCTAAAGACACAAGCGGATCGAGCGATTTTGTGGCAAGCGCTCCGCGATGGCGTTCTGCAGACCACCGCATCGGACGACCTCACGATCCCGCTTGCCGCCAAGCTCTCGGGACACGAAGTCGACAACGTGCCGGGCGGACACAACGGCGTGGAAACACGCATGGCATACATGTGGTCGGAGGGAGTCGCAAAGGGTCTGATTAGCGCCGAGCGATTCGTGGACGTGAACGCGACATCGGTCGCTCGTATCTTCGGCTTGTATCCACGCAAGGGCATTATCGCGCCCGGCAGTGACGCCGATATCGTGATCATCGACCCGAATCTGAAGCACACGATCCGACTCCCGGAGCTGCACTCCAAATGCGATTACAGCCTATGGGACGGCTTGGAGTGTCACGGCTGGCCCATCCTGACCATGGTCCGCGGCAACGTCCTGGTCGAGAACGACAAGTGGGTCGGACCGGAGGGCATCGGGCAGTACCTGCCGAGCGGCAGCCCGATGGACGTCTGAAGATCGGAAGGCAAGATCTGCTGGTTCCCGTTGCAAGACCGGATCCAACGCAAGCTGATCTTGCGCGGCCTTCAGGGCTGTCTACTGTCAACCATTGACAGCCGACAATGTGGTCGCCTATTCTGTGGCCGTGGCGCTTGCTGAGCAAGTGGAGAGGCGGACCCTCCAGCAGCAGGTGCTGATGAATCTACGCTCCCGCCTTGCTCAAGGAGAGATTGCTCCCGGGCTCCGGATCCTCGAGGCAGCAGAGAGCGAGCGGCTGGGGGTCAGTCGGGGTACGGTCCGCGAGGCTCTTAGACAGCTTGAACAAGAGGGTCTGATCGTCCGAAGCCCGCGGCGAGACGTTCACGTTCGTGAGTTGACCGCCCAAGAGATTGTCGATCTCTATGCTGTGCGTGGATCGCTCGAATCGCTGGCCATCCGAGCGGTGTGCGGTTTGGGCGAGAGGGAATTCGAGCGCACGGTCCAAGAGTTGCGGCGCCAGTTGGTAGCCCTGGAATCTGCTTCCAGAACGTCTGAAGAAGTTGCGTCGGATCTCCGGTTTCACGAGACAATTTGCGAGTCCAGCAACAATGGAATGCTATTGGTTCACTGGCGTCAGCTCGCCGCCTTACTGCGGAACTTGTTGATGAGCGGTCGGGCCAGCCTTGTCCTAGCCTTGCCGGAGCATCATCGAAGGCTCCTGGCTGAAATAGAGGCGCGCGACGCTGACGCCGCCATCTACGTTTTGATGGAGGGATTTAATCGGAGCCGCGATGATTTGGTATACCGCCGTCAGACGCTGAGTCGCCAGGACGAGAAAGGCGATGGTTCTACACGCAAGCCGCGTTTATCGCGCGTCTCTTCGGAATCAGTTCAAGGGAGGGTTCCACGTGATAAGTGATGCCGTCACCGTTCGCCATCGTTCGCTGATTAGTTTCGTGCTGGCGACACTTGTGTTGACTGCATGCGGGGGCTCGACGACTCAAGGATCGTCGGGAACCACCAGTGCGAGCGACCTAGCCTATGCCGCAGCGCAGGTTGCTGCCTCTCGCAGCGTGCCATCCTTCACCGCCCCCGGCCCCGCGGTCGACGCGTCGAAGGCCCGTGGCAAGAAAGTCTTCGTTATCCCTCTCGTACCGAATCCCTTTAACCAGGCGATCGAGAAGACAATGAAGTATCTGGCTGGCCAGGCTGGAATCAACTACACGATCTACCCGAATCAGGGTCTTGTTTCGCAATGGGTCCAAGCATTCAACCAAGCCATTAGCCAAAAGCCCGATCTGATCATTCTTAGCACAGCGCCAGATCCGCGAGAATTGGCGCCGCAGCTGCAGCAAGCGAAGGCCGCTGGAATCCCGGTTCTGGTCACTCACTTCTATGACCAGTCTTCGCCACCCCCGCCTAATTGCCTCGCCTGTGCTCCCGGTGTAACTGCCTTGGAGACGGCGCCTTTTTACGCAGCAGGCAAGGCCGAGGCCGACTGGATCATCAACGATTCCAAGGGTACTGGGCATGTGCTGATCGTTGGCTCAAACGATATTCTGCCAAGTCCGCCGACCGTGGCTGTGATTGAGAAGGAATTCACGGATCACTGCGGCGGGTGCAGTTTCTCTGAGGTCAGCGTTCCGGTCTCCGATTGGAATACTCAGGTCGGATCAACAGTGGCCGCACAACTTCAAGCCCACCCTGATATCAAGTACGTGGATTGCTTGTATGACGCCATGGTTCAGACCGCGGTTCCAAGCGTTCAGCTGGCCGGTGGAGCTGGGAAGGTCAAGGTTGTCAGCTATAACGGTTCGACGTTTGCGCTCAAGTTCATCCAGGACGGCAATGTAATGGGTATGGACGTCGGTGAACCGACGATTTGGATTGGATACGCCGTCATGGATCAAGCCTTCCGGATCCTTGCAGGCATGCCGCCGGTGACTGACGAGACCACCCCAATACGTGTCTTTGACAAGACCAACGTCAACGACGCGGGTGTTCCTCCGGCCCAGGCTCAGGGATACGGGAATGCTTACGTCAATGGGTTTAACCAATTGTGGGGAGTGAACTGGTCAGGGTTCAACGGGTAACACCGGAATAGGCTGCCCAACCTGTGATTTCGGAGTTGTCAAGGGTTGCGCGCACCGGGCAAGAGTGTGCCTGGTGCGCGCTGAGTAACTTAAGTGGACCCGCCCGATAGCACGATCAGCGAATCCGCATCAGCTGTAGAGGATTGGCCGCTGGTCCGGATTCGAGGTCTCGCGAAAGCTTTTGGCGGAAGCCGAGCACTGGTCGATGTGGACGTAGACATCCATCGAGGCGAGATCCAAGGACTCCTCGGCGAGAACGGTAGCGGTAAGTCGACCCTAATCAAGGTCATCGGCGGTTTCCACGTGCCGGATGCCGGGTCAATCTGGGTGAGGGGTCGCCTGCTCTCGCTGCCTATGCGGACCAACGAGTTCCGGAAACTCGGGTTCGCCTTCGTACATCAGGACCTGGGGCTGGTTCCCTCGCTCACTGTCTTAGAGAATTTGCGGCTCGAGCAATTGGCCGAGTCTCGAGGCAAGTTTTACATCGATTGGCAAAACGAGGCGCGTCATGCGCAGGCACTTCTCGACAGGTATGGCCTGTCTGGGATCTCGCAGCAGGACAAGGTGGAATCGCTTCGGTCGATTGATAGGGCTCTTCTCGCCATCATTCGGGCGGTCGGCAATATCGAGGAGTACATGAAGGCCGCGACTGGAACGCTTGCAACAGATCGTGAGTGCCTGCTCGTGCTGGACGAACCCACAGCCTTCCTCTCGAAATCGGAAGTCCAGGAACTGTTCTCGACCATGCGAAGGATCACCGAGCAAGGCGCCGGAATAGTGTTTGTGTCCCACAAACTTAGCGAGATGTTCGAGATTACCGACAGGATAACGGTGCTGCGGGACGGCCATGTCGCAGGGACTCGTCTGACTGCCGATGTGACGGAGGCCGACCTCATAGACTTGGTGTTGGGGCATGTCTTGGCGATTACGAGCGCGACTTCCGACCAAAACGTCAGTCCGGTGGGCACATCGGAGCCCATTCTCTCGGTCGAAAATCTATCGATCGGCGGCCTGCTGTCCAATCTGAACTTGGCGCTCGAGCAGGGCGAGGTGGTCGGGCTTACGGGTCTATTGGGCTCAGGTTTCGAAGAGATTGTGTATGCGTGTTTCGGTTGTAGTTCTTATGAAGTCAGGGGATCGCTCCGGGTCGGCGATGACTGCGGCAATCTTGCGGGCATGACCCCCGCGAAAGCGATGGCCATGGGCGTCGCTTTGGTGCCCGGAGATCGTCAGGAGCAAGGATGCGTCGCCTCTCTTAATATCCGCGAGAACCTGATCACACCGATCCTGTCCGAGATGGGGACACCAGTGTCGCTGTCTTGGACGAAGCTCAACGCTCGGGCGCGTGAGCTGGTCACGCGATTCGATGTTCGGCCACCGGATCTGGCACTCACGCTTGGCTCGCTATCCGGCGGCAATCAGCAGAAGGTCGTCTTGGCGCGGTGGCTACAAATGAAACCTAGCGCACTTCTGCTTCATGAACCGACCCAGGGAGTCGATGTCGGCGCCCGGGAGCAGATCTTCGCCCTCATTTCAAAGGTTGCGGCCGACAAGTCGTGCGTGCTGATTGCTAGCTCGGACTATGAGCAACTAGAACGAGTGTGCACGCGGGTGCTGGTAATCGGAGAAGGAGTCGTACAGGCGGAGTTGAGAGGCACCGAAGTAACCCGCTCACGCATAGCCGAGGCGTCTATACGCTCGAGGCCGTTAGCAGTTCAGCAACCTGCAGGGATCCAAGTCGAGCAGTCGGAGAGTCACCAATGAAGGCGAGTGATGAGAAGCCAGCGGTTTCAGTGGCTGACGCCGCGGAGGTGAGCCAGAACATCCCGCAACGAGGATCCGCTGCGTCCATCTCTCGTAGGGCCCGGCGCAGGCGGCACCTCATTGAGGCCACCATCTTGCCCATTGCGTGGGTCGCTGTCTTCATCGCCTTTGGGATGCTGTTACCGCAAACGTATCCCACCGTGGCGAACGTCGCGACCATGCTCGCATCTCAAGCGGTGCTGGTGGTGGTCACCCTCGGTCTGCTTCTGCCGCTCACGGCAGGTGACTTCGACCTGTCAATGGGCTCGGTGGTGGGTTTGTCGGCGATGGTGATCGCACAGTTGAATGTACAGGCACATTGGCCTGTGGGCTACGCAGTGCTCGCGGCCCTGGCGCTTGGCCTGATGGTGGGCGCCGTAAATGCCTTTTTCACTATGGTCATGGGCGTCCAGTCCCTCATCGTGACGCTGGGCAGCGGAACGCTAGTGCTAGGCATAACTCTATGGATCAGCGGCTCCCAAACCGTCTCCGGAGTTTCCTACGACCTAGTCAATCCCACGATTATCGACCGACTTTTCGGTGTTCCGCTGGAGTTTTACTACGCCCTGGCGCTGTGTTTGGTGGTCTGGTACCTGTTCGAACGGACACCAGTGGGCCGCCGACTCCTGATCGTCGGCAGAGGCCCGGTGGTGGCGCGCCTCAGCGGAATTTCAGTGGGCCGGGTGCGTGCTGGGGCCCTGATCGCGAGCGGACTAATAGCCGCATTCGGCGGAGTTCTATATGCGGGGACATCCGCTTCGGCTGCTCCCACGGGCGGGCAGGAGTTCCTCTTGCCGGCGTTTGCCGCCGCGTTCCTCGGCGCGACGACGGTGAAACCGGGAGTGTTCAATCCTGTCGGGTCGACCATCGCTGTGTACTTCCTAGTGTTTGGAGTCACTGGCCTGGAGTTCCTCGGGGCGCCCACCTACGTCCAGGACGTCTTCTATGGCGCGGCCCTGATTCTGGCGGTCACGTTCTCCCAATTGGTGCGCCGGTCCGAGGGTACTGCGCGATCGTGACCAGGATCTGAAGCTCAAGGGGAGGATGGTTTGCCGATCGATCAGACGAAGTTGGATCCGGGTGGCCTTCGATTACGGCGAGCCGTAATAGGCGCGGCCTACGTCTCGCATGCATTGGGGCAAGCCGATGAGTTCTCTCGGCCCCTTCAAGAGCTGATCACGAACTACGCTTGGGGAAAAGTGTGGTCGCGCCGTGGGATTAGCCGGAAGACGCGCAGCCTGGTGACCATTGCCCTCTTGACAGCATTGAATCGCACGGTTGAGTTGCGGCTTCATATTACAGGGGCCGTCCGCAACGGCTGCACACAGGAGGAGATCCGAGAGACACTCCTGCATTGCTCGGTCTACTGTGGAATTCCTGCGTCTGTCGATGCATTCAGCATCGCTCGCGAAGCGCTCTCCTCTATGAAACCGCCAACTGCCCGCGTTAAGGAGGTCGAGACGAAAAAGAAGTCACTGAGCCGCCGGTCATGACCAAAGTGGTATTCGCCGCGACCGGAGTCGACTCCCTCTGAGATCGCGTAAACCCGAGATCAAGTCAGGGGGAGAGATCACAGTGGCTGAGAGCGCCCGCGATGGTGGCGCGGATAGGCCGCTAAATGGAATCAGAGTCATCGAGTTGGGTAGCTTCATCGCCGCACCAACAGCGGGGCGCTTGCTAGCTGACTTTGGCGCCGAGGTCATCAAGGTTGAGAAGCCCGCTGCGGGCGATCAGGTTCGGGGATGGGGTTTGAGAAGAGGCTCGACCTCCATGCTGTGGCGAACACTCGGGCGAAACAAAAAGTCAGTGACGATCGATCTTTACCGGCCGGAAGGAAGAAGTCTCGTCAAGGAGCTCATCAGGCATTCCCATATCCTGCTAGAGAACTTCAGACCTGGCAAGTTAGAGGAATGGGGACTTGGTGCGACGGTACTTGCCGACATCAATCCGCGTCTAATCACCGTGAGGATCTCTGGGTACGGTCAGTGGGGGCCCTATTCGGACCGAGCTGGCTTTGGCGCAGTTGCAGAGGCGATGGGGGGTATCCGCTATCTGACTGGACATCCTGATCGACCGCCGACCCGAGTTGGGGTGAGCTTGGGTGACTCTCTCGCCGGGCTACATGCCGTGGTAGGGGCGCTTGTAGCCCTCGTAGCACAACTGCGAGACAGCCAAGCCGGTTTCAAACAAGGCGGAGGCGAAACGGTCGATGTCGCGCTCTACGAGGCCGTATTCTCAGTCATGGAGTCGCTCGTACCAGATTATTCAGCCTATGGCTTTGTCCGAGAGCGAACCGGCAGCATTCTAGATACTGTTGCGCCATCAAACACCTATCAATGTGCTGACGGCAAGTGGATTGTCATTGCCGGTAATTCCGACAGCATCTATCGGCGCCTCATGATTGCATTAGGCCGCAATGACTTGGCTGACGACCCTGAGCTTCAAGGCAACGCCGGTCGTGTTCGGCACCGAGACAAGATTGACGGCGCGATCCGTGAGCAGACGCAGAAACGAACCCTCGACGCGGTCATGAACATTTTGGTTAAGGCAGGTATCCCCGCCGGTCCGATCTACTCTTCCGCCGACATCGTGGCCGATCCACACTTTCGAGCACGGAAGATGCTGGAAACCCACCGGGTCGAGATCGAGGCTGGTCGGGAGGAAGAAGTTCTGTTCCCAAGCGTCGTCCCGAAGCTATCGAACCGGCCGGGAGGTATCAGGTGGGTGGGGCCGTCCCTGGGAGCCCACACTGACGAGGTCCTGACTTCGGTGCTGGGCATGCGGCCAACAGAGCTGGCGCATCTGCGTCAATTGGGGGTGATCTGAACAATGGCTGCCGCTGGGAGTCGCGAGGTGAAGATCACGGATGTGGCGCTGAGGGACGGTCTTCAAAACGAGGACAAGGTGCTTTCGACAGAGCAGAAGCTTGACATTGCTCGATCCATTGTCGCAGCGGGTGTCATCTCGCTCGAGGTCGGATCGTTTGTGCGGACGGACCTGGTGCCTCAGATGGCCGACTCAAGTGCTGTCGTTGCGCAGATGACGGATTGGGATGGTCTGGAGGCCATCGGTCTCGTCCCCAATCTGCACGGAGCGAAAACAGCGGTTGCGGCTGGGGCCAGACACATCCGGACGGTCATCTCCGCCAGCGAAGGACATAGCCAGTCCAACAGCCGCCGGTCCGTCGACGAAGGCCTGGCGGAAGCTGAACGCATATTCCAATGGGTGGCTGAACATGATCGCCGCATCGGTGTGGGAATATCGATCGCAACGGCTTTCGTGTGTCCGTTTGACGGCCTCACCAGTGCCGAGCAGCTCAGTCGAGTGGTTGCACATGTATATCGCTCCGGTTATCGAAAGATCATCCTAGCCGACACTATCGGGCAAGCGACACCGATGCAGGTTGAGCAAGCAGTCGGCGAGCTGTCCAACAGGTTCTCAGACGTCGAATGGGGCCTGCACACCCACAACACGTACGACTTTGCCTTGGCCAACATCTGGGCGGCATGGCGCCAGGGCGTGAGGTGGTTTGACGGAGCGGTTGGAGGGATAGGAGGTTGTCCTTTCGCCCCCGGAGCCACCGGGAACTCGGCGACCGAGGACATCGTCTGCCTGTTCGAGAACGCCGGGATCGACACTGGCATCAACCTGGAAAAGCTGGGACGAGCTGCCTCGGAGTTATCGAGAGCGTTGGGACACCGGCTCGACTCGGCGATGTCTCGAGTTCGTGGCTGGAACGCTGTCAGCGCATAGATGTCTGCCGCGCTTCCGAAGATCGCGGTCCTCTCTCTCGGCGGCACGATCGCGTCACGTACGGGGCCAGGTGGTAAGGCCTCTCCCAAACTGTCGGCCGAGCAGCTCATTTCGGGAATCCCGGGACTCTCTGAAATCGCCAACGTGACGGCGGTCAGCGTGGCCAAGGTCCCCTCGTTTGAGGTCACGCTGCCCGACATCGTGAGCCTCGTCCACCGGCTGGACAGCCTGGCGGACGAGATGGATGGGCTGGTCGTCACGCAAGGCACCGACACATTGGAAGAGTCGGCTTTTGCCATCGATATTCTGTGGACCGGTTCGACGCCGGTCGTGCTCACAGGGGCGATGCGGCATCTCGATGCACCGGGGACCGATGGACCGGCGAACCTGCTGGCAGCCGCAAGAGTCGCTGTCAGCGCGGCGGCTCGTGGACTTGGATGCCTGGTTGTGATGAATGACGAGATTCACATGGCCCGCTTTGTCCAGAAGACCCACACCTTCGCTCCGAGCGCATTTCGCTCGAGGGTCACCGGCCCGATTGGTTGGGTGGTCGAAGGACGCGTCAGGATTGCTGTTCGCCCCGCCGTGCGCAACGTGCTCGCGCTGGATGTGGTTGGCAAACCGGGCGGCGCTCGCGTGGCTCTGATCACGACCAGCATGGGTGACGATGGCGGTCTCCTGGACGGAATTGAAAAGGCCGGCTACAGCGGACTCGTGGTGGAGGGTATGGGGGGAGGACACGTACGGGCAGAGTTTCAGAAACGCGCCGCGAAGCTGGCCAAGACGATGCCGGTGATCCTTGCGTCTCGGACCGGAGCAGGCGAGGTGCTTCGAGCGACCTATGGCGGTTTTCCCGGGTCCGAGATCGACTTGCTGGAGCATGGCCTGATCTGGGCTGGAACGCTGGATGGGCTAAAAGCGCATTTGCTGCTGACATTGCTTCTGTACGGCAACGCAGAGCTGAACGTGGTGCGCGACGTTTTCACAGTGTGCGGCGCTCAGTCATCCGACCCTGGACTAGAGCCACTGCGACAGCAATTGATCGCGCGGGGAGTCCTGAGCGAACCCATCGGTGATTGAGGGGGGCGTGCCTGGCCGGAGCCACGGATCGCGGATTGCGGTCATGGGAGCCGGCGGAGTCGGCGCTTACTTCGGTATGCGGCTGGCCCAAGGCGGAGCCGAGGTTCACCTTGTCGCCCGTGGGCGACATCTTGAGGCGCTCCAACAGCGAGGCTTGTTAGTCAGAAGTCCCCGCGGAGACCTGCATGCCTGGCTGCCGGCGACGGACGATCCAAGTGTGATCGGCCCGTGTGATTACGTCTTGTTCTGCGTGAAGTCATTTGACACCTTGGACGCGGCCAAGCACTTACCTCCTTTGATGGATAACCAAACGACCATCGTCTCGCTCCAAAATGGGGTGGATAACGAGAGTGCGATCGCCGAGCAGCTGGGCAAGCCGCCACAGGTCATGGCCGGAGTGGCGTACGTGGGCGCGTCTGTGGTCGAACCGGGCGTGGTCGAGGATGTCGGCAGCCCGATTCGTCTGGTTTTCGGCGAATGGAAGGGAACCAAATCCGAAAGAGGCTTGGGACTCCTTCGCGCATGCGACGCTGCAGGAGTGGACGCCGAGTACTCATTCGACATCGGGCGGGAGCTCTGGTCAAAGATGGCATTCATGTGTGCGATCGGCGGAATTACAGCCGCCAGCAGGATGCCCATCGGCGAACTTCGAGCCGTACCCGAAACTCGCAAGATGTTCCGGTCCATACTCGCCGAGGTGGCGGAGGTCGGCCGCGCGGACGGGATCGATCTGCCACTCGACCTGGTGGACAGGTACATGGCGTTGGCAGACCAAATGCAGGCCGGAAACTTCTCCTCACTGTACAAAGACCTCGTGGCAGGGAACCGCTTGGAGCTGGAGGCGCTGCACGGCGCGATCGTGCGTCGCGCAGCGCGGTATGGACTTTCAGTCCCAGCCTGTGAGTCGATCTACTCCCTACTGCTCCCGGCGGCCCTGCGCGCTGAGGCGGCGCGACGTCACGACCGAACCGCAGTGTTGCCGCCTGCGGAGTCCCTCAGCTGACGGACAAGGTGGGCTTGCCGGTCTGCAACACCTCTCCCCATCCAGGTTCACCCAGGAAACGAGATTCGTCAACTACCAGCCTGCCGGCCGCGATCACAGTCGTCGGCCACCCTTTGACCTTGAAGCCCTCGAACGGCGTGTAGTCCGTGGGCATGTGCAGCCGTTTCGAGTTCAACTCTACCTCCCACCCCGGATC
>Ga0307372_10007246_pt1 | contig 15953 bp, 11 predicted proteins | sample OX1MG_FD_202533 | JGI IMG/M metagenome (GOLD analysis project Ga0307372, IMG submission 202533) | Soil microbial communities from Risofladan, Vaasa, Finland - OX-1 | ecosystem: Environmental > Terrestrial > Soil > Coastal area > Acid sulfate soil | place: Finland: Risofladan, Vaasa | collected... | reverse complement strand
AGGCTTCCGAAGCCAGGCGGAAGAGCGCGCCGTCGGCATCGAACTTCCAGGGCAGGTCGGCAGGCACAATCTCCAGGCTGGCGACGCTGTCCTGGTACAGCAGTTCGCTGCCCAGGCGGCCATCGGCATCTTTGTAGACTACTTCCACTCCCACGTCGCCATGCCGCGTCGCGCTGACGATGCTCACGGCGCTCTGAGGGAGCAGCCCTTTGACCTGCGCGCCGGGGATCAATTCTTCCAGGGACGCCATCTGCGACCACCCTCGATTCTAGCACAGCAGCGATGATGCTCTCTCCCGCAACCGCTCTCTGTGTGAGTGATTGTTACGCCGCTCTTCTTTCTATCGCGCGCAAAAGTGGAAATATGCAGTTCCAAATGGAACGGCTCAAGTGTAACGCATTAAGGAGGGGAATGCAAGAGCGTAGGAACAATAGGTGTCACACAGATTTTTGCAAATGAGGATGGCGGCGTCGGGGCCAATTTATCGCGCTCGGGATAGGGATGTCCACGACGGAATAGCTCCACCACCTCTGCGCGATAAATTGGCTCCTACGCAACAATCTGGGGTACGCCCCCTCAATCTCCACCCACTTGACTTGTTGAGATAATTAACGTACAATCGAATCACATGAATGAATGGGGAATCGTTCAAGCGTAGTTGTAAGAGGATACATCATATGCCAGATCGGGTTGGGCAACAATTTGGCAATTATCGCTTGCTGCGCCTGCTGGGACGCGGCGGCTTCGCGGAAGTCTATCTCGGCCAGCACATCCGGCTATCCCACGCCCAGGCTGCCATCAAAATCCTCTATGCGCAGGTAACAGGCGAAGGCGAGGAAGGGTTCCAGCGCGAAGCAAACACCATTTCGTCACTCATGCATCCCCATATCGTGCGCATTCTTGATTTTGATGTCACAGATGGCGTACCCTTCATCGTCATGGACTACGCTCCCAACGGCTCGCTGCGCCAGCGCTATCCACGCGGAACCCAGGTACAGCTCTCAAACGTTGTTTCATATGTGCAGCAGGTTGCCAGTGCTCTGCAATTCGCGCACGATCACAAGCTCATTCACCGTGACGTCAAACCCGAAAACATGCTGATCGGGCGACAGGGCGACATCTTGCTCAGTGACTTCGGCATCGCCACCATCGCCCACAACACCACTTCGATGAGCGTGCAGATGGCGGTTGGCACGATTCCCTACATGGCCCCCGAACAGATCCAGGAACACCCGCGTCCCGCCAGCGATCAGTACGCGCTGGGCGTCGCCGCCTACACCTGGCTCGGCGGAGAATACCCCTTCAACGGCTCGCCCACCGAAATAGTGGTGAAGCACCTGAACGTCCCGCCGCCGCCGCTGCGCGCAAAAGTACCCACCATCCCGCCAGAGGTGGAGCAGGTGATCTTCACCGCCCTGGCTAAAGACCCCAGGCAGCGATTTAGCACTGTGAGGGCTTTTGCAACAGCCCTGGAACAAGCCAGCCAACCAGCTCAGGCAAGTTCCTCGCCAGATGCGGCAACAATCGTCGCGCCAAGGCAGCCAGCGCAAGTAATTGCGTCGGCGCTGCCAGATACAGGCGCTATAACTCCCGCCAACCAACCGTCTTCTCCACGAACGGTCGCTATTCCCGACGAAGCATATTCTCCTGGCATCGTGCCAGCCGCTATACTGCGGCAAACGTTTACGCCCCCAGCAGAGCTGCGCAAACCGAGAGTCTCACCGCGAAGGATAACTCGGCGCAGGGTTCTCATCGCTGGGCTTGGCGCTGCCGGTGCAACGGCTGTTGGCGGCGGCATTTTCTGGTATGAGGCCACGCGAAAGCCCTGGTTTACACCGACTGGCACAAGGCTCTATACCTATCACGGTCATACTAGCCCTGTGTATTCGGTCGCCTGGTTGCCTGATGACGCGTGCATTGCTTCGGGAAGCAATGACAATACTGTGCAGGTGTGGAACGCCAGCGATGGGAGCCACGTTTATACCTATCAAGGACATTCTAGCTTAGTGCATTCCGTGGCCTGGTCGCCCGATGGCACCCGCATCGCTTCAGGCAGCAGTGATAAATCAGTACAAGTGTGGAACGCCAGCGATGGGAGTCACGTTTATACCTATCATGGTCATACTGACAATGTGAATTCCGTGGCCTGGTCGCCCGATGGCACCCGCATCGCTTCAGGCAGCAGTGACAGATCGGTACAAGTGTGGAACGCCAGCGATGGGAGTCACGTTTATACCTATCATGGTCATACTGACAATGTGAATTCCGTGGCTTGGTCGCCCGATGGCACCCGCATCGCTTCAGGCAGCAGTGATAAATCAGTACAAGTGTGGAACGCCAGCGATGGTGTTCATGCCTATACCTATCACGGCCATACTGACACCGTGCTTTCAGTGGCCTGGTCGCCCGATGGCACCCGCATCGCTTCAGGCAGCAGTGATAAATCAGTACAAGTGTGGAACGCCAGCGATGGTGTTCATGCCTATACCTATCACGGCCATACTGACATCGTGTTTTCAGTGGCGTGGTCGTCCGATGGCACCCGCATCGCTTCAGGCAGTGGGGATACTACCGTGCAGGTGTGGAACGCCAGCGATGGTATTCATGTCTATACCTATCACGGCCATACTGACATCGTGTTTTCAGTGGCGTGGTCGCCTGATGGCACCCGCATCGCTTCAGGCAGTGAGGATAATACCGTGCAGGTGTGGGAGGCATGATAGTGAGAGTATCCCATAGGTTATAGTGTAGGGCCGATTGATCGCGTGCGTGGCGGGGAAGTCCACGGCAAGATTACCCCACCGCCACGCGCGATCAATCGGCCCTACGCCGCAGCTCTGTTGTCCTCATTTGCAAAAATGTGAGGGATACCCGGAACAATAGGATAAGCTTCGATAGTTCCCGATGAAGAAACCAGGAACCATCGAAGCTCTCTCAGCCCTATTCGACGAGAAGCTGGGCAGATGCCTGCGGCTCTGACTATGTTCAGCAATAGTACTCGACCAGCGCGCCGCCGTTGTCGCCACCATCTGAGAAGTATGTCCCAACAGCCCATGCCTTATTACTGCCTGGAACTTGCGACACGGCTAAAAGAAAATTATCAAATGAAGTGACATTGGGACTGGAAATAATCTTCCACGCCTTGCCGTTCCAGTGTTCAATCAGGGTCTGATATCCGCCAGAGTAATAGGCTCCCACCGACCAGACATTGGTTGGAGAGGTTGCCATCACCCCGTACAACCATTCTCCCTCTGTCCCTGCGCTCGGATCAGGAATGACTTTCCATGTACCCTGTTTCTTTTCGAGGGTGAGTGTCTGAACGGGACTATCAGCCTCCCCGACAGCCCACAGATGAGAACTTCCTGGCACCATTGAGACGCTGTACAAAATGTTGTAGCTTGATCCAGGACTTGGGCTACTGACCTGACTCCATTGTTTGCCATTCCAGTGTTCAATGAATGTTTGATCGCCGGGATACCCACCGGTGATTCTCCCTACTGCCCAGACCGAATTGGAAGCCACCGCCGCCACTGAATTGAGATAGTTATCTTGTCCAGGATTGGGCCCTGGCACAATGCTCCATGTAGAGCCGTTCCAATGCTCAATTAACGTCTGGGATGTTGAACCGTCCTGCTCAATGTCAATACCAACGGCCCAGGCATCGTTGGCCGAAAGAGCGGTCACTGCATCGAGTTCGTTGGTCTGGGTTGTTCCGACATTGGGGCTGGGAATAATGCTCCAGGCGCTCCCGTTCCATTGCTCGATCAGCGTCTGAGTGGTATTTGAATCATTGGGATTCAGATACAATCCTACGGCCCAGAGCTGGTTGGTTCCGGGAACCTGCGTCAACCCTGTGAACATGCTTTCAATGGAGCCAAGATTGGGGGTGGCAATGATGTTCCAGGTCGAGCCATTCCAGTGTTCGACCAGCGGGTCCGTATTCCCATTGGTATCAACATAACTGCCGTCTGTCCAGACATTATCTGCCGTAATCGCGGTCACAGCATCGAGCTGGGCGCTGTACGGTCCTGGACTGGGAATATTGACGATATTCCAGGTGCCAGTGCAACTTTTCATGGAGGAAGCGGAGGCAGCATGGGCGTTTGCAAAGTGGAAAAACAAGCCAGTCAATTCTGCCAGAAGGAGCAGGCATGGCAGTATTGCCAGAACAATCCGTTTCATAACGTTTATCTCCTGAAAATTATTGAGAAGTGTTGCTATTGTACCAATTTACCGAGGCTCAGCAATAGAGATGAGGAGTGATGATGCGGTTGTAGTGCAGTGAAGATTGCAGCAAGGGAGGTTCTGATTCTCAACGTTCCTGGGCATCCAGAATAGACCGTGTTGGATATCATCGCATAGCGCAGGCGACTGAGCGATGAAATATTTACTGAACCGACTTATTCTTCATAAGTTCTCAACCATTTCTCCCCTCGTTTGCTTCATATTGCCTTTCATAATCAGTATGATCAATAGTTCAGGCTCTGGAGATTCAGCGAGCATGAAAGTAAGGACATCAATGAAATTAAGTCTTCGGTGGCGCGTGGTTTCCCTCTTTGTGCTGATTGTCGGGGGAATCATAGGAAGTGCGCTCTTGTCTGCACATCTGGCTCATTCTTCGTTGGCCGCAGGTTCCGATGCAACGCTGGTACTTTCGACAACGGCTGGACCGCCAACCAGTAGGTTTAGACTCACCGGAAATGGTTTTGGGACCAGCGAAACGATCCAGGTAACGTTTGATGGAGCCTTGCTGGGTACTGCTACCGCGACAACAGAGGGAAGCTTCTCTCTGGCAGCAACGATTCCACCCTCTGCCTTGCCAGGCAAGCATCAGATCACAGCCAGTGGACAGAGAAGCCGGATCACAGCGATGGCATCGTTTCTAGTAAACACCAATTGGGCGTATGATGGTTATGATATGCAGCGTACCCATGACAATCCGCATGAAAATGCCATTAATCCCACCAACGTCTCACACCTGACGCTGGATTGGCAATTTCAGACCGGCAATACCATCAACACCTCACCTGTTGAAGTAGATGGAATCCTCTACTTTACCTCGTCCGATGAGTATCTCTATGCGCTCGATGCTCAAACGGGTGCATTGAAGTGGAAATTCCTGCTCGGCAAGTCGCCTGAATCACCAACAGTAGCTGATGGATTTGTTTATGTCAGTCCAGGAGGTAGCCCGCTCTACGCACTTGATGCAAAAACCGGTCAACAAAAGTGGACGTTCCTCCCAAATGTGAGAAAAGATTACGGATTAATCTCTTCCTCCCCGGTTGTCGCGAACGGCATTGTCTATTTCGGCGCATCCAATTCTTATTTGTTCGCACTTGACGCAAAAACCGGCCATCTGAAGTGGAAAAGCTATATGCAAGCCGGCATCCTCGCTTCGGTATCTATCAGCAAGGGGGTAATCTATGTCCCCTTAGCTTCAGGAGACGTTGCTGCTGTGAATGCCGAGACCGGTGCGGTAATCTGGTGGGATGGAGGCTTCTCGTATAATGGCTTTGGAAGCGAGGCCGTCGTGGCCGATGGCTATCTCTTTCTGACGACATTTGGCTCTCTCTTCGCCTTCAATGCTAGCACAGGGAAACTCCTCTGGCATCACTTCAGTTCGTATCCGGCTGCCTCGTATTCTGTGGCGGCTGCCAGTGGCATCGTCTATGTCGGCCTGGGGAAACGCACATTCTACGCCTTTGCTGAGAAAACCGGTCGACTGCTCTGGACCTACCGGTCTGCATCAGCCGTTATTGCCTCCCCTGCTGTGGCGAATGGCGTCGTCTATTTCTGCACTGACGCCATTGGTATGCTCTATGCGATTGATGCTCGCTCTGGAGCAAAGCTCTGGAGTTACGAAGGAGGTTTTTATATGTCCCCTCCCATCGTGGTCAATGGCATGGTCTATATTGGAACATACAACGGCTATCTGGATGCCTTTCATCTGCCCGTTGCTCATTCGTAAAGAAATGCGGGCATTTCCAGACTCAAAAAAGGCGGGGAAGGAATGCCCTCAAGCAGAACTTCCTCGCTGTGTTTCCATAGTTCAGGCATCTAGCAACGTCCTCTGAAAGAACCACAGTACCCGCTGCCAGGCGTCCCTTGCCGCGGCTTCGTTGTACATGGGAGTTGTATCGTTAAAGAAGGCATGGGCAGGGTTGGGATAGATACGCATATCGAAGTCTTTCTTGTACGTCGCCATCGCTTTGACCAGTTATTATGATGCAACGTATCCATAGATCGCGCGTAAAATTATAGAAACTTTGTACGAAACATGTTGCCCAATTTTACATAATATGATCCTCATTTGCCGGAAACAACCGGGCAATAAAACAGTTGGAACTCCTATTTCTGCTTGAAACAGGAGTTCTATTTATTCTGTTGTCTAAAAAATATCGGACGATTGGTACGAACTTGGCGCTCCAGACAAACTACAACCCATGCGATACAATGTCATCATGACGAAAACTGATCAGACACGCAACGTGGTTGTTCCTGAGCGCGTTCGGCTGAGGGCCGAGCAATCCGGCCCTCAAAGCAGACAGTGGCTTAACAACCTCCCTGGTCTTCTTGCCGACCTTGAACAAGCATGGGAGCTGAGCATTGGCTTGCCCTTCTCTGGAGGATCGTCGGCCTACGTCGCGCCGGTAACGACTACCAGCGGCAATGCGGTCATCAAGATAGCGATGCCGGGCCTGGACGAACCTCTCGGCTTTGAGCAGGAGATAGACACGCTGCTTCGTGCCGATGGCCGCGGCTACGTTCGTGTGTTCCAGGTTGACTATGAGCGCCGCGCTGTGCTTCTCGAACCGCTCGGTCCCTCCATGCAAGAGAGGCAAGTGGAAGCGAAGCAGGCCATTCCCTTGCTGTGCCAGATGCTTCAACAAGCATGGCTCGTCCCACCTGCCGCGGATCAAACGGTGAACATCCTGGAGTACAAAGCGCAGACCCTGGCTCAGCTCATCCGCGAACTCTGGGACAAGCTGGAACAGCCATGCTCTCCAAACATCGTCTCTCAGGCTCTGGAGTATGCGCGCCGGCGACTGGATGCTTTTGATCCCCGCCGCTGCGTCGTCGTTCATGGCGACCCCCATCCAGCTAACGCGCTCCTGGTACACGCTCCTCGCGCTGGAGCTGAGTCGGGCTACGTCTTTGTTGATCCAGAGGGCTTCCTCTGCGAGCCAGCATATGATCTGGGAGTGGTTTTGCGGGACTGGAATACGGAACTGCTGGCAGCAGCCGATCCGCTTGCGGTAGCCCATGACTACTGCCAGCTCCTTGCCTCCGAATCTGGCCTGGATGAAGCTAGCATTTGGGAATGGGGCTTTATCGAGCGCGTCTCCAGTGGCTTGTATCTGTGCGCTTACGGCTCACACGAGTACGGCCAGCCCTTTTTCCAAATAGCCCAACGTTTGCTGCAAGAAGGTGCCTGAAAGGAACGGATGAAGCATGGTGGCTTCAACCGGGGCTGCCGGAGAGCCTGCTGATATCCACCGCTTCAGCCATCAAGCGATAGCCCTCATCGTTAGGATGGATGCCATCACCGGAATCGTAGGCCGGATGGAGCATGGCTTCATCATCGGGAGAACATACTGGCGTTGCAAAATCGAAGACCGCATCAAAGTACTGCTGTCCCTGCTCGCGCAGCCAGGTATTGACCAGTTGGCGCTGCTCCATCTGCTCAGGGGAATAGCCGCCGGGCAAAATGGTGGTTCCAAACACCCGTCGATATGTGTTCCGCGCCTGCCTTGCCACTTGCTGGAATACCTCGATCAGCGTGGCGCCCGCTACCCCAAGGCGCAGGTCATTCGATCCCAGATTCACAATCAGATCCGTCGCCCCTGGCTGCCCCAGCACATCCCAGGCCAGGCGCTGGCTTCCAGCTTCGCCGAACAAGAAAGGCGGTATTCCTGTTGCCTCAGCCTGGGGAAACTCGGAAACGGTGAGTTGATTGCCGGAAAGGCCCGCGTTGATGACCGACATGAAGCGTGATCCACCAGCATCCCTCAGCCGGCGGGCCAGCTCATCGGGCCAGCGCCGGTTCGTATTCAGGGTCGAGCCATAACCATCGGTGGTGGAAGATCCGAAAGCCACCACCGCATTGAGCGGAGCAGAGGGCAACACATCGATGCCGGTCAGCAGCCACCAGGAGGTGGTCAGCAAAGGATAGGCCAGGAATACGGTTTCCGTCGGCATGGCGGTCACATCACCGATGCCTGAAACATACGAGGTTTGCTGCGCACTCCAATGGCCGGTGAGGCTTTCTCCCTGTGCCAGCACAAAGGTGATCGCCAGATTGCTGAACGCCTCAACCGGCAAGGCTATCGCATCGCTGACTACCTCCTGAGCCGGTTCCAGCGTGACCGTCGGGTGTCCCGCAAAGCGCACAGCTTTCTCTCCTGGGCGCACCATCGGTCCCTGGAGAACCTGTCCCACCGCCATCGACGTGAGCGTGACCGCTTCATCTGCATAGCGGTTGGACAGGCGCAAGCGAAGCTGCTCTCCGCCCGCGTGCAGGTGAACGAACTGCCGCAAGGTGCGACCAGTCAGATGAGCTGGCAACATCCATGAGGGTGCTGCATACCAGGCGCTCACCCAACGCGCCGGGTTGTCAATCGCTGAATCTATCAACTCTTGTTTCCTTTACTGTTAGACTCACTTCTTGCGAGAAGGATATGAACATGGTTCTCAAACGCTTGTCGTATCTGTCTGGTTCAGACATCGGCCAGCGTCCGTTGAAAGAAGCGCAGCACACGCTGCCAGGCGTCCTTTGCCGCGGCTTCGTTGTACATGGGAGTCGTGTCGTTGAAGAAGGCATGGGCGGCGTTGGGATAGATACGCATCTCGAAGTCTTTCTTGTACGTCGCCATCGCTTTGACCAGTTCATCCAGATGCGCGTTGATGCGCATATCTTCGGCTCCATAGTTGCCCAGCACGGGGCAAGCGATGTTCTCTACCAATTCAATCGGACTGGGATTCTCGCCGTAAAAGAGGACGCAGGCGGCCAGTTGAGCGTGACAGGCAAGCTTGATGGACATGCCGCCGCCGAAGCAGAAGCCGAGGCTCGAGATCTTGTCCGACTGGACATAATCCTGCGCCTTCAAATAGTCCATTGCCAGTACCAGGTCCTGAATGAAGCTTTCCTTTGGCAAGCCGCCGAACATGGTCGTGCGTACCCGATGCAGCATCTCCCGCTTTTCCGGGGAAAGCTGCGCGGCTGCCTGCTGGATGTACGCCTGATCAGCCCATTTTTCTCGCGGAACACTCATCATCAGCCGCATGGCTTCGGCAACATTAGCGGGCGTCATTACCTCCGCCAGCCCAGGTCGCGAGAACAGATTCGGGGCGAAAGCGACATAGCCCGCGTCCGCGAAGCGGTCGGCAACGCTTTGGATGTGATCGGTCAGGCCCACGATCTCGTGAATAATAATGATCGCAGGGCGAGGTTCTGCTGCGTCTGGTCTTGCCAGATAGGTTTGCACGGGGCCAACATCGCCCTGATACGTGATCATGCTGCGAGATTCCTCGGTCATGGTTTTTTCCTCCTGTTATGATATTTTCTGTATTCTATCACCATGTTCGGGGCAAGTCAGGTGCGACGGCAGATGATACAGAATACAGGAAAGCCGGTTATTGCCGACTCATCAAGCGCGTCGTCGCGATCAGGACGGGTTGGTTGTGCTGATTGGTGTAGCGGATATGCAGCGTTACCAGATCGATGGTTGTTCCGTCGGGGCCGGTGCGCGTGGAACCGTCGCGCACGGTCATCATTCCGCTCAGCACATCGCCGGGCCAGATCGGGGCCAGATATTCATAGCTCTCTTCCCGGTGCAGTAGCCGCGTCACGTCGAGGCCCAGGCTGATTAACTGCTCAACGAACTGCGGATTGCCCCAGAACAGGAACATGGTGGCGGTGGTCGGCGGCAGTGGTACATCGGGATACCCTGCCGCCTGCGCCGCGTCACGATCCTGGTAGATGGGGTTGGGATCGCCGATGGCAAGCGCCAGTTCGCGCAGTTTGCCGCGTTCGACCGTCACTGTGAACGGTGGAAAGCGAGAGCCGATTTTGCTGGCCTCAAACATGATCAGACCTTCCAGACGATCACAATGAGCAGCGCCGCCAGCAGCACGGTCCCCAGGGCAAAGAGCAGGTTCGCCATCCTGATCCAGAAGACTTTCGCGCGGATCATGTGTGTCAGTTCGGCTTGCGAACGACTGACATTATAGGTGTAGCGGTGATAATAACGCACCTGCGTGGCCCACAGCGCGGCCCCGATTGCCAGCAGGTAGCCAGCCAGCGCGGCGATGAGCAGCGCCTTGACGAGCGTGTTGCCTTTGAGAAAAGATGGCGGAAAGCTACTGTTGAGGATCGAGAGACCGAACAGCACGCCCAGAAACGTCGCGACGCGTTCGATGAGCGTTTTCCCAGCATCGTTGAGGTTATCGAGCTGTTTGCTCTCCATGTCGTCAAACAGTGTATTGACGAGCTTGCTTGCCTCGGATGGCTCGTGGGCATCAATGATGGGAAGGTCTTCTTGCTGCTGCTGTTGCTGGTCGCTCATCAGTAGCCCTCACAATCGACATCGACGGCCATCTCGACCCCGCAGGTGGGACACGTTAGGAGCAGTTCGTCCAGACCCCGCACGATCTCCTCTTGCTTGTTCAGTTCGCGCGCAATGCTTTTCTTCTGTGAACAGACGTCGCGCTTATCGAATTGGTTGACATGCCCGTTCTTGCAGCGCGCTTTGAAGGTATGGCGAGCGCCCTGGGGAATCGAGGAAGGACGGGGAGCAGGTGTTCCCGGCTGTGCTGCCGCGGCGAGGACGGCCTGGGCTTTCTCGCGCACCCCATTCATGAGGTCGTTGTGCGCCAGGTACTCCAGGATTGCCAGCACTTCTTCACGATGGTCGCCTCGTTGCAGCATCGCGGCGGCCTGCTCGATCGCTTCCTTCCGCACGCGAATATACTGGTGGGATGCCTGCTCGCCAAATGTGAGGAGCGGGTCGGCGCTGCCCGGCGGGGGCAGGCGCGGCAAGACTTGCTGAACAACCTCGCTGCATGGCTCCTCGCCGGAAAGGTTCTCCACCAGCAGCGTACTCGGCAACGCTGTTTCATCCAGCGTGACCGGCACGAGCGGTTTGAAAAAGCGCTGCGCGATGAGGATATGGCGCTTCGTCCAGGCGAACGAGGCTGCGCTGGAACTCCACAAAACGACCACGGCAGCGCTGCCCAGGATAGCATTCTCGATCACATACGGATACGATGCGTCACGCGGCGTCGGATAGTCCGGCTCTTGCCAGACAGAATAGCCGTTCGCCTCAAGACCCTGGCGAATCTGGTCAGCGCAGATGCTGTCCTCTTTCGTATAGGAGATGAAGATCGTCGTCATGCTGAAACCTCTTCTATTTTTCTATTGCTGTACATCTTTTGGCTTGCCTGCATTTCCCTTCCCGTTCCATAGAACGCTCTTTGACTTTATGATCCATCATTTGCTCCATTGTCAGCTTGCATCGCCTGCAATTGACGTTGCATATCTTCTATGGTATTGCCAGACTTGTCCCGCTGTAAGCCTGCTTGCAACAGCGCCATGATGGCCTGCCCCAGCCGTTCAATCGCCTCCTGTGGTCGATTGAGTTGCTGATACAAGAGTACCGCCAGATAATAAAGCGTGCTAGCCGCGCCGGCCCGGTCGCCTATCTCTTGCCGGAGAGCTAAAGCCTGTTCATAGCAGGTGAGCGCCTGCTGTGGTTGCTGGACAGTCTGATAGAGCCTCGCCATATTATTCAAGACGCTGGCCGCTGTCGCTTGATCGCCCAACCCCTGCCAGATGGGTAACGCCGCTTTGCATGCCTCTAAGGCTTGCGGCCATTGTCCTGCAAACCACCAGAGGGTTGAAATTTTGTTGAGTGTCGTGGCTATGCCCACCCTATTCTCCAGGTCATGGTGAATCTGTAACGCCTGGTTATAGCACTCCAGCGCGTGCGGCCATTGTTGCATATCACGATACACATCCGCGAGAGTAGCGAGCGCGATAGCTTCCCAGGGATGAGCCTCCACTTGACGAACAATGGACAGGGCATCTGTCCCAACTTCCAACGCTCGTTGGAGCTGTCCGCTAGCCCGGTAATTGCCAGCCATATTTAAGAGCGTCGCAGCTTCCCCTCGCCTGTCCTTGATTTCGCGCCTGATGGGCAGACTCTGCTCATAGAACTCCAACGCGCGCCCTGGCTGCTCCAACTTCTCGTACAGCAATCCCATATTATTGAGCGCCACTGCCTCACCTGAACGATCACCAACCGCACGCTTGATAGCCAACGCTTCTTTCAAAATGGGAAAGGCTTGCCGCACTTGTCCCAGGTCGTCATAAGCCAGAGCGATATTGATCAGCGTCGCAGCTTCCCAGGCGCGATCACCGACTTCACGGCAGAGGGATACGGCTTCTTGCAGTATCGTCAGCGCCTGTCGCGCGTCTCCCCTATCCAGACAGACTCTTCCCAGGCTATTGAGAACATGCGCTTCACCAGACCGGTCGCCTTCCGCACGCATCAATGGTAAAGCTGCTTCCCCGAATTCTTGCGCACGCTGCAACTGGCCGAGGGCGCGATAGACATCTGCCATGCTGTTCAGCGTCGCCGCCTCGCCCGCTCTCTGCCCTATCCGTCGCCAGATAGATAAAGCAGCCTCGTATTGTTCCAGGGCTTTCTGGGGCTGTCCCATCAGATTGTATGTTCTTGCCTGGTTGCTGCGGATAGCAGCCTCTTCTTCATGGTAATCCGTCCGCGATACACTTGACACTGCCTGTTCCTGAGTGTACAGCGCCTGCTCAAGCTGCCCTGTCGCCTGGTACATGATCGCCATCGCATTGAGAGCCTGCAATTCCAGTTGTTGATCCTGTCCCTGTGCGATTTCCAGAGTACGCTCGATCAAGGCCAGCCCGCGCCTGGGATTGCCCAATCTATCCAGGATGACCGACAGATGCAGAAGGTAATATCCCTGCTCTTTCCCTGTCACATAAGTCGCTCCTCGCTCCAGGTCCTCCCGCGTTTGCTGAGCAATGGCAACCATTGCAGCACTGGTATTCAGTTTCATACCGATGTTTATGATAAGCCGCAAGTATGCAGCGCCAAAGCGGGCGCGCAGGACTTCTCCGGCCAATGCCTGCGGCATATCCTGCTCCATGTAGGGACGCATCACCGAGAGAAGACGATAGAACGTGAGCCTTCCATCGCGCGTCAGGATGATTTGACGCGCGAGCAGGCCACGCTGCCAGAGGACAAACAGGTGATCGCGAATAGCCGAAGGAGCCTGTTCGGTCTCTTCGCAATCGGGATCAAAGATGGCAACGGCAGCTTCAGGGACAAATGCCGCGTGAAATATCCAGAGGCCACTGAGCATGGCGCGCAGGTCAGCATCCAGAGAGCGCACGCTGGTCTCAATGCAGGCGAACAGCGTGCGGTGGCGATGTTCCAGGCCGACGTACTTGTTTTCGGCTCTGACCAGTTGCTCTTCATATGCCGCGAGGAAGGCGGAGAGGGTGATCGCGCTGGCATTGAACGCACCGCCTAACAGTCGCAGGCCCAACGGCTGTCCATCGACTTTCTCGCTGACTTGCTGGGCCAGGGGCATCTCCACCTCTTCATATCGTTGCGGCGCACTTTGCCGGAAAAGCAAGGCGCCGTCCGTGGGTGAGAGGCCGCCGAGTTCGCAGGAAACCTCGCCAGGCCATCCCAGCAGGACGCGCGAGGTGACAAGCAGGCTCACCGATGACCCCGGCAATTGTCGCACCCATTCCGCCAGACGGAGCGCTGCCTCATCGTTGGCCTCCACAGCCTCGATCAGTGTTTCCGCATTATCCAGCACGATGAGCAACCGTCGCTCGTGCAGCAGCGCCTGTACCTGTGGTTCGAGCCGGGCTGGATCAAGCGTTTCCTGCGCCTCGATTCCCAAAAATCGAGCCAGATCGGCCACGACGACCTCACGACCGGGCAGATTCTCGAAGGACGTAGCCCAGACGCCGCCGGGCCACGCAAAGGCGAAGCGTTCGGCGGCCTCGCGAGCCAGCGCAGTCTTGCCCTGGCCGCCGCCACCGTGAATGGTGAGGATGCGCGGGCGACTATCCCCGGTGAGCAGCATTCCGATTTGCTTCAGTTCGTCAATGCGCCCCTGGAACGCTCCTTCGGCCCGCGGCAGGGCGTTGACTTCGATCTTCGGCTGATGCTCGTTGATGACAGGTGTTCCAGGAACTCTGCGAAAGCCGGGAGCAGGCGAGGTGAGCGTAGTATAGAGAACGGGAACGCCAACGATCCAGGGGCGCGGACTACGGGCCAGGGTCAAACGCGCCTGGAACAGCGCCTCTTCCACAGACACGCCGCGCGCCAGTTCGCTATAAAAGGCGCGGGAGAAAGCGCGCGCATCGTCGTCAGGAATGCTGAAGCGCATCCCCAGGGCATAGGGCGCGCGCTGGCGCGCCAGCGCCGCCGCCAGATTGCTGAACGGGGTCGCGCCCGGCATCGCGCTGGCGCAGGCATTGAGTGTGACCAGGAAAACGGCGCCACGCACGCGCTGCACAAGCTGCCAGGCCGTAATAGCATCCAACGCGCCGTTTTCCTGTTCAAAGCAGAGCAGCGCTCCCTGCTCGTTCTGTCCGCCGTGGCCCATGAAGTGGAGAACGAGATGGCGCTGGTTGGCGACCAGCAGGCGCGTCTGTTCCAGCGTGGGCGGGCGGACCCGCTCCAGAGTGATGGCCGAGGCAACCTCCTGAATGCTTTCCTTGAGACGCAGCCATTCTCCATCGATGTCGAGCGCCGGAACGTCCGCATCCAGCGGCTGCGAGGGGATCGCTACCATGTGCAAGCTCTGATCGAGCGACGGCGCGTCGATGCGCTGCGCTTCGGGCAGGCCGCGCACGAACGGGCAGTCGCAGACCAGGAAGCCGTCAGGTCCAGAGACATATTCCCAGGCGAGAGCGTCAAGAACTTCGCCAATGGGAACCAGCAGGATACGTTCTGGCAGCGTGGCAAGGATGCGACGAGCCAGGCTCTGCGCCGGGAACAGCGCCTCGTAGAGCCGTGCGCCATAGGTGACAGGATCGCGGAGCAGCGCCTGCTCCTCGCTGATCAGCAGCGGCACCAGGTCAAAGAGGTGAGAAAACTGTCCATCACAGGTCACGCTGACCTGAGTTCCCGTTTGTTGTGTCAGTATTATTTCCATGATCCTATGGCTCCTCCTCTCCCTACTCTTCTTCCGGCACAGCATCGTTCTCCGGTCCGCCGCTGGCGATGCCCTCCTGGATCGCTATGATAGCTGAGCCATAGGGATGATCGGCAGGCAGCGCTGGCGCTTGCCCATCCAGAATGGCAAGGATGGCCGTGAAGAAGTCCACTTCGATCTGCCAGTCGGCTCCGCGCTGTTGGGCATCGGCAAGCGCCCCGGCTATCGTTTCGCGCCACTCGGCACGACGTTCCGGCATGGTCGTCATCACCGCGACAGTGTTGCCGACCATGACGGTGATTTGCTCAGCAGGCAGGGTTGATGTGGGTTGCACGACATCATCGAAGATCCTTCTCTCATGGAGTGCTTTCTCTACAATCTGTTCCGCCTGATGTCCAATTTGAGTAAGCAGATCAGCAAACGCTGTTTCTCCTACACGCTCTTGCAGATTTGTAATCCATCGATCTACAGCGTCAGCATTTGGGCTTTGCACCTGCTCATACATCTTCTTTGCCAGCAAAAAGCAGGCAAGGGCAACATCATACTGCTGACGCTCAAGGTAAAAAGCTCCAATATTCCAAAGCGTGGCTCCCTCCCCGGCGCGGTCGCCTACTTCCCTTCTGATCACCAGGGCTTGCTCGTAGTAGTCCAACGCCTTCGCCTTTTGCCCTACAGCATCATACACGCCGCCCAGGTTGTTGAGCGTCGTTCCCTCCCCGGCGCGGTCGCCCACTTCCCTT
>Ga0307372_10007244_pt1 | contig 15956 bp, 13 predicted proteins | sample OX1MG_FD_202533 | JGI IMG/M metagenome (GOLD analysis project Ga0307372, IMG submission 202533) | Soil microbial communities from Risofladan, Vaasa, Finland - OX-1 | ecosystem: Environmental > Terrestrial > Soil > Coastal area > Acid sulfate soil | place: Finland: Risofladan, Vaasa | collected... | reverse complement strand
TGCGGTCGCCGACTCCAAAACGAACCTAAGCCGGCATCCCGAAATGTCTTTTGGCTCTCACCTCTGGCAATTCAAGAGGAGCCGGACAATCCTTAGAATGGGATCAGCAACCGGGAAACGCATGTAAGTTATTGATTCTACACATATTGGTGGAGGCGGGGGGAGTCGAATTGTGAATCCGCGTTGAAAACAAATAAGTTATTCAAAACACGAGGCTCACAATCCGCAGCAATCTCGGAATGCGCGGTTTTGCCACACACTATACACACATCGCTTTTTCTTCGCCTGAGGATCAAAGTAGGTCACTTGATAATGTGATCTCGGAATCGGACACTTTCATCAATGTCGACTCACCCGAAATGCTAAGCCATACATGGAACGAATCGTTGGCAGGGGACAAGTATGCAGCCTTAGAGCGAGGCGCTGAATTCTACGTATCCGAACTGACCGTTCTTACCGTTGGGATAGATAGGGTCGATAACGCTCGAACCCCAGGCCTTGGCGTAATAGAAGGAGATGCCAAACCTTGGTGTAATCTTGTAATCCACACTCAGGTCCAACACATTGGCGAGCTTGCCGTGACCGCCACTGGGCCGTCCGACGTACCCGAACGTCTGGGGCTGAAAAGGCCCACCGCCCAGATACCAGAGGTCGTTTCGTTCGGCGAGCCCCAGCGAATGGGCTTCAGTCCTGAGCGAAATCCGCCGACTCGGGTGCAGATTGAGCGTGGCATAGAGATCTTTGTTGTTCTGCATGTCGTAGAACGGGAATCGTGCGTAAGGACGGGGCGTCGGCAAAAGCTGAGAAAATGTGGTGTGCTTGTTGTCGTTGGGATTGCCGTCGCCGCTGCCGTAGGAGTAGCCTGCGCTGAGCCACGGGGCAAGATGTTGAACCGGAGGCTGCCACCCGAACTCGCCCACAAAGGCCCCGGCACGGTCCGATAGCTGCCCCCAGGAGCCGGTCTGTAATACGCCCCAGACCAGAAAGTCGAATTTGCCAGCCGCCGAGGTATTGAAGACACGGAGATAGTCGGCGCCGAACGTGCCCAGAAGAATGTCCTGGCGGTCCGCCAGCCGCGCCGCCAGTGGGCGGTTGTCCGTCTTCAACACCGTTCCCCGCGGATCATCATATCCGATCCCGAAAATCCGCAGTTCGGAGTCACCACTTCTTCTGGAGATTGGCACCGTAAGGCTTCCGTAGAGAAAGCCGACGTTGAGTTCGCCCATCCCGTTGGCCTGGAAAACACCCTGTGTTGCGCGCGCGGCGACAAAGGTGAAGTTGTTCTTGCGCCAGCCTTGCGAGAACTGAATCCCATCGTAGCTTCGTCCGACAGCCGACCATCCGAAGTTGCCAATCAGCCGCTGGGTGATGCGGGTCTTTTCCATGGCGGCGAGGGTGGAATCTTTCGGGGTAACCTCGCTGCCGTCGAGGAACTCAAAGCGCCCGAGGCGCAGGCTGCGCCGCTCGCCGTCTTTGAAGCGAACAAAACCCTGCTTGAGAAAGATGCGGGCGATGTTCTGGCGACCGCCGTTGGCTGCAAAGTAGGTGGCGCCCAGTCCAAGCTGCCCTTGGGGAGCGGACGCAATGGCATTATCGGGAAGGCCCAATAGCGCAGGGACCGCAGCTTCAGCCTGCCAATCCAATTTGCTCCGGCTCTGTCCGATACTCAAACGAAACAGCGAGTGCGGAAAAGTGTAAGGGGAGGATGCGTTGCCGTCCTCAAACCAGTCCCATGATTCCGAGCGTATCTGCCAACTGCCTGAGATGTCGAAGGGACCTGCTGTGAGCGGGGCGGGGTTCATGGCGCCGGCAGCCGGTGAAGGAGTTTGGCACGCTGCCTTGATAGCAAACAGGAGGCTCAGTGTCAGAAGTAAAAAGCTGGCGCCGAATCGCCAACCCGTTCTGGCCAAGGGCCGGTTTGTATGCGGATGACTGCCGCGTGTGGACATCCTGACTGATGGCCCTGTCATTTGTTGACTTCCTACGGCGCAACCGCCCGTGGAGAAGCAACCGCCGTATCGTCTGTGTATTTCAGGATCCATACCATTGAAAGCGAAAAGAGCGCCAGAAAAATGAAGACCACAAACCCGATGGGATAGCCGCGCATTCCAAGGTTGTGGACCGCGAAACCCATCACCGGCGGTATCACAAAACCGCCCAGTGCTCCGAGGCCTCCAACCCATCCGGCCGCTCCGCCAACTGCGTGGGGAACCGCCTGTGGTACCAGCTTGAACACGGCGGCATTGCAGACCCCCATGCCGATGGCCAGCAGGATTTCGCCTGGAACCGCCAGTTCAAACTGTGTGGTTCCGGTCATCACCACCGCACCCACCAGCATAATCAGCAGAGCAAGGATGGCTGTATTTTCTCCGCCTTCGCGCAGGCGATCCGAAAGCACGCCTCCACCAATACGAATCGCGGAGGCAAGGATCGAGTAGAGGGCCGTAAGGCCCCCCGCAACCACGATGCTCACACCGTAGTAAGCGTGCCAGTAGGTTGGCAGCCACGCGGTCAGCGCGATGAAGCCACCGAATGTTGTGAAATAGAGCCAGACCAGCGCCCAGGTTCTCCATACCCGTGCCGAAATGCGAAGGCTTTCCTTCAGCCCGCCCGCCGGAAAAAGAGCCTGGCCTTGCGCAGCAGCTTCGTGCCGGGCATTTGCGTGGTCCGCCCCTTGCGCACGGAATTGGAAATACCAGGCATTGCGTCCATAGGCGGCGTAAAATAACGTTCCTGCAATCAGAAATACCAGCCATACCAGATAGGAACCCGCCAGGCTGAGCGCCACCAGCGCCACCGGAAGCAAAAATGAAAAGATTCCAGGGGCAAGATTCCCAATGCCGGCAAAGATGGCCAGCGCCCTGCCCTGCCGCGCTTGCGGAAACCAGTAAGAAACCTGGCTGATCCCCACGGAGAAGGTGGCGATGCCGCACCCCGAAAGCACGCCGAGGAACAGCAAAACGGGATACAGACGGATGGTCAGGTGGTCAGGGTAAAAAAGATAAATCACCAGGAGCAGACCTGCCATTCCCAGGACGGAAAGAATCATAAGAACGAGAAAGGGTTTGCGTCCCCCCGTGGTGTCCACCCAGGCCGAAAAGGGAATACGAAGGAGGGAACCTGACAGCGCCGGCGCGGCGACAAGAAAGCCCACCATCAGAGGGCTCAGGTGCATGACATCCTGGAAGCGGCTGGCCGTGGGCCCGAACAAGGCCACGGCTGCAAAGCCCACAAAAAAGCCCATGGTTGCTGCAACCAGAGCCTGGTTGGGTGTTCCCTTAACTTGAGCCACGGCTTTCGATTCCTCCTCAGTCAACTTTTCCCCCGGCCAGCGAAGCACCTCGTCGGTACCAGCGCACAAGCTGAGGCCTTCGCCAGAAATACGGATTGGGAGCCACCAGGATGTGAACCAGGCGCGTAAAGGGGAAAATACCGATCAGTAAATAAAAATTGATGATGTGCAGTTTGACAACCAACGGCATCGTGGCCAGAAAGCTGATATCCGGAGTGAACTTTACGAGCGACCAGAGGTAGGGCGCCATCGAAGCCGCAAACCACGAAGAACCCCAGGGATGAAAAGTCGCAACGTAAATCCCGGTTCCAAGCTGGAACAGAAGGAGAACATCAATCAGCCAGTCAGCCCCCGTGGTGACGCTCAAAACTTTCGAATCGCTCAGCCGCCGCCTGATCGCCCCCAGCAAACCCACAATCGCCAGCAATGCAAAACTGAGGCCGGTTATCTCAAGGGCGTACAATCGCAGCGGCTGGCTGTTCCACATGAGAATTTCACCGGGGATCAGGAAGGCGAGCACGTGCCCCGCAAGAACCGCGACGATGCCGAAATGAAACGGCGCGAGCCCCCAAAAGTGCTGGCGGTTTTCCAGAAACTGCGATGAGAGGCTTGAATAGGTAAAGCTCTCGGAGCGATAACGGTGGATGGTAAAGATAAAGAAATTCAGGAAAACCGCGTAGGGCAGTATGCCGAACAGCACCGGTTCAAGGTATGGGGTGACGTTATTCATGTTCCGCCTCTTGCGCAGGATCCCTCGATGCCAACTCTAAAATCCGGCTGAGCGCTTTGAGTACAGGCTCATACGGACTCTCTTTGCCCTCGAAGCCTGCCAGCATCTTTTTCAACGCCGGGATCACGCTCGCCGCGCCAAAGCTGCGGGCCGTAGCAGCGTCCATGCGGGCCAGCAGCGGAAGGGCGTGGCAAAGGTGGTCAGGAAGTTCAACATTCTCCGGCACGCCGTAACGCTCAAGTTCCTGGCGCATTTTCACCAAAAAATTCCCCCGGTCGTAATTGTCGCCATAAAGCTGCCAGCCGACTTCGAGCGCGCAAATGGGATTGAGGTCAAAGGTTTGGACATAAAGCTCCTGCGCACTCTCCACGCTTAGGCCACGCAGCCGGGCGCTGAAATCGCCCAGGTAACGCGCGGCTTCAGGATCGATTTCCGACGCAGCGTTGCGGCACGCCTCAACTTCCGGCAGATAGTCGCCGCCGGGATAGCTCAGAAGCTTTCCGAACTTTTCCAGAATGGCAAAACCGGGCGTCACAGTGCTGGCCTGCATTACATCCCCCTCTTGGGGCCGGCGACAAATCCGAAACCGGAACTCTGTTTGTTCACCAGCGGGTCCTCCAGCATCTGGAGGGCTTCTTCGCGGTGCATCGGCGGGATCACAAAGCGGTCCTCGAAGGTGCAGAGCGAAGTGAGTTGGTAGATGGCCTCCGCTTCCTCCACATTGCTGTCTGCCTCCCGCAGCATCCGCTCGGCAAGTTCCATCGTCACGTCGCCCACAGTCAGCGCACGCCGGTACCAGCGCACGGCTTTCTGTTTGCGCAGCGCATAGCGCACCGTTCCTTCGTTTCCGGCTCCAAAAAGGTTGGCCAGGAACTTGAGCGGCACGCGGGATTGATCGATGTCGTGGAACAAATCGTCCGAGGTATGCGAAACCGTGTCGCCGTTCTGGTTGGCCATCACGGGCGACATGGGAGGAACGTAGAAGAGCATGGGAAGCGTGCGAAACTCGATGTGCGGCGGCAAGGCGATCTTCCAGGTCTTGACGAATTGATAGACGGGGGACCGCTGGGCCGCCTCAATCACGGAGTCGTGCAGGCCGTTCCTGCTTGCGGCAGCGATCACCGCAGAATCATGGGGATCGAGAATCAGGGATCGATGGGCCTCCACCAATTCCCCATTCGGGCGCCTGGCGATTTGTTCGATTCGCTCGGCGTCGTAGAGGAGAGCGCCCAGGTAGCGAATGCGTCCCACACACGAGTGGAAGCAGGCCGGCGCCTGACCCGTTTCAAGACGCGGGAAGCAGAGAATGCACTTTTCTGATTTGCCCGTGGACCAGTTGAAATAGACCTTCTTGTAGGGGCACGCCGCCACGCAGGCCCGCCAGCCGCGGCAGCGTTTCTGGTCGAGCAACACAATGCCATCCTCACCCCGCTTGTAAAGAGCGCCCGAAGGGCACGCCGCCACGCAGGAAGGATTCAGGCAGTGGTTGCAAATGCGCGGGAAATAAAAATACACCAGGCGCTCAACGGCAGAAAGCTGGGCCTGCTGGTCGGGAGTCAGCCCCTTGAGATTCGGATCGTGCTCGGCGTAGATGGGAGAGCCGCCGAGGTCGTCGTCCCAGTTCGGCCCCGCCTCGATGTCCATGGGCTTTCCGGTCACCATGGAAAGCGGGCGCGCCGTGGGCTGGTCCGAACCTTGGGGAGCGCTGAACAGGGTCTGGTAATCGTAGGTCCAAGGCTCGTAATAGTCGTCCATGGTCGGCATGTTGGGGTTGTGATAGATATTGAAAACCGTTCGCAGCTTTCCCGTGGATTTCAGCCTCAGCTTGCCGCCCTTCACCTCCCAGCCGCCCTGGTAGCTTTCCTGGTCTTCCCAGCGAGTCGGAAAGCCGGTGCCGGGCTTGGTCTCCACGTTGTTCCACCACATGTACTCGGCGCCTTTGCGGTCAGTCCAGATATTCTTGCAGGCGATGCTGCAGGTATGGCAGCCAATGCACTTATCCAGGTGGAAAACCATGGCAATTTGCATTCGGACGTCCATAGCAATCCTCTCCTACCATTTGAGTTCAGGCAGCTTGCGCACCAGGACGTGGGCGTCACGATTGGAAGCCGTCGGTCCCCAGTAGTTGAAATGGTACGTAAACTGGCCGTAGCCGCCGGCCATCAGGTTGGGTTTTAAGCGCGTGCGCGTCAGGCTGTTGTGACCGCCTGCGCGGCGATGGCCCCGCAAAGGGGAAAGCGGAACTGAAATCGTGCGCTCGGGCGAATGGTACTGCATCGAAATCCCGCGAGGTATTCGTGATGTGACGACAGCGCGGGTGACCACCACGCCGTGGTCGTTGTAAACCTCAACCCAATCGTTGTCCTGGATGTCCAGTTCGGCGGCATCCTTGTCGTTCATCCAGAGCGGCTCAATCCCGCGAGATAGCGTCAGCATGCGGTGGTTGTCAAAATAGGTGCTGTGAATGTGCCATTTGCCGTGCGGCGTCAGGTAATTCAGCATCATTGACCGGCCGGCATCCTGGGTGAATTTCAGGTCGGCATACTGCACAGGTGAGGGCTTGGGTTTGTGGCAGGGCAGGTGCTCTCCGTATTGGAGATAGAGGGGATGGTCGAAATAGAAATGCTGCCGGCCGGTCAAGGTGCGCCACGGCACGTTGTTCTCAACGTTGTAGGTGAACGGTGAATAGGCGCGTCCATTCTCCACCAACCCTGACCACATCGGGCTGTTCAACAATCGCTGAGGCTGCGCCTGCAGCCCCGCGTAACTGGCGCGCACACTCCGGCCCTTTTCCGCAAGCTGCGCGAGCGGCAGCCCGACCTTCGCCTCCAGGCTCTTGTATGACCGGTAAGCGAGTTCCCCGTTGGTCACCGTGGCGAACCGCAGGATCAGGTCGCAGACCTGCTCGTCTTCAAACAGCGAGGGAAACTCATGGCCATCCCAAAGAACGGTGGGGCGGTCGCGAAGGGTTTCGTCATAGAGGTCATCGACGCTGTAGTGGGTGCCGTGCGCTCCCAATCCCTTCTCGCGGACCGCAGGGCCAAAGGAAATAAACTGGTTATAAAGGTTCTTGTAATCGCGCGTCACGACGCTGAAGTTCGGCATCGTCTTCCCGGGAATGGCCTCAACTTCGCCCTTTTTCCAGTCCTTGAGTTCCGGCTGCGCGATTTCCGCCGGCGTGTCGTGCGCCAGCGGAGAGGCCACCACGTCCCGGACGGATTCGGGAAAATGCTTTGCGGCAAGCTCGGAAAATTTCCGGGCAATGGAGCGGAAAATCTGCCAGTCGCTTTTGGACTCCCAGCAGGGCGGCACCGCGGCAGAGAGCGGGTGGATAAAACTGTGCATGTCCGTGGTGTTCAGGTCCGCTTTCTCGTACCAGGTGGCCGCCGGCAAAACGATGTCCGAGTAGAGCGCGGAGGTGTCCATGCGGAAGTTCAGATCGACGACAAGGTCCATCTTTCCTTGCGGCGCCTTGTCGTGCCAGGTGACTTCCCTCACGGAATCCTGCGCCAGGTCTTCCGCAATCGCGTTATTGTGCGTGCCCAGATAGTGATTCAGAAAATATTCGTGCCCCTTGGCGCTCGCCATCAGAGCATTGCCGCGCCAGATGAACCATACGCGCGGCCAATTCTCCGGCGCGTCCGGATCTTCCACCGCGAATTTCAACTTTCCATTTTTCAACTGCTCTGTCACGAAATCTGCGACTTCCCGGGGAGAGTCCGCGCCCGCAGCTTCTGCCTGCCTGGCCACCTCGAGAGGATTCCTGTTGAATTGCGGGTAAAAGGGCAGCCAGCCGTTGCGCACCGCACGCACCTGGACGTCCATGGTGTGGCCCTGAGCCAGCGAGCCCTCCGGCTGCTTCGCGGGAACGGTGTGGTAATCCGTAAAGTTTTTTTCGTACCGCCACTGGTCGGTGTGGACGTAGTGCCAGCTGGGCGCGTTCTGCAGCCGCACCGCCGGCATCCAGTCCCGCGCAAAAGCGATGGCCGACCACGATTCCGCCGGCGCCAGCTTTTCCTGGCCCACGTAGTGCGCCAGACCTCCGCCGTTCACTCCCACGCATCCGCAGAACATCAGCGCGTGGATTCCCGCGCGGTACATCAGATTGCTGTGATACCAGTGATTGATCCCGGCGCCGATGATGATCATGCACTTGCCTTGGGTCAGTTCGGCGGTCCTTCCCCACTCGTGGGCAAAGCGAATCAGCACATCGCGTCCCATGCCGGTATATTTTTCCTGCCAGGCAGGCGTGTACGGCGCATCTTCGTCGTCATAGCCGGCGGGATATTGACCGTCGAGACCGCGCGAGACGCCGTACTGCGCCATCAGCAGGTCATAAACGGTGGTGACGATCGCGATTTCACCCGGCCGGGTTTCAATGCGCTTTGCCGGTACCCCTCGAAGGAGGTCTTTGCCTTCGCCGAAATCGTCGAAACTGACCTGGACAACTTCGTCGGAGTTCTCGAGGAAAGTCAGAGCAGGATGGATGGGACTCGAATCGAGACCGTCCTGCAGGAGCAGATTCCACTTGCCGGGTTCTTTTCCCCAACGGAAACCGGAGCTGCCCTGCGGCATCTTGGGCCGGTTGTCGCCGGTGTTCCACATCAGGAACTTCCACTCATCGTTCTCGACGCTTTCGTAGTGCTTAAGCCTTCCCGCCCGCAGAAGCTGGCCGGGCCGGTAGTTGCCGTCCTGCTTCTTCAACTCCACCAGGTACGGCGCGTCGGTAAACCGTTTCATGTAATCGATGAAGTAGGGTGTCTGCTTTTCACGATGGAACTCTTTGAGAAGGACATGATTTACAGCCATCCACCATGCCCCGTCCTGCCCGGCGTTCACACGCACCCACTCGTCCGCATATTTCGCCACCTGGCTGAAGTCCGGCGCGAACACCCACATCTTTGATCCGTTGTGACGGGCCTCGGCGGCAAAGTGGCAGTCCGGTGTGCGGGTCATGTTCAGATTGGAGCCGGCCACGGCCAGCAGCTTGGCGTTATACCAGTCGGCGGATTCGTGCACGTCCGTCTGCTCGCCCCAGGTTTCCGGCGAAGCCGGCGGAAGGTCGCAGTACCAGTCGTAGAAGGAGAGCGACACGCCGCCCATCAGTTGCATCAGGCGCGCGCCGGAGGCGTAGCTGATCATCGACATCGCGGGGATAGGCGAGAACCCCGCAATGCGGTCAGGGCCGTGCTTCTTGATGGTGTAGATCGAGGCCGCAGCAATCAGTTCCAGCATGCTGTCCCAGTCCGCACGGCGGAACCCGCCCTTGCCCCGTGCCTGCTGCCAACGGCTACGCGTCTCGGGATTTTCCACCAGCGACTTCCAGGCTTCCACGGGATCATCGTGCTGCCGGCGAGCTTTCCTCCAGGCATCGAGTAAAGCTCCGCGCACGTAGGGATACTTGACGCGAAGAGGGCTGTAAAGATACCAGGAAAACGAAATCCCGCGCTGGCATCCTCGAGGCTCGTAAGGCGGCAGGCCGGCCGCAAGCGACGGATAATCGAGCGCCTGCATCTCCCAGGTGACAATTCCATTCTTCACATAGATCTGCCAACTGCAGCTACCCGTGCAGTTCACACCGTGCGTCGAGCGCACAATCTTGTCATGTTGCCACCGGTTGCGGTAAAACTCCTCCCACTGCCGCAGCTTGGGGTCTCCGATGTCCTTAATCCATGTGATGCTTCCATTGGCCTTGTTCATGATTTCCCTCAAATTCCCAGCTTGCCCTCGACCAGCGCGCGTCGGATGCCGCGGATTCTTCGTTTCCAAATCAGGCCCAGAACCACCAGGCCAACGGCCGCGCCACCCAGACCGAGCAGGAGAAAGCGCAGGCGGTAGGCGCCGGCGTTCTCGGCGCCGGTCTCCTTCGAGGTCTGTTCAAAAAACGCAGTGAGCGCGCTGATTTCATCAGGCTTGAGCGGATGCTTGTTGAAAATAGGTTTCATGGTGGCGCTGGCCGGACCCGAGAGCCAGGCCTCAAGTCCTCGCCGGCCGTTCAGACGCTGGTACACCAGGGTCAGATCAGGCCCAAGCTGGCCGCCGCCAAGAGCGCCTCCGACGGACTTGACCGCGTGGCATGAAACGCAGGACGGTCCGCCCTCCTGAAGCTTCTTGCGGCCGAGGAATAACTCCCTTCCTTCAGCGACCTGCTCTGAGGTAAACGGTGCAGCCGGGGCCTCCGCAACCGGCGCCGCTCCCGAAGCTTTCCCGGACTTTGCGGCAATAAAATTCAGCAGCGATTCCGCCATCTGCGGAGTCATTCCCGGGACGGCGGGCATGACGATGCCGCTGTATTCCGTCTTCAGCTTCAGGGCGTAAGGGTCGCCGCTGTCGATGACCGCCTGGGGGTTGATCAGCCACTTCTCCAGCCACTCGTGGTCCCTGGCTTCAGTGACGCCTTTCAAGTCCGGGCCCAGCAGCTTGCCCCCGCCAATCGTGTGACATGCAGCGCAGTTCTGTTGGAAATAGGCTTTGGCGTCCTGTTGGGAGCGGGCCGTGAGGGGATTCAAGAAAGCAATCCCCAATCCCAACACCATGCATGAAACAACCCCTGGAACGTTTGGTTGTTTAAGCCGCTTGGCGCTCACGATTGTACTCCGAAGGTTTCGTTCCTTGTTTCCGGGTGTCGAGCATCTTCATAATGCAAACCTTCAATCATTTTCTGCCTCCGCGGGCGCCTGTGGCATCCTTCACACGGAAGGCTTAATGGATAAAAACCTCGTCTAATCTCTTAAATAAACAGGCTCTTGATGCTGCTCCTCGGAGGCCCGACTTTGCTGGCCCTGCCGCGTCCGCACCAGCTCAGCCAGGGTTTGGGTTTCAAGAAAGTGGACGAGCTGATTTCTCAGGTCGAACCACGACTCATGCAGTGTGCACTCCTCTCGAGTTGAACATTGCCGGTCTTCCAGGATGCACTCTGTGAATGCCAGCTCGCCTTCGATAGCACGCACAATCATAAGGAGATTGATCTTGTCCGGCGGCAGAGCCAGCTCGTACCCGCCGCCGATCCCTTTGTAGGAGCGCAGGAGGCGCTTGCGCCGCAATTCCAGCAGAATCTTGCACAGAAAGGAGTTTGGAATGCCCTCATGGTCGGCAATCTCACGGCTGCCTGTCAGCTTGCCCGGCGGCTGCATGGCCAGGTAGGTCAAGGCTCGAACCGCATAAGTACATGGGCGTGATAGCATCACCATTGACTCCAATAAAGGACTTCCTTATCCTTTAGTCATGTATTATCCGCAGCCGCTTCCGGCAAACAATCGTCCGTTTGTCACGACAGATGGGACATTTGTCCCAGAGGTTTAGAGTGCTCGAAAGAGAACTTTTCGCCATCCTGGAGGGTACCGCTGACGGTGCTTTTGCCGTGGATGAGCAAGGGTTGGTCTGTTCCTGGAACCGTGCGGCCGAGGGACTCTTTGGCTATAAGAAATCAGAAGTGCTGGGCGCGCCTTGCGCGCGTCTGTTTCAGGGACGAGGAAATTTCGGGGCGCAGATTTGCGCGGAGCCCTGCAGCGTCATCGAGTGCGCTGTCGAGCATCGCGACATTTCCAACTATGACATGCAGGTCGAGACTCGATATGGAAAGAAGCTTTGGGTGAACGTCTCCATCCTCGCGTTCCACGATGAGCGGACCCACCGCCACCTGGTGGTCCACCTCACGCGCGACGTTACGGTGCGCAAGAAGTCCGAGAAACTGGCGGAGAAACTGGTCAACGTGGCCAGGGAAATCTCAGCGTTGCCGGATGACGCGGGTGCTCTGCCGCCGGCTTCGCCCCTCACGTGCCAGGAACGGCGCGTTTTGGAGTTGCTGGCAAAAGGCAAGGCCCCAGCCCAGGTCGCGCGCGAACTCCGAATCGCACCCCGGACGCTACGCAACCACCTTCACCACGCCAACCAGAAGCTCCACACCCGCAACCGGCTTGAAGCCGTGATGCAGGCGGCGCGGCGCGGACTGATCTAACAGATTGCTGAAAAGCCACCTGCTCGACGTCATCCTGAGCGGAGCGAAGGATCTGATTGGCTTGGTTCCAGGAAGACGCCGCAGATGCTTCGCGGAGTTGACACTGAGCCGGGAAGCAGATTCCTCGCTGCGCTTGGAATGACGGGCGAGGGTCCCAGTATGACAGTCTCCCCCGCCGGCTGGCAGCTCATGCCCTTCCTTAGATTGCAAGTAGTCGAGCAAGGGCGGGTACGGTGTTTCCCCTGTTTGTCCTTCATCATCATCATCATGATCGTTTTCCGGCGCGCCGGAATTTGGGGGTTCTTCTTCACCCATCGAGACACCTTAAAACACTTTATTGAATCGGCCATGTGGGGATGGCCGCGTCGATTTCCGCCATCAGGCGGATGGTTTCCTTGATGGCTGTGACAGTCTTGCAATAGTGCATCTGGTCATCGTAGGTTAGCGTTCGGCCACGGCGGTCCTTGAGCCACTTTTCGCACACCTGATACCCGCCAATGTGAAAATTCCAGACTTCGGGCGGTACGCCTTCGAAGTATTGACCACTCTGTAGCGCCGGTGTCCTCACCGGCGACCTTCGGCGATGAAGACATCGCCGCTACAGGGATGAGCTTGCCTCCCTTGGCAACACGCGCAAGGCGGGCCGTCTGCCGATGCTCTCCGCCCACGTACCAGCGGAATTCGAGATAGTCGGTAAGAATCAGGTTCGGCAATGCGGGGAGATACCGCTTCATCTGGTCGGACCGCTCGATTTCATCAAGCGGCTTGCCCACGTCCTTGGCTTCAACGTAGCCAAGCGTTACCGGTCCATGCGGAGAGTCGCGGGAAATCACATAGTCGGGAGCGCCGCATTCAACCCGCTTGGGCTCATTGGTTGCGGTCACTCCAGGTACAAGGGTTTCAATCAGCGCCTTGAGCGCCGGGCGGTGGGTGTGCTCAGTCGCGTTGCCTGCCTGAAGCTCTCTTTAAACTTGGCGGCGGTATGTACCAATCGGAGCTGATGGCATGAATCATTGGCCCGGAAGAACGCAAAAGTTCGAGGCAGATAATTATCATATCGGCGAGAGGCAAGCAATCCTTATCTGGAGCACACAGTCCTGAGGCGAAGAGAATCTGCGGGCTTCGGACGAATGAAGGACTCACGACAAAGGCTGGGAAATTACGGCTTGTCAATTCTAGATTGATGGCGCTGGCCTGGTAAGCGAACGCGACCGCGAAGCCCCCGCGACCAACAACCCATAACTCAAAACTCGGAATCGCCGTTTTCTCTGCGCGCACCGGGCCGGCCGGGCAAACCGTCCTGCAACGCTCCTCCCCGATACCCCTCCCGATGTGACAAAAGTCATCGTTTGCAGGATGGAAATTCCACTATCGTTTAACAGGCTGCTGAAAAAGGCCATCCGTCATGCTGAGCGCAGCGAAGCATCTGCTGTATCTTCTGGAAAACAAACAAAGCAGATCCTTCGCTTCGCTCAGGATGACGCCGCGCGAGAGGTTTTTCAGCAACCTGTTAAGCCTGAGGCGCGGGACCGCATCGAAAATGGCGAAGACAAACAGAGGTTGGATATGAAGACGATTACAAGGTCCACCAGCATTGCTGAAATCCTGAAACAATGCCCAACTGCCCGGCGAATTTTTGACCAGCATGGGCTGCACGGCTGTGGCGGCGGTAATGGCCCTGCGGAATCTCTCGAGTTTTTCGCCTCGGTGCACCAGGCTGACCTGGAAGCACTCCTGCGCGAGTTGAACGCCGAGGTGCAAAATCCTTTGAACGAGGTGCGGACTTATCAGGAAACACTGCCAGACTACATCTACCGGCGGTTTTTCAAGACAGCTATTGTGATTGTGCTCAGTTTGGGCGGGTTGTGGGGAGTGATCGCCTTGTTGCAAATTTCGCTGCGCAAGGAACTGCTGCAGCCTCAACTGCTGCCGTTTATTCACGCCCACGCCCACGCCATGATCTTCGGCTGGGTCGGTCTTTTTGTGATGGGCTTTGCTTACCAGTCTTTTCCGCGCTTCAAGGTCACAACGCTGTGGAGGCCGCGCCTGGCGAATCTGACGCTGTACCTCATGGTGGGCGGCATCCTGCTGCGTGCTGCATAACAGAAGATCTACGCGCTCCCACTTCCAGTCAGGTCAAAGCCCGGGCAAGCAGCTCAGATATAACTTATTTAGAATGTGTTGCTTGCAATGGTGGAGGCGGGGGGAGTCGAACCCCCGTCCGAAAAGCCTGACGATCGAAAGACTACACGTTTATCGCGTTCACTTCCTGCTTTCGCCGGCGGCCCTAAGGAACGAGCAAGAACGAACCGTCAGCTAGCCTGATCCGGTCACCCGGATCTCGCCCGGAACCCTCAGGCGGCAGATTCCAAGCCAGCCCGCTGAATGACGCCTCATTCCGCCCCGCGGGCCCTGGCGGAGGAGACGCGCTAGCCGTGGTTAGGCAGCGTATGCAAACTGCGTGTTGGCAGTTATATTGTTCCACTCCGATTACGGGTGGTGTGGACCCCCGACGTGCCTTTCGAACGTAAGAGCCTCCGTCGAATCCGGAACGCCCCCTTCTATCTCAGTATGGGCTCCCGGGAAGGCGGTGTCAACAACACCCAGCGCCCATCCAAATGCAAAACAGCTTCCCTCTGAGATAAGGGATTTCTCAGGGTTCCCCGGAAGCAGAGATGACTGTTGACATGCCCGGTTTTGGCGGTACGATAAATGAAGATGCGAGGCGGAGCAAGGTCGAGGGTTTTTGCGGTTGGCAACCACACAATCGAACGGAACGTCCGATGCAGTCCAGCAGGTTTGCGAGCAGTTCAGCAAGGCTGTAAGGCGGCAGGCTGAACAGATTGAGAAGCTCGATCAGGGGCTTAAGTTGCTGCGGAATGAGCAGCAGCAACTTGAACAAGCTGCTGCGCGAATGCTTGAACGCCTTGAGCAAACGCTCGCAGGCAGCGATCAGACGAGGGGACCTTCACCTTGCACGATCCTTTCTTCTGTGCGCAAACTGGCTACAACAACCTATGGCGAGCAGGTTTTTGAGGTGCTGGCGGAAGAAGCTGCGCGCATGAACGTTCGCTCGGCTGTCTTTGACGTTCGAGGGCGCGCGGCCTGGGGAACTTCGGCGAGCGGTTTTGATCCGGAATTGCCCCGGGAAGCCCTGCAAACCCTGGTCGTTCCTCTAAATCAGGCGAGCCCTTTTCGCCAGGCCTTTGAAACCGCAGAGGCGGTCGAGACGAACCCTGAAAGCCTGGAAGGAAACCGCAAACTGCTTGCAAAGCTCGGCCCCGCTGCGAAGGCCCGTATTCTGCTGCTCCCTGTCTTGTCAGCGGGCTCCGTCGCGGCTATCTTTTACGCCGACGCCGGTGAGAGGCGGGATTCAAACCTGATCGACACGCTGAAGGTCCTGGCGGATTTTGCAGGCACTCAGTTGGATCGATTGATGGCCATGAGCAGTGGGCTTGCTGAAGTTGCGGTTGCCCCAGCGGTTGAGGAATCCGAGACGGCTTCGGAATTTGCGGCAGCCGCGCCCGAAAGCACAGCAGAAACAGCAGAGCCGGAAGCTGCTTCCAGCCTCGAGACTCCCCAGGCTGTAGCCGCAGAGTCCAGTCCCGCGGAACTTTCGGGACCGCTTTTGGAAGAGGAGGCGGCTTCACCCGCTCCGCTGCAAACGGCCGGATCGCCTGATGAACCTCAGGCTCCATCTGAGGCGCCCGACATCGCACAAGCCGGCGAGGAAGAACAGAAGATTCATCGTGACGCCATGCGGTTCTCCAAGCTGCTGGTTTCTGAAATCGAGCTCTACAACAAGAACAGCGTGGCGGAAGGGCGCAGGAATAAAGATCTCTATCAACGTCTCGAGAAAGACATTAAACGCAGCCGCGAAACCTATGAGAAGCGCTTTGCCCATACGGTGGCAAAACAGGTTGATTACTTTCATGAAGAACTGGTAAAAACCCTGGCAGAAAACGATCCCATGCTTC